>Ga0114976_10000194_pt1 | contig 35962 bp, 29 predicted proteins | sample S_130805_EF_Meta_FD_87319 | JGI IMG/M metagenome (GOLD analysis project Ga0114976, IMG submission 87319) | Freshwater microbial communities from Lake Simoncouche, Canada to study carbon cycling - S_130805_EF_MetaG | ecosystem: Environmental > Aquatic > Freshwater > Lake | place: Lake... | reverse complement strand
CAATTTTGTAAAAATTTTTGAATCAACTGAAGCTATTTTTTCTGAAACAACAGTACCTGCTAAGTCAATTTTTTCGATTCTATTTTGAGCATTGGTGGCATCTAAAAAATATTGATAGATGGGCCTGTAAGTGATTATGCCCGCGAGCATGCCGAACATCATGATCCACTTTCTTCCAATTCGATCACTCAAATAACCAAATACCACAAAGAAAGGCGTGGCAAATAAAATAGCCCATAACATTAAATTTCTTGACTGTACAAATTCAACTTTGCAAACGGTCTCGATAAAACTTTGTGCGTAAAATTGCCCAGTATACCAAATCACACCCTGCCCCATCACGGCACCAAACAAGGCTAATAAAACCATTTTAAAATTGGCTTTATGTCCAAAACTTTCTTTTAAGGGATTGGTAGATGTTTTGCCTTCTGATTTTAATTTAGTGAACATAGGGGATTCACTCATTTTCATTCTAATGACAATGGACACGCCTACTAAAACAATCGACATCCAAAATGGATACCTCCATCCGCCCCATTCTGCGCTAAATGCTTCCACACCTTGATTCGATCTAATCAATATAATCACACCCAATGCCAAAAACAATCCTAAAGTAGCTGTGGTCTGAATCCAACTAGTCCAAAAACCTCGTCTATTTGCAGGTGCATGTTCTGCAACATAAGTGGCTGCTCCTCCATATTCTCCACCCAATGCCAAACCTTGTATCAATCTTAAAATCAATACTAAAATGGGCGCCGCCCAACCAATGGTTGCAAAGCCAGGTACTAAGCCAATTGCAAAAGTGGAACCACCCATCAACACCAAAGTCAGTAAAAAAGTATACTTACGTCCTATAATATCTCCTAGTCTTCCAAATACCAATGCGCCAAATGGTCGTACAATAAATCCCGCTGCAAAAATGGCGAGTGTACTTAATAGTGCCGAAGTGCCTGCATCTGAAGGGAAGAACTGTTTTGAAATAATGGTGGCCAGCATACCAAAAATGTAAAAATCATACCATTCAATCAGGGTGCCAACAGAAGACGCACCAATCACCAAACTGATTTTACTAGGCTTTATGTCCAAACTCATATTTTATTTGTTTAATTGCTGCAATTCAAGTTAAATCAATCAACTTAAAAAATGTAAATTTGGAACACTAATTTTAAATTTGATTTATGTCTTATCCATACCAAATTAAAGACCTTGCATGCTACCATGAGGCCTATCAAAAAAGCATACAAAATCCGGATGTATTTTGGGGAGAGGTGGCCGAACATTTTACTTGGCATAAAAAATGGGACAAAGTAAGTGATTGGAATTTCAAAGGACCTAGTATTAAATGGTTTATTGGTGGTCAATTAAATATTACTGAAAATTGTTTGGACCGTCATCTTGATAAGATGGGAGATAAGCCTGCCATCATTTGGGAACCGAATGATCCAGAAGAGCAACATCGTACACTTACTTATAAGGAACTGCATTTAAAAGTTTGTCAGTTTGCACAAGTCTTATACAATAATGGTGTTAAAAAAGGCGACCGTATTTGTATCTATATGGGCATGATTCCTGAATTAGCCATTGCAGTATTGGCATGCGCAAGAATAGGTGCCATTCATAGTGTGATTTTTGGCGGCTTCTCTGCACAAAGTATTGCAGACAGATTGGAAGATGCTAAAGCTAATTTTATCATTACATGTGATGGTGCTTTTAGAGGTGCAAAGGACATCCCATTAAAAGCAGTGATAGACGACGCTTTAATTGGCAACCATACTGTAAAGCATGTGATTGTTTGCACAAGAACAGGGACAGCAGTGTCTATGTTAAAAGGCAGAGACCTTTGGTGGGAGGATGAAATTAAAAAAGTGGAAGCGCAGGGTATTCAATTTGTTCCAGCAGCCATCATGGATGCAGAAGATCCTTTATTTATTTTATACACTTCTGGTTCTACAGGAAAACCAAAAGGTGTCGTGCATACTGTGGCAGGTTATATGGTCTACACCAATTATACTTTTGTCAATACATTTAACTATCACCCAGATGATTTATTCTTTTGTACTGCAGATATAGGTTGGATTACAGGGCATAGCTATATTGTTTATGCGCCATTAAGTGCAGGTGGCACTTCCATGATGTTTGAAGGCATTCCTACTTTCCCAGACGCAGGAAGGTTTTGGAAAATCATCGATAAATTCAAAGTGAATATTTTATACACTGCGCCAACAGCCATTCGCTCATTGATGAGTTTTGGATCTGGCCCAGTGCAGGGACATGATTTAAGTAGTTTAAAAGTATTAGGTACCGTTGGCGAACCCATTAATGAGGAAGCATGGAATTGGTACAACGAACATATTGGAAAAAATAAATGTCCTATTGTAGACACTTGGTGGCAAACAGAAACAGGTGGCATCATGATCTCTAATATGGCGGGCATCACACCAGGGAAAGCTGGTTGGGCGACTTATCCAATGCCAGGCATTGAACCCATTTTAGTGGATGATCAAGGAGCGGAAGTGGTTGTTCCCACTTCAGATGAAGAAGGTGGAATTTTTAGAGGGAATCTTTGCATCAAACAAGCATGGCCTTCAGCCATCAGAACAACTTATGGTGACCACGAAAGATGCAGGACCAATTATTTTGCAACCTACGATGATTTATATTTTACGGGTGATGGTGCATTCAGAAACAAAGCAGGTCAATATAGAATCACAGGACGTGTAGATGATGTATTGAATGTAAGTGGACATAGGATTGGCACTGCCGAAGTAGAAAATGCCATTAATATGCACGCAGGTGTGGTGGAAAGTGCTGTGGTGGGTTATCCGCATGATATCAAAGGGCAAGGTATTTATGCCTATGTGATTTATACAGGATCTCATGATCAAGAAAGCCATGGTACTTCAGACATGATTCGCAAAGACATCCTGCAAACAGTGACAAGAATTATTGGACCAATCGCCAAGCCCGATAAAATTCAATTTGTTACTGGCTTACCTAAAACAAGATCAGGTAAAATCATGCGCCGCATCCTTCGCAAAGTTGCAGAAGGTGAATTGAATAACTTAGGAGATACCTCTACCCTACTTGATCCTGCAGTCGTGGATGAAATTGTAAAAGGCGTTGTCTAACTAAAATGAAGTAAATATATAAATATAATCCTGAGTAAGAAGACGCGGACGAGCGTCTGATGAATGAGCAAAGGCATAGAGAACGAAGGATTGATATTTTATATAAACTTAATTACTGCTCCATTAAATTTTTTAATTTACTAGATAATAAGAAAAGAATAATAGACGCAATTCCTGCCATAAATACAAAGAACATGAAGAACTCATGCAAGTTGGTAATTTGATAACCAGCGAAAGAAGTTGTTTGACCATTTTCTGGATACAAGGTACTAAAAACACCTGCTAATTTATTGGCAAAGGCATTGGCTGTAAACCATACTGCCATTAATATAGAAGCAAATTTAAGTGGGGCTAATTTATTGAATAAGGAAAGTCCAATTGGAGATAAACAAAGCTCTCCAAATGTGTGCATCATGTACATACCTATCAACCAAATCATACTTACTTTAACACCTGTTCCTACTCCATTCACTCCTGTAGCAATCCATAAATAACCCAATGCCAATAACATCAAACCCATCGCCATTTTAAATGGAGAAGAGGGTTCTCTTTTGGCTTTACCTAATTTAATCCAAATCCATGCCACCAATGGAGCAAGGGCAACCACAAAGATGGAATTTAAAGATTGAAAGAAACTTGTTGGTACCACATAAAATCCTAAATCGCGCTGTGTATTTTCAGAGGCAAAAAAGGTAAGTGATGCGCCCGCTTGTTCAAATGCACTCCAGAAAAAGATCACAAAGAAAGACACTGTAAACAATACTGCTACTTTCTTTTTTTGAATACCATCTAATGAAGTATCAGAAAAAATGATAAATGCAATTAATAAAATACAAGCAATCAATAACCAGAATAAATAACTCACTACTTTAATATCAATGTAGACTAGTGCGATGGTTAAAAGAGAAAGTAAAAATAACAACCCAATCATCACTGGAATTTTTTGCAAAATTTTTGGTGCGTCTTTTGGTGCATCACCAATGGACACGCCGTCCGCATCCACTAAATATTTTTTCTGAAATATAATTTGTGTAATTACACTTAAAAGCATGGCCACTCCTCCTGCTAAAAAGGCCCATTTAAAGTCTCCATTGTTTCCTGTGTCTCCAAAAAATCCACAAACAATTGGACCCAATGCGCCACCTGTGTTGATACCCATATAAAAAATGGTATAGGCAGCATCAATTTTTGAATCACCCTTTGCATACAATTGACCCACCATACTCGAGATATTTGGCTTGAAAAAGCCATTCCCTGCAATCATACAACCCAAACCAGTATAAAATAGCGGCATTGCGAGTGCGGCATTGTCATAAAAATGACCACAAAAAAATAATACAAATTCACCAATCGCCATCACCAATCCGCCTGCAATAATAGAGCGCTTATTGCCCCAATACCTGTCTGCGATATAGCCACCCAGTAAAGGTGTTAAGTAAATCAAGCCTGTATAACTGCCATATACCTGAGATGCATCGATCTGATTAAAAGCCATTGCTTTTACTAAAAATAGGACCAATATGGCACGCATACCATAATAGTTAAATCGCTCCCACATTTCTGTTGCGAATAAAACATAAAGTCCTTTTGGATGGCGTTGTGTCATTGTAGACATAATAAAACGTTTATTTAATTGGTACAAAATAATAAAATCCCTTCAATAAATTTTACTTTCGTGCTGCAATCACCTTAATTATGAATATTTTACTCATTGGCGCTGGCGGGAGAGAACATGCTTTGGCTTGGAAAATAGCACAAAGTTACCATTGTGATCATTTGTATATCGCTCCTGGTAATCCAGGCACCGCAAGCATTGGCGTCAATCTACCCATTGCCATCGACGATTTTGAGGGATTGAAGCAAGCAGCCATTACCCACCAAATTGATATGATCCTTGTTGGGCCAGAGGAACCGCTCGTTAATGGCATTTTTGATTTTTTTGCAAATGATCCTTTAACCCAAGCCATGAATGTGATTGGGCCTTCTGCAGCCGCAGCACAATTGGAAGGTAGCAAAGCATTTAGCAAGCATTTTATGCAAAGGCACCATATCCCCACAGCTGGATATGCCGAATTTACCATCGACAACTACGAGGAAGGGAAGCAATATATTGCTGCACATAGCTTACCTATTGTTTTAAAAGCAGATGGACTAGCTGCTGGAAAGGGTGTGATCATAGCTACAACAACTCTAGATGCTTTGGAAAGTTTTGAATCCATGTTGCAGCATAAGCAATTTGGCAAAGCCAGTGCTCGAGTGGTGATTGAGGAATTTTTAACAGGGATAGAAGTCAGTGTTTTTGCACTCACAGATGGCAAAAATTACCAAATTATAGGACACGCAAAGGACTACAAACGAATAGGAGAAGGCGATACAGGGCTCAATACAGGCGGAATGGGTTGTGTAAGTCCAGTGCCATTTATGGATGAAGCTTTTATGGCAAAAGTGGAAGAAAAGATCGTGCGCCCTACCATTGAAGGTATAGCTAAGGAAGGATTGGTCTATAAAGGATTTGTCTTTTTTGGCTTAATGAATTGCAACGGGGAACCTTCAGTGATTGAATACAATTGTCGACTAGGAGACCCTGAAACTGAAGTAATTCTACCCCGCTTACAAACCGACTTAGTGAGTATTTTAGCCGCTACCGATAATGGCACTTTGGAAGATGTAAATATTGAATACCATGATGGTGCTTTTGCCACCGTGATGGCGGTAAGTGGTGGCTATCCTGGTGACTACCAAAAAGGATTCCAAATTAGTGGATTGGACCTTGTAAGGCAACAGGCTAAAACCACGCTGTTCCAAGCTGGGACTGGGTTTAAAGAAGATACGATTGTGACCAATGGAGGTCGAGTTTTAACAGTAACTGCACAAGGAAATACCATTTCAGAAGCAGTCGAAACCGCAAAAAATGCTTTGGGTCTGATTCAATTTGAAGGCATGAATTTTAGAAAAGATATTGGCTATGAATTTGAGGGATAAACTTTGTTGACAATCCTTGTTGAAAATTATTCTTGTTCATTTTTTTAAAAAGCTTTGTAGTTCAAGGATTTTAGATGATTTTTGCATCATTCCAATGAACGTAAAATACTGAACGAATATGGGCTTATTTAACTTTTTCACCCAAGAGATTGCAATGGACTTGGGCACCGCAAATACACTGATCATTCACAATGACGAAGTAGTAGTGAACGAACCTTCTATTATTGCCTTAAACAGGAATAATATGAAAGAGGTTTTAGGTGTTGGGAAAAAGGCATTATTGATGCACGAAAAAACACATGAAAGTATTAAAACTGTTCGCCCATTAAAAGATGGTGTAATCGCTGATTTCAACGCAGCAGAATTAATGATTCGTGAGTTGATGAAAATGATTTATCCAAAAAAACCATTGTTCCCTCCAAGTTGGAGAATGGTAATTTGCATTCCATCTTCTATTACCGAAGTAGAAAAAAGAGCGGTGCGTGATAGTGCTGAACAAGCAGGCGCAAAAGAAGTATACATGATTCACGAACCTATGGCGGCTGCATTAGGAATTGGTATTGATGTAGAAGAGCCTGTAGGAAATATGATTATTGATATCGGAGGTGGTACAACAGGTATTACAGTCATTGCATTAGCAGGTATTGTTTGTGATCAAAGTATTCGTGTAGCTGGTGATGAATTTACAGCTGATATCATGGAAGCATTAAGACGTTATCATAGTTTATTAATTGGAGAGCGTACTGCTGAACAAATTAAAATACATGTAGGCGCTGCTTTAAAAGATTTAGATAACCCGCCAGAAGATATGCCAGTCAATGGTAGAGACTTGGTAACAGGTATCCCAAAACAAATCATGGTCTCTTACCAAGAAGTAGCAGAGGCTTTGGATAAAAGTATTTTCAAAATCGAAGAAGCTATCTTAAAAGCTTTAGAGACAACACCTCCAGAACTTGCTGCAGACATCTATCGTAGAGGTTTATACATCACAGGTGGCGGATCGCTTTTAAGAGGTTTGGATAAAAGATTGAGTGCAAAAATTAAATTACCTGTTCATGTAGCGGACGATCCATTAAAGAGTGTGGTGCGTGGAACAGGCATTGCATTGAAAAACTACCAACGTTTTCCATTTATTATGAGATAATACCAAATGAAGAATATCATTGGCTTTATACGACAGAACTTTACTTTTTTTAGTTTCCTGATACTTCAAATTGTATCATTGGTCATGTTGTCTTCTTACAGTAAATCGCACCAAACATTTTTTGGCAATTGGAATAATGCTGTTGCTGGAACTGTCAATTCCTATTACAATGAGTGGGCTTACTTTTTTGATTTAAAAGCAACCAATGCAAAATTAGTGGCAGAAAATGTAGCACTAAGAAATGAACTTGCTCAAAATTTTGTGCCTTATGATACCAGTGTAAAATCTGGTACTTTGATTTTAAGAAAAGACAGTTTAGAGAAAATTAGAAAATTCTTTTACTACCCAGCCAAAGTGGTGGGCAACAGCTTTAGCCTTCAAAAAAATTATATCACGATTGAACGTGGCGCTTTACAAGGTGTCAAGAAAGACATGGCAGTGATCAGTCCTGATGGATCGATTGTAGGCGTAGTCGTTGAGGTGAATGACAACTATAGTAAAATCATGAGCTTATTGCACCGTAATAGTAAAGTAAGTGCCATGTTAAAAAAAGATCGAATTGCTGGCAGTATGGAATGGGATGGAATGAGTCCAGACATTTTAACTTTAAAAAATATTTCAAAAAGTGCTTCTCCTAAAATAGGAGACACTGTATTGACAAGCCCTTACTCTTCTAGCTTCCCTGCACAGTTGATGATTGGGAGGGTTACAAGTATTATTAAGGACCCTTCTAGCAATTTCTTGACTTTGAATATTAAATCTGCTACCAATTTTTATAATTTAGAATATGTATACCTAATTCAAAATAAAAGAATGGAAGCTCAAGCCGATATAGAGCAAAAGGGGGAAAGCAATGAATAATCTTTTAAAAAATAGTGCAAGATTTATATTACTCTTATTGATACAGATTATCATTTTAAATGAAATTCCACCCATCCATCAATTCATTACACCCTATTTGTATTTTATTTTTATCCTTTGGTTGCCATTTGGTAGAAGCAGAATAGCTACTACTTTATTGGGTTTTGCAATTGGGTACACTTTAGATATGTTTACAAATACCCCAGGTCTTCATGCAGCAGCAGCTTCATTGATTGGATACATTAGACCAACTATTTTAAATATTCTATTAGCACAAGAAGTATCGGAGGAATTATCTAAGGAGCCAAGTATTGGTACCATGGGATGGGGGCCATTTATGATTTACCTTTTTTCAATTACGTTTATACACCACTTTTATTTAGTTTTATTGGAGTGGTTACAATTTGGTGACTTTGGTTATTTCATTGGAAAAGTATTTTTTACAAGTGGGATGAGTATGCTACTAATTTTACTTGCAGAACTCTTACTGAACAGAAGGAAGCTAAAAAGATAAAACATGTCAGTATACAATCAGAATAGAGGGGTCATTATTCAAATTATTATTGGTACTGTTTTTTTTCTGATTGTTGGACAATTAGTAAGTCTTCAAGTTGTTTCTAATAAATATAAACTGGCTGCAGACAATAACGCCATTTTTAGAAAAATCATTTACCCAGATCGTGGCATCATTTACGACAGAAAAAAGAGAGCACTTTTAGAAAATACCATTAGTTATGACTTGGTGGTTATTCCTAATGAGGCTAAAGGGGTGGATACAGCAGCATTATGCGAAATACTAAAGATTGATAAAGCAGAATATAGCAAGCGAATTATTGAAGCGATTATCAGAAATACTAGGGTGAAAGCGGGTGTCTTTGAGCCATTTTTAACGAATGAAATTTATGCACAATTAAACGAAAACTTATACCGATTCCCTGGTTTCTCTTTATCAGAACGTTCCATCAGAAACTATCCTTATAATACAGCAGCACATGTATTGGGTTATGTGGCAGAAGTAGATGTGAACTTTTTAAAGAAGCATGAATCAGAAGGATATGAAATGGGTGACTATGCAGGCATGACTGGATTAGAAAAAAATTATGAAACTGTGTTGATGGGTCAAAGAGGCGTTAAACGTTTTTTAAGAGACAATAAAGGAAAGATTCAAGGCCCCTATGAAAAAGGAGAATTTGATACAACTGCCATTGCAGGTAAAAATTTATATACAAGCGTGGATGTTCAAGTGCAACAACTTGCAGAAAAATTATTGCAAAATAAAATCGGAAGTGCCGTTGCGATCAACCCTAAAACGGGCGGTGTGATTGCGATGGCTTCTAGTCCAGGCTACAATCCAAATTTGTTAACAGGTAGTCAAAGAAGAAAAACAATTGGCAGGTTGCTATTAGATACGGCTAGACCTATCTACAATCGTGCTATTAAAGGACAATATCCTCCAGGTTCTACATTTAAACCTTTAGGCGCGTTGATTGCATTGGACGAGGGTTTGATTACACCAAATTACGGATACAATTGTTTTGGATCTTATGGTGCTTGTGGTGACCCAAGAAAATGTGAACACCATAATGCTGGACACGCAGCAAATTTGCAATTGGCATTGGCTTATTCTTGTAACTCTTATTTTTTACAAGTGTTTAGAATGGCTATTGACAATCCAAAATACAAATCTGCTAAAGGAGGTTATGTAAAGTGGAAAGAATATATGAATGCTTTTGGATTTGGACGAAAGCTTGGCGTGGACTTACCCAGCGAAAACAAAGCGAATATTCCTGACACGGCGCAATACAGTAAAGACTTTGGTAATCCAAGATACTGGAATAGCTGTTATATGTTAACGCTAGGAATTGGTCAAGATAGAATGACCGCAACACCGCTACAACTAGCTAATTCTATGGCATTCATTGCCAATGGAGGGTATTATTATACACCCCATTTTGTAGATAGTATTGAATCCGAGACCGAAGAAGAAGCGGCACAATTAGCCCCCTTTAGAAAAAAACAAAAAATAACAAAAATCCCAAAGGAATATTTTGATGTCATAAAAGAAGGCATGCATGATGTGACGGTATATGGAACAGCTGCATTCATTAAAGTACCTGGTCATGACTATTGCGCTAAAACTGGAACAGCGCAAAATCCACACGGGAAAAACCACTCCTTATTTGTTTGCTTTGCACCAAAAGACAATCCTACCATTGCGGTTGCAGTGATTGTAGAAAATGCAGGATATGGATCTACCTGGGCAGGACCAATCGGCGGATTGTTAATGGAACAATATTTAAATGATACCCTCACAAAAGAAAGTCAATTGAAAGCAGATAACCTTGCTCAAGTTGACTTAATGCCACAAGCCATTAAAAACTGGTATGTTCAAAATAATAAGGCTGCTTATCTCACCCCTATCGAGTATAATAACGATGAATTATCAGACGTTTGGGATATGGAGATGTTAGCAGAAGGTGTGGTGAAAACAAAAACAACGGATACCAATCCACCTGCCCCATTGCCAAATACGGATAAAACAAATAAGGATAGCTTGCTTCCAAATGCCGATAAAAAGAAAAAGCTCAATCCATAAACTATGGCATCTAACTACGATAATAATTTTTCCAAAGGTACAGACCTTGCTGTGATTGTTTTATACCTGATGATGGCATGTATTGGCATCCTTGCAATTTTCATGGTTGAATACAATCCGAATTCCAATTGGGCTACAAGTTTTATAAGTGGAAAAACGAGTTATAGTAAACAGTTCTTTTTTTTAATTTTTTGTTCCTTTGTTGGGGTATTTATTTTATTGACAGACAGCAAGGTTTTTACCGCATTAGCCAATATCTTATTTGCTAGTGGTCTCCTATTGATGTTGGCTACCTTTTTAATTGGAAAAGAAATCAATGGATCTAAAAGCTGGATACCCATTGCAGGAGGATTTAATTTACAACCTGCTGAATTGTGTAAGGTTTTTACTGCACTTGCATTAGCCAAATTCATCTCAAGACCTGAAACTGATTTTTCAAAAATCAAATCTCATTTAATTGCTGGAGCAATGATCGCCATACCAGCCATCTTGTCTATTGGACAACATGAATTAGGGTTGGCTTTAGTCTACAGTGCTTTTATATTTGCCATGTACAGAGAGGGTTTGCCACCTATTATACTCATCATTTTATTATCTTTTTCAATACTTATAATTGCAACCTTATTATTAGAGCCTACACTTTTAGCGATCATTTTATCGGTCATTACAGGAATCCTATTATTGTATTTAGGAAAACGTTTTAAACGCAATAAACAAGCCATCTTTCTTGTAGTCATTATTTGGATGATTTCAATTAGCACTGTTCGTTTTGCAGTACCTTATATCTTTAATAATGTTTTAGAATGCTATCAAACAACACGTATTTATAGCATGGTTGGAAAAGAGTACGATTGTGGTTTAAATAAAAAAGCGGCAGCGAGTTTAATTGAAAGTGGTAAAAAAAGCAGAAAGCCAGACGACTACAATGTGAAGCAAAGTAAAATCGCAATTGGTTCTGGTGGATTTTGGGGAAGAGGCTTTTTAAAAGGCACACAAACAAGAGGTAGGTATGTACCTGAGCAAAATACAGATTTCATTTTTACTTCTATTGGAGAAGCATTTGGCTTTGTAGGCACATTCACATTTTTAGGCTTATACTTATTTTTCTTATTTAGACTCATCCGAATTGCAGAACGACAAAGAAGTACTTTTTCGAGAGTGTATGCATATAGTGTTGTTGGGGTTTTCTTTTTCCATATTGCAGTCAATATCAGTATGACTATTGGTTTGTTTCCTGTAGTCGGTATTCCATTGCCTTTGATCAGTTATGGTGGCTCCTCCTTACTTACATTTACTGCATTGGTATTTATTTTACTAAGATTAGACGCAGATAGGCAAATGGTACTTCGATAATTGTATTTTTGCAGTATGCGTATTTACCCATTATCAGAAGGCAGTTTTAGCATTGATCAAACCAAAGTTTTTGTTCCATTCGATACCCACAGAGAGCAGATCCAAGATCGTCCCAAAGGAAGCATCCTTGTGGAGATACAGCCATTTGTAGTCGTGACCGAAAAGGATATCATTTTATTGGATACTGGATTAGGATATATGAACCAACAAGGCGTATTGCAAATTCATGAAAATTTAATGGCGATTGGAATCAATCCAAGCTCCGTGACCAAAGTTTTTATGAGTCATTTACATAAGGACCACGCTGGAGGGATGAGTTATATTGATGCTATAACTAAAGAACGATATGTAAGTTTCCCGTACGCCACCTATTATGTTCAAAAAAGAGAATTTGATTTGGCAATGAACAACCCAACAGCTTCTTATATCAAAGAACAATTTGAATTCTTAGTAGATTTTTCTAAAGTAGTTTGGTTAGCTGATGACCAAGGTGTGATTGATGATACAATTCATTATTTACTAACAGGTGGGCATTGTCCTAATCATCAAGTTGCGTGGATCAAAGAGGACAATGAAATCTTTTTCTTTGGTGCAGATGTAGCGCCACAATTACAACAACTCAAATCAAAATTTGTAGCAAAATATGATATGGATGGAAAACTAGCTATGGAATGGAGACAAAAGTGGTGGGAACAAGGACAAGAAGCAGGATGGCAATTTGCATTTTACCATGATATCAAACATCCATTGTTCAAAGCAAGCTAAACAGCACCTTGATCCTTCCATTGCCACAAATGCAAACAAGCATAACTTCTATAAGGCGTCCACTTATTTGAAATGGTTAACATCTTTATATGTAACTCCTTCTTAGTTTCATATTTAATTTGATATAATTTTGTCATAGCTTGTTGAATGCCTAAATCATCCACAGCAAACACATCTTCTTGACCCAGACTAAATAACATTAACATTTGAACTGTCCACTTGCCCACTCCTTTAATTTGCGTTAATAAATCAATAATGGCATCTGGTTCCATCTTATACAATTGCTTGTCTGTAATTTGATGTTCTAAAAAAAACTGCGCTACATTTTGAATATAATTGACTTTAGATTGACTCAACCCAATTGATTTAAGTTGGTCATTCGTACACTTCAATACTTGTTCACAACTTGGCTCCTTGCCGTCAAATAAAACAATAAAACGTCCAAAGATAATGGCGGCCACTTTTGTACTCAATTGCTGGCTAATGATACTTGCCATCAAACGTACAGGGGTATTTTTTCTTTTTTTGATGGTATGGTTCGCCTCCGCTAATAAAGGGGCAAATTTTTTATCTTTTTTTAAGTGTAATTGATACTCCATAGATGCAAATTAAGATGAATTACTTATTTTGAGTTCAATTTTATCAAACTAAATATAAAAACGATGTTAAAGAATCTACTCATTTTGTTACTTGTATTGATTTCACAAAATGCATTTACACAGTCTAAAGATGAAACAGCAATTTTAAAATTATTATCAGCACAAGTTGAATTTTGGAATAAAGGTGATGTCAATCAATTCATGCAAGGCTATTGGGAAAACGATAGTTTAATGTTTGTGGGAAAAGATGGGGTGACTTACGGATACAATAAAACCCTAGCTAACTATAAAAAGAATTACCCGGATAAAGCCTATATGGGTCAGTTGAAATTTACCCTACTCTCCATACAACCTTTGGATAAACAATATTATAGTGTCATTGGAAAATGGGAGTTGACTAGATCAGTCGGAAATGTGAGTGGGCACTACACCCTACTACTCAAAAAAATAAATGGCCAATGGAAGATTATTTTAGATCATAGTAGTTAAATACTACTTAGTGTGAAAAATCAATTGGATCTTTCCATATTTTATACAGCAAAAAGAAATAGCCTGCTGAACTAAGTAGCAAGAAAAAGTAATACAAATAGTTATACCATTGCCAGTCTGCTTCTACAAAGGCATAGCCTAACATAATCCCTAATGTAGAATTCAATCCCATCCAAAGCAGCGTAAAGCCAATGGTCCTGGATATTCTATTTAAAAATGCCATTACTTCTGGATCCATTAGTCTAAGCTTTGTTTATTTGCTGCTGCTTCTTTTAATAAGCGATCAAATTGAGCAGGCGTTAAATCATTAAAGAAATAATATACAGGATCTACTTTAGCACCTCGCTTAATCACTTCATAATGCAAATGAGGTCCAGTACTCTTACCTGTACTTCCAATATAGCCAATCACTTCTCCCCTTTTAACAGACTGTCCGACTTTTGCTTTAACACGAACCATATGTGCATATAAAGTTTGAAAACCATAGCCATGATTGATCACAACTTTATTACCATAGCCGTCTGTATTGAATCCAGCAACCTGAACTACACCATCAGATGTGGCATAAATTGGTGTACCAGTTGGTGCAGAAAAATCCAATCCTGCATGCAATCTAAAGTCTTTATATACTGGATCAATTCGATAACCAAATCCTGAAGCAACACGTTTCATGTTTTTATTACTTACCGGCTGAATGGCTGGAATGGCTCTTAATAATTTTTCTTTGTTCTTCACCATCGTCGTAATTTCAGCAAAAGACTGGCCTTGAAAAGACATCCTTAAACTTAAATTATTCAATTGATTACGCATATTCTCAATCAATTCTGTATTGGATAAACTTTGAATTAAACGAATTTCATTTTTAGCCAACATTTCTTTTACCCTTGCGCTGTCCGGAATAGGTGTTGCTTCAAAAATAGAACGATAGACCTCATTGTCTCTTTGTTCCAATTCCACCATCTGTAGCTCCAATTGCTTTGTTCTTTCTTGCAAAACGGCATAACTCTCTTTGTATGCAGTGTTTTGTTGTCTTAATAACCTTTCTTTAGGGGAGTCGATAAATTTAAACAAAATAGCCACAAAAAGGACCCCCACTGCAATAGATGCAATGATAAACCCGATTGTTTGTAAAAGCCTTACTTTAAGGGGTACTTCGATTTTTTCGAACCTTAAAGTATGGGTGTTAAAGAAATATTTTATTTTCTTCATGTAGCATGATTATTTGCCTTCTAAAGTCCCAAAAAAAGGCTCAAATGCTTACCTTTGAAGACGATTAGAAACGCTACAAAGATAGCTTTTTATTTAGCCCAAAGCTTAAAAAAACGTCCCATGATGAAGAGTTCAGAAATAAGACAACAGTTTTTAGATTTTTTCGCATCTAAAGGACATGTCATTGTTCCATCCGCCCCTATTGTTGTAAAAAACGACCCCACTTTATTGTTTACCAATTCGGGCATGAACCAATTCAAGGATTATTTTTTAGGCAACCAAGCACCCAAGCATCCTAAAGTTGCAGATACTCAAAAATGTTTAAGGGTAAGTGGGAAGCACAATGATTTAGAGGAAGTAGGTGTAGATACCTACCACCATACGATGTTTGAAATGTTAGGCAACTGGAGCTTTGGCGATTATTTTAAAGCAGAAGCTATTGCATGGAGCTGGGAATTATTAACCAAGGTATATCAACTAAACCCAGATAGACTGTATGTAAGTGTATTCGAAGGAGATGCATCAGAAAATTTACCACCTTCAAGTATTGCTTTAGAAGAATGGAAAAAATGGGTCTCTGTAGATAAAATTATTTACGGCAATAAAAAAGATAATTTCTGGGAGATGGGTGATACAGGACCTTGCGGACCATGTAGTGAAATTCATATAGATATGCGAACGGATGCAGAAATAGCATTGGTTCCAGGACGTGATCTAGTCAACAAAGACCATCCTCAAGTCATTGAAATTTGGAACAATGTGTTCATGCAATACAATCGTAAAAAAGATGGTAGCCTTGAACCCTTACCAAAGAACCATGTAGATACTGGAATGGGTTTTGAAAGATTGGTTCGTGCAATACAAAATAAAAAAAGCAATTACGATACAGATGTATTTACAGGTACTATAGATGAAGTTGCAAAAATCACAGGTAAAGTGTATGATTTTGGTGATAGCAAGGAAGCAGTTGCTTTTCGTGTACTAGCAGATCATATTCGTGCGATCGCTTTTGCCATTGCAGATGGTCAATTGCCTTCTAATACAGGTGCAGGTTATGTGATAAGAAGAATTTTAAGAAGGGCTGTGCGTTACTATTACTCTTATTTGGATTATAAGCGTCCTTTGTTATTTCAACTAATGCCCTTATTGGCAAATCAATTTGAGCATGTGTTTCCTGAGTTAAAACAACAATTAGAATTTGTAACCAAAGTGATTAAAGAAGAAGAAGAAGGCTTTTTAAGAACTTTAGAAAAAGGATTAAAACGTATGGATGACATCATTCATACGCAAGATAAAAATAGTGTAGTAGAAGGTCAATTGGTTTTTGAATTGTTTGATACTTTCGGATTCCCTGTTGACTTAACTAGATTAATTGCAAGTGAAAATGAACTCAGTATTGACGAGGCAGGATTCGAGCAAGAGATGCAACAACAAAAAAACAGAAGTAGAGCCGCAACAGCCATTGATACAGGCGACTGGATTCAAGTGGGTGAAGATGCTGTAACAAGTTTCATTGGATATACGAACACCGAAGCGACTACAGAGATTGTGAAGTATAGAAGTATCAAGGCAAAAGGTAAAGAAGCCTACCAATGGATATTAGCAGCAACGCCTTTTTATGCCGAAAGTGGCGGTCAGGTGGGCGACAAGGGACATTTTATATTTGAAGATGGCACTGTGCTTGCTGTAACAGATACCAAAAAAGAAAATAATTTATTCATTCATTTTACAGACAGCTTGCCAACTACTATTAGTACAACTGTAAAGGCCCAAGTGGATGGAACTTTAAGAACACATACCACCCAACACCATTCAGCAACGCATTTATTACATGCCGCTTTAAGAACAGTATTGGGAAAACATGTGGCACAAAAAGGAAGTTTAGTACATGCAGACCAGTTACGTTTTGACTTTTCTCATTTTGCGAAAATGACCAACGAGGAAATTGAAGCAGTAAATAAATTAGTGAATGACAAAGTGAAAGAAAATGTTCCTGTAGTCATAAAAGAAATGAGTAAAGACGAAGCAATTGCTTTAGGCGCGATGGCTTTATTTGGAGAAAAATATGGTGATACAGTTCGTGTTGTAGTGATGGATCCAAATTATTCCATTGAATTATGTGGTGGAACACATGTAGGCCATACAGGCGAAATAGGTCATTTTGTAATTAAAGCAGAATCATCGGTAGCTGCAGGTGTAAGAAGAATTGAAGCCGTTGTAGGACATGCAGCAGCCGCATTTCAAGATGAAGTAAAAGATAAAATAAGAAAACAAGTTCATCAATTAGAAGAAGCAAACGCGCTCATAGCAGTTAGCTTAAATAAAACAGGGAAATCCACAGATACCAGTGCTTATTCAATGGATCAGCTTTCAAATTATATACTTGAATTACAACATCAACAAAAAGAACTTAAGAAACTATTAGAAAGTCAAGAGGCAATGCTTGTCAACGAATTGGTAGAGGCACAACAAAATAATTTTGAAATAATCAATGGTGTTCAATACCTAGGATTACAAGTTACTTTAAGCAATATGGATCAGTATAAAAAAGCTGCTCAATTACTCACCCAAACAAAAACAGGAGAGGTCATGGTTTTGTTAGTAGGCGCAGAGGGAGAAAAAGCTTTTGCAGCAATAGCAATGAGTGATGCATTGGTTGCTACTAAAAACTGGGAGGCACCACAATTAATTAAAACACATATTGCCACATTGATTAAAGGTGGTGGTGGTGGTCAAAAGACCTTAGCTGCAGCTGGTGGTCAGGATGGAAGTCAATTAGAACTTGTACTTTCAACTATTAAATCACTTTTATAAAAGTTACAAATTGTATAAGCCCTATTGTCAAAATAGAAAAATTATTTTATGATAAAAAGATTAAGCATCGTACTTGTTGGAATTATACTATTTATCCTTCCAGGATGCAAAGATAAAAACCAAGATATTCGTTATAGTGTTTCTGGAACTATTAAAAATGCAGCGAATAAGCCCCTTCTGTTTCAAGAAATCCCATACGGCGGAAAACCAATTATTACATTGGACTCTATCACATTGGACGTCAATGGAAAATACAATTTTGAATTCATTGCAAAACAGGAAGGTATTTATAGACTAAGCAGTGGAGAAGCATTAGATATAAGCTTTATCAATGATGAGGAGCAAATACAGATCAATGCAGATGCAGCTAATTTTGCGAATTATACTATTAAAGGTTCTCCGAGTAGTGCCGCTTTGATTCAATACATGAAATCTTACAGATCCAAAGATTCTTCTTTATTTGCAACACTTTACGCTTTAGACAATTTGCAACAAAGCAACGGAAAAGATAGCAGTATATTTTACCTACAACAACAGAAAGAAAAAAAGATCAAAGCACTCAATGACCATGTTGAACAAACAATCAATAGTTCAAACAGCCAAGCGCTCATTTATTTTGCCTTAGGCATGGCTTTAAGATCGATGGAAATTAATAAAGTACTTGCTATGGCAAAGGCCGTTGCTGAAAAAACAAAAGCAGCCCCTTTGGTTGAATTTGTAACTATATTAAATGGGCAAGTACAGGCAGCAAGTCCTGCAAGTGCTATTACAGTTGGATCTATGGCCCCAGAAATTGCATTACAAGATGCTACAGGAAAAATCATCACACTAAGTAGCTTAAAAGGTAAATATGTATTGGTCGACTTTTGGGCTAGTTGGTGTGGCCCTTGTAGAAGAGAAAATCCAAATGTGGTTGCCGCCTATGAGCAATTTAAACTTAAGAATTTTACGATTCTTGGAGTTTCATTGGATGATGATAAAGAAGATTGGCTTGAAGCAGTTCAACAAGACAAATTAAATTGGTTACAAATTAGTGACTTAAAAAAATGGGAAAGCACTGTTGTGAATACCTATCAAATTCAAGGGATTCCTTTTAATGTGCTCTTAGATCCAACAGGAAAAATTATTGCCACAGACTTAAGAGGCAGTGCATTACAAAATACATTAAAACAATTGCTTCCTTAGACCATTTATACAGATTTTTAGTTGAATTCAATTTTGTTAAATTCAACTAAAAAAAAAAGCGCTTCGTACATGGAGCGCTTTTTTTATAATGTAATCTAATGCTTTAGTAAAATTTACTTTGTCTTTATGAAAGCTTTAATCAGTGCTGGTAGCAATACTAAATTTGTTAATGTACTTACCACTAATGTAATTGAAGTCAACCAACCCAAGGCTTTAGTCCCGCCAAAATCACTGAAACAGAATATGACAAAACCAGCAACCAATACCAAAGAGGTATAGATGATACTGATACCTGTATGCTTGATTGTTTGCACCAATGTGGTATGCACTTGATAGTTTAAATGAGGTAATTCCTGCTTATAGTTCACTAAGAATCGGATAGTGACATCTATTGCAATACCCAAAGCCACGCTAAATACTAAAACCGTAGAAGGTTTTAATGAAATACCCGTCCAGCCCATGATACCAGCTGTGATAAATAATGGCACTATATTGGGTATTAAAGAACAAATTAAAATAGGAAAAGATCTAAACAAGAAAATCATACAAATCGCAATCAATAAAAAGGCCCAGAAGATGGACTCTCCCAATCCTTTTACAATAAAATTACTGCCTTCTAAAAATGTCACACTACTTCCTGTTATGACTACATTATATTTTACTGTATCAAAGATAGCATTGGAGGCACTATCTATTTTTTTTAATAAAACTGGAAGCTTAGCACTTCCTATATCTTTCATATTGACACTGATTCTAGTCTGGCGCTTAGCAGTATCAATAAATTTATTCAATAATTGTGCTGGATTGTTCCCCGTCATTTTGATGCCTTCTTTTGGAGCGGCACTTGCAAAATAGGGGCCGATAAATGCCATTTCTGTTCCCGTTGGAACAGTATAGGATAAACTATCTCCATCATAAAATGCTTGCTTAGCAAATTTAATACCTTCTAATAAACCTAATGGCTTACCCAATTCCGGTTGTTCTAACATGAAAGTATTGAATGCCTCTATTTGCTCTAATGGTTTGATAGATCGAATTAAACCATTTGTTTTTTTAGTGTCTACCAAAATTTCTAAAGGCATCACCCCACCTGCATGTTGTTCAAACCATTTTAAGTCGGTGTATAATTTATCCTGCTTTGGTAAATCGTCCACAATGAAGGCCTCTTTTTTAATTTGCAATACCCCTAAAAGTGAAACAATGACAGCAATGATGGTAATGCCAAAAACCCACCTAGTATGCGTAAATGCCCAACGCTCTATTTTTAGCAATATTTTTTCTAAATATAGATTATCTAAATAACGAACATGTTTTGGTTTTGGCGCAGGCAAATAAGAAAGAACTGGAGGGATAAAAAATAAACTTATAAAAAATAAAATCATAATGTTTAAACCAGACACCCAGCCAAACTCTTTCAACAATGGACTTTTGGTTAAAGCAAAAACAAAGAAGCCAATGGCTGCTGTAATATTACAAAATAAAGTCACCACCCCCATCCTACCCACCATTTGCACAAGTGCCTTGTCCTTGTCGTTTGTTTCTTTATAGGAAGTATGGTACTTATTTAAAAAATAGATGCAGTTTGGAATACCAATCACTACAATCAATGGTGGTATCAATGCAGTCAATAAAGTGATCTTTTGACCCAATAACACCATCGTGCCTAAACTCCAAATCACACCCATCAACACGACAGCCAAGCTCATGATGGTAGCCGATATAGACCTAAAAAAAATTAATAAAGTAATGGCAGATAAGACAAGCGACCCAATCAAAAACCAAAGCATCTCTTTTTTTATTCGATCGGCCATGATGGTCCTGATAAATGGTAAACCACTTATATGCACTTCTGTCTTGGTAGATTGACTAAAGCGATCTAATTCATTTTGAATGCTACCAATGATTTTTGTTCTAGAACCACTATTGATAGAATCGGCAATAAAGGAGACAGCCATGATATAACTATTACTATCTGGATTATAGTACAAATTTTTATAAAAAGGTAGGTTCTCAAAAACAGCTTGATCAGCAAGCAATAAACTATCACTTGTATAAGGTGCATGAAAGACCTTCACAGCATTGAATTTAGTTTCAACACTATCTTTTGTGATAGTATAGGCAGTTGGAATACTCATGACTTCGGCCACTGCAGAATTTTGTTTAAGCGCCTTGTGCAAAGCATCTACTTGGTTAAAGAAATCTTTTGTATAAAATTGATCCGTCTTAAAACCAACGACTACTGTTGTTCCATCTACCCCATATTTTTTTACGAAATCATTGTAGACAATAAACTTAGGATTGTCAGAAGGGATGGCTTTGGTATACTCATAGCTTAATTTAACTTGAATAGCATAATACCCCATTACAACCGTACTAAGGAGTATAAAAAACAAATACGTTTTTTTATACTTTAATATATTTTGACCTAAACGATACCACATACTTTTTATTTTAAATTAGACAACCCATAAATAAGCAGCCACTTGCGTGAACACTCCTATGAATAATCCGACTAACAACTCTTTTTTACTATGATCACTTACGACTAATCTTGCACTAATCACCAACGCTACTATGAACACGGCCAACAGCACCCAAATTGCGTTATTGACTGGATAAAATACACTGACTAAAATGACAGCAGTTGTCAACCCAGCAATACCCATTGCGTGTAGGCTTACTTTCATAAAATTATTAACTGTCATGCCAATTGCACTTGCCACAAATATGCCTAAATAAAAGAATTTTAAAGCGATCGGCTGGTCTGTAAAATTTCTACTGAGATAATACATCCACCAATAAAAAAACATAGTAATCACATAGGGAATAATTCTTTCTTTTTGAGTTCTTAAGAAAATGCTATCACTTAATTTTAATCTCCATAATAAGAAAACTGCAAAAGCTGGAAAAAACGCAGTCAACCAAGCCACACTGAATAAACGCATTTTTAATTGCCAATCTGTGATACCCACAAATTCAAATGGCAATACTTGCATTAAATAAAGAAAAAAATAAGTTGGAATAAATAGCGGATGAAATACATAAGACAATAAATGTGCTATGTATTGTACTATTTTAGGTTGGGGATTTTCCATAGTTGAATTGGCTACCATTCTTTTCTAAGTCTTGCGACAGGTATATTTAAAAGTTCTCTATATTTTGCGACTGTTCTTCTTGCAATATTGTAGCCTTTTTCTTGCAATTGATCTGTTAACTCATCATCACTCAATGGCTTTAATTTATCTTCCCCTTGAATTAACTCCAAAAGGATCGCTTTCACTTCTTTAGTACTCACTTCCTCACCGCTGTCTGTAGTTAGAGATTCACTAAAGAAATATTTTAATAAATAAGTGCCAAATTCAGTTTGCACATACTTACTATTAGCCACCCTACTCACTGTAGAGACATCTAAATTTGTTTTTTCTGCAATGTCTTTTAAAATCATCGGGCGAAGGGAGGTGGTATCTCCACTCAAGAAAAACGCAGACTGATACTCTAAAATAGCATTCATTGTCAATAATAAAGTTTGTTGTCTTTGCAGGATCATCTCAATAAACCATTTAGCTGAATCTATTTTTTGCTTGATAAAAAAGACAGCTTCTTTTTGAGACTTATCCTGTTTTTTACCGCCCTCATATTCTTTTAGCATCAATTTATAATCATCACTAATCACGAGTGGTGGTGCATTACGACTATTCAATGTTAATTCTAATATACCGTTATTGATTAAAACTGTAAAGTCTGGAATGATATACATTTCTGCTTCGTTGGTATAGCTCGTCTCTGCACCTGGCTTTGGATTCAGGGTTAGAATCTGATGCAATACTTCCTTCATTCCTAATTCATCTAAGTGTAAACTCTTTTGAATTTTATCGTAATGTTTTCTTGTAAACTCTTCAAAATATTTTTCTAGAATGAGCATGGCAATTTTTTTTGCTTCATCATCTGAATACAATTTGCCTTTACTATCCGATAAATGTGCTGACTCGCCTTCTCCTTTTCTGCGTAATTGAATTAATAAACATTCTTTTAAATCTCTTGCAGCAATCCCTACTGGGTCAAAGGCTTGGACCTGTTTTAATATTTGCTCAATCTCTTTTTCCTCTACCAACATGCTTTGCTTAAAAGCTAAATCATCTGCAATAGATTGCATTGCCCTTCTTAAATAACCATCATCATCTAAGCTGCCAATAATTTGTTCTGCTATTTTAAATCCTCTTTCATCCAGCGCTAGCATACTTAATTGATCCATCAATACCTCATGCAAACTCTGTTCCGCTTTAATCGGAATCACTTTGTCATTATCAAGTTCAGGGTAAAAATCATCTCTAGTTTTATAATCTGCTACTTCATCATCATAACTGTACTCACTTAATTCTTCATTGCTCATCTCAAATTCATCTACAGGCACCGCTTCCTCATCATCATGCATATCCTGCAACAACTCATCATTCATTTCTTCTGGGGATGTAAAATCTGACTCCAAAAGTGCTACATCCACTTCTAAAGCTGGGTTCTCTTCTAATTCTTCTTTAATTCTTTGCTCAATCTGTGCACTAGGAATTTGAAGCAACTTCATCAATTGGATTTGCTGAGGTGACAATCTTTGTAATTGTCTTTGCTGCATGGATTGTCCTAATGCCATAACCTTAGCTTATGCTACCACTTTTTTTAATACAGCAAGAAAAGCTGCGCCTTTTTCATGGATTTGCTCCTCTGTCCATACTAAACTAATTGCGGTAGAAATACACTTGCTCATCACGGCATCACTTGCAGAAAAATCAGTATGCTGCAATGCAATCAATGCGCTTTGTTGTTCCTTGGATAATGGATATAAACTTGTTGCATTTTTTAAATGATCCCATTTTCTGATATAATGCCAATTATTTCCATACCAATAAAAATTACCAGCAAGTATACCCGCTTCTTTGAAAGCAGCAATGGCGTTTTCAGTATGCTGTTGACTCGGCAAAAACCAAGTTAAGAAACTATAGCTATCTCCTGCAGGATCCGGCACCACTCTAAATTGAATGCCTGGTACTTGTTCTAAATATGAACGTAAAATTTGATTATGCTTTTTTTGAATCGCTAAAAAAGTATCTAGCTTTTTAATTTGCGCTAAACCCACCGCAGCATGTAATTCACTGATACGAAAGTTATAGCCCAATGCTGGATGTAAATCTGCGCCTCTGTCTACGCCTAAATGATCGTGTCCGTGATCCGTAAAAGCATCCGACTTGGTGTATACGGCTTTATCATTGGTCATGACCACCCCACCTTCTCCACAAGTAATTGTTTTTACAAAATCAAATGAGAATGTGCCTGCATGTCCAATCGTTCCCAAATGTTTTCCTTTATAAGTTCCGCCGATGCTTTGACAAGCATCTTCTAATAAAATTAAATTGTGTTCTTTACAAATTGCCACTAAAGCGTCCATATCTGCCATGCTTCCGCACATATGCACTGGCATTACACATTTTGTTTTTGGCGTGATGGCGGCTTTCACTGCAGCTGGTGATAAAGTTAAGCTTTCGTCAATATCCACTAATACAGGAATTGCACCCATGCTTAAGATAGCTTCGAAACTTGCTACAAAAGTAAATGCCGGCATGATCACCTCGTCTCCAGCACCCACCCCTAATGCAGCCATGGCTGTGGTCAACGCCGCTGTTCCACTAGATGTCAATTGTGCATATTCAGTACCAAAAGTGGAACAAACTGCTGCTTCTAACTCTTTGGATTTCCAAATTCCTTTTCTTGGCCCATCAAATGCATAACGCATTAAAATGCCTGTCTCTAAGACATCATTTACTTCTTTCTTTTCTTCTGCTCCAAATAATTCAAAACCGGGCATATGCTTGATTTTTAATGATAAACAAAGGTAGTTTAAAAAATTAAAATTGAGGGTTTTTCCGTATTTTGCGTTCCTAAAAAAAGACTAGAACCCATGGAGTATAACAAATTGATTTCCGTTTCAGGCATGTCAGGATTATTTGAATTATTAACGAGTAAAAGTGATGGTGCAATTGCTAGATCATTAGAGACCAATGCGACCCAATTTATCAGTTCTAGAGCCTACCAATTCTCTCATTTAGAGAGTATTGAAGTGTTTACAACGAAAGAAAATGTGTTTTTGGCAGAAGTATTTATCGCCATGGGCAAATCAAAAGAAGCCCTACCTAACGAGAAAGATGCAAAAGCAACTCAGGCCTATTTTAAGAAAGTATTCCCTAATATGGATTTTGAGCGTGTTTATGCCAGCGATATGAAGAAAATGGTGAAGTGGTTTGCTCAATTAGTAGAACATAAAGTAACGCCAACCTTACCAGAATTAGACGAAGAGGAAACTGAAGCATAAGCAAGCGTCGATAATGTATCGCACCTTATATAAAAAAGCTAAAAAAAGGCTTGCCAATTATCGGTAAGCCTTTTTTTATGCTTAAATTGCCCTATATAAATTCGACATGAAAAAAATATTTTTAAGCAGCTTACTATTTGTAGGATTTTTCACCACCATTCAGGCACAAAAAATGAGTGAAAAAAAGTGGGTTAGGAAACAATTTGCTGCATTGAACTTGAATGAGAAAATTGGACAGTTGATGGTCATCAGAGCCCATAGCAATTGGTCACAAAAAAGTATTGATTCAATTGCAAACTTAATTCAAGCATATAATGTTGGCGGACTATGCTTTTTTCAGGGTGGTCCAGTTCGACAAGCCATACAAACCAATGCCTACCAAAGTGTTGCTAAGACCCCTTTATTCATTGCCATTGACGCGGAATGGGGTTTAGGGATGCGCTTAGATAGTGTTGAATCTTTTCCAAGACAACTTTCGATGGGTGCATTTGCTTCAAGTGATTTAGTGTACCAAATGGGTGCTGCTATTGCTGAGCAATGTAAAAGATTGGGGATCCAAATTAATTATGGTCCTGTGATTGATATCAATAACAATCCTTTAAATCCAGTCATCAATGATCGCAGTTTTGGTCAGAGTAAAACAAAAGTGATTCAACAAGGGGTTGCGTACATGAAAGGCATGCAAGACAATGGGATCATGGCCACTGCGAAACATTTTCCTGGACATGGGGATGTGAATGTTGATTCTCATTTTGATTTGCCAGTGATCAATAAGTCAAGAGCTGCATTAGATAGTCTTGAGCTTGAACCATTCAAGGCATTGATCAATGCAGGTATAGAATCCATCATGGTAGCGCATTTGTCCGTACCTGCAATTGACGATAGACCAAAATACGCCACTTCCATCTCACCAAATGCAGTGAATGGATTATTGAAAAAAGAGTTAGGATTTAAAGGCATTAGTGTAACGGATGCGATGGATATGAAAGCCATTGCAAACTACTTCCCACAAGGAGAAGCCAATGTCCAAGCTATACTTGCAGGAAACGATATGTTATGTTTGCCAGGTGATCTTGGGCAATCCATCAAAAAAATCAGAGCAGCCATTAAAGAAAGAAGGCTTAAACGTTCAGATATCAATGCAAGAGTTAAAAAAATCTTGACAGCAAAATATAAACATGGATTGAATCTGCCACAACAAATTGATACAACCAACATCATTGCTGATTTAAATCAATCCGTTGGTACCATCAATGCAGCTATGGCGGAACAATCACTTACATTTTTAAGAGCGACTAATCGTCCGGAATTAAATAACAAGACAGCCTATCTTGCCTTTAACGCAAAATCAGCAACCACATTCACGAATTCAATTGCAAGCGCATACGGTGTAAAAGTTTTTTATACAAGCGGAAAAGATGCAAACGAATTGGCTTTAATTAATGATAGCCTAAAAGCATATGAACATGTGATTGTTGGTCTTCATGGATACAACAGAAGACCTGCAAATCATTTTGATCTTCCAGCAGCAGCCTTACAATTTTTGAACGAGAAAGGGCATGAAGATTGGATACATTTAATTTTTGGGAATCCTTATGCTGTTGGTGATTTTAAAACGATCAATAATATTTTATTTGCTTTTGAAGACACCAAGCATAGTCATGCCGCAGTGCAAAAATGGCTTGAAGGAAAATTGCAGGCAGGAGGAACTTTACCAGTAACCATTAGCCCTGAACTACCATACGGAATGCCCTCTGAAGCTGCATTAAAAAAAAAAATTCTAGCCGAACAATTTCTTCCAGTAATTATTGATCAAGCAAAGCTGGCAAAAATAGATTCAATTGTAGCAGATGCAATTCATCAAGCAGCGATTCCTGGATGTCAAGTATTAGTAGCTAAAAACAATCAAATTGTTTTTAATAAAAGCTATGGCACCATTGCAGGAGCTCAAAGTCCACTCGTGACCAATGCTACTTTATATGACCTTGCCTCTATGACAAAGACAAGCGCAACGACTGTTGCTGTAATGAAACTTGTAGAAGAAGGCATCTTAGATATAGAAAAAACAATTGGCGACTATTTGCCTTGGGTAGTTGGTAATCCAAAAGCAAAAATTCGATTGAAAGATTTGCTGATTCATGAAGCTGGATTGTTCCCGTATATTAAATTTTACGAATCGCTCTTAAATGCGGATGGCAGTATTAATTCAAAATGGATGGTGCCTGTACAAGACGCTACGCACCAAATGATGGTAAGTCCAGGAAAATACCTTGCCAATAACTGGATGGATAGTATCCGATTGAAAATATTAAACAGCCCAATCTCTACTCCAGGTAAATATGTATATAGTGACAATGATTTTATTTTTCTTGGCAATATTGTAGAACAAGTGACTGGGATGAGTCTTCAGGATTATTGTACAAAAACTTTCTATGGGCCAATGCAAATGCATAGCACAGGTTTTTTACCACTTAACAGAGCAGATAAATCTAATATCGCTGCATCAGAATTAGACAACTATTTTAGAAAAGAACTCATTCAAGGTTCGGTTCATGACGAAGGTGCTTCCACCATGGGTGGAATCGCTGGGCATGCAGGATTATTTAGCAATGCCACTGATTTAGCAAAATTATATATGATGTTGTTGAATGGAGGTCAATGGGATGGTCAAACCTATTTAAAACCATCCACCATACAATTGTTTACAAGTTATCAATCTGCAACAAGCAGAAGAGGACTTGGATTTGATAAAACTGCTAGAGACAATGCCAATTCAAAAGATCCTTATCCAAGTTTAAGTGCCACGCCGTCCGTATTTGGTCACACAGGATTTACTGGAACATGTGTTTGGGCAGACCCAGACAATCAACTTTTATATATTTTTCTTTCAAACAGAGTCTACCCAACAAGAGACAATAAAGCATTTAGCTCACTTAATCTGAGAGCAAAAATTCAAGAACAAATTTATCAAGCGATAAAAAAATAAGATGCAAAAATGGATCTACATATTTATTGGACTCATTGGCTTTTTAAAGCCATTGCAAGCACAATTACAATTAGGTCCAATTGGTTCGTGGCGTGCACATTTCTCAAACGAGTCGATCCAACAAGTTGTAAAAGGGGATCAAATTTATGTTGCCGCAGCAAACCAAATTATTCAAATAGATGCCAATAAACAGACCAACTATCTTAACACGACCACTGGATTGCATGCAACTGGGATTCATAAAATTGCATGGCATCCAATTGAAAATCAACTTGTAATTGCCTATAAAAATAGCCGTTTAGATATTGTAAAAGGAGATCAAGTCACCTTGATTGACGATATACAAAATTCAAATTTATACTCCGACAAAAGTATCAACGACCTTATTGTATTCAATCATAACGCATACTTGTCTTGTAATTTTGGAATCGTTGTTGTTGACTTATTAAAAAAAGAAATCAAGTCCACTATCTTTCCAAATAACAATCGTCAGTCAGTAAAAGTCCTTCAAACAATTATTTACCAAAATAAATTATTTGCACTCACTGAGAATGGGATTTGGTCTACAATATTGGGACAAAATAATAATTGGATTCAAGAAAATACTATGGGTATCTCTGGTTTAAAAAATATGTTTGTATTTAAAAACCAACTCTTTTATAATAATCAACAAAAAATTTATCCTTACCAAAGTAATATTGCAAGCTATCAAATTAATACAGGTACAATTGAGACCATCGCTGTTGACGAAGAGCGCATTTTAGCAGGCATCACTTATCAGAACAAAGGCGCATTGATTCAATTCAATAGCAATCAAACCAATACAGTACTGATAGATTCTACTGTATTGATTCAACCTGTTGGATTACTTAAAGACGGCAATACGATTTGGGTAGCGGATTTTAGTAAAGGCCTCTATGAAAAAAATGAGCAATCAAGGTGGACTACTCTAGGGGGACCTTTAAGTAATGCATTTGGCAGTAATGCATTTTCAGACCACCAAATATTAATGAGTTATGGGGCGAATAAAAATGGAATATCTAGTTTGAATGAAAATGGTTGGACCAATTTTACCCAAATTCAAAATATAAAAATCAATCAAGTCGAGGCGGTGTCCATCGACCCTATTGATCAAAGTTGGTGGATAGGTATGGGGAATCAATTGATCCATTTTGATCCAAACAAGAAAACCATAGAACAACTATTGCCAAATGCATCCATTGGCATAATCAAATCGATTCAACAAAAAACAGATGGTCAAATTGTGCTTTTGAAAGAAGGATTTGGTATCGTTTCAAAAGAAGGCGCACAATGGAATAGCTATCCCATGCAAACAGGTTTTTCTAGTACTAATTTGAAAAAAATTGTAGCGGCTAAAAATGATTTGAGTTGGATCATTGGATCTAAACAACAAGGTATTGTATTGTTTCAAAAACAAAATAACCAAGCCATTTGGAGACAATTGAATACTGGAAAAGGATCGGGTAATTTGCCAAGTATGGAAGTCACAGCCATCACAGAAGATAAGGATGGAAGCATCTGGGTTGGAACAGATAATGGCATTGCAATTTTTCAATGCAATACCATCAACGAAGCCTGCGACGCCTATTTACCGATTGTTCAAAGCAATGGATTCAATGGCTACTTATTTCAAAAAGAAACCATTCATTCTATCAGTATAGATGGTGCAAATAGAAAATGGATTGGTACCAATAATGGCGCTTGGTTAATCAGTAAAGATGGTGCTGAGGTACTCCAACATTTTACAACAGAAAATAGTCCTCTTCCAGACAATGCCGTCTTATCCATTGGTATCGAACCGACTGACGGAGATGTTTTTTTCTTTACAAAGAACGAAATCATAAGCTATAAAGGAGAAGCCACCGAAAGTGCTTTGACACAATCAGTCATCAAGATTTTTCCCAATCCTATTGCACCCAATTACAATGGGCCGATTATCATTAAAAATTTAGTCAATAATGCATTAGTGAAAATTACAGATATCAATGGGCAACTCATGATGCAAACTAGGGCACTTGGAGGTCAAGCAATATGGAATGGTAGAGACCAATATCAGCGCAAAGTGGCTTCAGGCATTTACTTAATATTTGCTCGAGATGATATGGGAAATGAAAAAGCAGTAGGTAAAATACTGATCAGTGCTGGCTACTAGTTTGCAGTAAAATCAAATTGTTTAAACATTTTAAACTTCCATGAATCGCTTTCTCCTTGTACCACTCGATACATCAACTGTCTAATTTTATTGGTTGGCTCTTTAATGGCCGTATCTGCAGGATAAACAGGGAACTTTCTAAATAATACCCCTTCTACAAGCTTGTATTCATCCTTGCCTCTGTATCCCTTACTTAATTCCATATCATTTAATAAATCAGGAAATAAAATGGGCGCAATTCTTTCGTTGTCTTGAGAAGTAATTGGGAAAATACTTTTTTTACCTGCAGCATCCTCAATAAAAATAATCAAATCAGGAAATCCATCATTGTTTAAATCATCAATTTCAGCGCCAATTATCCTGGCCTTTAGTTCTATGGATGCTTCTCTAGATTCAGACTTAAATCCGATGGGTCTGATGTTCAATACATTTTTCTCCGAGGATTTATTTAAACATGAAATTCGGTAACCAGTTTTACCAATTTTCATGGTGCTGTCATATTTAGACCAAACCTGCCCAATCAATTGCCCAGAAAAAAGGATCAAGCCAAAAAATAAAATAATGCGCATACTTTAAAATTGATATTCCAAAGTTAATAGAATAGTTTTAATTTTCCACTTAAACAAGCACCATGTCATTCGACTTAAATATACAGGCTCATGGCACAAGCAAGCGCATTCAGATGCTTGACCAGCTCAATGGAACCTTGATTGAAATACATACTAAAGGCGGGTTAATGAATCGCTGGATGGTCAAGCATGAGGGCCATCCTTTAGAACTTATTTTGAGCAATACAGGAGAGGATCATTTTGAAATAAATGGATTTAGAAGTAGTAAGATGAGCCCATTTTCATGTCGTATAGATGAAGGTAAATACCAATTGGATGATCAAACATATGCATTCAATAAATTCTATTTAGGTGCACATGCCATTCATGGACTTGTCTATGATGCCGAATTTTCCATCCTTTCCACGGAAGTGAAAGCCAATTATGCACAGTTAATCCTTTCATTTGATTATAAAGGGACTGATCCCGGATACCCCTTCCCTTATGAGATCCAATTACAATGGACTTTGTATCCAGATAATTTAATTGGGGTAAAGACAAGTATTGTCAACAAGTCAAATAGGGTGATGCCCTTGATGGATGGATGGCATCCCTACTTTACTTTGGGTGGCCAAGTAGATCATTACCTACTTGAATTTCAGTCAAAAGCTAAATTAACAATGCGCGATGACATGATACCCACTGGGGAAATCATACAAGAAAATAGTTTTGAGAAAGGCTTAAAAATTGGGGCTACCTATTATGATGATTGTTATTTACTAGACCCCATCCAAAACAAAATTCAACTTAGCTGTGATGGTAAGTCCATTATCATTGCGCCTATACACAATTACCCATATGTACAGCTCTATACGCCCGAGGATCGAAAAAGTATCACCATTGAAAATTTAAGTGGGGCACCAGATTGTTTTAACAATAAAATGGGGCTCCAAAAATTGGAACCCCAAGGACAAATTTATTTTGAAACAAGTTATCAATTTAAAAAGACATCAAAGCCGTAATACTAATTTCAACATTGACATTTCTAGGCAATCCTTTCACTGCAACGGTTTCGCGTGCAGGAAAATCAGCATTGAAATAACTTCCATATACTTGGTTCACAGCAGCAAATAAATCCATACTACTTAAAAAAATACTAGTCTTAACAATATGATCAAAATTGATATTAGCTTCATCTAATATGGCTTTAATATTCTCCATCACCTGTGTTGTTTCAGCTTCGATCGAAGATAAAACCAGCTCACCAGTTGCTGGATTAAAAGCAATTTGACCACTAGCAAATAAAAATCCGTTGGCAATCACAGCTTGACTATATGGACCAATAGGTGCAGGTACTTTGTTAGACTGAATGATTTGTTTAGGCATATATTTAATTTTAGAATTGCAATTTCTATTTTTTTGAGCAAATCCAACCTATTTTTGCGATACAATTTTATGACTTGGCTAATATCTTAATTATAGACACCGCTTTGGAAGAAGCCATTGTTGCATTGAGCGTGGATGGTAAGATCGTCGCAGAGCTTACCAATAAGGAGACGCATAGTCACGCCAGCTTCATTCAAGTTGCTATTGCCAAAGTATTAGCCGAACAACAAATGACAATTGGTGACCTAGATGCTATTGCCGTAACTTTAGGACCAGGAAGTTATACTGGATTAAGGGTTGGGTTAGCCACTGCGAAAGGCATTGCCTACTCCTTACAAAAACCATTAATAGGCTTATCCACCTTGAGCGCTTTGGCATCTGCTGCCATTCAACTAGCGCCCAATACAATAGAGCCCCCATTCCAGGTTTTTGCAATGATCGATGCAAGAAGAATGGAAGTATTTGGCGCGATCTATGACCCATTCTGTAACCCAATCCTACAAGAACAAGCCATGGTGCTTGACCAAGCAAAATGGAGCAGTTTGATCCATCAGCCAACCCTTTGTATTGGCAATGGACTGGTAAAAACAAAAGAATTCACAGCCTCCCATCAAGTAAAATACCTAGAGGGGCATTATACAAGCCAAGTACTACTAGACATGGCTATTACAAAATTGAACGCAGCGCAATTTGAGGATTTAGCCTATGTTGGTCCAAATTACCTTAAGGAGGTTTACATCCTTCCAAGCAAATAATACATATAATTAAAATTTTATGTATTAAATATTCATTAACTTTGCAATGTTAAAAAATTCATAACCCCCAATATGTAATTTGTCATGAATCAAACATTATCATTGTTACAATTAGACAATGGCGCCACACCATTAAAAGTGGATTTAATCCATAGCAAAAAAGCTGCTATGATTTTGAGAGCATTGAACCACAAACTTCGTCAACAAATTTTAAAATTGATTGACGAGCATCAGAAAATGACGGTCACAGAGATCTATGTAAAACTTAGATTAGAACAATCAGTTGCCTCACAACATTTAGCCATTTTAAGAAGAGCCGGTATCGTGGTAACTGTCCGCGAAGGAAAGTTCATTTTTTATATGGTAGACTACAATCGTCTTGAACAAGTGAACCAATTTGTAGAACAATTAGTTGGATAATATGGAGTTAAACTTAGCTCAATTTTTACAACTATCTAAAGACGATTCAATTCAAATCATTGATGCCAGAACGGATGTTGAATTTTTACAGGGTTATATTCCTGGATCCATCCATATAGCATTAGATGAAATAAAAACTTTAAATGCCCTTAAAATAATTGAGCATGATTGCCCCATTGTTTTAGTGTGTACACAAGGCACTGAAGCAATTCTGATAAAACGTTTTGAACTTTTAGGATACACCCAAGTGAGAGGTTATTTACAAGGAGGTTTTGCAACATGGTCAGAAGCGGGTCAAAAAATTGATTTAATCATTGAAGTAGAAGTGGATGAGCTTGCAATGGATATCCCATTCGACGAATACCTAATGATTTTAGATATTCGTGCCGAAGAAGTGTATGACAAAGCACATATCAAAGACTCCGTCCATCTTCCCTTAATTGAATTTGGTGACCCTGGTGCGATGTCGGAATTAGACGAGCATTTTAATATTTATATCATAGACGATTTAGGCAAACAATTATTGCTTGCAGCCTCGGTATTAAAAAAACAAGGTATTCACAATATTAGGATTGTTCAGGACGGATGGGACGCGGTAGAATTTTTGAAAAATAAATTCAAGATTGTTGCTACTCCAAAAAAGAATACTTCTGAAGATCAAGCTTTAAACTAACGCTTCTAATTCGAGTTTAAATTTTTCGTAATTCAGGAATGGATTAGTCCACGACTAAATGTCCATATGTAGCTGCATCATAAGGATAACGCCATCTACGATGACTCCATAAATAATTGGCAGGATGTTGTTTAATTTTCTCTTCCAATATTTTAACAAAAAGTGCAGTTAATTGTCCGTCTTTAAAATAATTTGGGGCGGTTGTTAAAAGCTCATACTGTGAGTGATAATATCCTCTTTTTGTACTGTAAAAATGTACAAAAACCTGTGCAGTATTATTGAGTTTGGCACCTTTTTCTGGTCCTTTCACAAAAGGCGTTAATTGACCAAAAAATGGGACCCAAAAAGCAGATTTTGGATTGCCAGGATTTTGATCTGCAGCTAGCGCCATGGCATATTTCCCGCTAGAAGCATATTTATGGAACTGATTTTTAAAATTAGTAGCAGGGATCATAATGCTACCATATCTTTTACGCATATCCAAAATTAGACGATCAAAAAAACGATTGCTTAAAGGCATATAGACACCTATAAAAGGATACTTGCCGTATTTTGCAGCACCCCAATTGGCAAATTCCCAATTAAAGAAATGACCAGCCATAATTTGAACATTTTGCCCAGTGGCATAAAGATCGTTGAGTACTTCGACATTGGAGGTAAAGCGCTTTTTAAAACTTGCATCAGACATTGAGATCAATTTAATGGTCTCGAAAAATGTGTCTGTAAATTTTTGGTAAAATGCTTTTGCAATTTGATTGCGCTCATGGATGGATTTATTTGGAAATGCAATGGCTAAATTATGCTGCACTACATCCAACCTATATTTTAAAATTGTTCTCAATAAAAAAGCCACCCCATCACTTAATATGTATACCACAGGCCAAGGAATCAATGAAATCAAATAAAAGAGGGCGTAAAAAATGGAGTACATAAAATGATTATTTACTTGGCTCAATCCAAGCATCGTGTTCTTTAAGTAATAAAATCAATTCATCAACTGCTACATTGCTATCAATATTGCGCTTCATCACTTCTTTACCTTTATATAAAGTAATCTTCCCTACCCCACTTCCTACATAACCAAAATCAGCATCCGCCATTTCTCCAGGCCCATTCACGATACAACCCATGATGGCTATTTTCAATCCTTTTAAATGATTGGTTACTGCTCTTATTTTTGCTGTTGTTTCTTGAAGCTCAAACAAAGTTCTTCCACAGCTTGGACAAGAAATATATTCTGTTTTAGAAATTCTAGTACGTGTCGCTTGTAAAATACCAAAAGCCGTTGAATTTAAAAACTGTTCTACTGAATGATTCGTAAAATAATTTCTACCAGAAACCTTTCCAGACTTACCAGACTCAATGCCTGCTTCATTTTCATTAGTAGCTATTTCCACTTGTTTGCCTTGCAAGCCAATGCAAATGCCATCTCCAAAACCGTCTAAAAAAAGCGCTCCAGCTTCGGTGGCAAAATGTATTAAATGCTCGTCTGTACTTTGCCAAGCACTATCTGTCATTAATATAACGGGGGATTGAAT
>Ga0114976_10000188_pt1 | contig 36370 bp, 31 predicted proteins | sample S_130805_EF_Meta_FD_87319 | JGI IMG/M metagenome (GOLD analysis project Ga0114976, IMG submission 87319) | Freshwater microbial communities from Lake Simoncouche, Canada to study carbon cycling - S_130805_EF_MetaG | ecosystem: Environmental > Aquatic > Freshwater > Lake | place: Lake... | reverse complement strand
CGCTGCCGAGGAGCCTGGAGGCGGAGCCGAGCTGGATAGCGAGGAGGGTCTGCGGCGCCTCACCCAACTTCTGGAGGAGGAGCGCCCCGATCTCCGCCAACGGCTGGTTGGGGTGCTCTCCCTGGAGACCGACCAGCTCGACGACGCCATGCTTTTCGCCATTGCCAGGGATTACCTCATCCCCCACCCCTGAACCCAGCCCGGGAAGGTTCCGCGGGACCCTGAGCGGCTGCCTGGAAGGGGCGGCCGTTGCTTCGCTCCATGACTGTGGGTTCGCCAGGGCCCCGGTGGGGGGCTGTGGCCTGAAACAATGGCGCCCAGAACCCACGAAGCCATGGCCGCGGCGGTGAGCACGTCCCAGGACACTGCCGAGCTGTCCCCCTCTGCCGAGCAGGCGCCCTCTGGAGTGGTTCCCGAGCTGTTCGATTTCGCGGCCTACCTTCAGGCGGCCCGTCTCAGGGTCGAGGCCGCCCTGGATGGTTCGCTGCCTCAGGAGCGGCCCGAGTCGCTGCGGGAAGCCATGCGTTACTCCCTGCTGGCCGGGGGCAAGCGCTTGCGCCCGATCCTCTGTCTGGCGGCCTGCGAGCTCGCCGGCGGTGATCCTGAGCTGGCTCTGCCCACCGCGGTGGCCCTGGAGATGATCCACACCATGTCGCTGATCCATGACGACCTTCCCGCCATGGACAACGACGACCTCCGCCGGGGCCGGCCCACCAACCACAAGGTGTTCGGCGAGGCCAAGGCCATCCTGGCGGGTGATGCGCTTCTCACCAGGGCCTTCGAGATGGTGGCCATGCGCAGTCCCGGGGTGCCCGCCGAGCGGCTGCTGCAGGTGGTGGGGGAGCTGTCGTTGGCGTCGGGTGCGCCGGGACTGGTGGGTGGCCAGGTGGTGGACCTGGAGAGCGAGGGCAAAGCGGTGGATCTTGAGACCCTCGAATACATCCACCTCCACAAGACCGGTGCGCTGCTGCGCGCCTGCGTGATCAGTGGCGCCCTGGTCGCCGGTGCCGATGCCACCCTTCAGGCCGCCCTGCACACCTATGCCCGGGGCATCGGTTTGGCATTCCAGATCATCGATGACATCCTGGATGTGACCGCCAGCAGCGCTGTGCTCGGCAAGACCGCCGGCAAGGATCTCACGGCCGACAAGACCACCTACCCCAAGCTGCTGGGGCTGGAGGAGTCGAGGCGCCGGGCCGATGGTCTGGTGGCCGAGGCCAAGGCGGCGCTCGAACCCTGGCGGGAGCGAGCGGCCCCCCTTCTGGCCCTTGCCGACTACATCACCAGCCGCGACCGATGACTCCAGCCATTTCCAGTGATTCCGGCCATCTGTTGCTGATGGTGCGCGATCTCCTTGACAACGCCGTGCTCTGGTGGGGCCTGGCCGCCTGCGGCGTGGCCCAGCTCTCCAAGCTCGCGGTGGAGTTCGTGGCCCATGGCCGCTGGCGCCCTGAGGTGCTTCTGGAAACCGGTGGCATGCCCTCGAGCCATTCCGCCCTGATGACCGGCACCGCCGCGGGTGTGGGCTGGTATCAGGGCTACCAGGATCCGCTCTTTGCCCTGGCGGCGGCCGTGGCCTTTGTGGTGCTCTACGACGCCAGCGGCGTGCGCCGGGCCGCCGGCGAAACCGCCGCGCGGCTCAACGCCCTGGTTCAGGGCCGTGATCACAGCGGCGATGTCGGCGGCGCCATCTGGGAGCATCCGCTCAAGGAGAACATCGGCCACACCAGGCTTGAGGTGCTGGTGGGCAGTCTGATTGGCCCCCTGGTGGCCCTGCCTGGCCTGGCCCTGGTGGGCTCACCCCTCCATCTCGCTGGGCTGCTCTCCCGCCTGCCGAGCCCGGCTGGGTGAGCGCTCTCCCCGGTGGCGGGCTCGGGGAGCCGGCCCTCACTGCCGAGCAGCGGGATGTGGCGGCAGCCTTCGCCACCTGGCTGGCCTGCCCGGCCGACGGCAGCCCGTTTGTGCTCAGCGGCTACGCCGGCAGCGGCAAGACCTTCCTCTCCATCAGGCTGCTCGCCCTTGTGGAGAGAGCCGGACTCTGCTGGACCGTGGTCGCGCCCACCCACAAGGCAGTCGGAGTGGTGCGGCGGCAGCTGGAGCTGGCCGGGCTGCGCCCCACCTGGTACCCCTCCACCATTCACCGGCTGTTGCGGTTGCGGCTTAAGCGGGAGCGGGATCTGGAGCGGTGCGAGGAAACCGAGCAGACCGCCCTGGCTCTGGAACACCTGGGTCTGGTGCTGGTCGATGAGGCGTCGATGGTCGACAGCGGCCTGCTCGAGATCACCCTGCGCTGTGCCCATCCCTTCGGAACCCGGATCGTGTTCGTGGGCGACCCGGCCCAGCTTCCGCCCGTCGGTGAGGCTTCGAGCCCAGTATTTGCCCTGGGCCGGGCCCGCTGCGCCAGCCTGCTGCAGGTGGTGCGCCACCAGGGTCCGGTGCTGAGGCTGGCCTCCGGCCTGCGGGAGGGAAGGCTTCCCTGCAGCCCACCGCCCCCCCTTGCGCCTGTTCGCAGCGATCAGGGCATGGTGTGCGCCCTCGATCGCGCCAGCTGGCTGGCGGCGGCCCAGGAGGCGCTGCGCCGCAGTGCCGAAGCCGACGATCCCGATCTGGCCCGCATCCTCTGCTACACGAACCGTTCCCTGGAGCAGCTGGTGCCGATCGCTCGCCGTGCCCTGCATGGGTCCATGGCCGATCAGTTGCCCGTTCTGCCGGGCGAGGTGCTGATCACCCGCACCGCCGTGATGGCACCGGCCTGCCGTTCGGGGGAGGAGGGCGCCGAGGAGCCCGACATGGTGCTGGGTTCCAACCGGGAGTTGGTGGTGCGGGATGTGGCGCCGGAGCGCTGCGATCTGGCCGACTTCGGCATCGCCAGGGACCTGCTCCCCGGTCTGGAGGCTCCGCCGATCGAAACCCTCACCGCCACGGTGGAGGCCGGAGAAAGCCAGCTGGCCCTGCGGCTCCTGCCCCCGTTGGGCTCGTCGGCTCGCCAGTTGCTCGATGGGGTGCTGGAGCGGCTGCGCCAGGAGGCCCGCGCAGCCGGCAAGCAGGATGGCAGGGGCCTCTGGCGCCGCTATTTCCTGCTGCGGGATTCCTTCGCCTGGCTGGGGCCCGCAGCTGTGCTCACGGTTCATCGCAGCCAGGGCAGCACCTTTGCGGAGGTGTTCGTCGATGGGGATGTGTTCTGGCCGAAGGATCCGGTGCTGCGGCGTCAGCTGGTGTACGTGGCGGTGAGCCGGGCCAGCCGGGCGGTCAACCTTGTGGCCCGCCCAGGAGGCGATTCGGCGGGGTGGCGGCGCTGGCTTCAGGATGGGGAAGGGCTGGCGGACGGGGCCTAGCCCAGCCGCAGGCCCTCGATGCCCTGCCAGCCCAGGTAGACCGCCAGCGCCAGACTCACCATCCCGACCAGGGGGTCAGCGTTGCGCAGCAGCCAGGATTTCCCGGCATTCAGGCCCGGAACCACCCGTTCCTGGCCCAGCAGCGCGAGGGCCAGGAGGGGAACCAGCAGCAGCAGGGAGGAGCTGAGGGTGAACAGGCCACCCAGCAGCCATTCCCGGCTCCGGTCGAGTCCCGCTGCCAGCAGGTTGCCGCTGGCCTTGGCGTAGAGGAACAGATCATCCGGGCTCACCACCTGCACCAGGGAGCTCAGGCCGAGCAGGGGCACAAGGGGCAGGGCCCCCAAGCGATCAAGCCGTCGGCTCCAGCCCGGTGACTCCCCTTCCTCCCCGGCGCTCAGGAGTTCCCGCAGTCCCACCGCCAGCAGGGCCCCGGCAGCCAGGAGATCCAGGCCCGTGCGGTGATGGCTGCCTTTCTCCATCGGCAGCACCAGACCGTGGCCGAGGCTGAGCATCAGCACCAGTTCCAGCACGGAGGTGAGCACCCAGGCAGCCACGAACCAGCTGCCCCGCCGCAGCGGGCTGGGCCCGAGCAGCACCAGAAACAGCAGGGCGATGTGGAGCGGACTGAAGCCGATGGCCAGGCCGAAGCCGGCGAGCTCCCCGGCCAGAGGGATGAGGTTCAGAACCGAAGAGCGTCGGCCCACCATTGTGATGGATCCCAACGTCCCAAGCGATGGTGCTGAGGGGATCGGATCGCTCCGGGGCTCCACGGCAGCCGATCAGGGATGGGCCTTTGTGGCCTTCACCCGGTCCTTCACCCGCGGATCTCGAACCAGTCGTCGCCGGTGACCGCCACCCTTGTGGAGCCAACGCCGTTCACCTGGGCCCGTAGCGGTCCCTTTTCGCACCAGAGCACCAGTTCAGCGAGATGCTGGGGGGCGCCCTCCGCCTCCACCTCCACCGACCCATCCGGGAGGTTGCGCACCCAGCCGCTCAGCCCCAGTTCGTTGGCGCGGCGATGGCAGCCGGCCCGGTATCCGACCCCCTGAACCCGGCCCCGAACCATGAGGCGCCAGCGTTCGGATGGAGGGCCGCTGCGTGGTTCGCCGGGCTGGAGAAAACGCCGCTCTCCGGCGGCTGCTCGCCGCGCCCTCAGCCGCCTCGCAGGGGCCAGGGAATCGCCGGCCATCCAACCGAACCCAGGGTCGGCCAGGCGTCTAGAGCGTTCGCGGCTGTCCATGGCGCAGGGGAGCTGTGGAGAGGCGTGGGCGCGCTGTAGGCGCTCCTCTGCACGCTGGCACGGACCAAGCCGTCTGGCCATGGGGAGGACCTGCCGAACCCGTTGCTGGCCTGTTGGTGGAAGAAGAACTAGCAGGAATTGGTAATAATCATCCGCCATTCAGTTGCCGTCACAGGGGTGGCTGTCTGTGCTGATGGGCCATGATGCGAATCACACAATATGGCCAAGATCCGCAGCGGCGCTATGGCGAGTTGCAGCTTCTGCTTTAGGGTCAGCCAACTCGAAGTGAGCTGTGGTCAAGACAGGTGACCCGCACGACTCCCATGGCGGTGGCCCTTTCAGTGGCCATCCCACGGGTCCATTGCGTGCTCAGGTCCTCCTCGGGCAGGGATTTCCCTCTGGCGGTGCGGCGTCCTCGCCCGAGGGCGCCCCAGCGAAGACCAGCCACGGAGCTGCTTCCCATGCTCTGCCGTTCCATCTGGAGGCCGACCCCCGGGCCCTGCCTCCCGCCCCCGTGGCCCTGGCCCTGATCCCCTTGCTGGTGCTGCTGCTGCTGGCGCTGCGGCCGGATTCGCAGTTCCGCGACTGGTGCCGCACCAGCTTCGAGGATTTTTGGGGGCTGTTCCGCCCGATCAGGAAGCGGCGTCATGTGATTCACGACAAGCCCTACCTCGATCGGCTGCTGCAGGCGGAGTTCGGTGCGCGTCGGTCTCGCTCCTCCAATGCCCCCGTGGCAGGCCCCCGTTCCTCCGGCGAATCCCGAGCGGATACTCCGAGCAGCCAGCCTCAGCCGTCTGATAAGCCTCCGGAGCCTGAAGCCTGAGCGTCTGTCGCCCGTAGACGGGCCGCGAGTCGTTTCACCAGCCTGGGCGATCCCGCCCAGTGAAGATGCAGCCAGCTGGCGTGCATGGCTGGGCCTGTCCAACCCTCCAGACGCGTGGGCGCTCCCCATCCCTCCAGGTTCCACAGCTGGCCATCCACCGGCATCTTCGGGGTGTCCTCTCCCAGGATGCGGATCTGCCATCGGTGGAATTCGTGGCCCTGGTAGCGCTCTCCCCGGCGCACCAGCAGACCGTCCGCTACAGCTGTCGCTTCCCGGTAGCCCAGGCTGAGCGCACCGCGGCGGGCCTGGAATGGCAGCACGCCGGCCATGGCGTGGGCCCTGCCCGCGCCATCCTCAAGGCTGGAACCAAGCAGCAGCAGCCCACCGCATTCCGCCACGATCGGCACATTTTGTGCCGCCGCCACCGCCAGATCCCCCAGGCTTCGTTGACTGCTCCCCAGGTGTTCGGCATGGAGTTCCGGGTATCCACCGGGAAGCAGGATCGCCCGGGCCTCGGCTGGCAGGGGCTCATCGGCCAGGGGACTCCAGCTCACCGGTTCCAGCCCGGCCGCCTCGAGCAGTTCGGTGGTTTCCGGGTAGCGGAAGTGGAATGCCGCATCAGCGGCGATCGCCACTGGCAGGGACGGCCCGGAGGGAGGCGGCCCCAGCAGGGCACCGATCGGATCGGTAAGCCCCGGGTCCGGAGGAACCGGCTCCAACAGCGGCCAAAGACCTTCAAGATCCAGGTGCCGCCTGGCCAGTTCCACCCACACCGCCTGCCGCTCTTCGAGGTCTTCCAGCTCCCGGGGTGGCAAGAGTCCCAGGTGGCGGGAGGGCAGTTCCAGGGAGGGGTGGCTGGGCAACACCCCAAGCAGGGGCACCTCGATGCTGGCCAGAGCTTCCTGCAGCAGGCTCCGGTGCCGTTCGCTGCCCACCCGGTTGAGCACCACCCCGGCCAGGCGCACCCGCGGTGGCCCGTGGTCCCGGAAACCGCGCACCAGGGCAGCGAGGGAGCCTGCCTGCCGGGAGGCTTCCACCACCAGCACCACCGGCAGATCGAGCAGGGCCGCCACTGCTGCTGAACTGCCTTCGCTGCTGGGCCCCCGCCCGTCGAACAGCCCCATCACCCCTTCCACCAGAACGTGCTCGGCACGGCTGCCATGCCAGCGGAAGGTGCTCTGCAGCCATGGCGAACCGCAGAGGATCGGATCGAGATTGCGGCACTCCCTGCCGGCCACGGCGGAGAGCAACTGGGGATCGAGGTAATCGGGCCCCACCTTGAAGGGTTGAAGGCTCTCCCCCCGCTGGCGTGCCACTGCCGCCAGGCTGAGGCTGAGCAGCGTTTTGCCGCTGCCGCTGCAGGGCGCCGCGATCAGGCAGGCCATGGGCAAACGCCGCCGGTAGGAACCCTCAGGCAGCTTGCCAGCCGGTGGCGCCCTTGGATCACCGGCTCGCCAGCGCTGCCCCGCGGGGGCATCAATCGGGCAGCAGCCTGGCCGCCAGGGGGGCGGCGGCGGCGAGCAGGGGATTGGTGGAGTCGTGGCCGCCCGAAAGCAGGCGGGCCATCTCCATTTCTTCGTTTTCCTCCGGAAGCGGCACCACCTCCTCGGCCAGCTCCAGGGCCGCCATGCCGCCGGATTCGAGCCGCATGCAGCCGCCCGATTCGGAGCACAGGATCACACAGAGCTGCGGCCGGCCCGCGGGCTCACAGATCAGGCGCAGGCCCACGATCGCGCCGGGGTGGGCCTTGGGCATGCCCATCGGCACGGGCATCAGGCGGAACCGCACACCCACCCCGTCGGTCCGCTCGAATTCGGCCTCAATGCCTCCGGTTTCGGAGGCGGAACCTCCATCGGCGGGGATCGGGCGGCTTTCGATCAGATGCCAGCCGAGCCGATCGGCGATCCAGGCCGCCAACAGCACCCCCTTGACCGGATTGTCGCCTTCCACATCGATATCGAGCTGAATCACATGCGCCAGGGCATCCCGCCTGGACGGGGGATCGAACACCATGGCCAGCGACTCGCGCCAGCTCCGCAGCCGAAGCCAGTTGAGGTCGTTGACGGCCTGGCCCGCTTCAATGCGGGCCACCAGCACATCCAGGCAACGGCGCGGGCTGCCGAGGGAGGTGTCGATCACCAGCCGCCGTGGCAGCGGGGCCAGGGCCTCCAGCATGTCGAGCGGTTCGTCGAGGCTGCTGTTCCACCACACCCAGCAGGGCAGGTCTTCGCCTACCAGGGGCTGAATCAGATGCAGGTTCTGCTGGATGGCCCCCATGCCGCCCCGCAGGACCACCGCGTCGCCACAGGCGGCACCGGTGCCGCCCTCCTCCGGTAACGGGCAGTAGGCGGCCACCATCGTTTCCAGGGGCCGCCCGCCATCCAGGGTGGGGGCCAGGGTGATCAGGCGGCGGGGCATGTGGGCGCTGATCGCGCTTTCCACCACCTGGCCCCGCAGGTCGGCGCTCGTTTGGTGACCGGGGCGCTGACCCAGGGCCCAGGCCAACCGGGGATCCATCGGGGCGGTGCTCAGGGGAAGACCGCAATCGCTCACGGCCTGGCGGGCGGCCCGCATCAGATCCGTGCGGTCGAAGCCCCGGATCGGGCCATCCAGCAGCCCGACCCGCACCAATTGCTGCTCCAGCCAGGAGGGCTCCCACACCAGGAGTGTGAACGTGGCGGCGCCGCTGGATCCTTCCAGCATTCCGTTCCAGAGGCGATCGAGGTAGGGCGTGACCTCCGCCGGGGGAATATCCAGAGGGGCCTGAAGGGTGAGCTGCGCGGACATGGCTCGGGGGGATGGAGGGGCGGGATGAAAGGAGAGGATGGGCGCGCGTTGTTCAGGGCCTCCGCCAGATCAGGCCGTCTTCGGCCAGGAGGTTGTCGGCCGCTGCGGGGCCCCAGGTGCGGGCTTCGTAGGGATGCACAGGCAACTGCCAGGGGGCCTCCTCGATCAGCTCCAGCAACGGGGTGTAGAGGCGCCAGGCGGCCTCCACCTCATCGCTGCGGGTGTAGAGGGTGGGATCCCCGAGCATGGCATCGGCAAGCAGGCGCACATAGCCCTCATCGGAGGGTTCACCGAAGGAGTCGTCGTAGGAGAAGCCCATGTCCACCGGGCGGCTGCGCATGCCGGAGCCGGGAGCCTTCACTTCAAACTTGAACTCGGCGCCCTCGTCGGGCTGGATCCGCAGAATCAACTGGTTGGGGGTCGGTGCGCCACCGGCGGCGTCGAAGAGATGGACCGGCGCTTCGCGGAAGGTGAGCACCACCTCCGAGAGCCGTTTGGGCAGACGCTTGCCGGTCCGCAGATAGAAGGGAACCCCCTGCCAGCGCCAGTTGTCGATGAAGAGCTTCATCGCCACATAGGTTTCGGTGGTGCTGTTGGGATTCACGCCGGGCTCCTCCCGGTAGCCGCTCAGGGGGCGGGCGGCGGTGCCGCCGGCCGCATATTGACCCCGGACGCAGCACTCCCAGGGATCTTCCTCGTTGGCCAGATGGGCGGCCTGGAGCACCTTCGCTTTCTCGTTGCGAATCGCCTCGGCATCGAAGCGGCCTGGCGGTTCCATGGCGGTGAGGGCCAGGATCTGGGTGAGATGGTTCTGCACCATGTCCCGCAGGGCGCCGGAGCTCTCGTAATAGCCGGCCCTTTCCTCCACACCCACCGTTTCAGCTGCGGTGATCTGCACGCTGGAGATATAGTTGCGATTCCAGATTGGCTCAAAGATGGTGTTAGCGAAGCGCAGCACCAGAATGTTTTGAACCGTCTCCTTGCCGAGGTAGTGGTCAATCCGGAAGATCTGGCTTTCCTTAGCGCAGGCCTGCACCACCTTGTTGAGGGCCTGGGCGCTGCCGTAATCCCGCCCGAAGGGCTTTTCGATCACCACCCGGCTGCGCTCGGCATCGGCGAGCAGCCCGGCTGAGGCCAGGGCCCGGCAGCCGCTGCCATAGAACTCCGGCGACACCGAAAGGTAGAAGGTGCGGTTGCCGCGGGTCGCGCGCAGCCGGTCGATCGTTTCCAGCCGGGTGCCGAGCCGAACAAGATGCTCGCTCTGCTGAAGATCCACCGGCTCGTAGAAGAGGCCCTGGGCGAACTGCTCCCAGGCACTGGGGTGCTCGGCGATCGTGTCCGCCATGGCCTCCGCCATCTTGGAGCGGAACTCCTCGTCGCTCCAAGGGCGGCGTGCGCAGCCCAGAACAGCGAATTCGCTGGGCAGGCGCCGCTGGCGGAAGAGCTCGAACAGGGCGGGCACGAGCTTGCGGTGGGTGAGGTCGCCGCTGGCGCCGAAGATCACAATGCACTGCGGCGAGATCACCCGCTCCTGCCGCAGCCCCACCCGCAGGGGATTGGTGAGGAGAGTGGTCATGCTCTTGAGCCTGCCGGTTGGTCCTTGTTTAACGGCGGCGACCGACCTTGGCTGCCTCCCAGGCTGCGCGCCGGGCGTGTGTGAGCGTTCGCGGATCACAAGCCATGCCTTTCCATCCTTCATGGGGGACGATTCCGGCGCATCAAAAAGCCCGCCAAAGGCGGGCCGGGATCGCTGGGAACAACCGAGGCGAGGCTCAGTAGGTTTCCACGTGCCAGCGTTCTTCCTTCTTGAGTTGGGGACGCAGCTGGCTCCAGTCGAGACCCTTGGCGGCGGCTGCGGCGGTCATCGCTTCGTCGATGCCGGGCTCCATCCCCCGCAGACCACACATGTACACGTGAGTCTTAGCGTTCTCGATCATCGCGAAGATCTCATCGGCGTGTTCCAGAACCCGATCCTGGATGTACATGCGGCCGCCCTTGCTGTTCTGCTCTTCGCGGCTGATCGCCTTGGTGTAGCGGAAGTTGTCGGGATACTCGGCCTCGTAGCGGTGGAAGTCCTCGTCGTAGAGGAGGTTGGCGGTCTTGGGAACGCCCATGAACAGCCAGGCCTTGCCGCGGAAATGCCAGCCGTTCTTCTCCCGCTCGGCGGGCTCGAACATGCGGCGGAGGTAGGTGCGCATCGGGGCGATGCCGGTGCCGGTGGCCAGCATGATCACGTTGGCCTCTTCGTCGTCGGGGAGGAGCATCTCCTTACCAACCGGGCCGGTGATCTTCACCTTGGCGCCGGGCTGGATGTCGCAGAGGAAGGTGGAGCACACGCCGTGGATGGTTTCGCCATCCTTCTCGTATTCCAGCTGGCGCACGCAGAGGGAAACGGTGTGGTCGGCCAGGTCGTCGCCATGGCGCGTGCTGGCGATCGAGTAGAGGCGCAGCTTGTGGGGTTTGCCGGCGGCATCGGTGCCATCGGGAATGATGCCGATGCTTTGACCCTCCACGTAGTGGAGCTGGGGGTCGCCACCGGCCAGATCGAAGGTGATGTGGTTCACCCGGCCGATCGCCCCTTCGGCGAGCAGGCTGTAGTTGTCGAGGACGGTGCCAAGGAAGGGTTCCTTGGGTTTGTAGAGATTGACGGGAACGGCGGCGTGGCTCACGGCAGCGGCAGCAGGGGGCTTGGCGGGGGTTGGCGTGGGTTGGACTTCAGAGACCTCGGCTCCGTGATCGGAGGCGGCCTGATGGGGAACGGCGACCTCCGCGGGTGTGGTGGCCTCGGCGGAGGGGGCCACCGAATCGGCGCTCACCAGGCGAATGCGACCGCCGTTGCGCGCGATCGATTGCATCAGGGACTGAAGCCGGTCGTAGGACACGGTGAAGGTCCGCGCGGCACGCCGTTGCTTGCCGACGCCATAACCTTCGACCACCACCGTGAAGAGACGTCCGTCGGATCCGCTGGCCTTGTCTGTGGAAACGCGCATGCGGTAGGAAGCCCCCAAAACGGCCCGATCATAGACAGCCCAACTCGAACACGCTCAACCGGAAACTGCCGCTAGGTTGGCCTGCGGTCAAGATTCGCTCCCGCTACGTTTCCATTGGCGCAGCTCCCGGCAACCTTTCCCCCTTCCCCCCTGGGCCGCTTGCTTGAGAACCGCTCAACGCCGCTGGTCTGTGGGCTGGACACCATCCAGCAGGACATGGAGCGACTGCCCCAGGGCATCCGGAGGCTGGCGGTTCAACTGCGCCTGAATCTCAATCCCCTGATCCTGTGGGACGTTCTCACCGATTATGAGAACCTCTCGCGCTTCATCCCCAACCTCGCCAGTTCCCGACTCCTCTGGCGCCAGGGCAATCGGGTCGGCCTTGAGCAGGTGGGCTCTCAGCAGTTCTGCGGTCTGCGCTTTTCGGCCCGGGTGCAGCTTGAACTCACCGAAACCAAGGAGGAGGGACGGCTCAGCTTCCGGATGCTGGAAGGAGATTTCCGCTGCTTCGAGGGGATCTGGTGCATGGGTAGCGACGCCAGCAGCAGCTGGCTCCTCTACGAACTCACCGTGCAGGGCAAGCCGGGCATGCCGATCGGCCTGATCGAGCAGCGGCTCCAGCAGGATCTGGCCAGCAACCTGCGGGGCGTGCAGAAGGAGGCAATGCGCAGGGCTGGCGCCGCCTGAGGCTTGCCGGGTGGGCCGCTTTGGGATCAGCACCCCGCTGCATTCGAGCGACCTTCCCAAGGTGAGGGACGATCCAACCAACGGTCAAACCCAACAGTGTGATGGGCGCAGTGGTGGCAACAACCTTGGGGTGCGCCAAGGTTCAGCCGCTAAATATCTGGTGGATGATCCACCATTTGCTATACCCCCAAGGGGATTCGAACCCCTGTCGCCTCCGTGAAAGGGAGGTGTCCTAGGCCTCTAGACGATGGGGGCGAGGCCGCCGGGCCTTCAGCTCCGGCTAACGGAAACTACGGGTCAGGGGGACCCTTCGTCAAGGCGCTTGCCGCCCGTTAGCCGCTGGGTGACATCGGGGGAGGTCTGCCCGAACCACACCGGCACGGTGAAGTGGAAACAGGCGCCCTCCCCCGGTTCGGAGACCACCCAGATTCTTCCCCCATGCACTTCGGTGATCCGCCGGCACACCGAAAGGCCCACCCCGAAGCCGGAGGTGTTGCCGGAGGTCTGGGGCAGACGCACGCGATCTTGAAAGATGCGCTGCTGCTCGCTCCGCGGGATGCCCGGGCCGCTGTCACACACACTCGCCTGCACCCACTGGCTGGTGCGGTGCAGGAGGGTAAGGGTCACCCGGCCACCGGCCGGCGTGAACTTGAGGGCGTTCTCCAGCAGGTTCAGCAGGACCTGACGCATGCGCCGCTGATCGGCATAGACATCCGGCAGGTCCGCCGGGATGTCGGTGATCAGATCCAGGTCGCGGCCCACCCAGAGCTTCTCGAGCTCGAGGATCGCCTCGGCGGCCACCCGTCCCAGGGCGAGGCGCTGGGGGTTGAACAGGGCCTCCCAGCGGGTGGTGCCCACCTCCAGCAAATCCAGGGAGAGCGCTTCGATGTCATCGAGGCGGCGGTTGAGCACATCGCGGAAGCGGCTCTCATCGATCTGGCCGAGGCCATGGCTCTGCAGGGCGAGCTTGGCGGCGGTGAGCGGTGTGCGTAGCTCATGGGCCACCATGCGCAGCAGCCTTTCCTGCACCCCAAGCCGCTCGATCAGGGTTTCGTTCTCCTGGCGCAGCACCAGCAGTTGGTCTTCGAGCTGCACCTCCTTCTGGGTGCGGCTGCCATCGATCTCCGCGGGCCTGAGGGTGAGACCGAGGCTGCTCACCACCTCCATCTGACGCCAGCGGGGCAGCCAGCTGCGCACCTGCATGGCGAGGGTGGTGCCGGCGAAAACCTGCCGGGGTTCCGGGGCGAGCTTCACCAGGGCCGGCGTGGCCACCAGCCGATGCAGTTCGAGCAGTTCGGGATGGCGGGCCGGGTCGGCAATCTCCAGGGAGACGGAGAAGGGGCAGTCCTCGCTGTTGAGGAAGGCCACCAGCTGGCGCAGATCCGGAGAGGCCAGGTGGTAGTTCGCCGCCACCAGAAGCAGTTTGAGGGGAGGGCGAGCCGCGGCCACCGCTTCTTGGCGGGTGCGATCGGCATCCTGGTTCGGCCCTGCGGCGGGCACCGGCGACAGGCAGCTGTGAGCCACCTTATGGGCCCCTTGGGCAATCTGCCCGGTTCTGGCTATGACGGCATCACTGGCCCATGGCCTTCCGGCCCCCAAGAAGGCTCCCCGTTCGATGTCCCTCCCCCATGAGCCGACCCTGGGCAGCGCCCCTGTCTCCCTGATGCGCTCTGCGCGCCCCGCAGCACCCCTGCCCAGCCGCATCCAGCTCGATTCCAGTCTGCGCCGCTGGTTTTCCCGCAATCTCGGGTTGTGGCGCTCACGCCGCACCTACTTCTTCCCGGATGACGAGGTGGTGCGGGTGGACATGCTGCTGCGGGTGGAGAGCTTCAGCCAGCCCGTTGAAGGGGACGCGGCCTACCGCTTCACCTGGTGGCCGGAACAGGAATACGACTTCTTCGATCGCCAGCCCCGCTACTCCCGTGAAGGATCGATGGAGGCCTATCTGTGCGGGCACCAGCTGCGCCGCAGCAGCAGCTACCTGTGCGGCACCCCGAGCAAGAGCCAGATCCGCCAGGTGGATGAACACGAGCTGGTGTTCGAATCCCATTACCAGGAGTGGGACATCCTGGAGCACATCCGCCTCGTGGATCAGGACCGCTACCGCGCCCGCTCGATCTATTCCTGGCGGGATGGGGTCCTGGAACTCTCCGAAATCCACCACGAGATCCGGCTGGAGGGGCCCGGCGCCCCGCTTCAAGGGGAGGGCGAAGGGGTGGCCTGAATCGCAACCGACCCCCTCGGCAGGACCCCGCCGATGCAGCAGCATGGAGGGGTCCGACCAAGCCTCCCTTGTCCTTTCCCGTTCGCGGTGCCCGGCGCCTTCTGGTGGCACCCCTTGTGGCCTTTCCCTTGCTCCTTGGCGGTGGCGCCGCCCAGGCCGCCCCGGCCACCCAGGCGGAAATGAGCCTCTACACCCGCATCGCGGCGGTGAACGTGTGCATTTCCCGCTCCGCCGGGGTGGATTTTGACAAGAGTGTGGCCATCGCCGGCGAAACCATCGCCCAGCTGATCCAGGGCCAGCACCAGGGCCAGATCCAGCAGGTGCCGGGCAAGACCCTCACCATTGAGGAGCTGCGCAAGGGCTCGGTGAACTCGGCCGTGCTCGGTGCCGCTGAGATCTGTCCGAAGTCGGTGCCGCCTGAGGTGATGAAGAAGGTGGAGGCCGCCCTCAAGCAGGCCGGCGCCAAAGCCCCAGCCCCCTCCAAGTAACGCCAGCCGCGATGGCCGCCGTTCATCTCAGCGATTACCGGCCGGCCCCTTTTCTGCTGGAGCGCACGGACCTGACGGTGCGGCTGCAGGCCAGCCACACCCTGGTGGAGGCGCGGCTGGCCTTCCTGCCCAATCCCCTGGTTCCGGCCGGGGAGGGGCAGGTTCTGGAGCTGATGGGGGTGGACCTGGAGCTGGAGGATCTCCGGCTCGATGGTGCCCCCCTGGCGGCCGAGGCGTTTGAGCGCCACAGCGATCGGCTCGTTCTCCTCACCCCGCCCCAGCGCCCCTTTGTGCTGGAGAGCCGGGTGCGAATCACCCCCCACACGAACACCACCCTTGAAGGGCTGTACGTGAGCGGAGGCCTGTTCACGACCCAGTGTGAGGCGGAGGGATTTCGGCGCATCACCTTCCACCCGGATCGGCCGGATCTGCTCAGCCGCTTCCGGGTGCGGATCGAGGCCGACCGCAGCTCTTGCCCGGTGCTGCTCTCCAATGGCAATGGCATCGAAGCCGGCCCCCTACCGGACGGCCGCCATTACGCGGTGTGGGACGACCCCTTCCCCAAGCCCTCCTATCTCTTTGCCCTGGTGGCCGGAGACCTCGAGGAGGTGCGCGGCTCCTTCATCACCGCGAGCGGCAGGCCGGTGGCGCTGCGGTTGCACGTGGAGCCGGGCGACGCTCCTTACACCGCCCATGCGTTGGCCTCGTTGCAGCGCAGCATGGCCTGGGATGAACAGGTGTATGGACTGGAATACGACCTTGATGAATACAACATCGTTGGCGTGCGCCACTTCAACATGGGCGCCATGGAGAACAAGAGCCTGAATATCTTCAACTCCAAGCTCGTGCTCGCCGACGGCGAAACGGCCACAGATGCGGAGCTGGAGCGGGTGGAAAGTGTGATCGCCCACGAGTATTTCCATAACTGGACCGGCAATCGCATCACCTGCCGCGACTGGTTCCAACTTTCGCTCAAGGAGGGGCTCACCGTCTTCCGCGACCAGTGTTTCACTGCCGATCAGCATGGGGAAGCTCTGAACCGGATTGAGAACGTGGCGCTGCTGCGCAACACCCAGTTCCGCGAAGATGCCGGCCCCACCGCCCATCCGGTTCAGCCTGACCGCTATGAAGCCATCGATAATTTCTACACCACCACCATCTATGAAAAGGGCTCCGAACTGATCCGGATGCTCCACACCCTGCTGGGGGAGGAAACCTATCAGCGCGGCATGGCCCTTTATGTGGCCCGCCATGACGGCAGTGCCGCCACCTGCGAAGACTTCGTGCGCGCCATGGAGGATGCCGCGGCCGTCGGGGCCGAGGATTCGCGGCGGCTGCCCTTCCGCTTTGAACGGTTTCGCCGCTGGTACCACCAGGCCGGCACGCCGGTGGTGCGGATCCAGCGGCACTGGGATGGGGAGAACGGCCGGCTGGAGCTGACCTTCCACCAGGACACCCCAGCCACGCCGGGTCAGTCCTACAAGGAGCCCGTGGTGATCCCCCTGGCCCTCGGTCTGCTGGACCGCGCCGGTGAACCGCTTCCGCTCCTCCTGGAGGGGGAGGATCCAGCCGCGGCAGCCGCCGCCACGCTGGAGAGCAACCGCTGGGGCCGGGGCACCCGGCTGCTGGTGCTGGAGGAGGCCCAGCACCGAGTGGTGTTCGAGGGCCTGCCGCTCCGGGCCCATCCGCCGGCCCTCTCGCTGCTGCGCCATTTCTCGGCGCCGGTGCGCCTGGAGATCGGCCGTCCGATCGGCGAGCTGGTGCATCTCTTTGCCACCGACAGCGACGCCTTCGCCCGCTGGGACGCCGGCCAGCAGTTGCTCCGCGAAGCTCTCCTGGCCCGTGCGGGAGGCCAGAGTGACCACGGCCTCGAGGAGGAGCTGATCGATGCCTTCCGCCGCATCCTGGCCGACCCCTCGCTCTCCGAGGCCAGTCGCGCCGCCCTGCTCACCCTTCCCGGGCTGGCGGAACTGGAGGAGGCAATGGCCGAGCCCGATCCCCCAGCGCTGTTTGCCGCCCTGCTGGCCCTGCAGCGGCGCTTCGGCGAAGCCCTGGCCGAACCCCTGCATCAGGCGCTGGAGCGGATCACCCCCCAGTGGCCCCTGCCCTGGCCGGAGGGCAACGGCGACCGCACCCTCACGGGCCTGATCTGGCGCTGGCGGGTGGCCGCCGGCGATGCCGGGGCGATCGCCGCCGCCCGGGCCGCCGTGGACGGCAGCTCCATGACCCTGGCGCGGGCGGGCCTGCGGGCCCTGCAGTGCCATGCCCTGCCGGAGCGCGAGGCGGCCCTCGCCGCCTTCCATGACCGCTGGCAGAGCAGGCCCGTGATCCTCGATGCCTGGTTTGCCCTGGAGGCCTCCGCCCCCTTCGCCGATGGGCTGGAGCGGGTGGAGCGCCTGCTGGCCCATCCCCGCTTCGATCCGATGGCCCCCAATTCGGTGCGGGCCGTGCTCGGCGGACTGGCCGGCAACCCGCCGGTGTTCCACGCCAGCGACGGCAGTGGCTACCGCTTCCTGGCCGACCGCATCCTTGATCTCGACAGCCGCAATCCGATCACCGCCTCGCGGCTGGCCAAGGTGTTCAGCCGCTGGCGCAGCTATGGGCCGCAGCGCTCAGCCCGGATGGGCGAAGCCCTTGAGCGGTTGGCCGCTGCTCCCCTCTCGGCCAACACCCGGGAGGTGGTGGGGCAGTGTCTGGGGGCAGGAGCCAACCAACGCTGAATTCTCCGCATTCTGAGCTTTCAATGCGGGAGGGCAGGGGGTGATCCACAGCAGAGCGCAGCACCATCGGGTGGGCCGCGATCCTGGTGGTTAGTTTCATCCTTATCAGGCCAATTCCGCGCGGTCCGCCATGGTGATGTCGGAATCAGATCGGCTGAAGAAGTCGATCATCCGGGCTTCAGGCCTTGGACTGCTTGTTGTCTTTTTGATCAAGGCGAGCAACACGATCTATCAGTTGCTGCCTCCGCGGCCGCCGGCTGAAATGTTCCGCCTCACCAATGATCTGCTGGAGCACAGCTCACTGCTTGCGATTGCGCTGCTGCTGCTCCTGCTCTCGCTGGTTGATTGCTTCGGGGGCCAGGGAGAGGAGTGGCGTCCGCCCGGTCTCCGGGATCGGTTGCTGGTGCGCTCACGGACCCTGGTGGGCGTGCTCGCCCTGATTTACCTGTTGGCGATTCCGGTCACGCTGATCCAGGCTCAGACCTTGCGGAACATCGGCGATCGGGTGCTGGAAAGCAGGTCCATGGCCCTCCGGCAGCAACTCCTGAATGTGAAGGGTGCGAGCAACCAGTCCGGTGCCAGTCAGCCCAGTCTGGCCGACTTGAAGCAACGCTATCCATGGCTGGGTAGCGCTAATGTGAGATCCCTAGATGAGCTGCAGATCCTGCTGAACACAACGCTGAAGAGTGAAAGTTCCTACTATGACAAACTTCGCTCTACAGGCCGCCGGGATCTCCGCATCCAGAGCCTCCGGGTCTGCTTTCTTGCCGGCACCTACGCCAGCCTGATCGGTTATCTCTGGCACCGGTGGCCCAGAAGGACCACAGCGGAGGGGGGGGTCACAGCCGCTATCCACAGGCGATCGGTGTGGATTTTGATGACCTTCCACTGGAGAACTAGGGCTGAGAAGACATCATCAACGCCTTTCAAGCCTATTACTCTGTGGGTGCTGACACGGTCAACAGCCATGTTGCCGGTCGGTGGAAGGCCTTGGACTTCTGCGAAAATGTGGGAGGCGTGATCAGATGCGTTACAGGTGAAAGCGACAAAATCGGGATGGGTGTGGATAACCCTGAGCCGCCGATTGACCCGGAATCCGTTCCTGGACCGCTGCCAATTCTCGGGGCCGTTTCAGCCTTTGGATACAGCCGGCGATTAAGGCTACGGCTTTCGCTTCGGCGCAGAAGTCAGATTTCAGTGGTCGCATTTAAGCGCTGAAGCTGATGATTTCAAACCCAACCAGCCATGATCATGGCTGGTTGGGCGATCCTCTGGCAGGGATCCTTGGTTGCCGCTATTCATTTCTCAGTCCGCAATGGCGTTCGGGCTGTGTGGTGAGCCTGCAGCAGCTGCGATGGTGTGCAGCGAAACTCCCGCCGGAAATCGGCGCTGAAACGGCTGGCGGAAAGGTAGCCGCAGGCGCTGGCGATGCTGGCCACCGTGTCGCTCGGCGCCGGTTGCTCCAGGCGCAGCCGGGCCCGCCGCAGCCGTTCTCGCCGCACCCACTGCATCGGCGTGCAACCGAGGCGATCGCGGAACACCACCTGCAGGTCCCGCCTGGAACGCTGGGACCAGCCTTCCAGGGTGGCGAGGTTGATGGGCTGGGCCAGATGGGCGCGGATCCTGACGAGCAAGGCCTCGAAGATCGCGTCCCGGGGGGGCGGCAAAGCTCCGGCCCCCGCCATATCGAGGGCCTCAAGGCCACCGGCCGCAGCCAGCAGCAGCGTCACCACCAGGCGCTCCAGCAGCCGATCGAGCTCCAGCCGCGGCACCAGGCGGGGATCGGTGAGCACCAGCCGCTCGAACAGATCGAGAAGGCTGCTGATCGCCTGCACCAGGGGGCCCCAGGACTCGCCGGATTGGCCGCCGAGCACTGATTGGGCCAGGACCTTTCGGCAGGCCTCCTCCCCCAGCCCGGCGGCGGCCAGCTTGTGGATCTGCGCCTCCAGCCTGAGCGGATCGAAGGCGATCGCCACCACGGAGCAGACACCGCTGCGCAGGCGGTAGGAGGGGCTGTTGAGATACAGCACCCCGCCGGGCTGAAGGCGCTCACGGCGGTCCTGGCCTTCCCACTCCAGCCAGCCACCCCGCACCAGATAGAGGGTGGGAACAGGCACCAGGCCGCCCGTGATCGCCAACGCCGATCCCACCCAGGCGGCGATCCGGTGCGGTCCGATCGCATCGAGGCTCAGCTGATGGGCGCTGGTGGTGCGTGGAGCCAGGGATTCGATCGAGCCGATCCCCAGGGGCCCGGCCAGTTGTCTGGCCAGAGCGATGGTGTCGATCACCGGGGCTGCGGCGCCCCAGCGGAAGGGATGGCGAAGGCCCGCGAGCCGCAGCTGGCCCCGCGGGGTGCGCGCTGCCGTGGTGGTGGAGCCGACCGCCGGCATCGGCTCCCGTCGGGACTGCACCTGCACGCCATGGCGGGTCCTGCTCCTTTAGGCCGAAAGGGCGCCATCAACGGCCGCGCAGGCAGAAGCGGATCACCACCGCCGCATCGCCGCGGCGGAAGCGATCCGCTCCGAGGCTGGCGCTCAGGCCAGGGCCCAGGCCGGCGGCTGCGTGGTGAGCTGTTGGCCTCCCAGCCCCAGGGGCCTGAGCCCCGCCTGCAGATCCGCGGGGAATGTTGAGCGGGAGGGGTCGCCCAGCACGCCCAGCAGGGGGGCGACGGCCAAGGCCTGGATGGGTCCGGCCTGAAGGCCGCCAGCTGCGGCAGTCCCGATCGCCAGGTCGGGCGACCCCGGCGCCAGGGCCGATGGGCGGGGGGCCAGCAGGGCGTCGTAGCCAAGTGCCAGGGAGGGAACCGCGCCCGCCGCGCCTCCGGTGAGGGGATCCGTGGGCGCTGCGGCGGCAGTGGCCGTTGTCCCGGAGGGGCTGACGATTTTGGCGATGGGCCCCGATCCGCCCGATCTGGTGGAGGTTGCGGCGATGGGAGCCAGAGCGGTTGGTGTTCCGGCCAGCGCGGCGCTGTCGAGGGCGTTGGTGATCGTGCCGGTGATCAGATAGTTGCCCACGCTGCCGTAGTCGCTGTAGCCGCTTGGGCTGCTGCTGGTGGGGCTGCCTGTTCCCACCCCATCGAGCTTGAGAAAGTAGGTGCCGGCCGCAAGGTTCGACCAGGCCAGGGTGGTCGCCAGTCCCGCACCATCGAAGCTGCCCAGCAGACTGCCGGTGCTGGAGTACAAGCCCACCGAGAGATCGAGGTTGGTGCCGCTGTCGGCGTAGGGGGTGCTGCTGTTGCCGTCGCTCACTGGAGCGGTGTACGCAAGATTGCTGCCACCCCAGGCGCCATCACGATCGACAAAAGCGCGATAGCAATAGGGATCAAATTTAAGATTCACATCGCCGCTTGATTGCAGCTGGAAGGAGTAGAAATCGTTGTCGAGGGCGGTTTCGATCCGGCCGAACTGGCTCACCACCCCGCCGCTGATCGTGAGGGAAGCGGCGCTGCTGGGGGCGTTGCCGACCTGATCGAGCTGATAGCCAAAGCCGTTGTAGGTGCTGATCACAGCCATGTCATTGGGGCCACGGCCATAGTTGGCGGTGGCGGATCCGTTGTTGGTGCCGTAGTAGGTGCCGTTATCCCACTGGGTGACGTTTTTGTTGTAACCCACGCCCATGATCGGTGCCCAGCTCGTTTCACCGCTGCCATGGCCGTAGTAGTAGGAGTTGCTGCTGGTGCCGTCGTGGGAGAGTCCGAGCGTGTGGCCCACCTCATGGCTGATCGCTTCGGCCACACCCGTGAGCGACTTGTTGTAAATAAAGCAAGGACGATCCGTGGAGGCAGTGAAGCTATTCACGCTCGCGATGCCTCCTGCGGTGCTGGAGGAGGGGCCGTAGCTGGTGATCACGGCCCGCATGCCGTAGTTCGGATCAGTGCTGCTGCTCTTGATCAACCAGTCCGTTGGTGGCGCCTGGGTGGTGACATCAACATCAAAGGGGGCATAGTCGGCTGCTACCCGCTGCCAGATCTGCTGAATCCGGCTCAACTCCTCATTGCTGAAGACGGCCGGATTGCCATCAATGTCGTAGGCGGGTGAATAAAATGAAGCCCCCATCGTGGCGTTGTTCCAACTGGTGCCCGTGGTGGTGTGGCCGTCGAAATCCAGGTAGATCACTTTGCTGGAGGTCGGTGAGGAATGCAGCTGGAAGGTCCAGCCCAGGTCCATCAATGCCACGGTGCTCGTCTGGTTTGAGCCGTCCACCACGGCGGCCTCGCGCAACTCGTTGTCCTCGCTGAACTGCTCAGGCTGCTGGGGGTCCTGGCTCTGAAGCGCGGCGATCCCGAGGCTCTTGCCAAGGTGTTGATCGGCTTGCGGCGACTCCCCAGCGGGCGATGGCTGCGGGAGTTGCACGGCTGCGGCCTGGATCTGGGGAGTGCCGGTGAATCGGGAAGCCGCGCGGCTGGTGCCGGGGAGATTGTTGATCGTCAGCTTCAGGTCGGCGATTGGGGGATCGCTGAAATGGGGAGGTTCAGCCGTTCCTTTTCCGGCCTGCGGCGCGGAGCTGGCTGGAGAGCGGTGCAGGCCCAGGATCAGCTCCGCCACGGAGAGGGTTGGAACGGCCGAATTCGTGCTGAATGTGTGGGCTGTGTAGGGCGTTTCCCAGGGCACGCTGCGGCTGGGGCCGGGTCCATCGTCACCAGGAAGGAGTGCAACAACGGATGGAGAATAGATGTTGGCCAAGGGATTGATTTGCTGCGGGCTTCATCAAGTTGGATTCACATCTGCTGCATCCTTGCTGCTTGAATCCGCTTTGCCTTCTGGTCCCGATTCACCTACGCCAAGGCCATTGCTTGTTGCTGCGCCTGGCGCGATCGCCGCGCCGCCGCTGGCGTGACGCACCTGCCTCTGCAGCACTGGATTGCGGGCCCACCCACCGGCCTTTGCATCGGCAAACCGCTTGCCGATTCGCGCCGCTTTTCGCGCAGGGCCGCCTTCCTTCGGTTGGCGTTCGCACGGGGATTGGCCTTCGCACCCGAGGCGCGCCCTCCCGCTTTCCCTACGGCAGGGGCGGCGGGGGCGGCGGCAGCGGCCTTTGCATCAGCGGGCCCGGCGTGCGCAGGGGCTGGCGGTTGACGTTGCTTGCCGCCGGTAGTGGGGGCGGCACCAGGAAGGCGGGCGGGGCGGGGCGGAAAGGAGTCGTCGGGGATGCCCCCCTGCTCCCTTCGAAGACGGCCCTGTGGAGCTGGGCGAAGGTGGCGCGCCGGTAGGGGCCTCCCTCCTTGCCCGCATAGGTTCCCCAGAGGCCCTCCCAGTAGAAATAGATCACCCCGTGGCCTCGTTGGGCCGCCAGCTGAACCTTCTGGCTGAGGTTGTCCATGGAGGTGGTGCGGGTGCCGAAGCCGGCCAGGATGCCGATCTCCACCGGAATCCCCCAGGTGCGCGCTTTCACGAGGGCTGGCTGGTCGAGATCTTTGGCAAATCCGGTGATCGAGTAGGCGTAGTTCTGCACCACCAGGTCGTCGATCAGTCCGCCCAGGGCCCAGAGCTCCCAGTCCTGCAGCCATTCGTTGTAGGCGAACCGGAACGGACCGGGGGAGAGGCTGATCACGATGCGCCGCTGGCCGGACACCCGCTGCAGCCGGGCGCGCAGTTCCCGTAGCAGGCCCGTGAGCTGTTGGCGGCGCCAACGCATCCAGAAGCGGTCGTTGGGATCGAGGGGAGGGTCCTGGCCGGTTTCGGCCCGGTACAGGGCCCGGGTGGTGTCGTCGTAACCCAGATCCACCGGCCAGGCGAAGTGGTCGTCGAGTTGGATGCCGTCGACGGCGCACCGCTGCACGATCTCGCTGATCAGGCCGATGAAGCGTTCCCGCACGCCGGGGTGGGCCGGGTTTAACCAGACCCGCAGGTCCTTGAGCGGTGAGGTGGCCAGACTGGCGCCATGCATCGCATACAGGGCGCTGCCATCGGAGCGGCGCAGCACCCAGTCGGGATGCTTGCGGACCACCTCCGCATCACCTGGCTCCATCAGCCCGTATTCAAACCAGGGCACCACCTGCATGCCCCGGCGCCGGGCTGACTCGGTGAGTCGGCAGATCGGGTCGAAATCGGCATTCACCTGGGCGAGGGCCGGCTCGATCGGGGCCCAACGGCTGCGGTGGAAGGTGGCCCCCCGGCTCCAGACGTTGGGATAGAGGGTGTTGAATCCCGTGGCTGCCAGGGCCTCCACCGCCGCGTCGATGCGGGCGGGGTCGTAGTAAAGGGGGCTGGGGCTGTTGGTGAGCCAGACCCCCACCCGTCGCTCGCCGACACCCGGGCCCTCACCCGCCAGGGCCCGGGAGCCGCTGCCCCCGAGGTTGCCAAGCAACTGCACCACCGCCGAAGCCACCAGCGTGAGGCTCACCGGCAGCAGCCGCTTCAGGTGGGCGTGGCGGCGCAGCGGCGCCATGGGCACCGGCGGAACCAGGGGATCGGGGCCGTTCACGGAGCCCGGTTCAGCGGAACATCGAGCTCACCGAGCTCTCCTCATGGATCCGCCAGATGGCCTCCCCAAGCATGTTGGCCACCGAGAGGACCCGGAGCTGGGGGAAGTGCCGTTCCCGGAGCATGGGAATGCTGTTGGTGACCACCACCTCCTCAAACAGGCCGGGTTCGGAGAGCCGCTCCACGGCGGGAGGTGAGAACACGGCGTGGGTGGCACAGGCCAGGACCCGGGCCGCACCACGCTGGCGCAGCAGCTTGGCGCCCTGGCAGATGGTGCCGCCGGTGTCGATCATGTCATCGATGAGGATCGCGGTCTTGCCGCTCACATCGCCGATCACCGTGAGACTCTCGGCCACGTTGTGGCCACTGCGTCGCTTGTCGATGATGGCCAGGGGAGCATCATCCATCTGCTTGGCGAAGGCCCGGGCCCGGGCCACCCCTCCGACATCGGGTGAGACCACCACGATCTCTTCGAGATGGCGGGAGCTGAGGTAATCCACCAAGACCGGCGAACCGTAGATATGGTCGCAGGGAATATCAAAATAGCCTTGAATCTGGGAGGAGTGGAGGTCCATGGCCAGCACCCGGTCAACCCCCGACTTGACCAGCAGATTGGCCACCAGCTTTGCGGTGATCGACTCGCGTCCGGCCGTTTTCCTGTCGGCCCTGGCGTAGCCGTAATAGGGAACCACGGCGGTGATCTGCCGGGCTGAGGCGCGCCGGCAGGCATCCACCATGATCAGCAGCTCCATCAGGTGATCGTTCACCGGAGCACAGGTGGGCTGGATCAGAAACACATCACAGCCCCGGATCGATTCCTGGATCTGGATGTAGAGCTCGCCATCGGCGAACCGCTTGATCACGCGGGGCCCATCGGGGATGCCGAGGTAGGCCCCGATTTCACGGGCCAACTCAGGATTTGAGGTGCCGCTGAACAGCCTCAGGCGGCGCGGATCCTGCACCTTGCTGGCCTGGGCTCCGCCTGGCTCCCCCCGTTCTGCGGTCGAGAAAGTGGTCACGGCGGACGCGATCGGAGCGGCGCAGCCCTGATCGTAAGGGTGTGCCGCCCCCCGCGGGCTGCGATTGCCCCCAAGCCGTGGATGTCACTGTTCTGCCCGGACCGGCCCAGCCCCTCGCCGGGCCCGCCGATTCCTGCCCCTCACCGCGGCTGATCCTGGTGTGCCTCGGCACCACCACCGACCCGACGGCCCCCGCGAAGCTTTTGCCGGCCGTGGCGCGGCGGCTCTCCGCGTCCACCGGGCTGCCGGTCCGGCCGATCCCTCGGCCGGAGTCGCCGCCCCGCGCTCTGGCAGACCTGCTGGCCGAACCCGGTGCCTGGCTGGCTCCCCTGCCTCTCGATCCCGGCCTGGCCCTGGCGCAGGGCAGCTGGGCCGAGGCCCTTGGGGCCTGGCGACAGCCGACCCTGCTGGTGGTGGACCAGGCCCAGCTCGGCACGGGCCTCCCCGCCGCCGCCACGGCGTTGCTGGAGCGCTGGTCCGTGCCCCTCCTGGGGCTGCTGCAGTGGGAGGGGCGCTGGGATTCCCCGATGCGCCGCCGTGATGGCCTGCCCTGGCTAGGCCTGCTTGGCGAGGGGGAAGATCCGGAGCCCGAGTTCGACCCTGCTGCCCTGCTGCTGCTGCGCTGGAGCCGACTGCGGGAGCAGCTGGCCTGATCCGCTCAGGGCTCCTTCCAGAGCGTCTTGCCGGCCGGAGCGTCCAGCTGCCTCAGGCCATCAAAGTCCTTGTTGGCCGGCTTGAGCGGCAGCCGCGTGAACTGGATCGGACGCTTGTCGTCGAGGCCGGCCGCCAGCAGGCTGAGGCTCTCCCTGGCGGTGAGGTTGGTGTCCACCTGACCCTGGAGATCGCGCAGCAAATCCGGGAGCTGGGCCACCTGTTCGGGGCGGCTGAACCGTTCCCTCAGGCTGCTTTCCACAAGCTGGTGGTCGATCCGGCGTCCCGAGTCGCCCAGACCGGGATCGCGGAAGCGCACGAGTTGCTCCACCTGGTTGCCATTGAGGCGTTGCAGGCCGCTCTGGAGGTCGATGCGGTACTTCTGAGCCTTGTCCTGGTAGCGCATCACCTGGGGGGGGCTCAGCTCCAGGCCTCCCACCCGGTCCACGATGCGGCGGAGCGCGGAGCGAGGCAGCACCAGGTAGCGGTCGGGCCGGGGCGGCTCCAGGCCGACCAGCTCCCGCACCACGCCGGCGGTGAGGGCCACACCGCCCCGTTGGTAGAGCGAGCCGAGACCAACAGGCTCCCCGCTGCCGGGCATCTTCACCGCCAGCTCCACCGGCAGATTGAGCACCTGAAGGGGGCCCTTGGGATTCACCCGCACCAGCAGCAGGGCATCGGCGGCGGCCGGCCCGGCCGGGGCAGCATGGTTGGTGGAGTCCCCGAGCCGATCGCCATCCAGGCCGACCACCAACACGGTGATCGCCCGCCGCGGCTTCTCCGCCAGGGAGGCAGCGGTCACCTCCAGTTGGTTGCGGGCGGCCCGGTCCGGTTCCCGCCAGAGCTGACCCACCAGCAGGGAACCGGCCAGGGCGCCCACGGCGAGGAGCGCCGCGGTGGCCAGGTTGTCCGCCGACAGCCTCGGCAGCCTGGGAAGCCTGAGCCAGCGCAGGTTGGCAGCGGCGGTCCGCGGGGAGGCTCCCCGGGCTTGACCCCGGTCGCGGCGGCGTTGCGAAGCTGGGGAGGAAGGTTTGGAGTCCCGGCGGGCAGGCATGGAGCCGGTGAAGGCCAGAGGCAGCTCACTTTGAACCAGCGAAGGGCCGCTGGGCTCTCCCGGGGGCCGATAGGTTGAGCGTTCTGGTGAACTGCCGGCCCCCCTTGTCCGCCGCCCCGTCCCCGTCCTCCTCCCCGCTCCCGCCCCATGAGCGGGCCCGGCCCCTTCCCCCCGGCAGCACCTATCCGGCGAAGGATCTCTGCAGCCAGTGCGGCCTGTGCGACAGCCGCTGGGTGGCCTACGTGCGCAGCTCCTGCGCCTTTCTCGAGCAACGCTTCGAGACCATGGAGATCGAGGCCCATGGCCGTGCCCGCGATCTCGAGGCGGAGGACGAGCTTTATTTCGGGGTTCAGCAGCGCATGCTCAGCGCCCGCCTGGCCGATCCGATCGATGGCGCCCAGTGGACCGGCATCGTGAGTCGCCTTGGGGTGCGGGCTCTGGAGAGTGGCCTGGTAGATGCGGTGCTGTGCGTGCAACAGAGCCCCGACGACCGCTTCACCCCCGTGCCGGTGTTGGCCCGCACCGCCGCCGAGGTGCTGGCGGCCCGGGTGAACAAGCCCACCCTTTCCCCCAACCTGCGGGTGCTCGAGCAGCTCCCCGGCAGCGGCATCCGCCGGCTGCTCGCCATCGGCGTGGGCTGCCAGGTGCAGGCCCTGCGGGCGGTTCAGGCCTCCCTTCCCCTGGAGGAGCTCTACGTGCTGGGTTTGCCCTGCGTCGACAACGTGAGCCGCGAGGGTCTCCAGACCTTTCTCAACAGCGCCAGCCGCTCCCCCGATACGGTGGTGCACTACGAGTTCATGCAGGATTTCCGCATCCACTTCCGTCATGCCGATGGCAGCGGGGAGACGGTTCCTTTCTTTGGTCTGGACACCCCCGCCCTCAAGGATGTGTTTGCCCCCAGCTGCCTGAGCTGCTTCGACTACACCAACGCCGGGGCCGACCTGGTGGTGGGCTACATGGGCGCCGAATTCGGCCGCCAATGGATCACCGTGCGCAACCCCCGCGGCCAGCGGCTGCTGGATCTGGTGGAAGGCGAACTCGACACCGCCCCGGTGACCAGCCGGGGCGACCGACGCGCTGCCGTGCAGCAGGGCATCGGCGCCTACGACAAGGCGGTGCGGCTGCCCCTCTGGCTGGCGGAAGTGATCGGCTTCTTCGTGCAGCGCTTTGGGCCCAAGGGCCTGGAATACGGCCGCTTCTCAATCGATTCCCACTTCACCCGCAATGCCCTGTGGCTGCAGCGCCACCACCCGGAGATCGCCGAGCGGCACATTCCCGCCTTCGCGCGCCGGATCGTGGAGCGCTATCGGCTGCCGGACGTGGAGCGAATCGACAAATGAGCCGCGACAGCGGGGTTCTGCTCCACCCGACCGCCTTTCCCGGCACCCCCGGCAGCGGCACCTTCGGAGCCTGCGCCCGCGCTTGGATCGATTTGCTGGGACGAGAGGGTGTGGGGGTGTGGCAGATCCTGCCCCTGGCCCCCACCGATGGCACCGGCTCCCCCTACAGCTCACCGAGCGGTTCGGCGCTCAATCCCTGGCTGATCGATGCCGATGATTTGCTCGCCGCCGGCCTGATCAGCTCCGGCGACCACGCCCAGCTCCCCTCCGGCTCCGCGGAACGGCTGGATCCCACCCTGGCCACCGCCCGCTCCGAGGCGATCGCCGCTGCCCTCGCCCGCCACTGGCCCCGTCAAGACGCGGACCGGCAGCGCTCCTTCCGGCGCTGGCGGCGGCAGCAGCGCTCCTGGCTCATCGACCATGGGCTGTTCATGGTGGTTCGTCGCCTGCAGCAGGGCCGGCCCTGGTGGGAGTGGCCCGCACCCCTGGCGCGGCGGCACCGGCGGGCGCTCGCTGGGCTGGTCCGGGAGCGGGATCAGGACCTGCTGGCCGAGGCCCTGCTGCAGTGGCAGCTTCAGGAGCAGTGGCAGGCCCTTCGGCAGCGGGCCAGGGAGCGGGGCGTGCGCCTGCTCGGCGATCTCCCCTTTTACGTGGCCCATGACAGCGCTGATGTGTGGCGCCGGCCGGGACTCTTCACCGTGGGGCCCGATGGCCTGCTGATCAGCCAGAGCGGGGTGCCCCCCGATTACTTCTCCGCCACCGGCCAGCTGTGGGGCACGCCGGTGTACCGCTGGTCGCGCCACTGGTTGGGGGGGTTCCGCTGGTGGCTGGACCGCCTCGACCGCCAGCTGGATCTCTTTGATCTGCTGCGCCTCGATCACTTCCGGGCCCTTGAGGCCTTTTGGTGTGTCCCGGGGGGCGACCAGACCGCTGAGGCTGGCGTGTGGGTTCCGTCGCCAGGAGGGGTGCTGTTGGCGTTGCACCGCCGCCGCTGCCGCCGCCGCGGGCGCCTGCTTCCCGGAGGGATCCTGCCGTTGATCGCCGAAGATCTCGGGGTGATCACCCCACCGGTGGAGGCCCTGCGCGACCGCTTCTCCCTGCCGGGCATGAAGGTGCTCCAGTTCGCCTTCGACGGCGCGGCCGACAACCCCTACCTGCCTGCGAATTTCGCCGGCGGCCGCTGGGTGGTGTACACGGGCACCCACGACAACGCCACCAGCCTCGGCTGGTGGGACAGCCTCGATTCCGACTCCCGGGGGCGTTTCGCGGCCCTGGTGGGGGGATCGGTGCATGCCCCCTCCTGGCAGTTGCTGGAGCTGGCTCTCGCCTCCAACGCCGATCTGGCGGTGGTGCCCCTCCAGGACCTGTTGGAACTGGGCGACGGGGCCCGCTTCAACACCCCTGGAACGGCTTCCGGCAACTGGAGCTGGCGTCTGGATCGCCCCTTGGATGCTCTGGCCGGGCCGGTGCATGGGTTTGGCGCCATGGCCGCCCGCTATGGGCGGGATCCGCACCCAGGCCAGGGCTGAGGCGAGCCGCTCATGGGGGCGCCGCCCCCGGCGGGCGCCCGCCGCCGGCCGGAGGAATTTCCGCAGGGGCTGGAAACGCGTAGGCCCCGGCCTCACCCGCGAGGGGCGCGAGAATGGCGCCCCGCCAGCGCACTGAACCCCCCGACGGTTCCGGGCTGAGGGTCAGTCGGAAGGGGGGCAGCACGGGCACCGAGAGATCCCCTTCCACGCCGCTGAGAGCGGTGGTGCCGCCCCGGTTGCTGCTGATCTCCACCCGGGTCGGCGTGGAGGTGGTGAGGTTCAGGATGCCGAGGCTGAGGTCTGGCCCGGCTGGGCGGCGGTCCTTGCGCAGCAGGCGCAGCCCCTGACCTGAAGCGGCCTGGCTGATCGGTCGCAGGTCCGGGAAGGCTTCCAGCAGCTCCGCGTTCGCCCGGTCGGATGCCGCCGCTGCGGCCGCCGGTTCCTTCAGGGGCGGCAAGGGTTGGCTGCTCAGGAGGCCTCGGGAGGCGAGCTGCCACTGCTGGAGATTGAGCAGATGGATCAATCCCAGAATGAGGAGGCCGTAGAGCAGCGTGGCCTGCCAACTGGTGAAGACATCGATTGAACCCGGTGTGAAGCGGCGCAGCCGGCCCTCGCCGCCGGCCCCCTCCGCGTGGCGTCTGGGGTTGTGCGGCACCACCGCCTGAAGGCTGCCGGCCGGCATCGCCAGGTGGCGCTCCAGCAGGGGAACCATCGTGCGCAGGTAGGTGGGCTCCGGCAGCCGATCCCGCCAGCCCCGCTCCAGAGCCTCCAGCACCGCGGTGCTGATCCGGGTCTCCTGAGCCAGTTGGCGCAGGCCAAGCCCCCGGCTCTCGCGGGCCAGCCGCAGCTGCCGGCCCGCCTCCTGCAGCGGATCCAGCTCCACCGGAGCGCGGCTGGCGGCTTCCTCCGTTCCCGCTGCGGCCAGCGGCAGCCGCAGGCGCCTGGCCAGCCAGGTGGCAACGGGGGGCAGGGGCGGAACCAAGGAAGCCAGCCAGGCGGGGCTCCTCAGTTTGGAGCAAGGACTTCGCCTGGATGCACCCGGCGCCATTGCGCTTCGGGCAGGTCCCCCAGCTGGAGGCTGCCGATCGCCACCCGTTTGAGGTCGAGCACCGGATGCCCCAGGAGCTCGGCTGTCCGCCGGATCTGCCGGTTGCGGCCCTCCAGCATCACCAGTTCCAGCCGGGTGTTCGCCCCCCTGGTGCCGAGGGACCGGATCCGCACCGGCAGGCAGGGGTGGCCATCGAGAGGGAGGCCGGCGGCCCAGCGCCGCAGCGTGGACGGCTCGGGGCGGCCTGCCACCCAGATGCGGTACGTGCGGGGATGGCCGTAGCGAGGATGGGTGAGACGCAGCGTCAGATCACCGTCGTTGCTCAGGAGCAGGGCGCCGCGGCTGTCAGCATCCAGCCGGCCCACCGGATGGAGCCCGTGGCCTCTCTGCAGATCCGCTGGCAGCAGCTCCAGCACGGTCGGTCGACCCTCGGGATCGTGGCAGGTGGAGAGCACCCCCACCGGCTTGTTGAGCAGCAGGGTGAGCGGGGGGGGAGGCGGATTGAGTGGACGTCCATCGACACGGATCCGGTCGTGGTCGGGATCCGCCCGCTCCCCGAGGGTTGCCCTGCGGCCGTTCAGGAGCACGCGGCCCTGCCGCAGCAGCTCCTCGGCCTGGCGGCGGGAGCAGAGCCCGGCCGCGGCGATCAGTTTCTGCAGCCGTTCGGGGCCGCCCTGGTCGCCCTCGGGAGCTGGAGGCATGGACCCGGCAGGGATGGTCGCCTCCAGTGTCCCCCGGCAGGGAAGCGCGGGCCGCGCCCGGTGCCGGGGCGGCAAGGCCGTGCGGTCCAGGTCGGATCGATTCCGGGAAACGGTGGTAAGTTACGAAACCAAAGGGTTTCTTAATTCCCCTTCAACCTGCCGCCCCTGTTGTTCTCGCGATGCCTTCCGTGACCCTGGCCGGTACGGCCGCCCTTCCCCTCGACGGCGACCTGGTTCGCTCCTACCTGCGGGACATCGGCCGGGTGCCGCTGTTGAGCCACGAGCAGGAAATCACCCTGGGCCGGCAGGTGCAGGAGCTGATGGCCCTCGAGGAGCTGCGTGAGGAGCTCACGCTGCGCTCCGGTGGGCAGGATCCCGCTGATCAGGAGTTGGCGGAGGCCGCCGATCTCACGCTCGCCCAGTTGAAGCGGCGTCTGCAGGCGGGCCGTCGTGCGAAGGAGCGGATGGTGGCGGCGAACCTGCGGCTGGTGGTGAGCGTGGCGAAGAAGTACACCAAGCGGAACATGGAGCTGCTGGACCTGATCCAGGAGGGAACGATCGGCCTGGTGCGGGGCGTGGAGAAGTTCGATCCCACCCGCGGCTACAAGTTTTCCACCTATGCGTATTGGTGGATTCGGCAGGGGATCACGCGGGCGATCGCGGAGAAGAGTCGGGCGATCCGGCTGCCGATCCACATCACCGAAACGCTGAACAAGCTGAAGAAGGGTCAGCGGGAACTGAGCCAGGAGCTGGGACGCACGCCCACGATCACGGAGCTGGCGGTGGCGGTGGAGCTGCCGGAGGAGGAGGTGAAGGACCTGCTGTGCCGTGCCCGTCAGCCGGTGAGCCTGGAGACGAAGGTGGGGGATGGTGAGGACACCGAGCTGCTGGATCTGCTGGCTGGGGAGGGCGCGGGTCCCGATGAGATGGTGGCGGGCGAATGCCTCAAGGGGGATCTGCGGGCGCTGCTGGAGCAGTTGCCGGAGCTGCAGGGTCGGGTGCTGCGGCTGCGCTACGGCATGGAGGGTGACGAGCCGATGAGCCTCACCGGCATCGGCCGCATCCTCGGCATCAGCCGCGACCGGGTACGCAACCTCGAGCGGGATGGGTTGGCCGGTCTGCGGCGGCTCAGCCCCGCGGTGCAGGCCTATGTGGCGAGCTGAACCCAGCGTTTCCGGCTTCCTTTCGGCGCCTGAGCAGCGGAGCTCTTCTTCAGGCTCGTTTTAAGGTTTCAGCAGCACCGAGCCCCGGCCCTGGTGGCGCGGCGGCCGGTGTGCGGCATGGATCCGGTTCAGGCGAGGACGGCATGGCTTCTGATGGTGAGCAGAAAGGCCCAGGGGAGCCCGTTTCAGAGGACGCGATGGAGGTGGTCGAGCTCTTTCCCCGTTACCTCCTCAAGGGCCAGCTGCCGGAGGCGCTGCTCAGCCAGCTGCAGGCCATGGCGGCCGAGGTGCTCGCCGATCCCACGGCCCATCCGGATGCGGCACCGAAGCTGGCGGGCCAGCTGGCCCTGCAACGGGAACTCGGCCCCCACCAGCCGGCGGCCGCTCAACTCTGCAGCACGGTGCTCCTGCCGGCCTGCGAGCGCTGGATCCGCCATGTGATCGATCGCCAGCCCCCCCAGGGCCGCGGCCCCTGGACCCCGGGCCGCTACGGCCTGCAGATGATCGATCTCTGGCTCAATGTGCAGCGGGGCGGTGATTACAACCCCGCCCACACCCACGGCGGAAGCTTCTCCGGGGTCCTGTACCTGAAGGTGCCGCCCCAGATCCGCCCCGACAGCTTCGATGGCCAGCTCTGCCTCCATGGTCCGGAGGAGTGGCACATCCAGAGTTTCCGCACCGGCATGGCCCACTACGTGCTGCCCAGGGCCGGCGATTACTACGTCTTCCCGGCCTGGCAGCCCCACTCGGTGGCGCCGTTCCGCGGTGAGGGGGAGCGCTGGTCGATTGCCTTCAATGTGGCGGCGGTGCCGGCGGCGGGCAGGCCTGCGGCCCCCGCCCCCTTCCAGGTGAGTGAAGGCCGTGGGGCGGTTCCCCCGCTGACTCCCCAGCCTTCCGCCAATGTCTCTCTGTCCAATGCCCGGCCGCGACCCGGAGGGTTCGGGTGATCCGGTGTCAGTGCCCCGGGCAAGCGGGCCTGTGCCCCCATGTCCCGGCCCCCTGCACTGGAGACGGGTGTCACTGCAATGGTTGATCGGGCCCCCGAGCTGCGCCGGTCGCTGCTCGCCTGGTGGCAGGTTGACGGCCGCCATGCCATTCCCTGGAAGCTCAACCCTGACGGTTCGCTGCCCGCCGATGGCGAGCCCCTCGATCCCTACCCGATCTGGGTGGCCGAGGTGATGCTGCAGCAGACCCAGCTGCCGGTGGTGCTGCCCTACTGGCGGCGCTGGATGGAGGCCTTCCCAGATCTCGAAGCCCTGGCCGCCGCCCAGGAGCACGACGTCCTCATGCTCTGGCAAGGCCTCGGCTACTACGCGCGTGCCCATCGACTGCATCAGGCGGCCCGGCAGCTGCTCACCGGCAGAGACCTTGATGGATCGGGTCCGTGGCCCCCCACCCTGGAGGGCTGGCAGGCCCTACCGGGACTGGGTCGCAGCACGGCGGCCAGCATTGTGTCCTCGGCCTTCGATCAGCCGGAGGCGATCCTCGATGGCAACGTCAAACGGGTGCTGGCGCGCCTGACCGCCAGCCCGCGGCCACCGGCTCGGGAATTGACCCGGTTCTGGCAACTGAGCGAGCTGCTGCTCGATCCCGCCCGGCCCCGCGTCTTCAACCAGGCCCTGATGGACCTCGGCGCCACCGTTTGCACTCCCCGAAATCCCCGCTGTGGGGACTGCCCCTGGCGGGGGTCATGCGCTGCCTACGCTGCCGGCGATCCCGTCCGTTACCCCGTGAAGGAACCCCCCCGCACCGTGCCGTTCCAGGTGATCGGGGTGGGGGTGGTGCTCGATCCGGCCGGTCGGGTGCTGATCGATCAGCGGCTCAACGAGGGGCTGCTCGGCGGCCTCTGGGAGTTCCCAGGCGGCAAGCAGGAGGATGGGGAGGCGATCACCGCCACGATCGTGCGCGAGCTGGCCGAGGAGTTGGCGATTCAGGTGGAGGTGGGCGAAGAACTGATCGTGGTGGAGCACGCCTACAGCCACAAGCGTCTGCGCTTCGTGGTGCATCTCTGCCGCTGGCTTGAGGGGGAACCGCAGCCGCTGGCCTCCCAGCAGGTGCGCTGGGTGGAGCCGGGTGCGCTGGATGCCTACCCCTTTCCGGCCGCCAATGCCCGCATCATTGCGGCGCTTCGGCAGCGGCTCGACGGCGGTGCCCTGCCTGAGGGCTTTGGGCCGCAACAGCCTGGCGACCGTCGCTCCGTGGCCTGATGGGCCCCCACGCCTCCCCGCGGGTGCTCTGCTTCGGCGAAGCCCTGGTGGATCGGTTGCTGCCTGTGGACAACACCCTTCGGCTGGACAAGACCCTGCCGGCGGCTTCTGGCGGTGCAGCGAATCGCAGGGCCCTGGCCGGGGCTTCGTCTGCGTCGGCCGCTGCCGGTGGGGGCTCCCGCCCGTGGAGCGAGGCTCCCGACGACAGGCTGGGCGGAGCGCCGGCCAATGTGGCCTGCGGTCTGGCTCGGTTGGGCACCCCTGCGGCTTTCCTGGGCGGCCTCGGCACCGATGCGATCGGCCAGGCCTTCGCAGCTCTGTTCGCGGAACGGGGCGTGGAGACCGGCGGAATCCAGTGGGATTCAAGGCGTCCCAGCCGGGTGGTGCTGGTGCACAGGGATGCCGGCGGTGAACGGCGTTTCGCCGGGTTCAGGGGCGATCAGGGCCTGGGTTTTGCCGATCAGGATCTCGATGCAGGGGCCCTGCGGCAGGTCGTGCTTCCCTGGCTGAAGACGACGGACTGGCTGCTCTGCGGCACCCTGCCCTTGGCATCACCCGGGGCGGCGGCAGCCCTGGAGGCCTTGCTGGCGCTGCTCCCGCCGGCCGGCAGCGAGCCGCCGGCCCCAGGGGCATCCGGGCTCCGGCCCCGGCTTGCGGTGGATGTGAACTGGCGGCCCACCTTCTGGGGTCTGCCCGCGGACAGCGCTCCGCCGCCGCGGATTCAGGAGCGGCTCCGGCCCCTGCTGGAGCGCGCCTCCCTGCTCAAATGCGCCGCCGAGGAAGCCCGCTGGTTGTTCGGCGGTGAGGATCCGCAGGCCATCGGTGCGGCGCTGCCCCGTCGTCCCGGGGTCTGCGTGACGGATGGTCCGGGTCCGCTGCGGTGGTCCCTGGGGGGGCGCTCCGGATTTCTGGTGCCCTTCGCCATCGACGCCGTTGACACCACCGGGGCGGGCGATGCCTTCATGGCGGGACTGCTCCATGGCCTCTGCCAGCGCGATGCGTCGCCCCAGGCCGTGGCGGATCCGGAGGCCCTGGTTCGCTTCGCTGCCGCCTGCGGTTCCCTGGTGTGTCGCGGCGCCGGTGCGATCGATCACCAGCCCACCGCCGCGGCGGTGCGGCGGTTTCTGGCGGCCCGGTGTGCGACCGATGCCGAAATGCTGCCGGTCGACTCCTGAGGACGCTCGTCGGCTGGGTCCCATGGCCCCTTGGGGTACTCCCGCTGGCGCCTAGGCAGGCCCATGCCAGTGGACCCTGCGCCCCATGCCGTGGTGCTCCAGCCGCAGCCGCCAGGCGTCCTGGGGAAGCACGCTCAACCGCTCGGGCCATTCCACGGCCAACACCACCGTCACCGAGGCCGCCAGCGCCGCCGCTTCCTCCTCCTCCTGGGCGAACAGTTCGTCGGCGGCGGCCGGCTCCTCGAGGCGGTAGAGATCGAGGTGGATCAGTCGCGTCGGGCGGCCATCGCTGAGGCGGCCGTCGTAGTGCTGGGCCAGGGCGAAGGTGGGGCTTGTGATCGCTTCGCTGATCCCCAGGCCCTCGGCCAGGCCCTGCACCAGGCAGGTCTTGCCGGCGCCAAGATCGCCTTGCAGCAGCAGCAGGGCCGGGCCGGCACCTGGTTGCTCCAGGAGCTCGCCCGCCAGGCGCCGCCCCAGATCGCGGGTGGCGATGGCATCGGCCAGATGGTGGATGTGCTCAGCCATGGACGTGGATGCTGGGGGTGCGGCCGGGTGGACCGTTCGCGGGGTGGGGTATGGGGAGTCGTCTCAGGCTTGGACGCGCCTTTGAGACTGTCACCAGCCCCGCCGCGGCGCCCTTCAGGATCCCTGTAGATTCGGCCTCAGCGAGCCCGAAGCCTCGGCGTCTCCGCAGAACTTCCCAGACAACCCATTCGTCCTCCCAGTCGGGAGTGTCCGTAACCATGGTGGCAACACCCACGAGCCCT
>Ga0114976_10000187_pt1 | contig 36430 bp, 34 predicted proteins | sample S_130805_EF_Meta_FD_87319 | JGI IMG/M metagenome (GOLD analysis project Ga0114976, IMG submission 87319) | Freshwater microbial communities from Lake Simoncouche, Canada to study carbon cycling - S_130805_EF_MetaG | ecosystem: Environmental > Aquatic > Freshwater > Lake | place: Lake... | reverse complement strand
TTCACCCATACCAGCGAGATCGACTGGATGCTGCCGGGCATCCCGCCGACCGGCCGGCGGGTCGAGGTGCCGCTGGTCGCGATCGTGCGGTTCCGCGACGGCAAGGTCGCGCACGAGCACATCTACTGGGACCAGGCGAGCGTGCTGGTGCAGGTCGGGCTGCTCGACCCGAAGGGGCTGCCGGTGGCCGGGGCGGAGACCGCGCGCAAGGTGGTCGACGCGGCGCAGCCGAGCAATGCGCTGATGGGCGCGGCCTGGGGGCGCAGCGCGGGGAAGCCGGTCTAGCCGCAGATCGCAGACCGCTGCGTGACGATGCCCTGCCAAAAGGACCAGGGCGGTGACCGGACGTCCTGCAAGCGCTGCCGCACGTGATCGCCCTGGGCCGGGATGGCCGGCGGCGCGGATCATCATCTCGTGGGGGAGCGGTGCCATGGCGTTCGGGGTGGTGACCAGGGCGCTGGTCGGGCGGCTGCAGGACGGGCTGGGCGAGGCGGCCTGGCCGGTCCGGGCGATCGGCGCCGGCGATCTCGCGGCGGCCGGCGAGCCCTGCATCGTACTGCTGCTCTGGCGGATCGCGCTGGAGCCAGCCCTGCGGAACGCGCCGCCGCCGCCTGGGGCGCCGGCGGGCGCGCCCGACCCGCGCGTGACGCTGCACTACCTGCTGCTGGCCGAGGGTGGCGAGGCGATCGCCGCGCAGGACGTGCTGGCGCGCGCCATGGGCGTGCTCGAGGCGGTGCCGATCCTCTCGCGCGGCGGCGATGCGGCATCGGTGCAACTGGTGGCCGACCCGCTGGATGCGGCCGTGCTGGCCGCGCTCTGGCACGCGCTCGGCGTGCCGCTCCGGCCGGCGGCCGCCTATGCGGTCCGGGGCGTCCGGCTGCCGCTGCCGCGCCCCGGGTGAGGCCGCCCCGCACCGGCTTGACACGCCGCTTCATCTCGACAATTCTGGAACCATGGAAGCGACCCAGGCTGTCGCGGCGCTCGCCGCCCTCGCGCAGGAGACCCGGCTCGGCATCTTCCGGCTGCTGGTCCAGGCCGGCGCCGAGGGGCTGCCGGTTGGGCAGATCGGCGAGCGGCTGGGCGGGCTGCCCTCGGCGACGCTGTCCTTCCACCTGACCCAGCTGCGCCAGGCCGGGCTCGTGCACTTCCGGCGCGAGGGGCGCTCGCTGATCTACGCCGCCGAGTACGGCGCGATGACCGACCTGCTCGGCTACCTGACCGAGAATTGCTGCGCCGGCGACGCCGCCGCCTGCGCGCCCCTGCCGAAGAGGAGCGAAGCCGCATGAAGCGCCTGCACGTCCATCTCGGGGTCGAGGACCTCGGGCAGTCGATCCACTTCTACTCGGCGCTGTTCGGCGCCCGGCCGAGCGTGACCAAGCCGGACTACGCCAAGTGGATGCTCGATGATCCCCGCGTGAACTTCGCGATCTCGACGCGCGGCAAGGCGGGCGGGCTCGACCACCTCGGCATCCAGGTCGAGGACAAGGCGGAGCTCGCCGAGGTCTATGGGCGACTGCGCGACGCCGACCGGCCGGTGCTGGAGGAAGGTGCGACCACCTGCTGCTATGCCGAGAGCGAGAAATCCTGGATCGCCGACCCGCAGGGCGTGGCCTGGGAGGCCTTCCTGACGACTGGCGAGAGCACGGTCTATGGCGATGGCGTGGATCGCGGGCCGATCCGGGTCGCGACGCAGCAGGAGAGCGCCTGCTGCGCGCCCGCCCCGGCCCCGGCCGCCTCGGCTTGCTGCGCGCCGAAGCAGGCGGCCGAGTGATGACGGTCACCATCTACCACAACCCTGCCTGCGGCACCTCGCGCAACGTGCTCGGGCTGATCCGCAACAGCGGCGAGGAGCCGGTCGTCATCGAGTACCTGAAGACGCCGCCCACGCGCGCCGAGCTGCTCTCGCTGCTCGCGCGCATGGGGCTGACGCCGCGGCGGATCCTGCGGCAGAAGGGCACGCCCTATGCCGAGCTCGGGCTCAATGATCCGTCGCTGAGCGACGATGCGCTGCTGGATGCGATCGAGGCCCACCCGATCCTGATCGAGCGGCCGATCGTCGTCACGCCGCTCGGCGTGAAGCTCTGCCGGCCGTCCGAGGCGGTGCTGGAGATCCTGCCGCAGGCGCAGCGCGGCGCCTTCACCAAGGAAGACGGCACGCCGGTGGTGCGCTGAGCATGCGGGCTGCAGTCGCCGAGGCTATCGGCACCGCGCTGCTGCTGGCCGCCGTCGTCGGCTCCGGCATCATGGCGGAGAAGCTGGCGGGCGGGAATGTCGCGGTGGCACTGCTGGCGAACACCATCGCGACCGCCGGTGCGCTGGTCGCGCTGATCCTGACCTTCGGGCCGATCTCGGGCGCGCAGTTCAACCCGGCGGTGACGCTGGCGCTCGCGGCGCGGCGCGTGCTGCCCTGGGGCTCGGTGCCGGGCTATCTGGCGGCGCAGGTGGCGGGCGCGATCGCCGGCGTCTGGCTCGCGCATGCGATGTTCGGGCTGCCGATCCTGCAGGACAGCACGCATGTCCGCGCGACGCCCGGCGAGTGGCTCGGCGAGTTCGTCGCGACCTTCGCGCTGCTCTCGGTGATCTGGAGCGGCATCCGCCACAAGCCCGAGAGCATCCCCTATGCGGTCGCCTGCGTGGTGACGGCGGGCTATTGGTTTACCTCCTCGACCAGCTTCGCCAATCCGGCGGTGACGATTGCGCGCTCGCTCTCCGACACCTTCGCCGGCATCCGCGGGGCGGATGCGCCGGCCTTCATCCTGGCCCAGCTCGCCGGGGCGGCGGCGGCGACGGCGCTGTTCGCCTGGTTCGCCGAGGAGGACGCGCCGGCCGGGTAGCCAGCGCGCCGCGCCGGCCCCATCTTGCGGGCATACCTCCACGGGGAGCCCGCGCATGAGCACCGACGAATACGTCCCGCCCCAGGTCTGGGAATGGAAGAAGGCGAGCGGCGGCCGCTTCGCCAACATCAACCGCCCCATCGCCGGCGCCACGCAAGAGAAGGAACTGCCGGTCGGCAAGCACCCGATGCAGCTCTACTCGCTCGGCACGCCGAACGGGGTGAAGGTGACGATCATGCTCGAGGAGCTGCTGGCGCTCGGGCACAAGGGCGCGGAATACGACGCCTGGCTCATCCGCATCGGCGAGGGCGACCAGTTCGGCAGCGGCTTCGTCGCAATCAACCCGAACTCGAAGATCCCCGCGCTGCTCGACCGCAGCGGGCCGACGCCGGTGCGCGTCTTCGAGAGCGGCGCGATCCTGATGCATCTCGCCGAGAAATTCGGCGAATTCCTGCCGAAGGCCGGCCCGGCGCGCGCCGAGTGCCTGTCCTGGCTGTTCTGGCAGATGGGCAGCGCCCCGTACGTCGGCGGCGGCTTCGGGCATTTCTACGCCTATGCGCCGGCGAAGTGGGAATACCCGATCGACCGCTTTACCATGGAGACCAAGCGGCAGCTCGACGTGCTGGATCGCCGGCTGGCCGAGCACGAGTTCATCGCCGGGCCCGACTACACCATCGCCGACATGGCGATCTTCCCCTGGTATGGCGGCCTCGTGAAGAACTGGATGTACAACGGCGCCGAGTTCCTCGACGCGGCGAGCTACAAGAACGTCAACCGTTGGGCCGACCAGCTCTATGCGCGGCCCACCGTGAAGCGCGGGCGGATGGTCAACCGCGTGCAGGGCGACCCGGCGATGCAGTTGCATGAGCGGCACGACGCCAGCGACTTCGAGACGAAGACGCAGGACAAGGTCGCGCCGGCAAGCTGAGCGCTACTTGGTCGTGCCGGCTGGCGCGGCCATGGTGCTGCCGCCATTGCTGCTGCCGCCGCCGAGCAGCGCGGCGGTGATGCCGGCGGCCGCTGCGGCGGCGAGCGGCGCCAGCAGGTAGGGCGAGACCGAGGGCGAGCGCGGCGGCGGCGGGGCGGTCGGCGCGAGCCGCGCCACCCGGGCGCGCCGCGTGGCCGTGCCGGCCGAGGCCGCGCGCGGCTGGCCGGCGCCGCGCGCCGGCACTGCGACGTCGACGCCCGAGGGCACGACGATGGTCTGCTGCGCGTCCGCGGGCGGCGCGAGGATCAGGGCCAGGGCCAGGGCGGGCAGGATCCACCGCATGGCATACGATTGTACGATTGTGGCCCGCGGCGCAAGCCTATTCGGCGTCCGGCTGGCGTTCCGGCGCGGTCTCGGCGAAGGCCGGCAAAGCGAGGCAGGCGGCCTCGATGGCAGCGAGGCGCGGCAGCGGCGCCAGGTCCACGCCGAAGCGGCGGGCGTTGTAGAGCTGCGGCACCAGCGCGATGTCGGCGAGGCCGGGCGTCTCGCAGAAGCAGAAGCGCGTGTCGCGCGCGACCAGCGCCTCGCAGGCGGCGAGCCCCTCGGCGATGGTGTCGTGCGCCCAAGCGTTGGCGGTCTCCTGGTCGTGGCCGAGCGCCTTCACGCGGTTGAGCACCTTGAGGTTCTGCACGGCGTGGATCTCGGCAGCGATGGCCTGCGCGACGGCGCGGACCTTGGCGCGCGCGACCGGATCGCGCGGCAGAAGCGGCGGGGCAGGGTGGGTCTCGTCGAGGTATTCGCAGATGGCGAGCGACTGCGTCAGCACGTGACCGTCATCCAGCACCAGCGCGGGCACCAGGCCCTGCGGGTTCACCGCCAGGAACTCGGCCGCGCGCTGCTCGCCTTTCCGCAAATGGCGGAAGCGATGCTCGGCATCGAGGCCCTTCAGCGCGAGCGCGATGCGGACGCGCCAGGCGGCGGTGGAGCGGTAGTAACCGTAGAGGATCATGCCCGCCGCCCCAACATCGACCGCGCGATGATCAGCCGCATCACCTCGTTGGTGCCCTCGAGGATCCGGTGCACCCGCAGATCGCGCACGATCTTCTCGATGCCGTAGTCGGCGAGGTAGCCATAGCCGCCGAGCAGCTGCAGCGCCTCGTCCGCCACCTTGTGCCCCGTGTCCGTCACGAAGCGCTTGGCCATGGCGCAGAAGGCGCCGGCATCGGGCGCCTTCGCATCCAGCTTGCCGCAGGCGCGCCAGAGGAAGGTGCGCGCGACCTCGAGCTCGGTGCGCATGTCGGCCAGGCGGAACTGGGTGTTCTGGAAATCCGCCACCGCCTTGCCGAAGGCGCGGCGCTCCTGGACATAGCCGAGTGCGATGTCGAGTGCGGCCTGCGCGCCGCCGAGCGAGCAGGCCGCGATGTTCAGCCGCCCGCCATCGAGGCCCGCCATCGCGAAGCGGAACCCCTCGCCTTCCGCGCCGAGCAGCGCGCTGACCGGCACGCGCGCATTCTCGAAGATCAGCTGGCGCGTCGGCTGGGCGTTCCAGCCCATCTTCCGCTCGTTGGTGCCGAAGGACAGGCCGGGCGTGTCCTTCGGGATAAGCAGCGCCGAGACGCCGCCCGGGCCGTCATCGCCGGTGCGGACCATCGTCAGGTACAGGTCGCTGACGCCGGCGCCGGAGATGAACTGCTTGGTGCCGTCCAGCACATACCAATCGCCCTCGCGCCGCGCCCGCGTGCGCAGCGCGGCGGCATCCGAGCCGCTGCCGGGCTCGGTCAGCGCATAGCTGGCGATGCGCTGCATCGGGATCAGCGCCGGCAAATGCTCGCGCCGCTGCGCCTCCGAGCCGAAGCGGTCGATCATCCAGGCGACCATGTTGTGGATCGAGAGATAGGCCGAGACCGTCGGGCAGCCCATCGCCAGCGCCTCGAACACCACGGCCGCATCGAGGCGCGAGAGGCCCGCCCCGCCGCTCTCCTCCCGCACATAGAGGGCCGCCATGCCGAGTTCCGCCGCGGCGCGCATCTCCTCCACCGGGAAGTGCCGCGCCTGGTCCCATTCGACGGCGTGCGGCGCCAGGCGCTCGCGCGCGAAGGCGAGCGCGGTCTCGCGCAGCGCCTCGGTCGCCTCGGGCAGTTCGAAGGCGCCCGTAGAGTTTTCCCCCTGGGTCGGGGTGTCGAGCGGCATGGCGCAATCCTCCTGACGTCTTATCGGCACCGCGCGGGGCTTTCGTCCAGAGTGGACCATCCCAATTGCGACCGGGGGCCGCGCTTGTCATGATTGCGGGCCTGAAGAGATGGGTCGCGATGCCGGGATGCGGGCGGTTGCTGTTGGCGATCGGGCTGCTCGCGGGCTGCGCGCAGCAGCCGGCGGAGAAGTTCGGCCAGGCCGAGACGCTGGTGGCGACCTTCCTCGACATCTGCGGCACGCTGGATGACGGCGCCATCGCCACCCGCTCGCGCGCCTTCGGCTTCGCCGCACAGCCCGCCGGCCCGCCGGCGCCCTACAAGCGGCTGGACGAGACCGAGCGGGTCTATGTCCGCGCCGCCGGGCCCTCGCGCTCCATGCTGCGCTGGTCGGCCCGCGACGGCGAATGCTCACTGGCGGCGACCGACGCCGATCCGCAGAGCGTGACGACGGAGCTCAAGGCCGCCGGCGCGCGGATCGACGCGGCGCCGGTGCCGGTCGGCCTCGCGCAGCCGAATAGCGGCGCGCGCATCGCGGTGGCCTATCGCGAGCCCTCGCGGCTGGTCTTCATGGGCGTCAACGAGCGGCAGGGGCCGAAGCCGCTCGTCGTGCTGGTGGCGCGCGCCGAGGCTATTCCGCCGCCAGCGCAGGCGCCGGGGAAACGCTGACCGCCGCCTCGAGCTCGGCCAGCGTCGCCCGCGTCGCCGCGACGTTGCGCGCCTTGACGTGGCCATAGCCCTTGATGCCGGCGAAGGCCTCGGCCCAGGCGCAGATCGCGGCATGGGTCGCGGGGGTGAGTTGCGCGAGCAGGCGTAGGGTGCCGGCGCGGTACTCGGCGATCAGCGCGCGCTCCATGCGGCGCTCCTCGGTGCGGCCGAAGGGATCGAGCGCGGTGCCGCGCAGCACCTTGCCGTGCCGCAGCAGGCCCATGGCGCGCAGCATCCAGGGCCCGAAGCGCATTTTTCGTAGTTCGCCGGTGACAGGGTCGGTCTTCGCCAGCATCGGCGGCGCCAGGTTCAGCTCGACCCGCTGCGTGCCGGTGAAGTGCTTGGCGAGGAATTCCTGCCACTCGGGCGCCGCGTGCAGGCGCGCGACCTCGTACTCGTCCTTGTAGGCCATCAGGCGATAGAGCTGCGTCGCGACGGCGCGCGTCAGGCGATCCGCGCCCTTCACGTCATGCGTCTCGGCGGCGCGGACGCGCGCGACGAAATCCGCGTAGTCCTTCGCATAAGCCGCGTTCTGGTATTCGGTCAGGTCGGCCACACGCCGCGCGATCAGCGCATCGAGCGGCAGCGCCTCGGGTGCCACCGGCGCCGGCGGCGCGAGCGCCGCGGCACGGCCGAGCCGGAAGGCCGCCTTGTTGCGCTCGATCTGTGCGCCGTTGAGCTCGAGCGCGCGCTCGATCGCCTCGGCGCTGATCGGCACCAGGCCCTTCTGGTAGGCGATGCCGAGCAGCCAGACATTCAGGTAGATGAGGTCGCCGAGCGCCTCCTCGACCGCCTCGATGCCGGGCACCGCCACCACCTCGCGGCAGGCATCGCGCACCGAGGCGAGCATCGCCGCGCTGTCGTACCGCGTGCTGGTGTCGAGCACGAATTGCGCGGTCGGCTGCAGGTCGACATTCAGCACGGCAACGCTGCGATCGCGCCCGAGCAGCGGCCGCGCGGTCCGGCCCTGCGCGACGACCATATCGGCGGAGAGCAGCAGGTCGACCTGGCCCATGCCGATGCGCGGTGCCTCGATGGAATCCGGCGCGGCGCCGACCCTGCCGAGGCGAAGCTGGGCGAAGACGCCGCCGCCCTTCTGCGCGAGGCCGAGCATGTCGACCGAGCGGCTCGGCCTTCCTTCGAGATGCGCGGCCATGCCGAGGATCGCCGAGAGCGCCGTCACGCCCTGCCCGCCGACGCCGGCGAGCAGGATGTTCCAGGCCGGCTCGCCCTCGCGCGCATCGGGCCGCACGGGCTCGGGCGGCGTGGCGTCGAGCGTCGGCACCGGCTTCTTCACCGGCTCCGCGCCGAGCAGCGTGACGAAGGAGGGACAAAAGCCCTCGACGCAGCTCTGGTCCTGGTTGCAGGCGGACTGGTCGATGACCCGCTTGCGCCCCCATTCAGTCTCGATCGGCTCGACCGCCAGGCAGTTCGAGGCGCGCGAGCAATCGCCGCAATCCTCGCAGACCCGCGGATTGATCGCGACCCGGCGGTCGGAGGCGGCCTGCGTCCCGCGCTTGCGCTTGCGGCGCCGCTCGGTCGCGCATTGCTGGTCGTAGATCAGCACGGTGACGCCGGGTACCTCGCGCAGCTCGCGCTGCACCAGGTCGAGCTCGCTGCGATGGCGGTATTCGATGCCCTTCGGCATCTCCGAATTGCCCTGGTGCCGCGCCGGATCATCGGAGACGACGACGATCTTCTCGGCGCCCTCGGCGGCGACCTGCGCCGCGATCTCCGGCACGCCGAGCTCGCCATCCACCGTCTGGCCGCCGGTCATCGCGACCGCGCTGTTGACCAGGATCTTGTAGGTCATGTTGGCCTTGGCGGCGATCGCCTGGCGGATCGCCAGGATGCCCGAATGCGCATAGGTGCCGTCGCCGATATTGACGAACATGTGCTGCTCGGAGACGAAGGGCGCCATGCCGAGCCAGGGCATGCCCTCCGCACCCATATGCGTGTAAAGGTCGGTGTTGCGATCCATGTAGATCGCCAGCGTATGGCAGCCGATGCCGGCCATGGCGTGGCTGCCTTCCGGCACGCGCGTCGAGGTGTTGTGCGGGCAGCCCGGGCAGAAATAGGGCGTGCGGTCGTGCAGCGGCGCGAGCTGGTGCTGCGCCAGCGAGTCGAGCTCGGCGATGCGGTGCATGAGCTGCTCGGTGCGGAGCGCCTCCGGCAGGCGGGCGGCGAGCGCGCGCAGCACCTGGCCGGTGTCGAGCTCCGTCAGGTCGGACAGCAGGCGGCGGCCGCGCTCGTCGCGCTTGCCGGTGACGCGGGGGCGGTCGTCGAGTTCGTACAGCGCGTCGCGCAGTTGCGGCTCGATCACCGGGCGGCGGTCCTCGACCACCATGATCTCCTCAAGCCCGCGGGCGAATTCGCGCGCGCCGACGGGATCGAGCGGCCAGGCCAGGCCGACCTTCCAGATGCGCAAGCCGGCCATGCGCGCGAGCTCGTCGGTGATTCCGGCATCGTGCAGCGCCTGGCGGAGCGTCGCGTAGCCGCGGCCGCGGGCGGCGATGCCGAAGCGGGCATGCGGGCTGTCCACCACGATGCGGTTCAACCCATTGGCGCGGGCGAAGGCGAGGGCCGCCGGGAGCTTCACCTGGCGCAGCCGCTGCTCCTGCGGGATGGCGTGGTCGCGCAGCCGGATGTGCACGCCATCGGCGGGGAAATCGAACTCGGGGAAGACGGCGGAATAGGCGGCGGGGTCGACCAGCACCGTGCCGGCGCCATCCATGGTCTCGGCGACACACTTCATCCCGACCCAGAGGCCAGCGAAGCGCGACATGTCGAGCGCCTTCAGGCCGAAATCGAGAATCTCGGTGACGCCGGCCGGGTCGAGCACCGGCATCTCGACATCCATGAAGCTGTATTCGCAGCCGGATGTGATGGTCGACGACTTGCAGGAGGGGTCGTCGCCCGCCAGCGCCAGCACGCCGCCGCGCGGCGAGGTCCCCGCGCTGTTCGCATGCCGCAGCGCATCGCCCGAGCGATCGACGCCAGGCCCCTTGCCGTACCAGATGCCGAAGACGCCATCGAATTTCTGCGCGCCATAGAGCGCGATCTGCTGCGTGCCCCAGATCGCGGTCGCGGCGAGATCCTCGTTCAGCGCGGGGCGGACGACGATGTTGGCCGCATCCAGCCGCGCCTTCTGTCGCATCAACTGCATGTCGTAGGTGCCGAGCGGGCTGCCGCGATAGCCGCTGACATAGCCGCCGGTGTTCCAGCCCATGGCGCGGTCGAGCTCGTGCCGGACCAGCGGCAGCCGCACGAGCGCCTGGATGCCGGTCAGCAGCAGGGTCTCGCCGGATTTCTCGAACCGGTCCTCGAGCGTGGCTTCGGGCCGTTGAATGCTGCCCATGATCAGGTCTCCCGGACGCGAGTCCTGCTGGAATGTCGGCTGCCCCCGGGACGGCGGCAAGCCCCTGGGAGTCCGCGGCGGCCCCAGGGAGGCGCCGGGCGGCGCGGGAACGCTTGCCGGAAGTCGGTGTGCAGCGCCGAAACGACGCGAGGCGCTGGCGCGAACCGCCCTGCCGACCCGTCCCGGCGTGCGGTGCCGGTGTCGGGCGGGCGCCGCGATGTGTCGCCGCTGCCCGATCACGCCACCAGCGCGGTCGTGTCGCCGCGGGGGGTTGACCGCATGCGGCCATGGGCGCCACGGCATCCCGGCGCCCTGCTCCGGCAGCGGCAAATCCAAGGCAGATGCCCAGGCCGCACGACGGACAGGTGGGAGATGGATGAACGAAGCGGGTATGTTGCCGGCGCCAGCGACCGGGTCGTGGGGGTGCAGCCGGCCGTGTTGTCCGACCCTTCGCGCGCGCCGCATGCGCGGATCGGGCGCGGCCTTCCCGCGCTGACGACGCGCGGCCGCAGGCTTGCGGTCGTGCTGCTGGTCGCCGCGCTCGTCGCTGTCGGCTTCTGTGCCTGGTATGTCAGCGTCGAGGATCCCCTCTATCACTGGGATTGGGGGGCCTATCACCGCATGTGGATGCGGACCGGCCAGTTGCTCGCGGCGGGCGATCCCTACCTGCTGCGGCATGTGCCGATCTCGATCCGGCACGACGACTACAACGTCACCTCCATCCTGCCGCTGCTGCCGCTCTACCTCGCCTTCGGCCCGTCGCGCACCGCCTACATCGCCGGCGTCGCCGTGATCTATCTGCTGCCGGCGGTGGTCATCACCTGCCTCGTCGCACTGACCGCCCTGCGCGAGGAAGGCCGACGGCCTTCCGACACGCTGATCCTGCTCTACGGGGCTTTTGTCTTCGCGTTCCCCCCATTCTGGGCGCCGACGCTGCGCGGGCTGCCGGACATCGTCGGGCTGATCCCGCTTGGGGTTGCGACGTTGCTGGTGCTGCGCTCCGACATCATGGCCATCCGCCCGGTCCGCACCGGGATCGCAGTCGGGCTGGCGCTCTGGCTCGCCTTCCTGTTCCGACGCTGGTACGCGTACGCGTTGCTGAGCTTCGTCATCGTCGCCGCGCTCTTCGCGCTGCTGCAGATCCTGCGCGCGCCGATGGAACAGCGTCTCCGGAGGTTCCGTGACGCCGCCCTCGCCTTCGGAGCGCTCGGCGCGACGGCGGTGGCGCTTGCGCTCGCGTTCCAGACTGGGCTGGTGACACGCATCCTCGCGACCTCCTACCGGGACGCCTACGCCGGCTACCAGGAGCCGCTGCTCCGACAATTCGTGGTGGTCTACGAGCGGCTCGGTGCGGGGGAGCTCACGGTCATCCTGGTCGGCCTTGGCATCGCTCTGTGGGCTCGGAACCGGGCGGCGCTGTTCTGCGCCTGCTGCGCGGCGCTGACCTTCATAAGCTTCGCAACGACCCAGTCGCCAAGCGTGCAGCATACGCTGCCGATGTTCTTCTGGCTGATGGCGGTGGCGGTCTATGGTCTCCATCGCTGCCTGGAAGTCCTCGCCGCGCCATGGCGCCCGGTGATCGCCGCCGCATTGCTGGCGCTGCCCCTCGCCGCTTCGGTCGCGTCCTTCGTACCGGATGGCCGGACGGCACTGGCTTCGCTTGACGCCGTCCTGCCGGCGCAATCCTACCTGCCGCATCGGATCGAGAACTTCGCCGAATACCGCAGGATGCTTGACGACCTGCGCGCGCTGACACGCGACGGCGACAAGGTCGGCGTGTTTGCCTCGAGCGGAGTCCTGTCCGACGACCTGCTCTTCGCGATCGAGCCTGGCTTCGAGGCACGACTGGCACGGCCCGCGCACGTCGATGCCCGTGACGGCTTCGAGTTGCGGCCGCTCACGGCCCGCTTCGCCGTGGTGACGGACCCGATCACGCTGCACCTGCCGCCCGAGACGCAGCAGGTGATCTCCGTCCCATCGGCGCAGATCCTCGCCGGCGACGGCATCGGCCGCGCCTATGAACGGGTCGCGGGCCCCTACCGTCTGGCATCGGGGGTGCAGGCCTTCGTCTACCAGCGCACCCTGCCGCTCGACAGCGCCGAGATCGAGCGCGTGACGAGCGAGTTCCGCAAGTACTATCCAGGCTGGGCCTGGGACGGCGAGGGGCGCATCTTCACACCACCGCGGCGATAGGCCCGCGCCGGCTCGGAGGCGCACCCCGGCCGCGGGGTGCGGCGCCGCGAACGAGGGTCCGGCGCCGAACAGCTTCTCGGGAATCCTGCGGCCGGGAGCCGCCGCTCCGGCCCGAACCGAGGCCAGGTTGCAGCGACCATCCGCCCCATGGCGCAGCCCACCCGGACCATGCCCACGTTCGTGCCGGCGGCCGAGGCCGGGGAGGCTGGGCCGCTCGGTACTGACTGGGTAACATCGTTGTGACACGGTCCTGCCGGCGACGGTGTCGTCGTACCGCTACAAGGACTCCGCCTCATGCGTGGCTGCCGCCCCACCTTCGCCACCTTCGCCCTCGTCCTCGCCGCCCCCTTGGCGCTACCCCTCGCCGTCCCCGCGCAGGCCGAGACCGTCGGCACCCGCATCGGGCCGGTGCCGCTGCAGAGCGGCTACCCCAGCGGGCGAGCGACCCAGCGGCTCTACGACGAGATGGATTTCCAGCGCGCCACCCAGGCCTATCTCTGGGCGCTGCCGGCGGTCGGCTTCCGCGCTCTGCACGAGGCACAGCGGATCACCCTGGGGACACCGAACGGCGCCGTGGCGCTGTTCCGCGACCTCAAGGACAAGGCCGGCATGCTGACGCCCAACATCACCACGCTCTATGCCTTCAGCTTCTGGGACCTGAAGGCGCAGGGGCCGCTGGTGATCGAGGTGCCGGCAGGCGCCACCGCGGGCGGCGTGCTGGATATCTGGCAGCGGCCGATCACCGACACGGGCCAGACCGGCCCGGACCGGGGACAGGGCGGCAAGTACCTGATCCTCGCCCCCGGCGCCGAGCCGATCACGGCCGAGGGCCATCGCGTGTTGCACGCAACCTCCAACCAGGTCTGGTTCGGCAGCCGCGCGCTCGACCCCGACCCCGCGAGGGCGGATGCGGTGATCCGCCAGCACCGGCTCTATCCGTGGGCGGAGCGCGGAGCGCCTGGCGAGACCCGCTTCGTGCCGGTCGCCGGCCGGACCTGGAACTCGGCGCAGCCGGACACTGCCGACTATTTCCGGCTGCTCGCCGAGCTTTACCGGGACGAGCCGGTGGAGCCGCGCGACCAGGTGATGTTCGCCATGCTGCGCCCGCTCGGCGTGGTGCCGGGCGCGCCGTTCAAGCCGGATGCCCGGCAGGCGCGGATCCTCGGCGAAGGCGCGAAGCTCGGCGCGCTGATGGCGCGCGCCAATGCGTACGACAAGCGCTTCCCCGGCGCCCGGGTCTACCCCGGCAAGCGCTGGGAATACGCCAACCTGGTCGCGCTGAACCAGGAGGAGGCGGGGCGCTTCCAGCTCGATGAGCGCGGCTCCTGGTTCTACGAGGCGATCGGGAATTCGGTCGGCATGCAGGGTCGGACGCTGGGCTTCGGCCAAGTCTATCTCGAGACCTCGAAGGATGGCGCGGGGCGCTGGCTGGAAGGCGCGAGGACCTATCGCCTCAGGGTGCCGGCCGATCCGCCCGTCGAGCAGTTCTGGTCGATCACGCTCTACGACAACGTCACCCGCGGGCCGCTGGTGACGCCGCAAGGCGCAGCCGATCTGTCGTCGCGCAAGCCGGACCTCGTGAAGAACGCCGATGGCTCGGTCGACGTCCATTTCGGCCCGACCCGGCCACCCGGGGCGGCGAACTGGATCAGGACCGTGCCGGGCCGCGGCTGGTTCCCGTATTTCCGGCTCTACGGCCCGAAGCAGGCTTATTTCGACAAAGGCTGGCAGCTCAACGACATCGAACGGGTGGGGCGGTGAAACCCGCGCACGACGCTCGGCTGGCGGCGTAGGGCAGCACGCGGAAGGCGGTCCTCCGATCCCCTTGCCGGAAGATCGACCGCGCCGGATTCAACGGTTCCGCGCGCCCGCGCCGGAGTCCAGACTGGCCGCCGCCAGGCCAGACAAGGACCCTCCCAACGATGCCCACCCTCCCCCGATCCACCGCCGCCCCGCTCACCCCCGAGGAGGCCAGGACCATCGCCGGCGAGGCCTACACCTACCTCTACCCGCTGATCTCGATGGAGATCACCCGGCGGGTCATGACCAATGTCCCGCCCGGCGTGCGCATCGGCGCCGGGCCGATGAACCTGTTCAGCCACGCCCGGACCTTCCCGCCGGCCGAATTCCGCGACGTGGTGCGGCCCAACTTCGACACGCTCTACTCGGTCGCCTGGCTCGACCTGAGCCGCGGCCCGATGGTGGTCTCGACGCCCGACACCAAGGGTCGCTACTACCTCTTGCCGATGCTCGACATGTGGTCGGACGTCTTCGCGGTGCCGGGCAAGCGGACCACCGGCACGGCAGCGGCGGATTTCGCGCTGGTGCCGCCGGGCTGGGAGGGCACGGTGCCGCGGCGCTTTGCCCGGATCGAGGCGCCGACGCCGATCGTCTGGATCATCGGCCGCACCCAGACCAATGGCCCCGCCGACTACGAGGCGGTGCACGCGGTGCAGGATGGCTACGGGATCACCCCGCTCGCCGCCTGGGGCAAGCCGACGGGGCGGGCGAAGCGCTTCGTGGCGGACCCGAAGATCGACATGTCGCCGCCGCTCCGCCAGGTCGACGGCATGAAGCCGGAGGCTTATCTGCGGCTCGGCGCGGCGCTGATGAAGCGGCACCGGCCGCATGGCACGGACTGGTCGCAGCTGGCGCGGCTGGCGCGCATCGGCTTCCTGGCGGGCAAGGATTTCGCCATGCCGGGCAGCCGCGCGCTGCGGGCGGCGATCGAGCAGGGCATGGCGGAGGCCTCTGCACGGATGAACGCCACCATGGCCGGCCTCGCGCCGATCGTGAACGGGTGGCAGATGAACACCAGCACCATGGGCGTCTATGGCGACCACTATCTGAAGCGCGCCATCGTCGCCCGCCTCGGGCTGGGCGCGAACCAGCCGGAGGATGCGATCTACCCGCTGAACGTCGCGGATGCGGAAGGGCGGCCGGTGATGGCGGAGAACCGCTACGTGCTGCATTTCGACAAGGGCGCGCTGCCGCCGGTCGATGCCTTCTGGTCGCTGACCATGTACGACGCCGAGGGCTTCCAGGCGGCCAATCCGCTCGATCGGTTCGCGATCGGCGACCGCGATGCGCTGGCCTTCAACCCGGACGGCTCGCTCGACCTGCTGATCCAGCACGACGATCCGGGCGAAGCGAAGCGGGCGAACTGGCTGCCGGCGCCGGCGGCGGGGAAGCTCGGGCTGACCATGCGGCTCTATGCGCCGCGGGCGGAGGCGCTGGACGGGCGCTGGGCGCCGCCGCCCATCCGGCGCGTGTGACGGAGCGACCTACTCCGCCGCCACCTCCACCAGCACGAGCTCGGCATCCTCGGTCGCCGTGATGGCGATCTCCGCCTCCTCCACGATCCCGGCGCCGTCGCGCGCGCCGAGGGGCACGCCATTCACCGTGACCGCCCCCCTGGCCGGCACCAGGTAGGCGGCGCGGCCCTCGGCCAGCGGCTGGCGCAGGGTCTGGCCGGCCTTGAGCGTCGCCGCCATCACCGCGCCGTCGACGTTCAGCGGCAAGGCGCCGGTCGCGGCATCCTGCGCGCGGCCGGAGGCGAGCACCTCGAACGCCGTGGCGGCAGTGCCGCCACCGTGCGTCGCCTTCGGGAAGGTCTTGGCGCCCCAGTTCGGCTTCGCCCCGCGGCGATCGGGAATGATCCAGATCTGGAAGATCCGGGTGGTCGCGTCCTCGAGGTTGTACTCGCTGTGCACCACGCCGGTGCCGGCGGACATGATCTGAACGTCGCCGGCCTCGGTGCGACCGAGATTGCCCATGCTGTCCTTGTGGGTGATCGCCCCCTCGCGGACATAGGTGATGATTTCCATGTCCTTGTGCGGGTGGGGGTCGAAGCCGGTGCCGGCGGCGATCTCGTCGTCGTTCCAGACGCGCAGCCGGCCCCAGTTCATTCGCTTCGGGTCGTGGTAGCTGGCGAAGGAGAAGTGGTGGCGGGCCTTCAGCCAGCCATGGTCGGCACCGCCGAGGGTATTGAAGGGCCTGACATCGATCATTCTGTCCTCATGCCGGACGGGTTTGTCGTCCGTTGAGGCGCCAGATGGGGCGGCGGCGGCGCGGGCGCCATGGCGCCCGCGCGATTGCCGCCATTCACGCCGCCAATGGCCTCAGGCGAAGACGAAATCGCCCGAGGCCAGGCTGGTCGCCCGGGCGACATGGCCGATCAGTTCGTCCGCCGCGTCGAAGCGCATGTTGCGGTTCAGGTCGGCGTAGATGCCGAGCCCGGCCGTCCCCCCGACCGTGGCGGCGGCGAGGAAGTAGCTGCCAGCCGCGCTGCTCAGCTGGATCCGGTCGCCCGCCTGGAAATCCATGATCTGCGCGTAGTCGGCCACGCCCGCGGCGGTCGCGTTGCCGTCGTCGTAGAACACGCCGCGGGCATCGCCGAGCACGAAGACGTCCTTGCCCGCGAGCCCGGTCAGCTTGTCGACCGTGCCGCGGCCGGGCGCGCTGCCCGCCACCACGCCGCTGATCGTGTCGGCGCCGCTGCTGCCGGTGATGCTGTCGCTGCCGGCAGTGGCGAAGGAGAGCGTAAAGGAGAAGTTCGCCGAGGCCGGGCCGGCGAGGCCCGTCTTCTCGAGTCGGGCGTCGTAGCCATGGCCGCCGAGCGTGAGCGTGCCGATGTCGGCGAAGCTCCAGGTCAGGCCGCTGACCACCGCGGTGCCGGCCTTCACCCCGTCTCGGTAGACCGCGATGCTCTCGCCGGCGTCGAGCGCGGCCGAGATGCTGCCATGGAGGGTCGGGGTGTGGTCGTCGGTGACGCCGCCGGCGGCGATCGCGCCGATCGCCGGGCCGGCATCGTCCATCACGCGGGTGATCGCCAGCACCTTGCTCGGCGGGGGCGGCGCGGCGCTCATGAGCGTGCCGATGTCGAGCCGGTCGCCGGTCGCCGTGATCCCCGCCATGGAGGTGGTCGCCCCCGCGCTGTCGAGGATGGCCGCCCGGATCTGGGCGGCACTGGCGCCCGGATTGGCCGCGGCATAGAGCGCGGCCGCGCCGGTCACGTGCGGCGTCGCCATGGAGGTGCCGCTGTAGGTGCCGTAGGCGTCGCCCGGCAGGGTCGAGAGGATGCTCGCCCCGGGCGCCGCGAGGTCGACCGTCACCTTGCCGTAGTTCGAGAAGCTGGCCCGCGCGCCGGAGCTGGTCAGCGCCGCGACCGAGATCACCGCATCGAAGCCCGCCGTCGCCTGGGTGTCGTAGTTGGACGGCCAGTTGCCGACGACGTCGTTGTTGTCGCCGATGCCGTCGCTGCCGCCATTGCCGGCCGCCGCGATGAACAGCAGGTCCTGCTTCGCCGCGCGGCCGATCGCGTCGGCGAGCGCGGTCGAGGCGCCGCCGCCGCCCCAGGAGTTGTTGGTGCCGACGAAGTTCTCCGCCGCCGTGGCCCGCGCCGCGGCGTTGGTGAAGTAGTCGATCGCCTGGATCGCCGCCGAGGTCGTGCCCGAGCCGTTCGCGCCGAGGAACTTCAGCGCCATCATCTGCACGGTCCAGGCGACGCCCGCGACGCCCGCGCCGTTCCCGCCGGACGCGCCGATCGTGCCGGCGACATGCGTGCCGTGGCCGGCATCGTCGAAGGGGTCGTTGTCGCCGTTGGCGAAGTCCCAGCCGACCAGGTCGTCGCGGAAGCCGTTGCCGTCCTCGTCGAGGCCGTTCTCCCAGCGCACGTCGTTCAGCAGGTCGCCGGCATCGATCCGGCCGTTCCGGTTGATGTCGCTGACGAAGCCGGCATTGCCCGTCGCGTTGAGGTCGCGGAAGGTGATCAGGCCGTCGCGGTCGGTATCGGCCAGCTTGGCGCGGAAGCTGAGCGGGATCTCGCGCTGGTTCAGCCAGACATTCTGGTAGAGGTCGAGATGGCGGTAGTCCATGCCGGTGTCGACGATGCCGACGACGGCCTGCATCGAGCCGGTGCGGTTGGCCGCCCAGGCCTCTCCGGCCTGGCTGCCAAAGGCGTTCCTCACCGCGGTCTGGTCGCCCAGCATGCCCCAGAGCGAGCCGTTGACGTAGCTCGGATCGTTGCTGGTGGCGGCGATGCTCTGGATGAAATCGGGCTCGGCGAGCTCGACGCCCGGCTGCCGCGCGAGGATCGCCATCACCTCGGCCGGGTCCAGCGCGGGATCGGTGGCGACTGCGAGAAGCGGGCCCTCGTCGGGCCCGGCCGGGCGGATCTCCCGGGCGGTCGCGCCGACGGCGGCGAGCGCGGCGGCCACCGCCTCGGGCGAGGTCCCGGCCGCGAAGCGGACGATCAGGCCATCGGCCGCCGGGGCCGGTCCGCCGTCTCCGGCAAACCAGTGCGGCAGCCCGGCGGGGACATCATCGAGGGTCTCGGGCTGCGACTGCTGCTCGCGGAGGGGGCGACGGATCATGATTAACCAACCTGCAGAGGACCAGGCTGGTTAATGAGACGTCGTGGTTAAGCGCGCGTGAATCGCCCCCCGGTCACACCACGCGGTCGCTCATCGGCACATCAGGACGGGCATGTCGCTGTTCTCCAGCACATGCCGCGTGACGCCGCCGAGGATCAGCTGCCGCAGCCGGGAATGGCTGTAGGCGCCCATGCAGAGCAGGTCGGCCTTGAAGTCGCGCGCCGCGCCGAGCAGCCCGGCGCCGACATCCTTGGTCATCGGCTTGAACAGCACCTTCTCGGCGGTGATCTCGTGCCAGCGGAGATAGGCCAGGATGCCGTCCACCGTCGGGCCGCGGCGCTGGTACTCGTCGGCATAGAGCACGCGGATGGCGTCCGCCTGGTGCAGCCAGGGCAGCGCCGCGGCCACCGCGGCCGCACTCTCGGCCGAGCCGTTCCAGGCGCAGCAGATGCGCTTGCCCATGGTCTCCGGCGCCTGGCGCGGCGCGATCAGCACGGGGCGGCCCGAATCGAACAGCACGGCGTGCAGCGCATCGGAGGAGGAGACGTCCTCGTCCGCCTCCGGGTGCGGCACCACGGCCATGTCGTAGAGCCGCGAGCGCTGGGCGACGATGTCCTCCTCGCGCCCGGCGACGCTCTCGAACGACAGCGTCGGGCCATCGGTCTTCAGCGCCGTCTCGGCGCTGTCGGCGAGCGCCACGCCGCCGGCGGTGCCGGTGAAACGGTCGAAGAGTTGCCGCACGCGGTTGGCGCGCTCGCCGCTCTCGCGCTCGGTCGCGGCCATCATCTCCTCGATCATGGCGCCCGAGAGGCCTTCGCCGGCCAGCGGCGCGACGTCGCGGGCATCGACCCTGACGTGCAGGCAGTGGACGTGGGCGTTCCAGATGCGCGCCACCATCAGGGCGGTGGCAAGGGCGGCTTCCCCGGCGGCGGTGCCGGTCAGCGGCAGCAGCAGTCGACGATAGGCCATGGTGCGTCTCCCAAACGGCGCTTCGGGCGGCGAGGCTAGCACGGAACCGGGCGGGATGGGCCACCTACCGCCGCGGCGCCAGCGCGGCACGGCCGGCGGTCAGCAGCAGCCGGGCCTGGGTGCCCCATTGGCCGATGAAGAGGTCGTCGCGGCCATCGCCGTCGAGGTCGCAGCGGGCGATGCTCCAGCTGCGGCCGATCGCGCTCGCCGGGATCGCGGCGGGGGTGACGTCGACGAAGCGGCCGGTGCCGTCGTTCCGCCAGGCGCGCAGCTGCTGCGGCGTGAAGCCCGGGATCTGCACCGCGCTGGCGATGATGTCGGGCGCCCCGTCGGCGTCGAGATCGACGATGGTGCCGCCATAGGTCGAGAACCGGTGAGCGGGCAGGCGCTGCGCGGTCTCGTCGCGCCAGCGGCCCTGGCCGTCGGCGATCAGCAGCCGGGCCTGCGGGTCCTTCTCCCAGCGGCCGGCATTGCTGGTGATGTTGAAGTACAGGATGTCCGGCCGGCCGTCGCGGTTGGCGTCGAGCACGTGCACCTCCCGCGTGTGCAGCGGCACCGGCAGGTCCAGCCGGTCGGAGGCGTCGGCGAAGCGCCCCGTGCCGTCATTGAGCAGCAGGCGGTTCCAGCCCCGCCAGCTGGCGACCAGCAGGTCGAGGTCGCCATCGCCATCCATGTCGGCGAGCGCCAGGCCCTCGGCCTCGTCGGCGCGGTCCGGCAGGTGGGTCGCGGTGGCGTCGCGGAAATGGCCGGGCCGCGCCGGGTCGTTCAGCCAGAGGAAGTTGCGCGCCGGCACCGTCCGGCCCGCGACCTCGAGCGTGCCGCTATTGCCGACGAGGATGTCGGGCAGGCCGTCGCCGTTGACGTCGCCGACGGCGAGGCCATTGCCCTCGCTGCGGGCCGGCAGGCGGTCGGTCGCGTCGGTGAAGCCGCCCTTTCCGTTGCCGAGGAACAGCTGGTGGGCGCGGTCGTCCTCGGCGACGAAGACAACGTCCATATGGCCGTCGCGGTCGAAATCGGCGGCCCGGGCATGCTCGGTGTCGTGCGCGACCTCGCCGAAGGCGCCCTGCCGCCAGGTGAGCCGGCCGCGTCCGTCGTTGAGGTAGAGACGGTTCGGGCCATGCTCGACGGCGAGGGCGAGGTCGAGGTCGCCGTCGCCATCGGCGTCGAGGCAGGTGGCATCGAGGGCGCGCAGGCCGGGGGCCCGCGGCACATGGGTGGCGGTGACATCGACATAGCCCGGCGCGGTCTCGCCGCCGGCGGAGGCGGCGAGCAGCAGCAGCAGGGGCAGCGGGGCGAGCAGGCGGATCATGCAGGGCGGCCTCGGGTGGGGGCTGGGGCCAGGGGGGCGCGGGGGGGTGTGGCGGCCTCGGGCGCGGGCCGGGGTGGGCCTGCGGGTGGCGCCGCGGCGGGCCGGATATCGGCGGGAAAGCCAGGGAATTCCTTTCGGACAGCACTTGCCCGAGGGTGGATGATGGGGGTCATCGGGCGGCTTCCCGTGGGGTTGGCGCGGCGGCCGGCGCGGGCATCAGGCCGGCCTCGGCGAGGGTGGCTTCGATCTTCGGGCGGGGGATACGGACGATGTTGCTGCGCCAGCGGCCGGGCGGGAAGAAGATCGCGCCGTCGATCATGACACCGAGGTCGCGCTGGTCGCGGAGCAGGTCGAAGGCAGGCCAAGCGCGGTCATTGGTGTCCCGCGCAGGCAGGGCGGACCGGGCGAGGACGACGGGTACGGAGAGGCCGTAACCTTCGCCGGGCGGCAAGGGGACCGCCGGCGGCAGGCCGCCGATGATGCCCTGCCGGTCGTAGGCCGGAGTCCGGTCCAGGATGAGCCCGTCCGTGTCGCGCCGAAATGCCTCGCTGCCAAGCGGGCAAAAACCAAGCTGGCCATGGACCGAGTTGTTGCGCTTGGGGGCTGGCTCGGCCATCGCGGCACCTCCTGATGAGGACTTTATTCCTTTAGACCCAGCAGGTCAAGCGCCATCGGCAGCGGGTCCGCGGCCGCGTCCAGGCGCGCCCAGTCGATCGGGCCGGGATCGCGGGCGGCCGCGGCCTCCAGCACCGCGACATCGGCATCCGAGGCATCGCCGGTCCGGGCCGCGACGCGGGCGCGGAGGATGTCGAGCGGCGCTTTCAGCCACACGCCCTGGAAGGGCGCGGCGCCGGCGGCGGCCGCGATCGCCGCGCGCTCCTCAGGGCGCAGGAAGGCGGCGTCGGCGATCACCGCGTGGCCGGCCTCGAGCACGGCGGCGGCGGTGGCGGTGAGCTCGGCGAAGACGCGGGCGCTGGCCTCCGGCGTATAGGCCTCGGCGGGCAGCCGCTGCTCGGGCGCGGCGCCCGCCTGGCGCTTGCGGATCTCGTCGCTGCGCAGCACCAGCGCGCCGGGCGTGGCACCGAGCCTGGGCGCGAGGGCGCGGGCGAGGCGTGACTTGCCGGTGCCCTGCAGCCCGCCCACCGCGACCAGCCGCGGCGGGGCCGGCCGCAGCATGGCCTCGGCGCGGGCGAGATAGGGCAGGCCGTCGCCGCCGTGGCTGGCCGTCGCATGCGCCCGGATCAGCGCGCGCAGCGAGAGCCAGAGCGGCAGGCTGGCGACCAGGCCGGCATCGCCGGTGCGGGCGACGTAGCGGTTCAGCACGCGGTTGGCGGCGGGGCGGTCGAGCTGGTGCTCGAGGTCCATCAGCAGGAAGGCGAGGTCGTAGCCGGTGTCGATGGTGGCCAGCGCCTCGTCGAACTCGAGCGCGTCGAAGGGCGTGATGCGGCCCTGCCAGAGGCAGAGATTGGCCAGGTGCAGGTCGCCATGGCAGCGCCGGACGCGGCCGGCGCGGGCGCGCGCGGCGAGCATGGGCGCCAGACGCGCATGCCGGGCGCGCGCGGCCTCCGCCCAGGCCTCGACGCGCGCGGCCGGCAGGCCGGCGCGCAGCGCGGCGCGGTGGTTGCCGGCGATCACCGCGGCGAAGTCGGGCGGTGCCGCGGGCGGCAGCGCGGCGTGGCAGGAGGCGACGACATCGGCGAGTTCGTCGAGCCGCGCCTCCGACAGCCCCTCGCGCGCGGCGACGGCATCGAGGAAATCGCCGGGCGGGATCGGCGCCATGCGGAGCAGCCACTCGACCGGCTCGCCCGCGCCGTCCAGCGCGAGCCGATCACCGTCGCGCGTCACCGGCACCACCGCGCGATAGAGCCCGGGCGCGAAGGGCGCGTTCACATCCAGTTCGCGCCGCAGGAAATGTTCGCGCGCGGCGAGCGTCGAGAAATCGAGGAAGCCGAGCGCGACCGCCTTCTTCAGCTTCCAGGCATCCTCGCGGCCGACATAGACCGCGGAGATATGCGTCTCGACCGGCGTGGCGCCGGTCACCGCGTGGAGCAGCGCCGCGACCTCGGCCTGCTCCGCGGGGATCACGGGTAGAGCGCCTCGATCCGCCAGCCGCTCGTCTCCCCTGGGCCCTCCCGATGGAAGACCTGGCGGTCATGCAGGCGGAAGGGCATGTCGCGCCAGAACTCGATGCGGCGCGGCAGGACGCGGAAGCCGGACCAGAACTCGGGGCGCGGAATCTCGCCGATGTTGAACTTCACGGTGTACTCGGCGACCGCCTTTTCCAGCGCCCAGCGGCCCTCGAGCGGGCGCGACTGCCGGCTGGCCCAGGCGCCGATCCGGCTGCCGCGGGCGCGCGAGGCGTAGTAGGCATCGGCCTCCTCGGCGCTGACCGGCTCGACCGGGCCCTCGACGCGGACGCTGCGCTGCAAGGTCTTCCAGTGGAAGCAGAGCGCGGCCTGCGGGTTGGCGGCGAGCTCCGTCCCCTTGCGGCTTTCGAGGTTGGTGTAGAAGACGAAGCCGCGCGCATCGACGCCCTTCAGCAGCACCATGCGCGCGGAGGGCCGGCCATCGGGCGTCGCGGTCGCCAGGCAGACGGCGTTGGGATCATTGGGTTCGGATTTCGTCGCCTCCGCCATCCACTCCGCGAATCGGGCATACGGATCGGCTTCGGTGCTAGACATCGGGAAATCCCCTGTAACGCGGCGTGCGGGGCGTCGGCCTTGAACGCCTTTGGGGCATGTGCCACCACACCTGCCCCCCCGCAACCGATGGAGACCCAAGGCGCATGTCAGACGTGCCGCTGGCCGAGCCCCCGAAGGGCACGCTGATGCAGGGGAAGCGGGGCCTGATCATGGGCGTCGCGAATGACCGCTCGATCGCCTGGGGCATTGCCCGCGCGCTGGCGGCGCAGGGGGCGGAGCTCGCCTTCACCTACCAGGGCGAGGCGCTGGAGAAGCGGGTGCGGCCGCTGGCCGAGAGCGTCGGCTCGAAGCTCGTGCTGCCCTGCGACGTGACCGAGGATGCGACGGTCGATACCGCCTTCGACGCCATCCGCGAGACCTGGGGGGGCATGGATTTCCTGGTGCATGCCATCGGCTTCGCCGACAAGCATTACCTGCGCGGGCGCTACCTGGACACGCCGCGCGACGCCTTCCTGCAGGCGCTCGACATCTCCTGCTACTCCTTCGTCTCGGTCAGCCAGCGCGCGGTGCCGCTGATGAAGCCGGGCGGGTCGCTGCTGACGATGAGCTACCTCGGCGCCGAGCGCGTGACGCCGCACTACAACGTGATGGGCGTGGCGAAGGCGGCGCTGGAGGCCAGCGTGCGGTATCTCGCGACCGATCTCGGCAGCGCGGGCATCCGGGTGAACGCGGTCTCGGCCGGGCCGATCAAGACGCTGGCGGCGAGCGGCATCGGCGACTTCCGCTACATCCTGAAGTGGAACCAGTACAATGCGCCGCTGCGGCGCAACGTGACGATCGAGGATGTCGGCGGCTCGGCGCTCTACCTGCTGTCGGATCTCGCCTCGGGGGTGACGGGCGAGGTGCATCATGTGGATTGCGGCTTCCACGTGGTGGGGATGAAGGCGGAGGACGCGCCGGATATCAGCACGGTCTGAGGCGCCCGCCGCCTCGGCCATGGCGGCGGCGCGAGGCTTGGGCTATCCGGGCCGCAGCCATGTCCCACAATTCCTTCGGCCACCTCTTCCGCGTCACCACCTGGGGCGAGAGCCACGGCCCCGCCATCGGCTGCGTGGTCGATGGCTGCCCGCCGCGCCTCGCGCTGACCGAGGCCGATATCCAGCCCTTCCTCGACAAACGCCGGCCGGGGCAGTCCAAGTTCGTCACGCAACGCCAGGAGCCGGACCAGGTCCGCATCCTCTCGGGCGTCATGGACGGCATGACGACGGGCACGCCGATCGCACTGGTCATTGAGAACACCGACCAGCGCAGCAAGGACTATGGCGAGATCGCCGAGCGGATGCGCCCCGGCCATGCCGACCTGACCTATGAGCTAAAATACGGCATCCGCGACTACCGCGGCGGCGGGCGCTCCTCCGCGCGCGAGACCGCCATGCGGGTCGCCGCCGGCGCGGTCGCGCGCAAGGTCCTCGGCGCCGGCGTCACGGTGCGCGGCGCGCTGGTGCAGATGGGCCCCGATGTCATCGACCGCGCCGCCTGGGACTGGGACGCGGTGGACGACAACCCCTTCTTCTGCCCCGACCGCGGCGCCGCCCTGCGCTGGGAGGCGATGCTGGCCGAGGCGCGGAAATCCGGCTCCTCGCTCGGCGCCGTCATCGAGGTGGTGGCCGAGGGCGCGCCGCCCGGCCTCGGCGCGCCGATCTACGGCAAGCTCGACGCCGACCTCGCCAGCGCGCTGATGGGCATCAATGCGGTCAAGGGCGTCGAGATCGGCGAGGGCTTCGCCGCCGCCCGCCTCGCCGGCGAGGAGAATGCCGACGAACTCAGGATGGGACCGGGCGGCGAGGTGGTGTTCGGCTCGAACCATGCCGGCGGCGTGCTCGGGGGGATTTCCACGGGGCAGCCGATCGTCGCGCGCTTCGCGGTGAAGCCGACCTCCTCGATCCTGACGCCACGCCGCTCCGTCGATCGTCACGGGAATGACGTGGACGTCTTGACGAAAGGTCGGCACGATCCCTGCGTCGGCATCCGGGCGGTGCCGGTGGGCGAGGCGATGATGGCGCTGGTGCTGGCGGATCACCTCCTGCGGCACCGGGCGCAGAACCCCGACGCCCCCGACCGCGCCCGTCTGCCGCGCAACTGAGCGGGTTCGGGCGGCCTTTGCCCGGCGCGCGCGCAGCAGCCTTCGCACCCACAAACAAATTTGGTCAATCGACCAAAAGTCTGCTTGACGCTGGCAGGCCGGGCAGGGTTTAGCAGGCGTGAGGAGGCTTAACCGACCATGACCGTCGCCGCCACATCAGCCGAGCTCCGCGCCCTCGAGGCCTTCATCGGCCTGTGCGGAAAACGGGCCTGGCGGCAACGCCTGGATCGGCTCGGGTCGCAGGCCCAGCCGGGCTCGCTCAGTGGCCGCGCGGCGCAGCAGCGCCATGCGCTGGAACTCGCCCTCGGCCGGCTGCTCGAGGGCCGCGCCGCGATGGGCGAGGCCGAGCGCCGGCTCTGCGGCTTCGCGCGGGAGGCGGTGACCCTGGCCGCCGCCCTGCCGGAGGCACCGCGGGCGCGGCTGCGCGAGCGGCTGCTCGCCGGGCTCTCCGGCGAGGGCACGCTGATCCCGCTGTTCCACCTGCTGCGCACCGCCTCGCTGCTGCGCGCGCGCGGCTTCGAGGTGGCCTTCCCCGGCCTCGCCGAGGAAGCCCCCCATGACCTGCTGGTCAGCCGCGGCGGCGCGATCGCCGAGGTCGCCTGCGAGACCGTCTCGGCCGAGGAGGGCCGGCCGGTGCATCGCGGCGACTGGTTCGCGCTGGTCGATGCCATCAACCCCGAATTGCAGACCTGGCTCGCCGCCCATCCCGGTCGCTACCTGCTGAAGCTGACCCTGCCGGAGGGCATCTCAGGCCCCGACCAGCTGGCCGAGTTGCAGCGCCGGATCACGACGCTGCTGACCGAGGAGAAGCGGCAAGACCAGGGCGCCCAGGCAATCCTGAAGCTCGACCCGCTGATGCTGGCCGGCGCCCAGGCCGGCGACGGGCCGCAGGCGCTCCCGGCCCGGCTGCGCTCGCTGTTCGGGCCGGAGGCGCATCTCGCCGTCACCACCTCGCCGGGCAGCGGCAGCGTCTTCGCCATGGCCGCCCGCGCGGGGCGGGAGAACGAGGTCTCGGCCGCGGTCTGCCGGCGGCTCGCGGCCGCCGCCGCGGCGCGGCTGTCGGGCGACCGGCCGGGCATCCTCGCGGTCTTCCTCGAGGACCTCGACCGCACCGACTGGCGCAACCTGCGGACGACCCTGGAACTCGAAGGGGCGGTGCGGCGTTTCCTGACAACGCCGGTGTCGCGGCGGGTCGCGGCGGTCTCCTGCGCCTCGCGCTTCGAGATGTTCGGCGCGCCGGATGCGGTGCCGGAAGGCGAACTCAGGTTCCGCAACCCGGGCCACTCGGCGGCGAAGCATCCGGGGCTGGCGCCGGCGATCAGCTCGGTGGTGTGACGGGCGGCGGACACGCCGCGTTTCCGCCACAATCCGGGCGTGACATAAGAACGTCGAGGCTTTTCATGCGGGCAGAGCGAGGGTGCGATGACCGAGCGTGAGGTCGAGGTCAAGCTGGCCGAGCTCGACCGGCTGCTGAACGATCCACTGGTGCGCATGGACCCGGACAAGGTCTGGGCGATCCTCGCCGAGATCCGGGCGAGCGCGCCGCGCGAGGCCGCGGCCTGACGGGAAAGCCATAGGCGGGATTACGCCCCGGCCCGGTTTCAGGCGGCCGCTGGCCCTGAAACGTCGCTATAGCTCGACACTGCAGCCATGCCCGGTGGCGGCGGCGGTTCCGCAACGGTTCGTTGCGTGTTTCCTACGTATTTCGCCCGCATCACGATTCACGGCGCCAGGAACCTTTACGGATGACGTCCGAGCTGCCGGATGTCACATTCGTTATCACAACCTGGGTGCATACGATCATGACACCACCCTGCACCGCTACCCCGCGCCTGCTGGTTGTCGAGGACGAGGCCATCCTCGGCCTGCTGATCGAGGCCATCCTGCAGGAACTCGGCCACACCTCTCGGCACGTCTGCAGCGTCGCCGAGGCCCGCCCGCTGGTCGCCGGCCCGACAAGCTGGGATCTCGTCATCGTCGATCTCGGCCTGCCGGACGGCGACGGCCTGGAGGTGATCGAGTTGCTCTGGGCCAATCATGCCGCGACGCCGGTCATCGTCGAGACCGGCTATGCCGAGCTGCCGAAGGCACTCGATGCGGCCGAGGCAGAGGGGCGGGTGGTCCTGCTCCGCAAGCCCTTCGGGCCGGTCGCGCTGGAATCGGCGATGCGACAGCTGCTGTCGCCACACCGCCGTGCGAGGCCGCTTCGCCTGGTCGAGGAGCGGCCGATGACGGCGCGCTGACACGCGCACCGGCCGGCCGCCGTCATGGCAGGGCGAGGCCGCCGGGCGGCCGCATCCTTCGGCGGCCTGCCCTGGGTCGCTCAGGCCACCTCGAACAGCCCGGCGGCACCTTGGCCGCCGCCGATGCACATCGTCACCACCACGTAGCGCGCGCCGCGGCGCTTCCCCTCGATCAGGGCGTGGCCGACCATGCGGGCACCGCTCATGCCATAGGGGTGGCCGATCGAGATGGCGCCGCCATCGACGTTCAGCCGCTCATCCGGGATGCCCAGCCGGTCGCGGCAATAGAGCACCTGGCAGGCGAAGGCCTCGTTCAGCTCCCAGAGCCCGATATCCTCGACCTTGAGGCCGTGCTTCGCCAGCAGCTTCGGCACGGCGAAGACCGGGCCGATACCCATCTCGGCGGGGTCGCAGCCGGCGACCGCCATGCCGCGGTAGATGCCCAAGGGGTGCAGGCCGCGGCGCGAGGCCTCGGCCTCCTCCATCAGCACCGCGGCCGAGGCGCCGTCCGAGAGCTGGCTGGCGTTGCCGGCGGTGATGAACCGGCCCTGCTGGATGCGCTGGCCCTCGGCGAGCACCGGCTTCAGCCCCGACAGGCCGTCCAGCGTGGTCTCGGGCCGGTTGCCCTCGTCCTTCGCGAGCGTGACCTCCTTGTGGGAGATCGCGCCGGTCGCCTTGTCCTGCACGGCCATCAGGCTGGCCATGGGCACGATCTCATCGGCGAAGGCGCCGCGCGCCTGGGCGGCGGCGGTGCGCTGCTGGGACTGCAGGGCATAGGCGTCCTGCGCCTCGCGGGTCACCTGGTAGCGCTCGGCGACGATCTCCGCGGTCTCGAGCATGGCCATGTAGAGCTGCGGCACGTGCTCGGTCAGCCAGGGGTCGCGAGTGCGGTGGCGGTTCATCTTGTCGTTCTGTACGAGCGAGATGGATTCGAGGCCGCCGCCGATGCTGACCTGCATCCCATCCGCGATGACCTGCTTGGCCGCGGTCGCGATCGCCATCAGGCCCGACGAGCATTGCCGGTCGAGCGACATGCCGGGGACGGTGTCGGGCAGCCCGGCGCGCAGCGCGCATTGCCGGGCGAAGTTCGAGCCCTGGCTGCCCTGCTGCAGCGCGGCGCCCATGACCACGTCCTCGACCTCGGCCGGATCGAGCTTCGCGCGCGCGACGGCGGCGGCGATGACGTGGCCGCCGAGCGCCTGGGCCTGGGTGTCGTTGAAGGCGCCGCGATAGGCCCGCCCGATCGGGGTGCGGGCGGTCGAGACGATGACGGCGGAGCGCATGGTTGTTCCTCCCGATGCTCTTATGACGCCATGGTAGGTCAGGCGGCGCCGGCTCTCCAAGGCTGCCGCGGGCGCAAGCGCAGCTCAGCCGGCCTATCGGGTCGCCGCGATCAGGTATTGCAGGGTGATCCAGCGCTCCGGCAGGAGCGTCTCCATCAGCCGCTTGTTGTACCAGCGCCAGCGGGCGCCCTCCAGGCCGAGCCGGGCGATCGGATCGGGGATGATGCTCGTCGTGCCGGTGCGCGTCACCACGAAGCCGGCCTGCTCGACCAGGGCGCGCGCGGTCGCACGGTTGAAGAAGCGCAGGTGGGTGCGGTCGAGCAGCCCCTCATCGGCGTAGTCCCAGGCCCCCTTCAACGCTAGCGGCAGGGCGACCGAGTAGTGCGCGACATTGGGCAGCGAGACGATCAGGGTGCCGCCCGGCACCAGCGTCTCCCGCACCCAGCCGAGCGTCGACCATGGATCCACCAAGTGCTCCAGCACGTCGAGGGCGAGGACCAGGTCGAAGCGCTCGTCGCCGAGGTCGGGGCGCTGCTGGTTCAGGTCGACTTCCCGCACCGCGTCGAAAACCTGCCGTGCACGCGCCGCCGCGGACGGATCGAGTTCCAGCCCGACCGCACGCTCCACTGGCCGGGCTGCGCGGAGCCATTGCATCGTGCCGCCGCCGCCGCAGCCGAGTTCGAGCACCCGTCGGGAGGCCTCCGGGAGCAGCGGCGCGATCTCCGTGCGGATGTGGCCGAAATAGTCGGCCGCATGCTGCGCGAGACGGGGCGGCAGCGCCGGGTTCGTGGTCTCACTCATCGGTCCGCCCCGCCCGGAGCCTCAACTGCCGAGGATCTTCCACACCCCGTCGGCATGCACCAGCACCCGATCCCCCGACATCAGCATGCCCCGGATGAACACCACGCTGCGCGTGGCGCGCAGCACCTCGCCGCGGCCGACCACCATCTCGCCGAGCTTGCCGGGGCTGATGAAGTGGTGGTTGAGCTGCACCGTCGTGACCGGCCTGCGGCCGGCGCTCTCCCAGACCGTCATGCCGAGCACGTCGTCCATGAAGCTCATGAGCATGCCGCCATGCACGACGCCGCCGATGTTGAGGTGGCGCTGCTCAGGGGTGAAGCCATACTCCCAGCCCTCGCCCGCGCGACGCGCGAGGAAGGGCCCGATCATCGCCGGGTAGTCCTTGGCGGGAACGGATTTCCAGCCGGCCTCGGCGAGGGCCGCGGGGACAGGCTGGGTCTCGAGCCCGGGGAAGCGGGCCTCGGGGGGCGAGGTGTCGGTCATGCCGCCGGTATAGCCGCGGCCGCGGGCGGCGTCAGGCCGCCCGCTCGGCGGCGATCAGGAACTCCCGGTTGCCCTCCGGCCCGGTGATCGGGCTGGGCTCGACGCCGAGCACGCGCCAGCCGGGCAGCGCGCCCCACCAGCCGGCGATGCGGTCGCAGACGGCGCGGTGCACGCCGGCATCGCGCACCACGCCGCCCTTCGCAACATTCGGCCCGACCTCGAATTGCGGCTTGATCAGCGCGACCGCCCAGCCGCCCTTCGCCACCTGGCCGAGCGGCACCGGCAGGATGGTGGCCAGCCCGATGAAGCTGGCGTCGCAGACCAGCACCGAGGGCGGCTCGGGCAGCGCGTCGAGATAGCGGGCATTGACGCGCTCCATCACCACCACGCGGGGGTCGTTGCGGAGCGTCCAGGCCAGCTGGCCGTGGCCGACATCGACGGCGAAGACGCGCGCCGCGCCGTGCTTCAGCAGCACGTCGGTGAAGCCGCCGGTCGAGGCGCCGATATCGACGCAGATGCGGCCCTGCGGCGAGAGGCCGAAGGCGCCGAGCGCATGCGCGAGCTTGATGCCGCCGCGCGAGACCCAGGGGTGGTCCTCGCCCTTCACCGCGAGGGGTTGCCCGGCGGCGATCGGCTGGCCGGCCTTGTCGATGCGACGTTCGTCGGAGAAGACCTTCCCGGCGAGGATCAGCGCCTGGGCGCGCGCGCGACTCTCGACCAGGCCGCGATCGACGAGGGCCTGGTCGGCGCGCTGCTTGGGCGGGGCGGGCATGGCGGATTGGTAGCAGGGCCGTCGCGCCGGCCCAAACCCTCGGTTAACGGATTCCTGCGCAGGCTGCCGGCCTGACCATTCGGAAAAATCCCGATGCCGCCGGACAGGATGCCCTTGCTCACCGACTTCGCCGTGCCGCCCATGGTGCTGGGCGCGGCGGAACTCACCCACCTGGCCTATGCCGGGCGCAGCGTGGCCGAGGTGCTGGCGCAGGCGGATGCCTTCCACGATGCGCTCGACAGCGGCATCGCGGCGCGGCTCTTCGACAGCGCGCTCGCCTGGCAGCTGGCCTTCCGGCGCGAAGATGCGCTTCGGTTGCAGGCGGAGGCGCTGTCGCGCATGGTGCTGTACCGCGTGGCCTCGACCCGCGCCCGCAGCCTGCGCGTGCTGGCGATCTGCGGGCCGGGCGACCTGATGGCGAATACGCCACTCGACTTCCTCACGCGCAGCCTCGATGTGCGGCTGGACCTGCTGCACCTGCTGCCGGGCGAGGCGCTGCCGGCGGCGATCCCGGATCACGACGTCGCGGTCTTTGCCTGCGCGGAGGCCGATCCGCCCATGCTGGCGCGGCTGACGGCGCTGTTCGAGGCCTGGCCGCGGCCGGCGCTGAACGACCCGCGGGTGCTGCCGGGGATGGCACGGGATGCGCTGTCGCGGTCGCTGGCGGGCGTGCCCGGGATCTGCAGCCCGACCACCATCGCGGTGACGCGGGAGGCGCTGCTGAACCGCCGCCCGGTTCCGGGCTTCGAAAATGGGCCCTACCCCTGCCTGCTACGGCCGATCGGCTCGCATGCCGGGCAGGACCTGGCGAGGCTGGCGGACGAGGCGGAGCTCGATGCCTATCTTGCGGCCTCGACCGAGCAGCGATTCTTCCTCTCGCGCTTCGTCGACTATGCCGGCGCCGACGGCCTCTACCGCAAGCTGCGCATCGCCTTCGTGGGCGGCGCACCGTTCCTCTGCCACATGGCGGTCTCGGGGCACTGGATGGTGCACTACCTGAACGCCGGCATGACCGAGGCGGCCTGGAAGCGGCTGGAAGAGGCCGAGGCGATGGCGTCGTTCGATGCCGGCTTCGCTCGTCGCCACGCGCCTGCCTTCGCGGCGCTGCAGGCGCGGATCGGCTGCGACCTCTGGTCGATCGACTGCGCCGAGCTGCCGGACGGCAGGCTGCTGGTCTTCGAGGTGGATACCGCCGCGATCCTGCACCTGATGGACCCCGGCGACCTGTTTCCCTACAAGCCGCCGCAGATGCGGCGCGTTTTTGCAAGTTTCGACGCGCTGCTGCGGCGCAAGGCCGTTATGCCCGCGCCGGCTGCACCGTGACGCCCGAGCCGAGCGCCGAGACCACCATCGCCACGATCTGCGGCGCGTTCAGTCCGGCCTCGTCATACTGCTTCTTCGGCGAATCATGGTCGAGGAAGCGGTCGGGCAGCACCATCGGCCGCACCTTCAGCCCGTGGTCGAGCATGCCGCGCAGCGCGAGATGCTGCAGCACGAAGCTGCCGAAACCGCCGACCGAGCCTTCCTCGATGGTGATCAGCACCTCGTGCTCGCGCGCGAGGCGCTCGACCAGGTCGGTATCGAGCGGCTTGGCGAAGCGGGCATCGGCGACGGTGGTCGAGAGGCCGCGCGCGCCGAGCTCATCGGCCGCCTTCAGGCATTCGCCGAGCCGCGCACCGTAGGAGAGGATCGCGACCTTGCTGCCCTCCCGCAGCACGCGGCCGCGGCCGATTTCGAGCGGGGTGCCGCGCTGCGGCAGTTCGAGCCCGATGCCCTCGCCGCGCGGATAACGGAAACCCGAGGGGCGGTCGTCGATCGCCGCCGCGGTCGCCACCATGTGCATCAACTCGACCTCGTCGGCGGCGGCCATCAGCACGATGTCCGGCAGGCAGCCGAGATAGGCGATGTCGAAGCTGCCGGCATGGGTCGCGCCATCGGCGCCGACCAGGCCCGCACGGTCCATCGCGAAGCGCACCGGCAGCTTCTGCAGCACCACGTCGTGCACGACCTGGTCGTAGCCGCGCTGCAGGAAGGTCGAGTAGATCGCGACGAAGGGCTTCATCCCCTCGGTCGCCATGCCGGCGGCGAAGGTGACGGCGTGCTGCTCGGCGATGCCGACATCGAAGGTGCGGCGCGGGAAGCGCTTGCCGAAGGCATCGAGCCCGGTGCCGGAGGGCATCGCGGCATTGACCGCGACGATCCGGTCATCCGCCTCGGCCTCGGCGATCAGCGCATTGGCGAAGACCTTGGTGTAGCTCGGCGGTCCCGGCGGCGCCTTCTGCTGCTCGCCGGTGACGACGTTGAACTTCTGCACGCCGTGGTACTTGTCGGCGCTGGCCTCGGCGGGCGCGTAGCCCTTGCCCTTCTGCGTAACGACGTGCAGCAGGATCGGCCCCGGCATGTCGGTGTCGCGCAGGTTCCGCAGCACCGGCAGCAGATGGTCCATGTCGTGCCCGTCGATCGGGCCGACATAGTAGAAGCCCAGCTCCTCGAACAAGGTGCCGCCGGTCAGCAGGCCGCGGGCATATTCATCGGCGCGCTTGGCCGCCCGCTCTAGCGGCGCCGGGAAGTGCCGGGCGAGCTTGGCCATCATGTCGCGGATCGACAGGAAGGGCCGCGAGGAGACGACCTTGGACAGGTAGGCGCTCATCGCACCGACCGGCGGCGCGATCGACATGTCGTTGTCGTTCAGCACGACGATCAGGCGCGACTTGGCGGCGCCCGCATTGTTCATCGCCTCGTAGGCCATGCCGGCCGACATGGCGCCGTCGCCGATCACCGCGATGACGTTGCGCGGCTTGCCGAGCAGGTCGGAGGCAATCGCCATGCCGAGGCCGGAGGAGATCGAGGTGCTGCTATGCGCCGCGCCGAAGGGGTCGTATTCGCTCTCGCTGCGGCGGGTGAAGCCCGAGAGGCCGCCGCCAGTGCGCAAGGTGCGGATGCGGTCGCGCCGGCCGGTCAGGATCTTGTGGGGATAGGCCTGGTGGCCGACATCCCAGATCAGCCGGTCCTTCGGCGTCTCGAAGACGGCATGGATCGCGACCGTCAACTCGACGACGCCGAGCGAGGCGCCGAGATGCCCGCCGGTCTGGCTGACCGCGTGGATGGTTTCGGCCCGGACCTCGTCGGCCAGCTGCTTGAGCTGGTCGTTCGAGAGGTTGCGCATGTCGGCCGGGATCCTCACCCGGTCCAGCAGCGGGGTCTTTTGGGAGCCGGACATTCAGCTTCTCCGCGCGATTACGAAATCGGCCAGCATGCGCAACAGTTCGGCCCTTTCCCCGAAGCCATCGAGATGATCCTTGGCCTGGGCGACCAGGCGTTCGGCCTGCAGCCGGGCGCGCTCGAGGCCGAGCAGCCCGACCAGCGTCGCCTTGCCGGCGGCGGCATCCTTGCCGGTCGCCTTGCCGGTCTGCTCCGCCGTCGCGGTCGCGTCCAGCACGTCGTCGGCGATCTGGAAGGCGGCGCCGAGGTCGCGGCCATAGGCCAGCAGCGCATGGCGCTGGGCGGAATGCGCCTTGCCCAGGATGGCGCCGGCCTCGGCCGAGAACTCGATCAGCTTGCCGGTCTTCAGCGTCTGCAGCCGGCCGATGGCGGGTTCGTCCAGCGGCGCGCCGGCCTGCTCGGCCAGCATGTCGAGCATCTGGCCGCCGCACATGCCGCGCGGCCCGGCGGCGCGCGACAGGCAGCGCACCAGCTCGATCCGCACGGCGGGGTCGGGGTGGGTGTCGTCCTCGCCGAGCACGGTGAAGGCGTGGGTCAGCAGCGAATCGCCGGCGAGAATGGCGGTCGCCTCGTCCCAGGCCTTGTGCACGGTCGGCTTGCCGCGGCGGAGGTCGTCATTGTCCATCGCCGGCAGGTCGTCATGCACCAGGCTGTAGGCATGGACCATCTCAATCGCCGCGGCGACGCGCAGCGCGGCCTGGCGGGAGACGCCGAACTGCCGGGCGCCCTCCAGCACCAGGAAGCCGCGCAGCCGCTTGCCGCCACCGATCGCGGCGTAGCGCATGGCGGCATAAAGCGGCGCCTCCGGCCCGTCCTCAGGCGGCAGCACCACGTCGAGGGCCTGGTCGATCTCGGCCGCGGCGGCGGCCATGGCGTCTGACAGCGAAAGCGAATCGGTCACGGCATCCATCAGCTTATTCGACATCCCGCAGCGTCGGGCCATTCGGACCATCGACGATCGCCTGCACCTTCGCCTCCGCCTCGGAGAGCTTCGACTCGCAATGCTTCCGCAGTGCCGAGCCACGCTCGTACTGCTCGATCGCCTGGGCGAGCGTGCCGCGGCCGGCCTCGAGCGCCTTCACGATCTCTTCAAGCTCCTGCAGCGCATCCTCGAAGGACAAGGCGGCGACGTCGCGCCCCGGCCGGTCCTCGACGATGTCGGCGCCGGTGCGGGCGCGCCCCTCTCCCATTCGGGTCTCCTGGTTCGAACGCCCACCATACAGCCCCGGGAGGCCGTGACCAAACCGCGCCGCCTCAGCCCCCTCCGGATCGATCCCGGTCGTTGTATACGGGCGACACTTCACGATGCTGGCACCAGAACGCGCCGGGAGGCCTTGCGCTACCCCAACCGGCAGGTTGCTTATTGGTTAATCGGTCGGGAAACGCCGGCCCCGGAGCGTGATCGCCGCAGGCTGGTACGGCCGAAGGCGTGAATCACGCGAAACAACAACAGGCTGGACCATGATCCGCGCTTCCATCGACGCGGATCATGGTCCAGCGAGGAGACGCAGCCCATGCGCCGCCGTTCGTTGCTGGCCGCCAGCCTGCCACTAGCCCTGCCAACCCAGGTCGGGGCGCAGGGGCGGCCGATTCGCATGATCGTGCCGTTTGCCGCCGGCGGCTCGGCCGATGTGGTCGCGCGGATCACCGCGCAGGGCATGCAGGAACCGCTCGGCCAGGCGGTGGTCGTGGAGAATCGGGGCGGCTCGGGCGGGGTGATCGGCTCGGAGGCGGCACTCGCCGCGCCTGCGGATGGCTCGACCATCGTCTTCCACACGCTCTCCTCCGCGGTGATCAACGCGGCGCTCTACCGGAACCTGTCCTTCGACATGCGGCGGAGCTTCCTGCCGGTGACGCTGGTCGGCACGCTGCCGAACGTCGTCATGGTGAACCTGAAGGTGCCGGCGCAGACGCTGTCCGAGCTGGTCGTGCTGATGCGGTCGGCGCCGGGGCGGGTGACCTATGCCTCCTCCGGGGCG
>Ga0114976_10000185_pt1 | contig 36507 bp, 25 predicted proteins | sample S_130805_EF_Meta_FD_87319 | JGI IMG/M metagenome (GOLD analysis project Ga0114976, IMG submission 87319) | Freshwater microbial communities from Lake Simoncouche, Canada to study carbon cycling - S_130805_EF_MetaG | ecosystem: Environmental > Aquatic > Freshwater > Lake | place: Lake... | reverse complement strand
CGCTTACAAACTATTCGATTGTTGGAATTTTTGCTGTGGTTGGAGAAAATGGCCATCAGTGGGTAGATATGTGGGATGAGGCAGATTTAGTATTTGCAGATGGCAAAACACAAAAAGTACAATGGATGGATGCGTTTAGATTTGAAGGTGGAAAAATTGTACATTTTGCTGGATTCGGGAAGGCCGTTAAATAATAGTCTTTAGTCCTTTTTTAAGTTTAGAAAAATACAGAAGAGGCCCCTAGCAATAGGGGTCTCTTTCATTTTGAGCATTTAACATCTATAAAATAAGCATATATAATAAAAATTAATATAATATGTTTATTTGAATAAACTAGCAATTGTTAGTAATATTGCAGTTATAAATATTGCTTATGGACATGTTATCAAATCTAGGAATTCAGCATTCAAATGTGCATGTAAATTTATCAAGTGATGCACTTATTCAATTATCTCTTGAGACAGATAAGGGTTCAGCTTTGTCAGATACCGGTGCATTGATTGTGTATTCAGGTGAAAAAACTGGAAGAAGCCCAAAAGATAAAAGAATTGTTTTAGAGGAAAGCAGTAAAGACAATATTAATTGGGGCGATGTGAATCAACCTATTGACCCTGCATCCTTTAACCAAGCAAAACAACAAGCGGTTGCATTTTTTAATACCTGTGCAGATTTATTTATTGTGGATGGGTATGCTGTCTGGGATAAAAAAAATACAATCAAAGTAAGAATCATTTGTACTAAAGCGTATCACGCTTTGTTCATGTATAATATGCTAATTAGACCAACGGAACAAGAGTTAGCTAATTTCGGTACACCAGATTATGTACTTTATAATGCAGGTGCTACCAGTGCGGATATGTCTATTAAAGGGATTACTTCCACTACCTCTATCCAATTGTCATTTGAGCAAAAAGAAATTTTAATTTTTGGATCAGAGTATGCAGGTGAGATGAAAAAAGCAATTTTTTCATTACTTAATTATTTAATGCCATTGAATCAAATGCTATCTATGCATTGTTCAGCGAATGAATCTGAGAGTGGGGCATTGAGTCTATTCTTTGGATTAAGTGGCACAGGAAAAACTACATTGTCAGCAGATCCAAATAGAAAATTGATAGGAGACGATGAACATATTTGGAGTGAAAATGGTATTTCAAATATAGAAGGTGGATGTTATGCAAAAGCAATTGATTTAGAGCCACAGAAAGAACCTCAAATTTTTCAGGCAATCAAAAAAGGAACTATTTTAGAAAATGTGGTCTATGATCCGGCAACAAAAAAAGTAGATTACACCAATAAGTCTATTACAGAAAACACGAGGGCTGCCTATCCGATTGAGTTTATACCAAATGCAAAAATCCCATGTGTGGGCGGTCATCCTAATCATATTATATTTTTAACCTGCGATGCATTTGGGGTCTTACCTCCAATTAGTAAATTAAATTCTGAGCAAGCGCAGTATCATTTTATAAGTGGCTATACTGCAAAAGTAGCTGGTACCGAAATGGGTGTTACAGAGCCAGTGGCTACCTTCTCTTCTTGTTTTGGGGCAGCTTTTATGGTATGGAAGTCTACTGTTTATGCAAAATTGTTAGCAGAAAAAATCATGCAGCACAATACAAGTGTTTGGTTAATTAATACAGGATGGATTGGAGGCGGATATGGCGTTGGAAAAAGAATTGACTTAAAGTATACAAGGGCAATGATTGATGCTATTCATGAAAATGTATTTGAGGATGTAGCTTTTCATACAGAACCTTATTTTAATTTATCTATTCCTGCAACTTGTGCAAATGTGCCTAGTACTATTTTAAATCCAATAGATGCTTGGTCCGAAAAAGAGGCTTATGTGCAACAAGCTGGTAAACTAAAAACGCTTTTTGACAATAATATTATAAAGTTTCAATAATAAAGTCTGTCAAAAAATTGATTATTCATAGTAGTTGATTAATGATTGACCTAACAACTGTAACATGGAAAAATCAAGAATAGATCTGCCAATTGGAATTACACTAGACCGTTTTATTAAGAGTAATCAAAGTCAATATCCAAATGCTGCAGGCGAGCTATCGCAACTATTGAGAGATATTGCCCTTGCCTCTAAGGTAGTCAATAGAGAAATTAATAAAGCAGGTCTTGTTGATATTATGGGCTATGTAGGTATAACGAATTCTGGAGGAGACCATCAACAAAAATTAGATTTACTTGCCAATACAAGATTTACAAGGGCCTTATCAAAAGGAGGAGAAGCATGTGGTATTGCATCAGAGGAAACAGAACAATTTATTGATTTAAAAAATGATGGAAAATACATTGTTGCGATTGATCCATTAGATGGATCTAATAATATTGATGTGAATGTGTCTATTGGCACCATTTTTTCTATTTATAAAAAGCAAACACCGGCGAGCGAACCCTTACAAGAATCAGATTTTTTACAAAAAGGAAGAACACAAATTGCAGCAGGGTATATTTTATATGGCGCTTCTACTATGTTGGTCTTCTCAACAGGGAACGGCGTAAATGGGTTTACTTATGAAACGACTTTAGGTGAATATGTATTATCACATCCATCTATGGTGTTTAACAATGCGAACACTTATTTTTCAATGAATGAGGGACTCATTTTTGATATTTTAGATAAGGGTGTAATTAGCTATATCACAGCATGTAAGGAAAAAAGAATGTCAGGAAGGTATATAGGGTCTTTAGCAGCCGATTTTCATCGTAATTTATTAAAGGGTGGTATTTTTATATATCCAAGAACCAATCAATATCCAAATGGCAAATTGAGGTTATTGTTTGAAGCAAATGCGATAGCTTTTTTAGCAGAACAAGCTGGTGGCCTAGCATCTGCCAATGAAATAGCTATTTTAGATATACAACCTACTAGTATTCATCAAACTGTTCCATTCTATACTGGTCCAAAAGAAATGGTTTCAGACTTATTAGCGCATATTAATTCTTAGCTATTTATATGAATACATTTTTTGATTATCAAAATGAGCAAGTAGCAAATTTACCCTTGCATCTTAGAAAGTATATTGTACCTCAGGTTTACGAAAAATATACGCCAGTAGATCATGCAGTATGGCGTTATGTAATGCGTCAGAACTATAGCTACTTAAAAAATGTGGCTTACTATCCTTATATACCGGGTCTAAAAAAAGCTGGATTGACGATTGAGAAAATTCCAAGTTTACAAGAAATTAATGATGCGCTGACGCTTATTGAATGGGGTGCAGTCACAGTAGATGGATTTATTCCACCTGCTGCATTCATGGAATTTCAAGCATACAGGGTTTTAGTGATTGCTGCAGATATTAGACAACTAGAACATATTGAATATACATCCGCCCCAGATATCATTCATGAATCTGCAGGACATGCGCCAATTATTAGTGATACTAAATACAATCAATACTTAAGTTATTTGGGAACCATTGGTACCAAAGCATTATTCTCATCTAAGGATTATGCTTTGTATGAATCTATCAGAGCACTTTCTATTTTAAAGGAAACGCACAATGTAGATCAAAAGGAGTTAGCCGATGCAGAAGCTTTGGTTTTATACAACCAACAAAACTTAGGAGCGCCTTCCGAGATGGCTTTATTAAGTAGACTTCAATGGTGGACTGTTGAGTATGGATTGATTGGGTCTATTGATCAACCTAAAATTTATGGAGCAGGTTTACTTTCCTCAATTGGCGAAAGCGCATCCTGCATGGATCCTAAGGTTAAAAAAATTGAATACACCATTGATGCATTAAAAGTTGGATACGATATTACAAAAGAGCAACCACAACTTTTTGTTACACCAACATTTCAAAATTTAATTGATGTGCTTGAAGCATTTGAGTCCACGATGGCATACAGAGTTGGCGGACTTGAAAGTGTAACCAAGGCAATAGAATGTAAAAATATTTGTACAGCAGTATTTAGTTCAGGATTGCAATTGTCTGGCGTATTTAGTAAAGTGCACGCAGATACCAATCATGCAATAAAATACATCAATACACAGGGACCAAGTTCACTTGCTTTTAAGGATCAACAGATAGAAGGCCATGATGTACATTACCATGCACATGGATTTGGATCTCCTGTTGGTAAACTAAAGGACGCCACTAAGTCATTAGAAGACTACACCACAGCAGATCTTATATCGGCCGGTATGATTAAAGATCATGTGATTACATTGGCATTTGAAAATGGCATTGTAGTAGAAGGAAAATTAGTAGGTCAGACTTATATGGAAGATAAATTGGTCTTACTCAGTTTTGCAGATTGTAAGGTGACTGATATGGAAGGCAATGTCTTTTTTGAACCAGCTTGGGGTATGTTTGATATGGCCATTGGCGATACCATTGTTTCTGTTTTTAATGGATCGGCAGATAAAAAAATATTCGAAGACCAATTGCATATCTCTGAACAACCGACCCACCAACAAAACTATACCGCTAAGGACTTACAATACCAATCTTTATTCAAACAAATAAGGGCTTATAGAGAGCAAGGCAAGTCAGATGATTCCTTGAATCAAATTTGGCAAGCCATTCAAAATGATTTTGAAACAGATTGGCTTGGTGCTATGGAGTTATTGGAATTAGCAGATACCATACCATCGCAAGAAGCATTGGCCAATGAATTGAGAACTTATTTGAATGCACAGTCTAATACTTATCCGGCTTATTCAAAATTAATCAGGGATGGCTTAAAAATAATTGATACTAAACTGAAGTTTGAATAATTGCCCAAGCAAGCTCAGTGTCGTTATTGGAAAGCGCAGCTTTGATTTGTTGAATTTTTTCCGAAGACAATTTTAATTCATTTGAAGTATTGAATACAGGCGCCATATTGGTATTTGCTAATTGCGCTTTTTCGTTAGGCGTGAATGAATCACGCTCTTTTATTGCTTGAGGAAGTTGATCAAATCCAATTCCTAATTTAGTATTTGGCTTTTCTACTTTAAATAAGTTCGCTTCTGTAATTCTTGCATACCAGTCCCCACCAAGACGCGCTACTAAATCCAATTTTGCCTGATCAATATGATTGCTTGCATCAAGGATGGATTCGTGTAAATGTATTTTTTTAATTTCTGCCAATACCAAATTACCAGCACCTGCTTGCGCACCTAATGCAATGACTTCTTGCACAATACATTCCAATTGAATAGGTGATTCGGCAACTCTAGGTGGTCTTACCAATTTAGATGCCAATTCGGTAAATCCTGCTTTTATAAATTCACTAGTTCCTTTAGGATAATCACAACTTGATAAAGACACTTGTTGAACCATATTATAGTTCACAATATTGACCACAACTTCTGGAACGACTTTAATATTCTCAAGGGTATGCTTAGTGGTATTATCTCTTACTCTTCGGGACGGAGAGAAAATACAAATGGGCGGATTCATGCTAAACAAATTAAAAAAACTGAAAGGACTTAAATTCACATTCCCCTCTAAGTCAATGGTGGATGCAAAGCAGATGGGCCTTGGTGCAATCGCATATTGTAAATACTGTTGTATTTCTTGAGTGCTAAGTTTATCTGTGTCTAATGTTAACATGAAAATATTTTATTCAATTATTTTTTTAGTGCCAAGATAGACCAATCAGTTACTTCGGCCTTGATGGTATTCACTAAAGTACCCAATCCGTCGATGGTCATTTTAACTGTATCATTTGCTTGCAGCCATTGTGGCTCATAATTTGGATTATGCAATTTGCCTGTTCCATTTAATTCCAAAAAACAGCCAGTACCAACGGTTCCAGATCCAATCACATCACCAGGGAAAATGGTTACACCATAAGAACATCTTTCAATAATCTCTGCAAATGTCCAGTCCATATCTTTTACATTCCCTTCTGATACTAATTTGTCGTTCACCCAGCACTTCATAGATAAATTATAATTATTACCAACATGACCTTGTTTTGCAGGCACTAAGTAAGCACTTAATTCATCGGGTGTCACCAACCAAGGACCAATCACCGTAGAGAAATCTTTTCCTTTTGCTGGTCCTAAGTTTAGGAGCATTTCTTCCATTTGTAATTTCCTAGCACTCAAATCATTCATAATCGTAAAGCCAGCGATATAAGCGTCTGCATCTTTTGCTTTGATATTTCGACCTTCTTTACCAATGACAATCGCTACTTCTAATTCAAAGTCAAGTTGTTGAAAATGATCTGGCATACAATAAACCTCACCTGGACCTTGCACTGCATTGTGGTTAGTAAAATAAAAAATAGGGTATTGATCAAATTCTTTAATCATCTCTACGCCTCTGTTTCTTCTAGCCGACTCCACATGCTGACGAAATGCATAACCATCTCTGCATGAAGTTGGACGAGGCACTGGTGCTAATAAAGTAAAATCCTTCACAGGCTCCATACTCAAACTATTGTCTGCAATTTTTGCCAATTGATCCTTGGTTTGAAGCATTAGGTCATTGCCTAATTGCACAAATTCAATCATATCATTTGGCAAGTTTTGGTTCAAAGATTCGAGTGCAAAAAGCGCCTCATTTACAATCACACCCAAATGGATTTTACCCGCTTTTAAATAACTTACTAATTTCATTGATTATCAATTGATTATAACATAAATAACTACAAAAATGACTAATTAAGCCAGTTTATTTCAAGTTGTCCCAAAGTTAAAAATAAATCTTTTATAATTTCCTAATAATTGTTAGTATTGTATTCCTTCAAAATCTAAATTATGCCAATATACCACAGTTTGGGAGAGATTCCCCATAAAAGACATACCGCATTTAGACAACCCAATGGAAAATTGTATGCAGAGGAGCTTGTGTCTACCGAAGGGTTCTCTGGTATGTATTCTTTAGTGTACCACACACATCCACCCACTTTTGTAAAAGCATTAGGTGAACCCTATTCAGTGGAGCCAAAAATTGCAAGAGAAAAACATTTGCGTCATACAAGTTTATTAGGCTTTAATATTAAAGCAGAAGATGATTACTTAAAAAGTAGAAAACCAGTTTTAGTGAATGCTGATTTACAAATTTCTTTAGCTGCACCAAGACATTCTATGACCGATTATTTTTATAAAAATAGTCAAGCAGATGAAGTTATTTTTATTCACAAAGGATCAGGTACTTTACAAACTGGATTTGGTAAAATTAAATTTTCATATGGCGACTACCTTGTAGTTCCTAGAGGCACTATTTATCAAATAAAATTTGATGACGAAAACAATCGATTATTTATCACTGAAAGCTTTAGTCCTATTCGTTTTCCAAAGAGATACCAAAATCAATTTGGACAATTGATGGAGCATGCACCTTATTGTGAAAGAGATATCAGAAGACCAAGTGATTTAGAAACTTTTGATCAGGAAGGAGACTTTAAAGTATTGATAAAAAAACAAGGTTTAATTTATCCTTATACTTATGGCACACATCCTTTTGATTTTATAGGATGGGATGGATACCATTATCCATGGGCATTTTCTATTCATGATTTTGAACCCATCACAGGAAGAGTGCATCAGCCACCACCAGTACATCAAACTTTTGAAGCGAAAAATTTTGTAATCTGTTCCTTTGTTCCAAGAAAATACGATTATCATCCACAAGCCATACCAGCACCCTATAATCACAGCAATGTAGACAGTGATGAAGTTTTATATTATGTGGATGGTGATTTTATGAGTAGAAAGTCTGTGGTGCAAGGTCAGATTACATTGCATCCAGGCGGTATTCCTCATGGACCACATCCGGGCAGTGTTGAAAAATCAATAGGCAAAGAAAAGACAGATGAGTTAGCAGTGATGATAGATCCATTTAGACCATTAATGATTACCGAAGAGGCATTGTTAATTGAAGATGAAAATTATCATAAGAGCTGGCAACATAATATTGAGTAAAAAATTATAAAAATAAAAAATGGAAAGCAATCCGAATGATCAAGATTTTTTACCCTTGCTTGGTACAGATTATGTAGAGTTTTATGTGGGTAATGCAAAGCAAGCAGCACATTATTATAAAACAGCATTTGGCTATCAAGATTTTGCATACAGTGGCCCAGAGACAGGGGATAAGGAAAAAGTTTCTTATGTTTTAATGCAGGATAAAGTAAGACTTATTTTAACCACACCATTACATCCAAGTTCAGTGATTGCAGATCATGTGCATACACATGGAGATGGCGTAAAAGTCATTGCATTAACTGTGAACGATGCTTATGATGCTTTTGAACAAACCGTAAAAAGAGGTGCTAAGCCTTATATGGAACCCAAAACCATGCAGGACGAAAATGGTGAAATTAAAATGAGCGGTATCCATATTTATGGAGACACAGTCCACTTATTTATTGAACGTAAAAATTATAAAGGTGTTTTTATGCCTGGCTTTAGAAAGCATGAAAGCAATTATAAGCCTTCTGCTGTTGGTCTAAAGTATATAGACCATTGCGTGGGTAATGTGGGTTGGAATCAAATGAATACATGGGTAAGTTTTTATGAAGACGTCATGGGCTTTAAAAATATTTTGACATTTGATGATAAACAAATTTCAACAGAGTACTCTGCACTCATGAGTAAAGTGATGAGCAATGGTAATGGATTTGTAAAGTTTCCTATCAATGAACCTGCAGAAGGAAAAAAGAAATCACAAGTAGAGGAGTATTTAGATTTTTATAAAGATGCAGGTGTACAACATATTGCCATTGCCACAGACAACATTGTAGATACCGTTACACAACTAAGTAGTCGTGGTGTAGAGTTTTTAAATATACCATCCACCTATTATGATGATTTATTAGATCGTATAGGACCTATTGACGAAGATGTTGCGCCACTAAAGCAATTAGGAATATTAGTAGACAGAGATGATGAGGGGTATTTATTGCAAATTTTTACTAAGCCAGTGGAAGACAGGCCAACGCTATTTTTTGAAATCATCCAAAGAAAAGGTGCAAAATCTTTTGGTGCTGGAAATTTCAAAGCTTTATTTGAAGCACTAGAAAGAGAACAAGACCTAAGAGGTAACTTATAGTAAGTTCGGTTTAATCAAAAGCCATTTCTGGGATCTCACCTTCAATGATGAGTTTTCCTAGGGTGGCTTTTTTGATTGTTTCAACAGAAACACCTGGTGCTCTTTCCAATAATTTGAAACCGCCTTCAGGTAAAACAGCAAGGACAGCCAATTCTGTGACTATTTTTTTAACACATCTAATGCCAGTCAATGGCAAAGTGCAATTGGGTAATAATTTACTTTCTCCATCTTTATTGACATGCTGCATAGCAACAATAATATTTTTTGCAGAAGCCACTAGGTCCATTGCACCGCCCATGCCTTTCACCATTTTGCCAGGAATTTTCCAGTTGGCGATATCCCCATTTTCTGACACTTCCATTGCGCCTAAAATAGTTAAATCAATTTTTTGCGCATGAATCATACCAAAGCTCATGGCGGAATCAAATAAAGCTGCACCAGGTAACATGGTAATAGTTTGTTTGCCGGCATTGATTAAATCGGCATCCACCTCTACTTCTGTGGGAAAGGGCCCCATGCCTAGGAGTCCATTTTCTGATTGAAAGCATACAGCAATATTTTTTGGGATATAATTGGCTACAAGTGTTGGGATACCAATGCCTAAATTAACATAAGAATTATGTTGTATCTCTTTTGCAATTCTTTTTGCAATGGCTTCTTTATCTAACATGGTATAAAATTTGAGTCATTCATTATTTAGAAACTGTTTTCTTTTCAATGCGTTTTTCGTAATGACTACCCTGAAAAATTCTGTGAATATATACCCCGGGTACATGAATTTGATTGGGATCTAGTTGGCCTGGTTCAACAAGCTCTTCTACTTCGGCAATCGTTATTTTGCCAGCCATCGCCATCATCGCATTAAAATTTCTAGAAGTGGCTTTAAAGATTAAGTTGCCCGATGTGTCTGCTTTCCATGCTTTTACAATTGCAAAATCTGCATTGAAAGCAGTTTCTAATAAATAATCTTTACCATTAAAATTTCTTACTTCTTTTCCAATCGCCACTTCTGTTCCAATACCAGCAGGTGTGAATATGGCTGGCATGCCATATCCCGCAGCCATGCATCTAAATGCCAGGGTACCTTGAGGAATGAGTTCCACATTCAGTTCGCCTGATAATAATTGTCTTTCGAATTCTGCATTCTCTCCCACATAGGAAGCGATCATTTTTTTTACCTGTCTTTGTTGAAGCATTAAACCAATACCAAAATCATCTACCCCTGCATTATTAGAAATACAAGTAAGATTTGTCACGCCTTTTTTTACAAGTGCAGCAATACAATTTTCTGGAATGCCACATAATCCGAATCCGCCTAACATAATGGTTTGACCATCTATGATATCTACGATGGCCTCTTCTGCATTATTGACCTGTTTATTAATCATCATAATTATAGTAATAAATAATGCTATAAAGATAACATATGTTAGCTTTATAGTATAGTTAAAGCTGTTATTTAATTTTGTGAACTAATAGGGTTCATAATTGTTTAATTATAAAGTCGTTTATGAAAGCAGTTTATATATCATTATTGCTGATAGGCATTTATTTGATCTTCCAATCATTTAAACTCATAGGTGTGGTTAAAACAGAGAAGCAAGTTTATAGAGTGGTAAAAAAAGAAACCGGTTTTGAAATCAGGTTTTATCCTTCTGCGACAATGGCCACCGTTTATTCAAAAGGGGACAATTATAAATCAGTTTCTAGTTCGGGCTTTAATAAGTTAGCAAAATTCATTTTTGGAGGCAATCAAGAAAAAGAAAGTATTTCTATGACAGCGCCAGTGATCATGCGTATTACTGACAAGGGTTCAAGCATGAGTTTTGTAATGCCTCAAAAATACAATGAAAGTCCCTTGCCTACTCCTAATGATCCTCAAATAGAAATCAAAAAATCTCAACCAACTTATTTTGCAGCAATAAGCTTTAGTGGATACGCTAACGACGAAAAAATAGCAGTATATCAAGATAAGCTTGCTGCCATGTTGAAAGAAAAAAATATTATAAGAAAAGAAGGATTTTATTTTTTAGGTTACAACGCGCCATTTCAATTTGTTGGAAGAACCAACGAAGTAATCATCCCTATTGAATGGATAGAATAGACATAAAGGAGTTAGCGAGTTATCATCAAACATGATTAATTAAATAGCTGGGACAAATTTGTTTGTTTAAATTTTCCAGCATCATTTTTCCAATAAATTTTCCTGCCTTTGTTTCCTTCTAATACACCAAATAGGCCGTCTGCAACAACGTCAATATCTCCATCTTGATCGTAATCAAATAATCGAATCCACTTTATCCATCCATTTTTTCCTTCCCCATCTATGATATCAAAATAGGATTTAGTGTCCTCTACAAATCCATTGGCTGTATTTAGGTATAATCTTAATCCATATCCATTGTACCCTTTTTTATTACTAATAGTTAATACATCTTTTTTCCCATCAAAATTAAAATCTAAAAAGGCTAGATCCATTAACTCGTGCGTTGAATCCACTGAGAAGCTAATTGCAGCTGCTCTATCAAACTCTCCATTTTTATTTGGTATCATCCTTAATATTTTAGAAGACCCTAAGAATAAATCTAATTTACCGTCATCGTTAATGTCAAATAGCTCAACGGTATAATAATTGTCCATTTGGGTGAAATTTTTAAACACCTTATTGCTTAATTCAAATTTTTGCCCCCCTTTATTGATATAGCAAGTAGGATGAACCGGTATCACTGCACTGCCACCTGAATAAGCAACAATATCAATTAGTCCATCATTATTGATATCACCTGTCGCACCTCCATGAAAGTAGCCTATGTCTTGATTGAAGTATTGGTATTTCATATCCTTAGGATAAAAAATTCCTAAAGAATCGCCAGGGAATGGCATTCCATCATATCCTGATGAGAAAAGCATGATATCAGGAGACTTATCATTATCCATATCAGAGACCACGCATTTTCTAACCTGAGTTAACCCAATTTGTAAATCATACACATTTGGATTTTTTTCGTACTCAGAATACAAATGAAGTCCTACAGCATTTGTTGGCCAGGGGTTTTTCCAATAATATGCCCATAGGTCTTTCCTGCCATCACCATTAAAATCGGTATATAAATAAGTACCTAAATCATTCCAGTAGTAACTTTTTGAGGCACTCCATGTATTAGTAGTACTCGTATTGTATGGAACCAATATGCCATTTGATAATGATTCAAATCCCCAATACCTACTAAAAAAAACATCAAACAATTGCGTCATGGCCCTAGTTGTAGTATACCATGAAGTTGTTTTGTTGATCACAGAAAAAGAATCTAAAGTATTACTTGGATAAACTATTGCAGTTGGTGGAGTTATGACTGGACTCGTTGGTTTTGGAACTATTACTTCTGGTGTTTCCGTTTTGGTGCAGGAGATTATAATTAGAATACTTATTGAGAGGATTGTATATTTCATTAATTTATTTTTTTAGCAATCGTTGCAACACGTTTGCCAAGTGTAAATCCTTTTTGCAAAAATATTTTGTCTACTTGCCCTGTCTTGAAAAAACTTTCATTTGTAATGGCAGAAGCTCCAAATGGAGAAGTCCAATCATCGCCTCCCACCACAATCATTCCAAAAATCAACATACTGTGTAATACATTCATCTGTGCGAGCTCTTCCCCAGCAGACATACCACCAGCTGAAACAAATGCAGCACCTATTTTATCTTTTAAAGGATTACCCTCAAATGGCCATTCACTAATAAATTTAACCACTTCGGGTGCGAGGTTCGCATTGTAAACGGGGCTACCTATAATAATCGCATCTGCATCCAATAAATCCTTTGTTGTAGTTTGAGCAATACTTTTAAGTACCACCTGAACGCCTAGTATAGATTGCGCTCCTTTTGCTACTTCCTCCGCCAAGGATTGTGTATGCGCTGTTTTACTATAATAGGTAATCAATACATTTTTTGTCTTTACTTGTCCATAACTAAATTGACTGACAAATAATAAAAGAAAGAGTAGAAATAATTTCATATTGGAAAACAACATTAAAACATTTTTTAAATCCTATTTAATTAACTCAAAATAAGTCACAAGGAACCTTTCGCCAACAACAGACCCTTGCACTTTTGCTTTTTTAATGGCATTGCAAAAACCTTCTTTATCATGTGCATCTCCATGATCGTCTAAACCAGTTCCGTCTACAAAGTAGTTCTTGCCTTTAAATTTAACTGCTAAAAGGCAACCCTTTCCTTCCATTTTAAACATACAAGTACCACAGGTAGCGGCTAACTCATACACAGGATTTTTAGGATTAAAGACTAATTTTTTATGGGTGCTGTCTTGTGCATTTGCGGCATTCAATAAAAACAATGCCATTAAACAAAATAATAATTTTTTCATGTGTTTCATTTAAAGTATTTATCTAAGTTACTATTTAAGTAGGATAGAAATGCCTAAATTTGTCTATTAAACATTGGCTTTTATCAAGCAATCAATATGAGAAAAATAGTACTTATCGCATTCATGTTGATGCACTTGAATTCATTTACTCAAGAGCTATTTGTATTTACAGAGCCTGCAAGTAATATGCCAGCTAAGTCATTGGGCTTAAGAGATATGAATGGGTTTTTTCTTGAGAAGGATGGCAAGCTGAACTACCATAATATGCCAGAACTAATGTGGGGGATCAATAAAGAATGGATGGTACACGCCCAGGGGTTCATTAGTAACCGCCAGGATGGTGGCTTTGAAACCGAAGGTGGTAGTGTATATGCCAAGTATCGTTTCTTTAGCAAAGACGCTCTAAAAAAGCATTTTAGAATGGCCTTGTATGGAAGGTATAGTTTCAATAAAGCAGATATACACCAACAGGAAATTGAAACAATGGGACATAACTCAGGGTACGAGGCTGGATTCATTGCTACACAATTATTACACAAAGTGGCTATTAGTAGTTCGATTAGTTATGAAAGGGCGCTAGATAATAAACCGAATTATAAATTTCCTAGCACAGAAAGTAATAGTGCCATGAATTATACTTTGTCTGCAGGTAAACTAATGCTACCTAAAGTGTATACAAGCTATAAGCAGGTGAATATGAATTTGATGCTTGAATTCATTGGACAACGATTGAACGATAATCAAAAATCATTTTTAGATATTGCACCTTCGGTTCAATTTATATTTAACAGCCAGGCAAGGGTTGATATTGGATACCGTCGACAGCTATATTCTACCATGGATCGAACAGCACCTAATGGGATAGTATTGAAATTTGAGTATTTGCTTTTTAATGTTTTTAGGTAGTAGTTTAACCTAGTTTAAATTAGTAATTTACTGTTAATCAAGCAATTAGCTAATATTTACAACGCAAAGAACTCGATTTTTTGGCTTAGTACTCAGATGGGCACTAATTAGTCATCAAAATATATATTTTAAAGGTAGTAACTATCATATAGTTGTATAAATTTGTAGTAATCAGGTGTCCCCCCATTTTGATTAATCATTAAACTATTTATTATGAATAAGGGGATATTCTGTTTTTTATTTTTTGTATTTGCGAGTAATTTACATGCGCAATCCATCACGCCATTTACAGTTAATATTGCTGGTTTTACAGCTCAAAAAAGCGGCTATTCATTAACCGTAAGTACTGGAGAGGCTATCTCCATTACCAATTTTACTTCGCCCAATGGTGCTAGTTTAAATAGTGGGTTTCTTCAAAATAATCCACCTATTGTGACTTCTATCAATGATGTGTTATCTATTATTGGGAATGACGAAATTATTATTACGCCTAATCCAACAAAGACTACAACTAATATATACGCAAAATTTAATAAGCCGGGCACTTTACAATTTCAGATTCTTGATGTTGCTTCAAAGCAGTTATTTAGAAGTCCGTCAGCGAGTTATTTAAATGCAAAACAAACAATTGTCGATTTAACTCCTTATCCAGCTGGGGTGTATTATATCCAGGTATTGTATATGCCTGTAAGCGGTATTATGAAATCTAGGATTTACAAAATAATTAAGCTTTAAAATATGAAAAGAATAAGCAAGTATATTTTGTTGCTAGTATTTAGCATTATAACTACTAGTGTATTTTCCCAAGGCATCAATTTCCAAGGCGTAGCACGTTCGGCAAATGGAACAATTATAGCGAGCTCAAATATTAGTTTGAGGTTATCTATTATTAGTAAAAATGTAGATGCTACACCAGAGTATATTGAAACCAAGACAGTTGTTACCAATGCACAAGGTATTTTTTCAATTGTTGTAGGTGATGCGACGAATGCTGTTGTAACTGGCAATTTTAAGAATATTGCCTGGAAGGATGGTATTAAATTCTTGAAGGTAGAAATGGATCCAGCTGCTGGAACCAATTATATTAATATGGGTGCAACTCAATTACAGTATGTACCTTATTCATTTTATAGTTTAGGAGTTGATGCTGCTAATGTAACTGGTGTATTACCTATTGAAAAAGGAGGAACAGGAGTTGCGACATTGGGGGCTTTAAGGACTGCATTAAATATTTCGAGTAATATTGATACAACAAGTCTTTCTAATAGAATTGATTTAAAATTATCAAAATCAGATTTAATAAGTGCTCAATTAGCAGATAGTAGAGAAAATATTGTTATTGGGCAACTTGCATTGAATAGTAATAAAACCGGCTATGGAAATATTGCCTTAGGAAAAAACGCATTAAATTTACTAGATTCAGGATCTAACAATATTGCAATTGGTGCAAATACCTTAACAAAAATGGTTATTGGTGGTGGTGGACAAGGGAGTGAAAATGTAGCAATTGGAAGTAGCTCATTAAGTAGTTCAACAGGTAATGGTAATGTTGGAGTGGGTACTCAAACTTTACAAAATACAACAAAAGCTTATTGGAACGTTGCAGTTGGAAGCCATGTTATGAGAAGTTTGTTGACTGGTTCAAATAATGTTGGAATTGGTTATGGTGCAATGATTGATTCTAAAGATGCTGCGTCTAATAATGTTATTATTGGTTATAATGCAGGACAGAATATTACTTCAAATAGCAATACGGCTGTTGGAGCAAGTGCTTTAAATCAGACTACAACTGGAACTGAGTTAGGGGCATTTGGAAATAATGCACTTTATAGTAATACAACTGGTAGTAATAACTATGCATTTGGAAATAATGCACTTTATAGTAATATTGTGAGTAATGCAAATATTGCATTTGGATCTGTTGCTTTAAGGAATCATACTACTGGAGATGGAAATATTGCGATTGGGCATAATTCATTATTCACAGATATTAGCGGTCAGAAAAATATTGCCATTGGTTATAATTCACTTTATTTTAATACTAGTGGAGTTTCTAATAACGCAGTAGGGTATGAATCGCTTAAGTCAAATACGACAGGTAATGAAAATAATGCTTTTGGCAATAGCGCCTTGCTTGCAAATACAACAGGAAGTCATAATACTGCTTTAGGTGGAAGTGCATTGTATTCAAACAAGGCTAATATTGGGTCAACGGCAATTGGTTATTTAGCAATGTTTTACGCAGATAGTAGGACGACTGGAAGAATAACTGGTAATACTGCAGTTGGTTATGAATCTTTAAAAGGAAGTGCTACTTCAGCAAATAATACTGGAATACAAAATACTGCTTTAGGATATCAAACTTTAATCAATAATACAACTGGTATAGGTAATACTGCAATTGGATGGAGATCATTATTACAAAATACAACTGGTGAACTGAATGCTGCATTAGGTCAGGAAGCGCTAGTAAACAATACAATTGGTACTAGAAATATCGCAATTGGATATCAAGCATTGGCAGGCAACGTGGCTAACTCTGGCAATATTGCAATTGGTTATGGCGCATTGGCATTTGCTAATAATACTGGTACAAATGCAAATTCAGAAAATTTAGCAATCGGTTCAGAAGCACTTAAAGGAAGCACAACAAATGCAAATAATACTGGTTATAGCAATGTGTCACTTGGTAGTTTTTCACTTAGATATAATACATCTGGATCTAATAACACTGCAGTTGGTGTAAGTGCAATGGAAATAAATACATCTGGATATAATAACACAACACTTGGTATTCAAGCATTACGAAATAACACAACAGGTTCTTATAATGTTGCAATCGGCTCTAATGCCGATGTTGCTTCTGGTAATCTAACAAATGCAACAGCAATTGGTGGTGGTGCAATTGTTACAGCTTCAAATACTATTCAATTAGGTAATTCTTCAGTAACAGATATTAAAACAAGTGGAGCAATTTCTTCATCAAAGGGTTTTTTACCTCCCAAAATAACTTCAGTTCAGAGGGATGCAATTTCAAGTCCACAACTTGGATTAATCGTTTTTTGTTATAACTGTGGTGTAAAAGGTCAAATGCAATATTTTGATGGCACTGATTGGGTTGATATGGTTGGTAATACTGCAGTAACTGGTTTAAACATAGGGTCTACATTTCAAGGCGGAAAAATTGCATATATATTACAACCGGGTGATCCAGGATATGACGCGAATAGATTACATGGTATTATTTCTTCTACAATTGATCAAACAATTAATTCATTTTCAGGATACTATTCAGGAACAGGTGTAATGTGGCAACAAGGGACATATGATAATGCGAATCAAACTACTATTTTTGATTTAACAAATGCAACTGGAAGCGCTTTAGGTACAGGAGCGAATAATACAAGTTTAATTATTGCAAAACAAACTAGCACTGGCAGGCCTTTTGCTGCTGCAGCAAGAGCAGTTTCTGAAAATTCAGGTGGATACAGCGATTGGCATCTTCCTAGTAAAGATGAGCTTTATAAATTGTATTTAAGTAAGACTTTGATTGGAGGCTTTGCAAGTAGTTGGTATTGGTCTTCTACAGAAAAAAATATTGCGTACGCAGAAGTCTTAGATTTTGGTACCGGAAATTATGAGTCAATTGGTGGATATAAAGGACCTGGAGGAACAGCTTATAAAGTAAGAGCGATTAGGAATTTTTAATTTAATCTAACTAATTATTAAGTTTTAAAATATGAAAAGAATAAGTAAGTTTTTTTTGTTGCTAGTATTTAGCATTTTAACTACCAGTGCATTTTCCCAAGGAATTAATTTCCAAGGAGTAGCACGTTCGGCAAATGGAACAATTATAGCGAGCTCAAATATTAGTTTGAGGTTGTCTATTATTAGTAAAAATGTTGATGCTACACCAGAGTATATTGAAACCAAGACAGTCGTTACCAATGCACAAGGTATATTTTCAATTGTTGTAGGTGATGCGACGAATGCTGTTGTAACTGGTAATTTTAAGAATATTGCCTGGAAGGATGGCATTAAGTTCTTGAAGGTAGAAATGGATCCATCCGCTGGAACTAATTATATTAATATGGGCGCAACTCAATTACAGTATGTACCTTATTCATTTTACAGTTTAGGAGTTGATGCTGCTAATGTAACTGGTGTATTACCTATTGAAAAAGGAGGAACTGGAGTTGGGACATTGGCAGGTTTAAGGACTGCATTAAATATTACAAATTTTGATAGTACTTTTTTATCAAATAGAATTAATGCCAAACAAGAAAATTTACAACCAGGTGCTTCAGGTAATGTACTTGTGTCTGATGGTAGCAAATGGGTGTCAGGAACCATAAATGGACAAGGTAAAGTTTTTGCTTCTTTTATGGTTGATTCTACTAACATGAGGTTTCAAAACAATAGTTTATCAAAACTCGATAATAAAAACAATAGCAATTTTGTAAGTGATAGCGCTGAAATTAATAATGCTTCCTATGCTAAGTATAATATTGCTATTGGTGACAGTTCTTTGTATTTAGTTGATTCTGGAAGTAATAATATTGCAATTGGTTATAAGGCATTAATTAAAAATTCAAATGGACGGTCAAATACTTCAGTTGGTGGTTATGGTAATTTAAATGTAAATACAACCGGTTTCCAGAATAATGCTTACGGAAGTTCAACTATGAATGCAAATACAACTGGTAATAGAAATAATTCATATGGTACTTTGGCGATGAATGCAAATACTACTGGTTTTGCAAATTCAGCTTTTGGTAATGCCGCATTAGCGAGTAGCGTTACTGGAAACGAGAATTCTTCCTTTGGTAGGATGTCTGCTATAGGTTTAAAAACAGGGTCTGCAAATTCCGTTTTTGGTAATCAAGCTTTATCCGGCGATACTACAGGAAGTTTTAATACTGCTATTGGTTATATGGCTGGATCAGGATTGAGAAATGGAAATAGTAATGTTTTCCTTGGAAGTTATGCAGGAAATAATGCAGCATATAATAATGTTAGTAATAGATTAATTATATCAAATACAAGTACATCTACTCCTTTGATATATGGAGAATTTGATAATAAAAAAGTGACAATTAATGGAGATTTAACTGCAACAAGCTTTAAAGTTCCAGGTGGTTTATCAACACAATACCTTAGAGCGGATGGAACAGTTACAACATCAGTTACTGCTGGTGTTCCATATACTGGTGCTGCTCAAGCAACTAATTTAGGTGCTTATGATTTGACTGTAAATGGAATTACAGTTGGTAAAGGTTTAGCCGGTTTAGGATTGGCAGTTGGAGTAGGAGCTTTAAAATCAATAACAACCGGGTATGCAAATGTTGCAATTGGTAACAATTCGATGGAGAATACGACCGTTGGAGACCGAAATACTGCATTAGGAGATGCGACATTAAATTCAAATACAACTGGGCTTTATAATACTGCAATTGGTGAATCTGTAATGAGATATAATACAACTGGTTCTAGAAATTCATCGGTAGGTATGCAATCGTTGACACGAAATACAACTGGAAATGATAACGTTTCATTTGGATTTTATTCTTTAAAGGATAATACAGTTGGATCAGGTAATATTGCAATAGGTGAAAATGCACTTAGTACCAATGTTGGGGCAATTGGTTCCGTTGCTATTGGATATTGGGCAATGGGTTATGCTAATAATACGGTTTCAGCTACATCATCTGGTAATACTGCTGTTGGATATGAATCTTTAAAAGGTAGTACAACTGCGGCAAATAACACTGGGCAATTTAATACAACTGTTGGGGGACTAAGCTTAACTTCAAATACAAGTGGAAGTTGGAATACTGCAATTGGTTACGAAGCATTAAAGAAAAATACAACTGGTTATTTAAATACGGCAGTTGGTTTAGATGCATTATTTGAAAATACAACAGGCCAAGCAAATGTAGCTATTGGTAGTAATGCACTATATAAAAGTACATCAGCAATAGGAAGTATTGCAATTGGTGCTGGGTCATTAGAAAATAATACTGCACAATCAAATACTGCTATTGGGTATCAATCTTTAAACACTAATACTAGTGGTAATAATAATACAGGAGTTGGGTATCAAGTAATGAATAAAAATACAACAGGGCAAGCTAATGTTGCTATTGGACATTTGGCATTATATTCTAATACAACTGGGTATCAAAATATTTCAATTGGTTTCGAAGCTTTGTATGCAAATACAATTGGAAATAGATTAACAGCATTAGGTTGGAATGCTTTAAAAAATAATACAACTTCAAGTGATAATACAGCAATTGGTAATAATTCGCTTTCTTCTAATGCCACAGGAGCTGGTAATACTTCTGTAGGTTCATCCTCCATGATTGCAAATACAACAGGAAGTCTAAATTCAGCAATTGGAAATAATTCAATGAATAATAATTCTACTGGAGGTGATAACATTTCAATAGGGGATGCAAATTTATTTTCAAATACTACAGGGTCTTCAAATCTTTCTATTGGCAATCAAGCATTAAAATCAAATGTTGCTAATTTGAACACAATAGCCATTGGACATCAATCAATGCAATATGCCGATAATAGAACTTCAGGGAGAGTAACAGCCAATACGGCAGTTGGTTACCAATCATTAAGGGGGAGTGCAACAGCTGCTAATAATACAGGTCAATTTAATACTGCTCTTGGTTATCAATCTCTTTTATCCAATACAACTGGAAATCAAAATACTGCTATAGGCTCAAATTCACTAGGTTCGAATACAACAGGAACTTCAAATAATGCGATTGGATTAAATTCTTTGTACTCAAATACAACAGGAGGAAATAATTATGCATTTGGTACTTCTTCATTATATTCAAATTTAACAAGCAACGCGAATATTGCAATTGGATCAGTAACTCTAAATAATCATACCACAGGAGATGGCAATATTGCAATTGGGCATAATGCACTTTATTCAGATTTAACTGGTTATAGTAATAGTGCCATTGGTTACAATTCTATGTATTCAAATACTTCTGGTTATAATAATACAGCTATAGGTTATAGTACCTTATTCTCAAATTCAACTGGATATAACAATACAGCTTTAGGTTTAGATGGTTTGCGTTTTAATACCACTGGAACAAATAATATATCTGGAGGTACAGCTTCTTTATATAATAATACAACAGGAAGTGATAATACAGCCTATGGTATTTTCTCATTGTATTTAAATACAGTTGGAATTAAAAATACAGCACATGGAATTAGATCAGGCGCTACCAATACAATTGGTTCAAATAATACATTTCTTGGTTACGAAGCCGATGTTACAAGTAATAATTTATCAAACGTAACAGTAATTGGAACTGGAGCAACTGTATCTACTAGTAATACAATGGTATTTGGAGCACAAACTAGTACCACCAAGTGGGCCTTTGGTCGTCCAACCACATCCTATGCTTTACAAGTTGGGAATACAACAAGTGATGGTAATGGGGCTTATTTATCTACAGGCGGTACTTGGACGAATGGATCTAGTAGAGATTTTAAGGAAGATTTTGAAGAATTAAATGGTGAAGAAATTTTAAATAAAATTGATAAACTTTCTGTTACAAAGTGGAAGTATAAAGGAACCAATGAAACGCATATTGGCCCTATTGCGGAAGAATTCAAAGAGCAATTTAATTTAGGTGTTAAAGAAGATGACAAACATATCAGCACTATTGATGCGTCTGGTATTGCATTGAAAGCAATACAAATGTTAAGAAAAGAAAATATAGAATTAAAAGAAAGATTGAAATTACTTGAGGATGTCGTTCAAAAATTAATTTCTGATATAAAGTAGTTATGAAAAGAATATTATTTACATTATTGATTTTTGTTTTTGCTCAAAACGTTTTTGGGCAAGGAATTAATTTCCAAGGTGTAGCACGTTCAGCAAATGGAACAATTATAGCAAGCTCAAATATTAGTTTGAGGTTATCTATTATTAGTAAAAATGTAGATGCTACACCAGAGTATATTGAAACCAAAACAGTCGTTACCAATGCACAAGGTATATTTTCAATTGTTGTAGGTGATGCAACGAATGCTGTTGTAACTGGTAATTTTAAGAATATTGCCTGGAAGGATGGCATTAAGTTCCTAAAGGTAGAAATGGATCCATCCGCTGGAACTAATTATATTAATATGGGTGCAACTCAATTACAGTATGTACCTTATTCATTTTACAGTTTAGGAGTTGATGCAGCAAATGTAACTGGTGTATTACCTATTGAAAAAGGAGGAACAGGAGTTGCGACATTGGCAGGTTTAAAAACAGCCTTAGCATTAGATAAAGTAAATAATACAGCTGATTTAGACAAACCTGTATCTAAAGAAACTCAAGCAGCTATTGATTTAATTTCAACTAATTTTAAGTCAGATAAATATTCAAATGTTTTTGTTGGACAAAATGCTGGATTAAATTATCAGGACCCAAATAATTTTGGTTATGGAACAAACACAGCTATAGGTAGCAATTCTTTACAAAATAATACTGATTATTGGAATGTTGCAGTTGGAGGTAATTCATTAAGTACGGGAAAATGGTCAAGACAAAACACAGCTGTTGGGTACAATTCTATGGTTAATTATAAAAAAGGCTTTGATAACGTAGCAATAGGTTATGCAGCTTTAAGTAGTCTTGATACAGGTATTTATAATACTGCATTAGGTACACAAACATTAATTAATTTAAAAAATAGCAATAACAATACTGCCTTAGGATATAGGGCTATGGCTGCTTTAAAAACGGGCAATCATAATTTAGCAGTTGGTTATCAAGCAGGCTATTCATTAGATTCCGGCTTTAATAATATTTTTATTGGTACAAATGCAGGAGCAGCAGATGTTTTTAGTAAAATCAATAATAAATTGATTATTTCGAATAGTCCTACAGCTAATCCTTTAATTTATGGTGATTTTGAGAATAGAAAATTAAAGTTTAACGCAAATATTGATAGTTTAACAATTTTAAATAGAATCAATTTTGTAGATGAAAATGCAAATGATCATATTAATAAATATGATACTGGTTATAGCTCACCATTAATATACTCAAGATACTTTTACGGACATTATGGAGACCTTGTAATTCAGGGTATGTCTAAAACATATACAGGCAATATACATTTTGTAACTGGATCGAATATGACAGGCTACGAGTCGCCAAGACAAAGAATGGTCATAATGGATAATGGAAATGTTGGCATCGGAGATTTTGTAAATTCACCTCCAACTTCTAAATTACAAGTAAGTGGATTTGTTTCTGCAACAGGATATAAAATCCCAGGTGGCACATCAGCTCAATATTTAAGAGCAGACGGTACAGTTACAACATCAGTTACTGCTGGTGTTCCATATACTGGTGCTTCTCAAGCAACTAATTTAGGTGCTTATGATTTGACTGTAAATGGACTTACAATTGGAATAGGTTCTGGTACTGTATCTGCTTCAACAAATACTGCTGTAGGGAATAGAGCGTTATTAAATAATTCTAATGGAGAAAATAATGTTTCAATGGGTTATAATTCGATGTATACAAACACTACTGGTAGTCGAAATGTAGGAGTTGGAAATAATGTACTAAAATTAAATACAACTGGCAATCAAAATGTTGGACTTGGTTTTGAAAGTTTGATAAATAATACAACCGGCTCAATGAATATTTCTGTTGGTGGCGCTAGTATGTGGGGTAATACTACAGGAACTGGAAATGCTGCAATTGGTAATGGTAGTTTGTTAAGTAATACCACTGGAAGTTATAACGTTGCATTAGGGTATCAGCCATTATGGTATAATGTACTAGGAAGTAATAATGTAGCAATTGGACAATCCGCACTATTTTCAAATGTTAATAATTCTGGAACTGTAGCGATAGGTTTTCAAGCCATGTTAAATGCAGATAATAGAACAACTGGAAGAACAACAGGAAATACTGCTGTTGGGTATGAGTCATTAAAAGGAAGCTCAACTGCTGCAAATAATACAGGAAAAAATAATACTGCAGTCGGCTATCAAAGTTTGCTTTCAAATACAAGTGGTTCTCTAAATTCAGCTTTTGGTGATTTCACATTGAATTCAAATACAACTGGTTCGGAAAATACAGCAATTGGTTCATCCTCTTTGCAAAAAAATACAACTGGTGAATCTAATATTGCAATTGGTATTTCCGCTCTTGATCAAAATACTACAGGTTCATATAATACCGTAATTGGTTCATACTCTTTGCTAAAAAATACAACAGGTTTAGATAATTCTGCATTGGGTTTCCAATCTTTATATAAAAACTCCACAGGTTCAAAAAATATTGCCATTGGTTTTGATGCATTATATTCAAATGTTGGTAATGTTGGGAGTTTAGCTGTTGGATATAGAGCAATGTACTATGCTGATGACAGAACAAGTGGAATTAACACCTATAATACAGCTATTGGATATGAGGCATTGAAGGGAGGTACTACAGCTGCAAATAATACCGGAACCTCAAATACAACAATTGGTTATCAAGCATTAAGTTCAAATACAAGTGGAGGCGGCAATCTCGCCATTGGTACAACTACAATGTTAGCAAATACAACTGGTGAGAGAAACACAGCATTAGGCACTAATTCACTTCAGCAAAATATAAGTGGAAGTAGTAATACATCAATTGGTTTCCAATCTTTGTATAAAAACTCTACTGCCTCATCTAATATTGCTATTGGGGATCAGACAATGTATAATAATTTAACTGGGGCTAGTAATATTGCAATTGGTAATTCAGCTGGTAATACTATTACAAGCGGTTCTAACAACATTTTAGTTGGGCATAATGCAGATGCCTCTAATAATTTATCAAATGCAATAGCAATAGGTGGATCCGCATCAGTTACAACATCTAATACAATTCAATTAGGAAACACTTCAATAACTGATGTTAAAACAAGTGGTGCTATTACTGCAAAAAAATATACATCAGGGGTTGCGGATGCAATGAATTTTAGCACTGGAACAAATAATGTAGACCTTTCTTTAAGTAATATTTTTACGATTAATTTATCAGGAAATATAACATTGACATTTTCTAATGGAACACCTGGAACTTATATTATTAAATTTATTCAGGATGGCACAGGTTCAAGAACTGTAACTTTCCCTGTTTCAAATTGGAAATGGGCTGGTGGGTCAGCTCCAACTTTAACAACTAATGCAAATAAAACTGATATAGTAAGTATCATTTATGATGGAACAACTTATTATTCAACGATTGTAAAAGGCTTTTAATGAAAAATATTTTATTTACAATTTTAGTATTAGGTAGTTGTATCATCGGGCAAGCACAAGTAGCTGCTATTGGTTATTTCAGTGAACAGAATGTGACTACAACCGTTACACTTTCTGGAAGGATTACTTCAGATGTTACAATATATGCAAAAAATATTAATTTTCTAAGTGGCATTGTTTATATCACCAATGGAGCTACTTTAACTATTGAAGCTGGTGCTAAAATTCAAGGAAGATTGATGGGGGCAGATATTGCCACTTTAGTGATTTGTCGAGGGGCTAAAATTATTGCAAGTGGCACAGCTGATAAGCCAATTGTATTTACATCTTCTTCTGCTACACCATATGCGGGTGATTGGGGAGGCATAGTCATCTGTGGAACAGCTCCAATAAATACATCTGCAACAGTTAACGGTACTTCAATTTTAGGTCTTTACGAGACCGAAGGGGGAATTAGTAATTCTACAAATTTGGATGGATATGCTGGTTCAGGAGATCCTGCTTTTCCAACCTCAAATGCCACTGATAATTCTGGCGTTTTGCAATATGTTAGAATTGAATACGCCGGATATGCTTATAGGCCAGATAATGAGATAAACAGTCTAACATTAGCTGCTGTTGGAACTGGAACAATTATTGACCACGTTCAATCCATTTATGGAAAAGATGATGCCTTTCAATTTTTTGGCGGAACAGTTAATTGCAAATACCTAGTATCCTACAATACACAAGACGATGATTTTGATTTTGGTTTTGGATACATAGGAAAAATTCAATTTGCTATTGCAAAAAGGGAAAGTAGCATTGCAGATATTTCATACTCTAATGGAATTGAATCTAGTAATAATGGTAATGGAGGGGTAAACACTCCACAAACCAAACCAATACTTTCTAATTTCACCATAATTGGACCAAGGCAAAATTCAAGTACAACATATAATTCATTATATTATTCGGGGATGCATTTAAGAAGAAATACGTCTTTATCCATTTTTAATTCCATCATTCTTGGATGGAAAAGAGGACTTTTTATTGATGCAGCATCAGGAACACCTATAGACAACAATATAACAAGCAATAGTTTAAGAATCAAAAATGTAACAATTGGAAGTAATATTGAAGATGTAAAATATGCTGCTAGTACCACTGCACCAACTGGTGCAAGTGATGCAAGTATGTTAACCTGGTTTTCAACCGTAAATTCACTAAATACCATTGTAACAAATGCAAGTGATGCAAGTTTAAGTAGTCCATATGCAACAACACCCGATTTTAAGCCAACTCAAACTGTATTCAATTCAGGAACATTTAATGGAACACTAGGCTCTATAAACGATTTTAATTTTAATTCCAATGCTAGTTTTACTGATACTTATTTGCAAGATGCATTTTTTACAACTACTGGATTTAGAGGTGCCGTTGGTTTAACTAGCTCAGATTCAAACTGGTGGGCTGGCTGGACCGTATGGAATTAATAGGTTGATATAGTCTACCCAAATGGATCTAATAGTAGGCGGTAGCTAATGGTTTAGCACTCAGATTGGCACTAGTAAGCGATCAAAATATATATTATAAATGAATTAACTATCATATAGTTGTATAAATTTGTATTGATCAGGTGTCCCCCTCATTTTGATTAATAATTAAACTACTTATTATGTACAAGGGGATATTCTGTTTTTTATTTTTTGTATTTGCGAGTAATTTACATGCGCAATCCATCACACCATTTACAGTTAATATTGCTGGTTTTACAGCTCAAAAAAGCGGCTATTCATTAACCGTAATTACTGGAGAGGCTATCTCCATTACCAATTTTACTTCGCCCAATGGTGCTAGTTTAAATAGTGGGTTTCTTCAAAACAATCCACCTATGTAACTTCTATAAATGATGTGTCATCTGTTATTGGTAATGACAAAATTTTTAAGCTTTAAATTATGAAAAGAATAAGTAAGTTTTTTTTGTTGCTAGTATTTAGCATTTTAACTACTAGTGCATTTTCCCAAGGGATTAATTTCCAAGGTGTAGCACGTTCAGCAAATGGAACAATTATAGCGAGTTCAAATATTAGTTTGAGGTTGTCTATTATTAGTAAAAATGTAGATGCTACACCAGAGTATATTGAAACCAAGACAGTCGTTACCAATGCACAAGGTATATTTTCAATTGTTGTAGGTGATGCAACGAATGCTGTTGTAACTGGTAATTTTAAGAATATTGCTTGGAAGGATGGCATTAAGTTCCTAAAGGTAGAAATGGATCCAGCCGCTGGAACCAATTATATAAACATGGGTGCAACTCAATTACAGTATGTACCTTATTCATTTTATAGTTTAGGAGTTGATGCAGCAAATGTAACTGGTGTATTACCTATTGAAAAAGGAGGAACTGGAGTTGGGACATTGGCAGGTTTAAGGACTGCATTAAATATTTCGAGTAATATTGATACGACAAGTCTGTCTAATAGAATTGATTTAAAATTATCAAAATCAGATATTCTTTCAATTCAAAATGGAGGCACAGGTGTAAAAAGCTTAGATTCATTAAAAGCTGTTTTAAAAATCACCAGTTTTGATACTACAAGTTTGTCTAAAAGAATAGATGGAATAAATTCAATTGTTTCATATGACACATTGTATAACATGAAATTCAGTACACGTGTAAATACTTATGTTTCGCCAGAAGTTTTTGGGGGTATTTCAATTTTTGGTACGGAACCTGGGGATAGAAATCTAGCAATTGGACCTGATGCTTTAATTTCAAATACTACTGGCCGTTTTAATATTGGAGTAGGATATGAATCTTTATCTTCAAATATTAGAGGCCATAGTAACGTTGCAGTTGGAGTTAGGTCATTAAAATCTAATACCACAGGAGGAGATAATAGTTCTTTTGGATTTTATTCTTTACTTAATAATACTACTGGCTCTGGAAATATAGCAGTTGGGAATCTTAGTTTAAGGAATAATACGACAGGTATAAAAAACACAGCAATTGGTTTAAACTCTTTATATAATAACACTACAGGTTCAGACAATATTGCGGTTGGTTCAAACTCAATGATTTCAAACTTAACAGGCATATTTAATAGTGCATTCGGGAATAGTAGTTTGGTATTCAACACCACTGGTTCGAACAATAGTTCATATGGTTATTATAGTTTAGTTTTTAATAGTACTGGTTATTCGAATACAGCAATGGGTAGTAATGCTATGTATCAAAATACAATTGGGCATAATAATACCGCTATTGGAGACAGTTCATTATTTAGAAATACAACAGGTTCGTATAATACTGCGATTGGAGATTTTTCAGGTTTAACAAATACAACAGGTTCCAATAATCTATTAATTGGTAAATCTTCAGATGTAAGTATAGGAAACCTTTCTAATGCAACTGCGATTGGGAACAGTGCAATTGTTTCAGCTTCAAATACAATCCAATTAGGAAATACTTCAATCACTGATGTTAAAACGAGTGGTTCAGTTACAGCTGCTGGATATAAAATACCTGGTGGCACATCTGCGCAATATCTAAGAGCAGATGGCACATTTGCAACTTCAGTAACTGCAGGTGTTCCTTATACAGGTGCTGCTCAAGCAACTGATTTAGGCGCTTTTGATTTGACTGTAAATGGAATAACAATTGGTATTGGATCAAGAACTACTTCAAATAGTACTAATACTGCAATCGGAAATAGTGTTTTGATTAATAATACAACTGGGTATCAGAATATAGGTATTGGATATCGGTCTTTATCAAATAATATTTCAGGTAGTTTCAATGTTGCTGCTGGCAGTGGAAGCTTAACAAACAATACTAATGGTGGCGGTAATACTGCTGTTGGATTTTGGACTTTGTTTAATAATACTACAGGTACTAGTAATACTGGTGTTGGCAATGAGTCTTTGATAGGTAATCGAACTGGAAATTATAATTCTGCTTTTGGAAGTGCGTCATTACATCAGAATTCTGGTAGTTATAATACAGCAATAGGAAATCTTTCTATGTACTCAAACACAACAGGTGAGAATAATACAGCATTAGGGCATCAGTCTTTAAGATATGCAACTACAGGTAGCGGAAATGTTGGAATTGGTAGTAATGCACTATTTAGTAATGGCGCAAATTCTGGTTCTACTGCAATTGGTCATAATGCAATGTATTACGCTGATGATAGAACAACTGGTAGAACAACAGGGAATACTGCTGTTGGGTATGAATCATTAAGAGGTAGCTCAACAGCATCTAATAATACTGGGATAAATAATACAGCTCTTGGATACCAAACCTTACTAAATAATACAACTGGTTCAAATAACGTTGCCATGGGAGTCAGTGCATTGACGTCAAATACCACTTCTTATGGAAATACTGCAGTTGGTTATCAATCACTTTATGCTAACACAATAGGCGAAGCTAATACAGCTATAGGAAAGGGGACTTTATCTAATAATATTTCAGGAAATCAAAATTCTGCATTTGGTAATCAAGCATTATACTATAATACAACTGGTAGTGTTAATATTGCATTAGGCCAAGATGCATTAAGTTATAACGTATCTAATAGTGGGTCACTTGCAATAGGTAATAGTGCTATGCAATATTCAGATAATAGAACAACAGGCAGAACAACAGGAAACACAGCAATTGGGCATGAGTCTTTAATGGGAAGTACAACAGCTGCTAATAATACAGGTCAATTTAATACAACTGTTGGAGGGCTTAGTTTAACTTCAAATACAAGTGGAAGTTGGAATACTGCAATTGGTTATGAAGCGTTAAAGAAAAATACAACTGGTTACTTAAATACAGCAATTGGATTAGATGCTTTATTTGAAAACACTACTGGTCAAGCAAATGTTGCCATTGGAAGTAATGCTCTTTTTAAAAGCACGACAGCGTCAGGAAGTGTGGCAGTTGGGGCAGGTTCATTAGAAAACAATACTGCTCAATCGAATACAGCAATAGGGTATCAATCACTTAATTCAAATACAACTGGAGCTTCAAATACAGTTGTCGGACATCAGTCTATGAAAAGTAATATAAGTGGCTTAGGCAATGTTAGTTTTGGAGCTCAGTCTCTATATAAAAATATTTCAGGTTCTACAAATATTGCAATTGGGTATTATTCATTATATAATAATATAAATGGTAATCATAATGTTGCTATTGGTTCTGAATCTTTAGTTAATAATACAGAAGGAACATACAATACTGCTTTGGGTCTTAATTCTATGTATTATAATACTAGTGGAGGTTCTAATACTAGTATTGGTGTATCTTCTTTGAATAGTAATGTTAATGGTTATTACAATACAGCTATAGGTGTAAGTGCATTAGCTTCAAATGTCTCAGGCTCTAATAATACAGCAATTGGTAATTTAGCAATGTATAACAATACTACTTATTCAAATTCCACTGCAATTGGTTATAATGCTCAAGTAACAGCCAGTAATCAAATTCAATTAGGTAATTCATCCATTACTGATGTTAAAACAAGTGGTGCAATTACAGCCTCGGGATATAAAATTGCTGGAGGTACCTCAACTCAAACAATTATGGCAGACGGAAGTGTAAGCAGTAGCATGGTAAGTATATTAAATAAAATATTATTTGTTAAATTTATAAATGCTTCAAGACCAGAAATTTGGGTTGCAAATTATGATGGAACAAATCAAAGTAAAGTAAATATCACACTTCCTACCGGTATAGAATTTGAAGATGGTTTAGAAAATTTAAAAATGTCGCCTGATGGCAATAAAATATTTTTTAATGCAGGACCAGCAGCTAGTCTTGGAGCGCTTTATGCAGGTTCAACTGATATCTATTCTTGTAATTCTGATGGTTCAAGTGTTACTAAAATCATTGATAGGGCTACTTCTAATAAAGTATTGGTAAGAAGTGCTCAATAATTTTTTTTATCTGATTTTTTTACGAAATTCAATAATGAAGTACATTCTAATTTTTTTATTAATCCCATTCAATCTAAAGGCGAATTTTGAGGAAAAGAAGCAACCTGACACAATTAGTGTTGGATACTATATAGATGACATTTATGATATCAATTATGTTAAAGGAACCTATCGAATCACTCTTTTTGCTTGGGTGACATCTCCAACCGTATTATATAATTTTAATGAATATTTAGATATACATCATGCAATTGATAAAAAATTTGATCTAGTTCTGATGGACTCATCTAATATAGTTAATGGTCGTAAAATATATTGGTCAGAAGTTAGATTAAATTTAGAGGTACTGCAAAAATTTGACATTAGAAAATTCCCATTTGATAAACAGGACATTACTTTAGGACTTGAATTTACATATAATGACCCCAAGCTTCTTAAAATTAATCTAAGTGAAAAAAGTTCAATTACACCCAATACAATTCCTAATGATTGGAAAATTATATCAAGCAATATTGCCTTAAAACCAGTCCATTATAATACAAATTTTGGAGATGAAAGTGTAGAATCATTCGATTTCAATGTTCTTAGTATAAATTATAGTTTTGGTAGAGAGAGTGTTACACTTTTTATAAAACTATTTACAGCATTATTCATATCCTTTTTAATTGCTTGTACTAGTATTTTCCTTCCAAATGCTCAAAAAGATTCTAAAATTTCAATGATCATTGGTGGACTGTTTGGATCAATAACCAATAAATATATTACAGATTCCTTATTGCCAATAAATAATTCATGGAATTTATCTGATAAAATCCACATACTTACGATATTTTACTTACTTTTTTTATCTGTATATTCTATATATGAACAACGAAATAATCTAAAAGATAATATCAAGCAAGATGTTTTTGTTTTTTTATTAATAATCATATCTTATATAAGTAGTATTGCATATTTTATATATTAATAAAATTAAGTATAATTAGGCTTTTTAAATGCTCTTTTTATAACGGCATTTATCTCTACGCCAGTGTCTTCTTTTGTGGCTCAAATAATTTTATTATTATATTTTAGAAAAGATGTCTTATGTAATTGTAATTAGTTTGATTTTTTAATCATTATCTTCATAAGCGTGATCTCTTGAACAATAGCCGCCTTTTTCTGCAATTTTATATGCACCATACATTCCTGCGTTTTTCAATTCAGCACTTTCTAAGACATGATGCCAACCTTGTGCTTTTTGATTACATCCAGATAATTTACATGAATTTGAGGAAAAAGAAGAATTAGAAGGGGTTTTACCATAATTTGATATTCCAATTATTGCAATAAGAATAGTTATTCCCCATCTTATTTTATTACTCCACATTTTATTCTTCCACATTAAATAAAGTCCAATTGGGAAAAAAAGAACCAATAAAATAATTACATAAGTTGGTTTATTATACCATTTTGAGTTGTCAATTTCATTCATAAAATAAATTTTTAGTATTGTAATCTAAATATAATAAATAATTTTAATTTATGTAGTAGCTATTATTCAATTATTGACTTTTTTATCATTTTATTAGCATTCAATTTGTAGCTATTGCAACATAAATCATTGATTTTAAGATATTTAAGCTGGTGTTTAAATTAAGTATAACTAAGCTTTTTAAAGGCTCTTTTTATAACGGCATTTATCTCCACCCCAGTGTCTTCTTTTGTGGCCCAAATAATATTATCATTATCTAATTTAGATGCTATTTGAACTTTTTGGTTCTCAATAGGTTTGTGTTCGTGTTCAAAATTAGTAATCGCTTCAACTGGATCAATATTGGAATAAATGATTTTATTATAAGCAGATCTATTAGCATTTAAGAATAATAAAATTTCATCCTCATATTCTCCTGTTTTTTTATTGGTACTAGGAACAGTTAATTCTATCCTTAAGGTATCTATCGATTTGCAATATTCAAAAACAGCCTTCACATAAGCAAGTGCAAGTGAACATATAAATGCATTTGAGAATTCATTTTTTGCTTTTTGTGTTAAATTAAACTCACTTACTTCCTTTCCAGAGGCGGTTATTTTATAACCAATCTCAGGAATATATTTCATTTCCTTATCAAAACTAATACTGAGATCAGCTGCATTATTATTTAAGACATTAAATCCTACTTCGACTTCTGAGGGGTCAGCATCTACGAATTCATCATTTAAGCTAAAATTTATTGGAAATAACAGTTCAAGCATTTCTTCTACTGCATCTTTCTCCCCGTTAATTAATTTATTATACCAATTGGTTTTTAATAACTCATTTTGTTCATGTGTTTTTTTCTTTTGTTCAATTTCAACATGATACACTTTTAAATCTTGGTTATATTTTTCTAATAAAATACTGTAATTTTTTAAATTATTTTCATAATCATCTTTTTCTTTAACTTTTCTTGCATTTTCCTCTCTTTGATGTTTTTCAAATGCTTGTTGTTTTTTCTCTTCTTGTTCTTTTTCAAAAATAATTCTCTTCGTTTCTTTTTCAGATTCTAACCTATATATTTCGGTTTGTTGAAGCGAAATGAATTCATTATACTTTGATGTTGTATAGAAGTTCTTTTTTACACCTAGGTAATGCAGTAAAGCAATAGGGAATAGAATTATAAAATATATAATCCATCCAAAAACACTTGGTTTGTATTGCTTCATCAATTCACAATATTGTTCTGGACTAAAGTTTACATATTCCTTAGCTTCTTTAAGTTGCTTATCTTCTTTAAAATGGAAATTTTTTAATTCAAATTCAAAATCTATTGCTTTAAAGTTATAGAGGCTTACCGATTTAGGTTGAATCGGTTCTTTTACTACACTACTATTAAATCTGGTCTCTTCCTTAAATGAATCATGAAAACGTTTGTAGCTTGTAATACTTTCTGTTAAATGTAATTTTGTAATACTCTTTATAAAAGCCTCATACGACTCTACTTCATTTTTCGCATTTCTAATTTTAGCTTCTAACTCTTCTTCCTTTTGAATTTTTATTCTAAGTACTTCTTGTTCTCTTTGTCTCTTTTCTGTATTTCTCTGCCTAGTTCTTTGTTCTGCAATTGCTTCTTGTTCTCTTTCGCGAACTCTTTTAGCATCAGCTCTTCTTCTTGCTACTGCATCGGCCTTCTTAACGCGCTCTCTTTCTTTCTCTCTTTCTCTTTGAGATCTTTCATAATAACTTAACTTTTTACCCATAAAATATTTATTTTTTTAACTAAAATATAAAAAGCTGATTTGTTCAATATTAAACTTAAAACAAGTGCATTTATATTATAAATGTATTAAATAATTTATTTATACGACCATTTTACATCATTTATCCCTTTTTGAATAAAACGCGACCCGGAATCTAGCAGTGATTAGTGGTTTAGACACCAATTTGCATATAATTTTTTTGTAATATAAATTAATATGTTATATTTATATATGTAATGCCCCCATATTACTTATTATAAATTTTTTAATTAAAAAAAACATTATGAAAAAAGTATTTGTAATTGGGTTGTTGGTTCTTGGATTTAATCTCCATTCGAATGCACAAGCTAAATTAAGTTTACAAGGTGGTCTTAATCAAGCTAGATTAAAAGCTAGTGGAGATGGTGTTAGTGTGACACTTGGCACAAGGACTTCAGTTAATTTTGGATTAAATGCTGATTTTGAAGGATCAGATAATTTTAATTTAAGAAGTGGATTAATCTACAATGGTTTTGGAAGTAAAGATAAAGAAGATGGTGGGGTTTTAAAATTGGACTATCTTACTATACCCGTTTTAGGTAGATTTAAAGTTGCCGATGGCTTTTATGCATTTGCTGGCCCTCAAATAGGACTTTTACTGAGTGCAAAATCAAAGTATAAAGATGAAACAGTAGATGCAAAAGATGGTTTTAAAGGTACAAATATCTCTGCTTTGTTTGGGGCAGAATATAAATTCACAGATAAATTAAGTTTAGGGGCTAGTTACAATGCTGGTTTAACAAACATAGCTAAAGACACAGATGGTGATGGCAAGTTAACTACTACTGGATTTAGTGTAAACTTTGGTTTTTCTTTCTAATTTTTTCTTAAATTATTTAAGGCCATTAATTTATTTTAATGGCCTTTTTTGATTCTAGAAAACAAGAATAAAAGGGTGCTCGATTTATATTGTAAAAGCCGCTTTATTTAACTGAATTAACAATTAATTATTAAGTTCTTTTACTCTTTTTTATATTATTTAGAGAAAAGTTCCCCTGGAACCTAGCAGTGATTAGTAGTTTAGATTCCAATTTTGCATATATTTTTTATAATATAAATTAATATGTTATATTTATATATGTAATGCCCCCATATTACTTATTATAAATTTTTTAATTAAAAAAACATTATGAAAAAAGTATTTGTAATTGGGTTGTTGGTTCTTGGATTTAATCTCCATTCGAATGCACAAGCTAAATTAAGTTTACAAGGTGGTCTAAATCAAGCTAGGTTAAAATATAGTGGAGATGGCATGAGTTTGAAACTTGGCACAAGAACTTCCGTTAATTTTGGATTAAATGCTGATTTTGAAGGATCAGATAATTTTAATTTAAGAAGTGGATTAATCTACAATGGTTTTGGAAGTAAATCTAGTGGTGATGGTGGGGTTGAAAAATTAGACTATCTTACTATACCTGTTTTAGGTAGATTTAAAGTAGCCGATGGCTTTTATGCATTTGCTGGTCCTCAAATAGGACTTTTACTGAGTGCAAAATCAAACTATAACGATGAAATAGTAGATGAAAAAGATAATTATAAAAGCACAAATATCTCTGCATTGTTAGGGGCAGAATATAAATTCACAGATAAATTAAGTTTAGGGGCTAGTTACAATGCTGGTTTAACAAGTATAGCTAAAGATAATGATGAGAGCAAGTTAACTACTATTGGATTTAGTGTAAACTTGGGTTTTTCTTTCTAATTTTCTCTTTAATTTTTTTAAGGCCATTAAT
>Ga0114976_10000184_pt1 | contig 36687 bp, 34 predicted proteins | sample S_130805_EF_Meta_FD_87319 | JGI IMG/M metagenome (GOLD analysis project Ga0114976, IMG submission 87319) | Freshwater microbial communities from Lake Simoncouche, Canada to study carbon cycling - S_130805_EF_MetaG | ecosystem: Environmental > Aquatic > Freshwater > Lake | place: Lake... | reverse complement strand
CCCCCGATCACAACATTCCCACCACCGATCGCCGCCTCCCGATCGCCGACCCGATCTCGAAACAGCAGATCGACACCCTGCGGGGGAATTGCCAGGAGTTCGGCATCCGGCTGTTCGACCTCGGTCAGCCCGGCAACGGCATCGTGCATGTCATGGCGCCCGAGCTCGGTATCGTGCTGCCGGGGCTGAGCCTGGTCTGTGGCGACAGCCACACCTGTACCAATGGCGGCGTCGGCGCGCTGGCCTTCGGCATCGGCGCCAGTGAGCTGTCGCACGTGCTGGCGACGCAGACGCTGATGCAGCGCCGCCCGCGCAACATGCGCATCCGCTTCGAGGGTACGCTGCCGCCCGGCGTGACGGCCAAGGACATGATCCTCGCCGCCATCGGCCGCTTCGGCACCGCGGCGGGCACCGGGTTTGCGGTGGAGTATGCCGGCAGCGCGGTGCGCGCGCTGCCGCTCGAGGCGCGGCTGACGCTCTGCAACCTCTCGATCGAGATGGGCGCGAAGATGGGCATGGTGGCGCCGGATGACGTCACCTTCGCATTCCTCGCGGGCCGCGAGTTCGCGCCGAAAGGCGCCGCCTGGGACCAGGCGCTGGCCTATTGGCAGACGCTGCCGACCGACCGCGAGGCGCATTTCGACATCGACCACCGCATCGAGGCCGCGGAGATCGCGCCGCAGATCACCTGGGGCACGAGCCCCGAACAGGTGGTGGCGGTGACGGACGCGGTGCCGCAGCCGCGCACGGCGAATGACCGCGCCGCGCTCGACTACATGGGGCTCGAGGCGGGGCGGTCGATCGCCGGGACCAAGGTCGACTGGGTCTTCATCGGCTCCTGCACCAACTCGCGGCTCTCGGATCTGGAAGCCGCGGCGGCCGTCATCGGCGAGCGGCGCGTGGCACCCGGCGTCACCGCCTGGGTCGTTCCCGGCAGCGAAACCATCAAGCGCGAGGCCGAGGCGCTGGGCCTGCATCGCCGCTTCCTCGCCGCCGGCTTCGAATGGCGCGAGCCCGGCTGCGCGCTCTGCGTCGCCGCGAATGGCGAGGCGGTGCCCGCCGGCGCGCGCTGCGTCTCGACCAGCAACCGCAATTTCGTGGGCCGCCAGGGCACCGGCGCGCGCACCCACCTGGCAAGTCCGGCCATGGCCGCCGCCGCGGCGCTGACCGGCGCCATCACCGATGTCCGGGGGATCGCGTGATGGAGAAATTCACGACGCTGACCGGCCTCGCCGCGCCGCTGATGTGGGCAAACATCGACACGGACATGATCATCCCGATCCAGCGCCTGGTCGGCAGCGGCCGCACGGGCCTCGGGCAATACGGCTTCGAGCGATTTCGCGGCAAGCCGGACTTCCCGCTCGACAAGCCGGAATTCCAGGGCGCGCCGATCCTGCTGGCTGCCGAGAATTTCGGCTGCGGCAGCTCGCGCGAGGGCGCGGTCTGGACGCTGCTCGACATGGGCGTGCGCTGCGTGATCGCGCCGAGCTTCGGCGACATCTTCCACAACAACTGCTTCCAGAACGGCGTGCTGCCGGTGCGACTGCCGATCGAGGTGATCCAGCGTATGGCCGAGGCGATACAGGACAGCCCCGGCAATGCGCGGATCACCGTGGACCTGGAGAAGCAGCAGGTCGTCACGCCCTGGGGCGAGGCGGTGCCGTTTGCGGTGGATGCCCGGAAACGCGAGGCGCTGCTGAGCGGCCTCGACGAGATCCAGCAGACCCTCGCGCGCGGCGCGGAGATCGCGGCCTGGCAGGCGCGCGACCGGGCGGCGCGCGGCTGGGCCTGGGACCCGGTCAGCCGATAGCGCGACCCCGCTTCGCTTCGTAGCGTCGCTGGAAGGCGGGGATCACCTCGGGGTTGATGATCCGCGGCGGCATCCGGCCATGCGCGGCCTCCGCGAAGGCAAGTGCGGCAATGCGCGCGATGTTCGAGCGGCTCTCATGCGTCACGCCCGCTGTGTGCTGCGTCAGGATGACGTTGTCCAGCCCAAGCAGCGGATGATCGACCGGCGGCGGCTCCTGCTCCCAGACATCGAGCCCCGCGCCCGCCAGGTGACCGCTGACCAGCGCATCATGCACCGCCTGCTCGACATGGATGTTGCCACGCGCCGTCGTGACGAAGATCGCGCCCGGCTTCATCGCGGCGAAGCTCGCCGCATTGATCAGGTCGCGACTTTCGCCCGACAGCGGCAAATGCAGGCTGACGATGTCGCTCTCGGCCAGCAGCTCCGGCATCTCCACCTTGCGCGCGCCGCGCGCTGCGATCGTTGCCGCGTCCAGGTAGGGATCGCAGGCCAGGATGGTGCAGCCGAAGGCAAGCCGACAGATCTCCGAGACCCGCGTGCCGACATTCCCGATGCCGACCAGGCCCACGGTCCGCCCGCGCAGCTCGCGCCCCATCAGCGCGTTGCGGTTCTTCGCGCGCCCCGCGCGCATCGCCGCCGTCGCCTCGGGCATGCGCTTCAGCAGCGCCAGCATCATCCCGACCGCGTGCTCGGCAACGCCTTCCGCATTGCCGCCGGCCTGGTTCACCAGCAGCACGCCGGCGGCGGTGCAGGCCTTGGGGTCGCAGGGGTCGTAGCCGGCGCCGGTCGAGCCGACCATCAGCAGGTCCGGCAGTTGCGCCAGCAGCGCCGCCTGCACGTGGAACGGCTTCGGCAGCTCGTCGCGCGAGGCCATGCAGTAATAGGCATCCACGCCGCGCAGCGCCTCGATCACCGCCGCCTCCGGCTGGTCGAGCGGGATGCGGATCACCTCGAACGCCGGGTCCTGCGCAGCGGTGTCGAGGAAGCTCTGGTGCGGGACATGCGAGAGATAGCCGACGCGGAAGCGGGACACGGGCGTTTTCCTGGCTGGACGTTTCCGCCGCAGACTACCGCGCCCGTGCCCGGCCGCAAGTTCAGCCGAGCGAGACCTGGGTGAAGTCCTGGTACCAGCTCTGCGCCTGGCGGAAGCCCTTCACCCGCGGTGCCAGGGCGCGGGGATTGAGGTCGTGCACGACGAAGACCCAGGGTGCATCGTCGACGATCAGTGCATGCGCCTCGGCCACCAGCGCATCGCGCTTTGCCGGCTCGAAGGTGGCGAAGGCCAGGTCCAGCAGCGCATCGACCTTGGGGTTCTTGTAGAGGCTCCAGTTCGAGCCGTTCGGCGGCCAGCCGCCGCTGTGGAAGTTCAGCATCAGCTGCGTCGGATCGCTGATCGGCAGGCCGTGATTGACCACGTCGCGATGCGGCAGGTCGGGGCGATCGGGGCGCTGGCGCATGGTGGTCAGCATGGTGCCCCAGTCGACCACCTCGTAGGTCACCTCGATGCCGAATTCGCGGTAGTTCTGCTGCACGAATTCCGCCATCGGCAGCGGCACCATATTGCCCGAGCCTGCCGTCGGAAGTTGCACCTTCAGCTTCAGCGGCTTGCCCGAGCCATAGCCGGCCTCGGCCAGCAGCGCGCGCGCCTTGGCCGGGTCGTAGCGGTAGTGCTCGCGCGGCGTGCCGAACAGCGCGGTGCTGTCAGGCCAGGGCCCGCGCGCAGGGATGGCAGTGCCGGCCAGCAGCCCGATCATGCTCTCGCGGTCGAGCGCGTAGTTCAGCGCCAGCCGCACGCGCCGGTCGTGGATCGGCGAGGCATCGGTGTTGTTGGCGTGCCAGGCCCAGACATGCGGATAGGGCTTGGTCACCACCTGGAAGCCGGCCCGCTTCAGCGGTTCGATCGAATCCGGTGCCGGGTACTCGATCCAGTCGAGCTGGCCGGAACGGAGCGCTGCGACGCGTGTGATCGCATCCGGCACCGGCGAGAGCACCATGCGCTCGACCTTCGGGATGCGCGTCCTGTCCCAGTAGTCGGCATTGCGGCTGAGCTCGAAGGAGACGCGCGGCGTCACCTTCTCCACCTTGAACGGCCCGGTGCCGGCGGGATTGGCGCGGAAGGCCTGCCAATTCCCGATCTCGGCATAGCGGCGGGGACTGACGATGAAGACCCGGCTGATCAGGTAGGGCAGCATGCTCAGCGGCTGCGCCGTGTAGAGCGCGACCTGCTTTTCGTTGAGCTTCTCGTACTTCTTCACCGCGCCGGTGTACATGCGATAGCCGCCCGCCTGTGCCCGATCGTAATGCGGCGCCTGCTCATTCAGGTGGCGATCGAAATTCCAGATGATGTCGTCCGCGGTCAGCAGCGTGCCGTCGTGGAAGTGCATGCCCTCACGCAGGGTGAAGATCCAGCGCAGGTGGTTGCCCGGGTCGATCGCCCACTCGGTCGCCAGGCCCGGTGTCAGGTCCGCGAAGGCCTCGGTGCGGGTGAAATCCCAGTTCACCAGCGCGTCGTAGATGGTGTAGCCGGCGAAGCGCCCGCCCTCGCTGCCATTGTCGGGGATGCCCCCCGTGGCCGGCACGTCCGAGGTGGTCATCCCGATCCTGAGGATAGTCGCCGGCGCCTGCGCGAGAACGGGGCTTGCCGTCACCGCCGCGGCACCGGAGGCTGCAAGGAGATCGCGTCGGCGCATCGGGCCCTCCTGGCTCTGGAATGCGCTGCGCGCTGCAAGTGGCATGCCGATTGCGAACTTCGGTCAGCGGCACAGGAGGTATCCGATGGCGTTCCAGCTCGAAGAGGCGACCATCGCCGAGCTGCATGCGGCGATCGCCGCAGGCGAGATCACGCTGCTGCAGGTGGTGCAGCACTACATCGCGCGCGCCCGTGCCTTCAACGGACCGTCCTCGTTGCTGCTGACGCCGGATGGCGCGCCGGTCGCGCCCGCCACCGGTGCGGTGCGCGCCGGCGCGCCGCTCGCCTTCCCGACCGAGACGGTGGCCGCCGGCACCGTGCTGCGCGATCTCGACCAGTACCAGGGCCCGCCGCTGGAGTTCGGCCGCATGGAGGCGACCGCCTCCGATCCCTCCGTCATGCAGCAATTCGGCATGATCGTCGGCAAGCCGAATGCCGGCCAGGTGAACTCGCTGGCGACGCTGAACATCCGCGGCGAGCGCAGCGTGACCTGCAAGGGCGAGTACGACGCGCATCCCTCGTTGCCGCTGCCGCCCGGCGCGCCGCCGGCCTGCGAGATCTTCCGCCAATACCCCGATGCGCTCGAGACCGCCGCCGCCTATGACGCGCGGTACGGCCGTAACCCGCCGCTCGACGAATTGCCGATGTACGGCGTGGTCTTCTCCTTCAAGGACCCCTTCGACACCAAGGACATGCGCTCCACCGGCGGCGGCGACGCAGCCTATGACATGGACGCCCCAGCGCGCGACCACATCCTGGTCGAGCAGCTGCGCAAGCGCGGCGCGATCATCTACGCCAAGGCGATCAACACCGAATACAATGGCCGCGCCGGCGACCCCGGCGGGCGGCACGTGCCCGACGCCGTGCTGCACTCGACGCTCGGCTACCAGCGCTCGACCTGGGGCGGTAATCCGTCCAACCCCTACGACACCACGCGCTCCGCATCGCTCGGCTCGAGCTCGGGCTCGGCGCTGTCGGTCTCGACCAACCTGGTGATGTGCTCGCTCGGCGAGGAGACGCGCGCCTCCTGCCGCGGCCCGTCGAACCACAATGCGGTCGCGCTGATCCTGCCGCACAAGGCGATGATCGGCTTCGACGGCGGGGCGATCGGCGCCGACATCTACTGCGACCGCACCGGCATCCATGCCCGGCGCCTGGAAGACTGCGCCAAGGTGCTGGACGCGCTGCTCGACCCGGAGGTCGGCGGCTACGACCCGCGCGACGTCTACACCACCGTGCCGCGCAGTTCGGTGCTGAGCACGCCCTATGCCTCGCATATCGCGTCGGGTTCGCTCGCCGGCATGCGCATCGGCGTCATCCGGGAATCGCTGCGCATCCATCCCGGCGAGAAGACCGCCGAGCCGATCGTCACCAAAGCCCGGGCCGAAATCCGCGACGTGCTGGGCGGCGCGCTCGGCGCCACGCTCGTGCAATCGACCGATCGCTGGGCCGAAGCCGACCCTGCGATGGAGACCATGACGGTCGATTTCCGCACCGCGCTCTGCCGCCTGCTGCCGGTCTTCATGCCGGAGGTGCTGTTCCGCCTCGGCGCCGATGGGACGCCGCTGTTCAAGGAATTCGCCGCCGCCATCCGCCCGACCGAGTTCCTGCCGGGCAAGGTCTTCGGCGGCGGGACCATGGCGCCGATCGACTACTGCGTCGGCCTCGCCGAGGGCCGCATCGCGCCGCCGGTCAACTTCGACATCGCCACCATCCAGCAGCAGGAGCTGGCGCCCACCTTCCGCTTCCACATCTCGCAGTATCTCGAGCGCCGCGCTGCCGACTGGGCGGGGAAGGGGATCACCGAGACGCTGCGCGACTGGCGCAGCCTGAACGCGCGCTCGAAATTCTGGGGCGACGACCAGCGCGCCGCCTTCCTGAACTGGGAGGAGGTGGTCGATCCCCGCAATGCCCTCGACGGGCGCCAGGGCGTGAACGAGCGCATCATGCTGCGCGAGCTGCTGCGCCGCATCGACATGATGGTGATCCTGGAAAACAAGCTCGACTGCTTCGTCCGCCTGCACACCCCGCTGCCGCCGGCGAAGATCGGCGGCGCGATCGAGCCCGGCACCCAGCAAAACCTGCGGCCCGAGACCTTCTACGGACCCAATGCCGGCCTCACCGAAATGCTGGTCCCCGCCGGCTACGTGCAGGTCGCCTACGACCCGGTCTTCAAGCTCAGCGCCGACCGCAAGCGCTACGTGCCGACGGCGAGCGACATCCCGACCCAGCTCATCGCGCCGGGCCTGCCCTTCTCGCTGGTCTTCCGCGCCGAGCCGGGCAAGGAGGACGTAATCCTGAAGGTCGCGTCGTCCTACGAAGCGGCGTCGCGCCGGCGGATTCCGCCGCCAGCGTTTGGGCCGATCCCTATGAAGGGATAGCCACCGCGCCCTGCATGAGACGACGCTGGGTGCGGAACACCACGGCGCTGTCCGCGTGCCAGCCCTGGTTGTCGCGCCGCACCTCGGCGCCGACCGTCAGGCTGCCGGAGGGATGCGCGACGCGGATCTCCTCCGGCCGCGAACCCTTTGTCGCCAGCGCCTGCGGGATGCTGCCCTCGATCCGGCAGGCGACCGCCAGGCAGAGCGCGCCGGTCATCGGCACCGCGCGATGCGCGCGCTCCATCGACAGCATGCGGATCGTCACGTCATGCCCGGCGGGGTCGAGCACCTGGCCGTCCAGCGTGCGCGCCGCGGTCGGGCCCGCCACCAGTGCGACGCGCGGCGAGGCCAGCCCCACCGCCTCCGGCACCGCGCCGAGCCCCATCGCGACGCCGCCGAGCCGGCGGATCACGTCGAGCAGCGCCATCAAATCGGGCCGCGCCTCGATCGCGTCCGGGCTCTCGTCGCCGGTCAGGCCGAGATCGGCAGCCGCCACGAAGACCGCGGGATTGGCGGCATCCATCAGGCTCGCGCGCAAAGGCCCGAAGCCCGGGATCTCCAGCGTATCGACCGGATTGCCGGTCGGCAGCAGCGCGCTGCATTGCGACCCGCCGGGCTCGAGGAAATCGAGCCGGATGCGCGCGCCCGTGCCCGCGACACCCGCGATCGCAAAATCGCCGCGCACCTCGGCCTTGCCCTCGCGCACCGGGAAGCGCGCATGGATCAGCTTCTTCGTGTTCACCTGGTGGATGCGGACCAGCGCCTCGCCCTCCGCCGCACCGACCAGCCCCTCATCCACCGCGAAGGGCCCCACGGCCGAGGACAGGTTCCCGCAATTCCCCTTCCAGTCGACCACCGGCTTGTCCACCGAGACCTGCGCGAAGGTGTAGTCCACATCGGCATCCGCCCGCGTCGGCGGCCCGATGATCACGCCCTTCGACAGCGAGGAAATGCCGCCGCCCATCCCGTCCAGCTGCCGCCCGTAAGGGTCGGGGCTGCCGAGCACCGACAGCAGGATCGGGTCGATCTCACCGCGCGCCGCGGGCAGGTCGCGCGCATGGAAGAACACGCCCTTCGACGAGCCGCCGCGGATGAAGACAGCGGGTATGAACGACTGACTCATGCCGCCAGCACCCGCCACACCTTCTCCGGCGTCACCGGCATGTCGATATGCGCAATGCCCAGCGCATCGCAGATCGCCGAGACGATCGCCGGCGGCGCGCCACAGGCCCCGCCCTCGCCCGCGCCCTTCACGCCGAGGTCGTTGTTCGGACACGGCACGATGTTGAAGTCGAGCGTGAAGCTCGGCGCATCGGACGCCCGCGGCATGCAGTAGTCCTGGAAGGTCGCCGACAGGAACTGCCCGCTCTCGCCGTCATAGACCGCGTGCTCGAGCAGCGCCTGGCCGATCCCGGACATGATGCCGCCATGGCTCTGGCCATGCACCAACAGCGGGTTGATCACGTTGCCGACGTCGTCCACGGCCGCGTAGTTCACGATCTCGACCTGGCCGGTCTCCGGGTCTATCTCGACCTCGGCGACGTGGCAGCCATTGGGGAAATTGCACTCGGTGTTGCGGGTGTAGAGCAGGGCCTCGTCAAGCCCCGGCGTCTCGCCCGGTGGCGGGTTCGCCGCGACCTCGATGATCTGCTGCCAGGTCGCGCGGAGGTCAGTGCCGGCGACGCGGAAGGCGCCATCCGCGAATTCGATGTCGTCGACCGCTGCTTCCAGTGTGTGCGCGGCCAGCCGCTTGCCCTTGGCGATCACCGCATCCGAGGCCCGCGCGATCGCGACGCCGCCCATCTGCGAGCTCCGCGAGCCGCCGGTGCCGTTGCCCTTCTCCACCACCGCGCTGTCGCCCTGGATGAAGCGCACCGCCTCGAAGGGGATGCCGAGCTTCGAATGCAGGATCTGCGCATAGGCCGTCTCGTGGCCCTGGCCGTGGCTGAAGGTGCCGACGGTCAGCGCGACGGTGCCGTCCGGCTCGAAGGCCACACGTGCCCATTCGCTCGGCTGCCCGCCCGACGCCTCGATGAAGTAGCCCATGCCGATGCCGCGCCGCTTGCCCTGCGCTTCCGCCGCCTTGCGCCGCGCCGGGAAGCCGGCGAAATCCGCCAGCGCGAGCGCCATGTCCTGCGTCTCCGCGAAGCGGCCGCTGTCGATCATGTTGCCGACGACGTTGGTGTAGGGGATCTGCTCGGGCGCCACGTAGTTGCGCCGCCTGATCTCGTCGCGGCCGATGCCGAAGGCGGCCGCGCCCTGGTCGAGCAGCCGCTCCAGCACATAGGCCTGCTCCGGCCGTCCCGCGCCGCGATAGGCGTCGGTCGGCACGGTGTTGGTGAAGACGCAGCGCACTTCGGCGTTCAGCGCCTGGATGTCGTAGACGGTGCCCATGATGCGCGCGCCGGCAACCGTCGGGATGCGCGGCCCGAAATCCTGCAGATAGGCGCCCATCGCCGCATCGGTGCGGATGCGCACGGCGGTGATCTTTCCGTTCGCATCGAAGCCCATCTCGGCCCGCGTCACGTGGTCGCGGCCATGCGGGTCGCTGACCATGGTCTCGCTGCGGCCGCTGACCCATTTCACAGGGCGCCCCAGGCGTTTCGCCGCCCAGAGCACCATACCGCTTTCGGGGAAGAGCTTGCCGCGCAAACCGAAGCCGCCGCCGACATCCAGCGACACCACGCGCAGCTTCTCCTTCGGGATCTTCAGGATCAGCTCCGCCAGCCCGTCGCGCACCCGGATCACGCCCTGGGTCGGCGAATGCAGCGTGTAGCTGTCGGTCGCCGCATCGTATTCGCCGAGCGCGACCCTCGGCTCCATCGGGTTGCCGATGATGCGGTTGTTGATCAGCTCGACGCTCACGGTCTTCGCCGCACGCGCGAAGCCGGCCTCGACCTCGGCGCCGCGGCCGCTGTCCCAGGTGACGCAGAGGTTGCTGCCATTCTCCTCCCAGATCACCGGCGCATCGGGGTCGAGCGCGCGCGCCGTATCCGTGTTGCTCGGCAGCAGCTCGTATTCCACCTCGATCAGCTCGGCGGCGTCCTGCGCGGCGGCGCGGGTCTCGGCGAGCACCAGCGCGACCGGGTCGCCGACGAAGCGGACCTTCTTCGTCTGCAGGATCTCGCGCGGCGTCTTGAACAGCTTCGTGCCGCCCTTGCCGGGCACATCCACCATCACCGGGAACAGCCCGATGCCATCGGCGGCGGCGTCGAGCCCGGTCAGCACCTCGACCACGCCAGGCGCCTCCTCGGCCATCGAGGTGTCGATCGACAGGATCCGCGCATGCGCATGCGGGCTGCGCAGGACATACGCATGGACCATGCCGGGCCGGCTGAGGTCATCGGTATAGGTGCCGCGCCCCGTGAGCAGCCGGACGTCCTCCTTCCGACGCACCGGCTGGCCGATCCCGAACTTGTCCATCGCGATATCCCCGCTAATTCCGCCAAAGAAAAGCCGCCTTGCACCAGCCTGTCGAGGGGGTGGCGCGACGCGCCGGGATGCGTCACGAAGGGGGCGGGGAACGCCAGGAGGTCACCAATGGCAGGGCTGCGCTTCGATCTGCGGGACACGCCGCCGGAAGCGGCCGCGCTGCGCGCCGAGTTGCGCGAATTCCTGGCCGAGCAGGGCCGCGCCTGGGGCCCGATGGTCTACGGCTATTCCTGGATGGGTTTCGACCGCGCCTTCTCGCGCGAGGTCGGCAAGCGCGGCTGGATCGGCATGACCTGGCCCAAGGCCTATGGCGGCGGCGAGCGCAGCGCGCTCGAGCGCTATGTCGTGTTGGAGGAAATGCTCGCGGTCGGCGCCCCCGTCGGCGCGCATTGGATCGGCGACCGGCAATCCGGCCCGCTGATCCTCCGCCTCGGCACCGAGGAGCAGCGGCGCGAGTTCATCCCGCGCATCGTCTCCGGCGAGCTCGCCTTCGCGATCGGCCTCAGCGAACCCGACAGCGGCAGCGACCTCGCCAGCCTGCGCACCAGGGCCGAGAAGGTGCCCGGCGGTTGGAAGGTCAATGGCCGCAAGGTCTGGACCACCAACGCGCATCGCTGCGACTTCGCGATCACCCTGCTGCGCACCGCGCCCGCGCCCGATCCGAAGGCGAAGCACCAGGGGCTCAGCCAGTTCCTGATCGACCTGCGGGCTTCCGGCATCACCATCCGGCCGATCCTCGACCTGGTGGGCGAGGAGGGTTTCAACGAGCTCACCTTCGACGACGTCTTCGTGCCCGACAGCCTGGTGGTCGGCGAGATCGGCAAGGGCTGGGAACAGGCGACGGCCGAGCTCGCCTTCGAGCGCGCCGGGCCCGAGCGCTACCTGTCCTCGCTGCCGTTGCTGACCGCGGCGTTGGACGACGTTCGCGCCGAGCCCGCCGCGGCCGAGACCGTGGGCCGCCTGCTCGCCCGCGCCGGCACACTCCGACAGATGTCGCTCGCGGTCGCGGGCATGCTGCAGGATGGCCAGACCCCGGCGCGCGAGGCCGCGCTGGTGAAGGATGTCGGCAACGACTACGAGCAGGCGCTGCCGGAGGCGTTGCGCACCCTCTTTGATCCCGACCGCACGCCGCCGGAGGTGCAGGAGATGCAGCGCATCATGACCATGGTCGGTCGCAGCTATTCCCTGCGTGGCGGCACGCGCGAGATCCTGCGAGGCATCATCGCCCGCCAGCTGGGGCTGCGCTGATGTCGGACGATCTGCGGAGCATCCTGCTCGACCAGGTCGAGCGCCTGCTCGCCGATGCCGCCGGCCCCGAGCTGCTGCGCGCGAACGAGCATGGCGAGTGGCCCGAAGCCTTGTGGGCGGAGGCCGAGGCGCTCGGCCTGCCGCTGGCGCTGGCGCCGGAGGACCAGGGCGGCGCCGGCCTTGGCTGGGGCGACGCCGCGGCGTTGTGGCAGGTGCTGGGCAAGCACGCCGCGCCGATTCCGCTCGGCGAATCGATGATCGCCGCCGCGCTGCTCGCCGCCGGCGGCATCGCGCCGCGTGCGGGCTACCTCGGCCTCGCCGTCGGCCGCGCGTCCATCGCCTGGGGCCGGCGCGCCGCGGCGGTGGTCTCGACAGCCGGCAGCACGGTGCTGCTGCAGCCCGGCCCCGCGACGCGCCAGGGCCGCGCCGGCTTCTCGCGCGAGCCCGCCGATCTCGCCGCGCCCGGCGTGCCGGCGGCGGAAGGCCGGCTGCCCGAGGCTTTCGGCCCGGAAGCCGCGCTGCTCGCCGGCGCGCTGCTGAACAGCGCGCGCATCGCCGGCGCGCTGGAAGCCGTGCTCGACATGACTGTCGACTACGCCAATACGCGCAAGCAATTCGGCCGCCCGATAGGCGGCTTCCAGGCGGTGCAGCAGCTGCTCGCGCGCTGCGCCGGCGAGGTCGCGGCCGCCGGCGTCGCCGCCGCGAACGCCGGCCGTACCGCGGATCGGCACGGCCTTGCCGGTGCGGCCTTCGAGATCGCCTCGGCCAAGGTCGTGTGCGGGGAGGCCGCGCATACCGGCGCCGAGATCGCCCACCAGGTGCACGCCGCCATCGGTTTCACCGACGACCACCAGCTGCACCTCTTCACGCGTCGGCTCTGGCAATGGCGCGACGACCATGGCACGGAACGCGCCTGGGCGAAGCGCATCGGCGAGGCGGCGCTCGCCCGCGGTGGCGCCGCGCTCTGGCCCGACCTGACGGCGCGCGACGCCACCACGGGGGAACACTGATGTCCGACTACGTCACCTACGAGCAGGACGGCCCGATCGTCACGCTCACCTTGAACGCACCGGATCGGCGCAACGCCATCTCGACCTTCGACGATTGCGACGACGTCATCGCCGCCGTGCACCGGGTGAACCGCGACCGCGGCGTGCGCTGCGTGATCCTGACGGGCGCGGGCACGGCGTTCTGCGCTGGCGGCGACCTCAAGGCCATGCGCGACCGCAAGGGCATCCTCGAGGGCAGCCATGTCGACGTGCGCGAGAACTATCGCCGCGGCGTGCAGGCCATGGCGAATGCGCTCTACGATTGCGACGCGCCGACCATCGCCGCGGTGAACGGCCCGGCGATCGGCCTCGGCCTCGACGTCGCCTGCATGTGCGACATCCGCGTCGCCTCCGACAAGGCGAGCTTCGCCGAGAGCTTCATCAAGGTCGGCATCGTGCCAGGCGATGGCGGCGCCTGGCTGCTGCCGAGGGTCGTCGGCATGTCCGTCGCCTGCGAGATGAGTTTTACGGGTGACCTGCTGGATGCGCAGGCCGCGAAGGAAGTTCGCCTCGTCTCCCGCGTGGTGCCGCATGACGAGCTGATGGACGCCGCACGCTCGCTCGCCGGCCGCATCGCCGCCAACCCGCCGGACACGCTGCGCATGACCAAGCGCCTGCTGCGCGAGGGCCAGTACATGCGGCTGCCGAGCCTGCTCGAGCTCTCCGCCGGCTACCAGGCGCTCGCGCATACCACCGAGGACCACAAGGAGGCGGTGAACGCGATGCTCGAGAAGCGCAAGCCGACGTTCCACGGCCGATGATCACCTCGGCCCGTCCTGCCATCACGTCGCTCGAGGCCTCGAAGATCCGCGAGGTCTACGCCGAGTGCGGCCATATCCCCGACCTGATCGAGCTCTGGGTCGGCGAGGGCGACATCGCCACGCCCGATTTCGTCAAGCAGGCCGCGCAGGACTCGATCGCCGCCGGCGAGACCTTCTATTCCTCGAACCTCGGCATCCCCGAGCTGCGCGAGGCGATCAGCCGCTACCAGCGCCGCACCGGGCGCGAGGTCGCGACCGACCGCATCTGCGCGACCAGCTCAGGCGTGAATGCGGTGATGCTGGCGGCGCAATCCGTGCTCGACCCCGGCGACCGCGCCGTGCTGCTGGCGCCGCATTGGCCAAATATCGGCGCCATCCCGCGCATCCTCGGCGCCGAGGTCGAGACCGTGCCGCTGCATTTCGGCCAGGGGCTCTGGCGCGTCGATGTCGACCGGCTGCTCGCCGCCATCACGCCGAAGACCAAGCTCGCTTTGCTGAACTCGCCCGGCAATCCCACGGGCTTCGCCTTCACGCCTGACGAACAGCGCGCGATCCTGGACCACTGCCGCCGCACCGGCACCTGGATCCTCGCCGACGAAGTCTATGAGCGGATGTATTTCGAGGGTCCCGCCGCGCCCTCCTTCCTCGATCACGCGACGCCCGAGGATCGCGTCATCAGCGTCAACAGCTTCTCGAAGAGCTGGGCGATGACGGGCTGGCGGCTTGGCTGGCTGGTGCTGCCGCCGGCGCTGCTCGATGGCATTGCCAAGCTGGTGGAGTACAACACCTCCTGCGCGCCGGTCTTCGTGCAGCGCGCCGGTGTCGCGGCGCTCGACCAGGGCGACGAGTTCATCGCAGGGATCGCCGCGCAGTTCAAGCAGCGGCGCGACCGCACGGCGCAGGTGCTGAACGCGATCCCCGGCATCACCGCGCCGGTCGCCGCGGGCGGGATGTACAGCTTCTTCAAGGTCGACGGGCTGATCGACAGCCTGACCGAGGCGAAGCGGATCGCGCATGAGGCAAAGGTCGGCCTGGCGCCGGGCTCGGCCTTCGGCCCGGGCGGCGAGGGCCACTTCCGGCTCTGCTTCGCGCAATCGGAAGCGACCCTGGAGCGTGCGCTCGAGCGCCTCGACAAGGCGCTGCGCCGCTAGTCCTTCCCGCCGCGCAGCACCTGGCCGAGCAGGGCGACGGTATCGCCCTGCATCCGCTGCATCAGCGCGGTGATTTCCTTCGCGGTCTCGAGCCCGAGGCTCTGCGCGCGATCGACCGCCTCGAGCGCCGCCTGAGCCTTGTCGGGCGGCGCCTCGACGGTCGCCAAGCGGCGCGCGGTCTCGGTCATCTCATCGAGCGTGCGGCGGGTGACATCGGCATGGTGGTTGGCGGCCTGCTGCAGCCAGGACAGCGCCAGGCGATTGGCCGCCATCACCATTTCGATGCCGCGCTGCTGCATCTCCATCAGCGCGGCCGGTCCCTCCATCCGCGGTGGCGGCACGAGCGGGGTGAACCCGCCCTTGCCGCCCGGCATCTCACCATCCATCCCAGGCTCCCGGCGATCGTCGGGGCCATTCTGGAATCGGATCGCGCTGCGGCGCAACTAGCCGCGCGCGATCCAGGGCATCTTCGCGGCGGCGATCGTCACGAACTGGATGTTCGCGTCCAGCGGCAGGTTCGCCATCATGACGATGGTGCTGCCGACATGCTTCACGTCGAAGGTCGGCTCCACCTTCACCTCGCCATTGGCCTGCTTCACGCCATTGGCCATGCGCGCGGTCATCGGCGTCGCGGCATTGCCGATATCGACCTGGCCGGAGACGATGTCGTACTTGCGGCCATCGAGCGCCAAGGTCTTGGTCAGTCCGGTGATCGCGTGCTTGGTGCTGGTATAGGCCACGCTGTCCGGCCGCGGGACATGGGCCGAGATGCTGCCGTTGTTGACGATGCGGCCGCCCTGCGGGGACTGCTCCTTCATCATGCGGAACGCGGCCTGGGCGCAGAGGAAACTGCCGGTCAGGTTGACCTGCACGACCCTTGCCCAGTCCTCGTATTTCAGGTCCTCGATCGGGCCGGCCGGGACGTTGCCGCCGGCATTGTTGAAGAGGAAGTCGAGGCGGCCCCAATCGGCCTTCAGCTTGCCGAACAGCGCGTTCACCGCGGCGGGGTCGCCGACATCGGTCGGCACCGGCATGGCGCGCGGGCCGGCATTGCCGGCCATGCTCACGGTCTCGGCGAGCGCATCGGCGCGGCGGCCGGCGAGTGCGACGGTCCAGCCATCGGCGAGCAGGGCGAGGGCGGCGGCGCGGCCGACGCCGGAACCGGCGCCGGTGACTACGGCATACTTCGTCATCATGCTTCTCCTTAGCTATTCGGCCCGCGGCCCATGCCGATCGGCTGCCAGCGCTGCAGCTTGGTATTCTGCAGCACGGCGGGGTTGACGCAGCTCATCGGCCACTTGCCCTGCAGCACGAGCGCCAGCTCATGCCCGACGCGCCGCTTGCGCGCCTCATCGAAGCGCGCGCTGGCGCTGGCGACATGGGCGGTGAGCGTCACGTTCTCCATGCGCAGGATCGGGTTGTTGTGGCTCGGCGGCTCGGTCTCCAGCACGTCGAGCGCGGCGTGGGCGATCCAGCCCTCCTGCAGCGCCTTGATCAGCGCGGTCTCGTCGACGGTCGGGCCGCGGCCGGTGTTCACGAAGATCGCCGTCGGCTTCATCTGCCGGAAGTGCTGTTCCTTGAGCATGTGGTGCACTTCCGGTCGCGCCGGCGCGTGCATGCTGACGAAGTCGGATTGGCTCAGAACCTCCGACAGCGTCGCCGGCTGCACGCCGTATTCCGAGATCAGCATCTCCTCGACGAAGGGGTCGTAGGCGATCATGCGCAGGCCGAAGGGCGCGGCGCGCTTCGCGACGGCGCGCGCGACGCGACCGAAGGAGACGAAGCCGAGGGTCTGGCCCATCAGGCGCGGGATCTTGAGCAGCGCCGGGCGGCCCTCCTTCCAGCGGCCCTCGCGCACCATGCGGTCCTGCTCGATCAGCCGGCGGAAGCCGGCGAGCAGCAGGGTCATCGCGTGGTCGGCCACCTCCTCGATGAAGGTGTCGGGGATGTTCGTCACGGGAATGCCGCGCGCGGTCGCCGCCTTCACGTCGACGCTGTCGACGCCGACGCTGCCGAGCGAGATCACCTTGCAGCGCTGCAGGCTGTCGATGATCTCCTTCGTGATCGGGATGCCCTTGGCGTAGATCGCATCCGCGTCCTTGGCGGCGGCGATGAAACCGGCGGTGTCGGTCGGCGCCTCGACGATTTCGGCGTCGAGCCCCTCGAGCGCCTCGCTTTCCAGCGCATAGCCGCCGCCGGCGACGGTGAAGCTCGCGCCCGCGGGCGTGACGATCCTGTGCTTGGCCATGTGCGTCTCCCTCACTGTCTGGCGGAGCGATTCAGACCTCCGGCGCCTGCGCGCCTGCGATCATCGCACCGCTATTTCGGCGGCCGCGCGCGGATCGCGGCCTCGTTCACCTCGACGCCCCAGCCCGGGCCGGTTGGCATGATCAGCTCGCCATTCTCGATCACCGGCGGCGGCGTGAACTCGTCGCGCCAGGCGACGCTGTCGATGTCGATCTCCATCACTCGGAAATTCGGGATGCAGGCCGAGAAGGTCGCGCTGATCATCGAGCAGAGGTTGCCGTAGAAGTTGTGCGGCGCGCAGTTCACCTCATAGACGTCGCACATGGACGCGATCTTCATGCTCTCGCCGAGCCCGTTCCAGATGACGTCGACGATGCCGACATCCATGGCGTAGTGCTCGAGGAAGGGCCGGAATTCGCGGCGGCCATGCAGCGTCTCGGCGGAGGCGATGGGGCAGGGCGCGGCGCGCTTGATGGAGGCCAGCGCCGGTGCGTCGTGCTGGTCGATCTCGAGCCAGGTCAGGTCGAAGGGCGCGACGGCTTCGGCAACGCGGAGGAAGCCCTCGGTCTTGAAGTGGAAATTGGTGTCGAGGTGGATGCCCATCTCGGGGCCGACCGCGTCGCGGATGCTGGCGAGATGCGCCTTCAGCTCGATCAGCAGGCGGTTGTCCCAGTTCAGCTCCGGCCATCCGGCATGCCGCCCGAAGCCGGGCGAATACTGGAAGAGCGCGCCATCCTCGCCAGGCACCAGGATGTTGGTCTTCAGCGCCTTGAAGCCCAGCGCCTTCACCTCGGCCGCATGGCGGGCGACGTCGTCGCGGGTGCGGATCGGCGGCACGCCCATGTGCTTGGCGTTGCGCACGCGGTAGCTGCCGAAATGCGACCAGTAGACCGGGATGCGCTCGCGGATCGGCCCGCCGAACAGCGCGGCCACTGAGATGCCGCGGGCGCGGGCGGCGATGTCGAGCAGTGCATTCTCGATGGCGGCGATCGCCTGCTGGTTCAGCCCGCCGCGCGACTGCCTGGTCATCACCTGCAGCCAGGCGGTCACTTCCTCCCAGCGGCAGGGATCGCGGCCGATGATCAGCGGCGATAGGCCCTCGATGACCGAGGAAAGGCCGGTCGAGCCGAAGCTCTCGTTGTATTCGGACCAGCCGACGAGGCCGTCATCGGTGGTTACCTTGAGGAAGGAGAAGAGGCGCCAGCCGGCATCGGCGCGCAGCGTCTCGACGCGGGCGATCTTCATTGCGGCCGTCTCCCGTTTCCCCGGCGAAGATCAGCATGGCGGGCGCGCCTCCACAAGCCGCCGGCGCGGGGTTAGCGTGCTGCGTCCAAGGGAAGAGGAGGGCGGCATGGCCGATCTCAAGGGAAAGATCGCCTGGGTCACGGGCGCGGGCAGCGGCATCGGCGAGGCGGTTGCGCTGCGCTTCGGCGCCGAGGGTGCGGAGCTGATCATCACGGGCCGTCGCGCCGATCGGCTGGAGGAGGTGGCGAAGCGCATCCGCTCGGCGGGTGGCACGGTGCATGTGCAGCCGGCCGACCTGATGAAGGCGACCGAGGTGCAGAAGGTCGCGGACTGGATCGGCACGACGCTCGGGCGGCTGGATGTGCTGGTCAGCAATGCCGGGCTGAACGTGACGGATCGCAGCTGGGCAAAGCTGACGCCGCACGACATCGACCAGCTAATCCAGGGGAATCTCGCCAGCGCCTTCTATGTGGCGCGGGCGGTGCTGCCGATCATGCGCAAGCAGGGCGGCGGGGTGATGATCCATACCGCAAGCATGGCCGGGCGGAATGTCGGGGTGATGAGCGGCGCGGGCTACAATGCGGCCAAGCACGGCGTGGTCGCGATGAGCCACACGCTCAACATGGAGGAATGCGTCAACGGCATCCGCTCCACCGCCTTCTGCCCAGGCGAGGTGAATACCGAGATCCTGAAGAAGCGGCCGAACCCCCTGAGCCAGGAGGATCTGGACCGGATGTTGCAGCCGGAGGAATGCGCGGATCTGTTGGCCTATGTGGCGAAGCTGCCGCCGACGATCACGATGAACGAGGTCTGGCTGACGCCGACGTTCAATCGTGGGTATGTGGCTGCGCTGAGCCGCAAGCTCTAGTTACGGCGGGGTCCGGGGCCAAGCTTTGGCCCCGGTGGGGGCGTGGGGGCAAAGCCCCCACACGCTTATTCTTTGACCGCCCCCGTCAACGACGACACGTAGTAGTCCACGAAGAACGAGTAGAAGATCGCAACCGGCAGCGACCCCAGCAGCGAGCCCGCCATCAGCGCGCCCCACTGGTAGACGTCGCCCGAGACCAGCTCGGTGAGGATCGCCACCGGCACCGTCTTGTTCTCGGACGATTGGATGAAGGCGAGCGCGTAGATGAACTCGTTCCACGACAGCGTGAAGGAGAAGATCCCCGCCGAAATCAGCCCGGGGATCGCCAGCGGCAGGGTGATCTGCGTCAGGATCTGGATGCGCGACGCACCGTCGATCAGCGCGCATTCCTCGAGCTCGTAGGGGATCGACTTGAAGTAGCCGATCAGCAGCCAGGTGCAGAACGGGATCAGGAAGGTCGGGTAGGTCAGGATCAGCGCGAAGGGCGTGTCGAACAGCCCGAGCTGGAAGACCATCGTCGCCAGCGGGATGAAGAGGATGGAGGGCGGCACCAGGTAGGCGAGGTAGATCGCCAGGCCGACATACTGGCTGCCCCTGAAGCGCAGCCGCTGGATCGCATAGGCCGCGAGCGTGGAGGCCACCAGCGAGAGGATGGTCGAGCAGACGGCGACCGTCATCGTCGTCACCAGCCAGCGCGGATAGGCCGTCTTGAACAGCAGGTGGTAGATGTGGTCGAGCGTCGGCGAGGAAATCCAGAACGGGTTGTATTTCTTGAAATCGTAGAGCTCGGCGTTCGGTTTGAAGGCCGTCACCGTCATCCAGTAGAACGGGAACAGCAGGATGATGACGAAGCAGGCGAGCGGCAGATAGAGCACCACCACGCGCCGCGCCTTGCTGTCCCAGGACAGCATCTCGGCCGGCGCGGTCGCGGTGTTGGTATGCGGCGCGCCGGCGGTGGTGGCGTCAGTCATTGCCCTCTCCCTGCTGCCACTTGCGGCGCGCAAGGGCGAAGTAGCTGAACAGCGTGGCGGCGACGAGGAAGGGGATCATCGAGACCGCGATGGCCGCGCCCTCGCCCAACTGGCCGCCCGGGATGCCGCGCTGGAAGGCCAGGGTCGCCAGGATCTGCGTCGAGTTCACCGGGCCGCCGCGGGTGATTGCGTAGACCAGCTGGAAGTCGGTGAAGGTGAAGATGATGCTGAAGGTCATGACGATCGCCAGGATCGGCAGCAGCATCGGGAAGGTGATGAACCGGAAGCGCTGCCAGGCGGTGGAACCGTCGAGCAGCGCCGCCTCATACAGCGAGGGCGAGATGGTCTGCAGCCCCGCGAGCAGCGAGATCGCGACGAACGGGATGCCGCGCCAGACATTGGCCGCGATCAGCGAGAAGCGCGCCGGCCAGGCGCTGCCGATGAAGTCGATGTTCGTGGTGCGCCAGCCCAGCACGTCGACAAACAGGTAGCTGATGATGCTGAACTGCGGGTCGTAGATCCACCAGAAGGCGATGGCCGAGAGCACCGTCGGCACGATCCAGGGCAGCAGGATGATGGCGCGCAGGATCGACTTGAAGGGCAGGTGGTTGTTCAGCAGCAGCGCGAGCCAGAGCCCGAGGCCGAATTTCAGCACGGTCGCGACGGCGGTGTAGAAGACCGAGTAGAACACCGCGTTCCACCAGAGCGGGTCCTCGAGCAGGTACTGGAAATTCTCGAGCCCCACCCAGACGCCGCGCCGGCCGATCGTCGTGTCGGTGAAGGCGAGGTAGATGCCGAGGCCTAAGGGGTAGGTCAGGAAGGTCATCAGCAGACCCACCGCCGGCAGCAGGCAGGCGAAGACCAGCAGCGGCTTCCAGTCCAGCAGCCGGGCGAGCCAGCCCGGGTCGCGCTTCTGCCGGATCCAGTCCGGTGCGGCGGTGACCGGCATGGCCCGACCCTTTCCTGATTACCGGCGGAAAATCCTGCGCGCCCGCCGCTCGGCCTCGCGCGCGGCATCCGCCGGGCTCGACTGGCCGGAGGCGACGGCGGCGCACATCTGCACCGTCACGTATTCCGCATTGGCCTGGCCGGAGGCCTCGGTGATCGGCCCCGCGTAGCCATTCCAGAAGCGGTTATCCATGCTGTCGCGGAAGATCGCGATCTTCGGATCGCTGGTCCACACCGCCGCATCCTTGTAGGCGCGCAGCGGATGCGCCCAGTAGCCGAGGTTGGCGTCGAGCCAGGGCTCATACTGCTCCTGCTCCATCAGGAACTGCATCAGCGCCTTCGCCGCATTCGGGAAGCGCGAGTGCCTGAACACCATGCTGTTCATGGTCAGCGGCGCCGAGGGCCAGCCCGGCGCCTTGCCCGGCGGCATGATGGTGTGCTCGGTGTCGTCCGCGATCGGCCGCGTCGCGGGGTCGTTCTTCAGCGAGAAGTACAGCGACACGCCGTTCGAGGTCAGGAAGAGCTCGTTCGACGAATAGGCCCGGTTGTTGCTGATATCGCCCCAGGCCAGCGTGCCGCCGATGAAGGTCTGGTAGAGTTCCTTCAGGTAGCTCAGCGCCTCGACGGTCTGCGGGCTGTTGATGCTGACCTTGCCCTCCGGGTCGGTCATCGCGGCGCCATGCGACCACAACAGCCAATTGGCGAAGCCGTTGCCGTCGCCCACCGCATTGCCGAGCGCGAAGCCCGAGGGCTTGCCCGCCGCCTTCAGCTTCTTGCAGAGCTCGAGGAAGCCCGGCAGGTCCTGCGGCGGCGCCTGGTAGCCCACGCTGTTCACCGCCGACTTCCGCCAGACGCAGGGCCCGGCGGTGCCGCCGACGGGGATGCCGATCCAATTGTTGGTGCCGGCCTTCTTGCCGAGCTTCTCGCCCTGGAACATCCAGCCGCCATAGCGCCTGCCGAGATACTCGGCGACGTCGCTCACCTCGACCAGCTTGTCGACATAGATGTGCGGCTGGTCCTGGAAGCCGACGATGATGTCGGGGCCGGCGCCGGTATTGGCCGTCACCGCGGTCTGCTGGTTGATGTCCTCCCAGCCGACGAAATCCACGCGCACCTGCACGCCGGTGCGCTGGGTGAAGCGGGCGCAGTTCGCGCGCCAGATATCCTCGTCCGGCTGCACGAATTTCACCGGCCGCAGCATGCGCAGGGTCGCGCCGTTCTCGATCGGCAGGTTGGGCGCGGCGACGTTGGCGATCTGCACCTTGCTCTGCGCGAAGGCGCCGCCGGCGCCCAGCAGCGGCACCGCGGTGCCGAGCTGCAGCGCGTTGCGGCGGGTGATGAAAGGCATGGGCGTCTCTCCCGGTTAGGCGCTGACCCGCTGGCCGGTCTTGCCGTCGAACAGATGGACAAGCCCGAGATCGGGCGCGATGTGAATGGTCTCGCCAGGCCCCGCGCTGACTCGCTCGCGGAATGCACAGGTCAGTGGCGTATTGCCGATGCGCGCGAGCACCTGGGTCTCCGAGCCCGTGGGCTCGACCAGCTGCACGGTCGCCGGGATGCCGTCGCCATTGGCCAGCCGCATGTGCTCGGGCCGGATGCCGTAGATGCCGGCATTGCCCTCCGCACCCGGCGGCAGCGGCAGCACCGCGCCGCCCTCGGTCTCGAAGCCGCCCGAGCCGATGCGACCCTTCAGCAGGTTCATCGACGGGCTGCCGATGAAGGCCGCGACGAACAGGTTCGCCGGCCGGTCGTAGAGCTCGAGCGGCGGCCCGGCCTGCTCGACATTGCCGCTGTTCATCACGACGATCTTGTCGGCCATGGTCATGGCCTCGATCTGGTCGTGGGTGACGTAGACCGTCGTCACCTTCAGCCGCTGGTGCAGTTCCTTGATCTCGGCGCGCATCTGCACGCGAAGCTGGGCGTCGAGGTTGGACAGTGGCTCGTCGAACAGGAAGACCTGCGGATGCCGCACGATGGCGCGGCCCATCGCCACGCGCTGCCGCTGGCCGCCCGAAAGCTGCCGCGGATAGCGATCCAGATAGGGGCCGAGCCCGAGGATGCCGGCCGCGCGCTGCACCTCGGCCTCCATCGCCGCCGCTGGCGCCTTGGCCAGCTTCATCGAGAAGGCCATGTTCTGCCGCACCGTCATGTGCGGGTAGAGCGCGTAGTTCTGGAACACCATGGCGATGTCCCGGTCCTTGGGCGGGACGTTGTTCACCACCCGCCCGCCGATGGAGATCTCGCCGCCGCTGATGTTCTCGAGCCCCGCGAGCATCCTCAGCAGCGTCGACTTGCCGCAGCCCGAGGGACCCACCAGCACCACGAACTCGCCATCGGCGATGTCGACGGAGACGCCGTGCAGCACCTCGACCGGGCCGAAGGCCTTGCGGACATTCCTGATCTCGACGGTCGCCATGCTACTGCCGCGACACCTGGGTTTCCTTCGAGGTGATGAACTCCAGCAGCACCGGCACGCCTTCCTCGGTCTTCTTGATGCCGCGCTTGATGGCGGGGACGATCTCGCTGGGGTCGGTGACCCTTTCGCCATAGCCGCCGAAGGCGCGCGCCATCGCCGCGTAGTCACCGGAGATGTCGGTCGAGCGGTATTTCTCGGTCGAGACCGGCATCACCTTCAGCTCGATCGCCATGGAGAAATTGTTCAGCAGGATGGACATGATCGGGATGCGCTCGCGCACCGCGGTCTCGAAATCCATCCCCGTGAAGCCGATGGCGGCGTCGCCCCAGACATTCATGCAGAGCTTCTCGGGCGCCGCGAGCTTGGCACCCATCGCCAGGCCGAGCCCGTAGCCAAGCTGCGTCGTCTTGCCCCAGCCGAGATAGGACAGCGGCATCGTCGACTGCCAGAAGGGCGAAATCTGGTCGCGCGGGCTGCCCGCGTCGTGGGTGATGATGCAGTTGTCCTTGTCGACCGTGTGCTGCAGATCCCAGAGCACGCGATAGGGGTTCAGCGGCGCGTCGTTGCTGGTCAGCTTCGGCATCCACTCGGCGAGCCACGGCTCCTTGATCGACTTGATCTCGGCCGCGACCGGCGCCGGATCGCGCGGCGACTTCACATGCGAGGCAAGCTCGGCCAGCAGCGCATCGAGCGTCAGCCCGGCATCGCCGATCAGCCCGATATCGACCTTGACGTCCTTGTTCAGGTGCATCGGGTCGAGCGTCGCGTGGATGAACTTCGGACCCTTCGGCATCTTCGCGCCGAAATTGGTCTCGGTGAAGGAGCAGCCGAGACCGATGATCACATCCGCCTGGTCGAGGAAGACGCGCATGTGCTTGCCCATCGCGACGCCGGCGGCGCCGAGGCTCAGCGGATGCTCCTCGTTGAAGGCCGACTTGCCGCCGAGGCTGGTGCAGACCGGTGCGGCCAGCAGCGCCGATAGCTGCGCCAGCTGCCCCCAGGCGCGCGCCCAGTGGATGCCCTGGCCGGCATAGATCACCGGGCGCTTGGCATTCGCCAGCATCGCCGCGGCGCGCTTCACCTCGGCGGGGTCCGGGCCGTAGCGCGTCGCCATCACCGCCTCATAGGCGATGTCGCCGACCTCCTCGTTCCACATGTCGGTCGGCACCTCGACCAGCACGGGCCCGCCGCGGCCATTGCGCAGCCTGGTGAAGGCGCGGCGCATGATGTTCGAGATCTCGGTCGCGATCACCACCGGCTCGGCCGACTTCACGACGTGGCGCATCGCCTCCGACGAGTTGAAGTTCGGGTCGATATGCGCGATCCGCCGCGGATAGCCCTGCGGCACCACCAGCACCGGCACGCTCTCGCCATAGGCCTGCGCGACGCCGCCATAGGCGTTCTCCGCGCCCGGCCCGTGCTGCATGCAGAAGGCGCCGATCTTCCGGCCCGAGGTCACCCGGCTGATGGCATCGGCCATGTGCAGGCCGATGCGCTCCTGCCGCACCATGATCGGGCGGATGTCCTTCGCCGCCGCGAATTCGATCAGGTGGTTGACCGGATAGCCGCAAAGGATCTCGACGCCCTCGCGCCGCATGATCTCCGCAATGGCTTCGCCGAGTTTCATCGGAACGGCCCTCCCAGGCTTGTTGCAGGAAGCCTAGACACCGTTTGCCGAACCGCGCAACTCGCCGCCGCCCGGTTCACGTCGCCGCCAGATCGGCCATACTGCGCGCATCCATCGCAGCGGAGAGGGGACGAGGATGCCGACCGAGGCCGAGATCAAGGTGCTGCTCGCGCGCACCGGCCTGCCCGTGACCGCCCAGCAGGTCGCGGAGATCACCCGCGTCTATCCGGGCCTCGAGGCGCTGCAGAAGGGCGTCCGCACCCCCGTGCCGTCGCCCGCCGCCGAGCCGAGCAACACCTTCTCGACGGAGCCCGGCCGGTGATCCCCTCCATCACGGAAGCCGCCGCGCAGATCGCGGCGAAGAAGCTCTCGCCGGTCGAACTGACCGAGGCCTGCCTCAAGCGCACGGAAAAGCTCGACCCGGTGCTGCACGCCTTCATCCGGCTCGACGCCGCCGGCGCCCGCGCCCAGGCCAAGGCCGCCGAGGCGCGCATCATGGCGAACGGCCCGCGTGGCCCGCTCGACGGCATCCCCTTCGCGCACAAGGACATCTACGGGACCAAGGGCATCCCCACGACCGCGCATTCCAAGGTGCTGCAGGACTTCGTCCCGACCGAGGATGCGACCACGGTGAAGAAGCTCGCCGATTCCGGCATCGTCATGCTCGGCAAGCTGGCAACGCATGAATTCGCCTTCGGCGGCCCGAGCTTCGACCTGCCCTGGCCGCCCGCGCGCAACCCCTGGAACCCCGACCACTTCCCCGCCGGCTCGTCGAGCGGCACCGGCGCCGCGGTCGCCGCCGGCATGATCCTCGGCGGCACCGGGAGCGACACGGGTGGGTCCATTCGTGGCCCCGCCGCGCTCTGCGGCATCACCGGGATCAAGCCGACCTACGGGCTCTGCTCGCGCGCCGGCGTGCTGCCGTTGGCGCAATCGCTCGACCACACGGGTCCCATGGCCTGGACGGTCGAGGATTGCGCCATCCTGCTGCAGGCCATGGCCGGCCACGACCCGGCCGACCCCGGCAGCGCCAACCGCCCGGTGCCCGACTTCCGCGCGCAGATCGGGCGCGGCGTGAAGGGCCTCCGCATCGGCCTCGTCGCCGACTGGCACGAGACCCAGAACCCGGTCTCGCCCGCGACCAAGGCCGGGATGCTGGCCGCGCTCGACTTCTACCGCAAGGAAGGTGCGATCGTCAGTGAGGTCACCCTGCCGCGCATGGAGGAATACGGCGCGGCCGGCTGGATCATCCTGCTCGCCGAGGCCTATGCGGTGCACGAGCACTGGATGCAGCGCGACCCGATGATGTACGGCGAACTTCTCCGCAATCGCCTGATCCTCGCCTCGCTGATCTCCGGCGCCGACGTCATGCAGGCGCAGCGCAAGCGCCGCGCGCTGGTGGACGCCACGCGCGCCGCGACCGCCAATGTCGACATCCTGCTGACCGCCTCGGCGCCCGGCGAGGCGCCGCGGATCGACAGCGTGCCGGCCTGGCTCTTCCTCGAGAAGCCGAACTACACCATCCCGTTCAACATCACGGGCTGGCCCGCCATCACGCTCTGCACCGGCTTCGGTGAGGGCGGGCTGCCGGTGGCGATGCAGCTCGTGGCCAAGCCCTTCGAGGAGCCGCAGCTCTTCGGCGCCGCCCATGCCTATGAGGCGGCGCATGGCTGGCGGGCGAAGCGCCCGGCGCTGGCGGGCTGAGTCGCGCGGCCAACACCTGAACAGCCCTACAGCTGTTCAGGTGTTGGCAGATAAACTTCTGATTTCCCTTGGTTTTTCGGCTTGTAGGGGAGCGCCGGCGGGGCCATCTCACCCGCCATGCTCCGCATCCTGCCGCTCCTGCTCGCGCTGCTCGCCACGCCCGCCCTGGCGCAGCCCGACCCCGGGCTGCTCGCGGCGCTCCGCCAGGGCGGCCTCGTCGTCTTCCTCCGCCACACCGATACCGGCCCGCCCAACCCCGACCAGGCCCAGGCGGTGATCGGCGACTGCGCCACCCAGCGCAACCTGACCGAGCGCGGCCGCGACCAGGCCCGCGCCATCGGCGCCGCCATCCGCGACCTCGGCATCCCCGTCGGCCGCGTGCTCGCCAGCCCCTTCTGCCGCGCGACGGAGACCGGGCTGCTCGCCTTCGGCGCGGCCGAGCCCGACTTCGCGCTGACCCTGCCGCGCCATGTCGACGACCCCGCGCGCGCCGCCATGGGCCGCGCCCTGCTCGCGCTGATCGCCGAGGCGGCGCCGCGACCCGGCGAGAGCAACCTCGTCCTCGTCGGCCATTCCTACCACCTGATCCATGCCGGCGGCCCGCGGCCCGATCCGCAGGGCGCCGCGGCCGTGCTGCAGCCGGACGGACGCGGCGGCTTCCGAACGCTCGGGCTGATCCCGCCCGATGGCTGGCCCGCGCTCGGCGCTGCCCGCCTCGCCCTGGCCGAATGATGCCGGCGACCGCGCCCTATGCCGCGGCGCTGCTGCGGCTGGCGATGGGCACGCTGTTCCTCGCCCATGCGCTGGTCTGGAAGGTCGGCACGGCAGGCATGACCGAGCATGTCGTGCCCTGGTTCGTGCATCACGGCTACCCGGCCTGGTTCGCCTGGTTCGTCACCGCGCTCGAGGCAGCGGGCGGGCTCGCCCTGCTGCTGGGCTGGCGCACCCGCGAGGTGGCGCTGGTCATGGCCGGGCTGATGGCCGGCATCACCTGGCACCAATTCCCGAATGGCTGGCTCTACACCTTCACCCATGGCGGCTGGGAGTATCCGGCCTTCTGGACGGTGGCGCTGGTCGCCCAGGCCGGGCTCGGCGCCGGCGCCTTCGCCTGGGCGCCCGCACGGTCGCGGCCTGGCGCGCTGCGGCCCAATCCGGTCTAGGCTCCGCCCGCATTCGCAGCGGGCATGGATGGACGGCGCGCAGGACCGGCAGTGGGAGGAGTGGATGCGCGCCGCCCAGCAGGGCGATGCGCGCGCCTATGATGCCCTGCTGCGCGCCGCGCTGCCCTTCCTGCGCGGCGTCGCCCGGCGGCGCATCCGCGACGCCGCCGAGGCCGAGGACGCGGTCCAGGACGCGCTGCTGACCATCCACCAGCTCCGCCACGCCTATGACCCGGCGCGGCCGATCCGGCCCTGGCTGGCCGCGATTACCGAGCGCCGCGCGATCGACCGGCTGCGCCGCTCCGGCCGCCGCGGGATGCGCGAGACCCCGCTCGACGATTTCGGTGAAACCTTGCCCGACCCCCTGGCGAACAGGGGAGAGGCGAACCTTGCCGCGGCCGAGCTCAGGGCCGCGGTCGCGGATCTGCCGCAGGCCCAGCGCACCGCGCTGGCGCTCGCGAAACTCGAGGATCTCTCGCTGGCCGAAGCCAGCGCGCGGTCGGGGATGAGCGTGGGTGCGCTGAAGGTGGCGACCCACCGTGCCGTGAAGACGCTGCGCCGGAAGCTCGGCGGAGAGGAGGGCTAGGTGGAGAGCGAGGCGCTGATCGCCGAGCTGGCGCGCCGGCTGAAGCCGGTCCGGGTGCTGCCCTCGCCGGCACGCCAGGCGGCGGCCTGGTTCGGGCTGGCGGCGGCGACGGTGACGGCGGTGACGCTGCTCGACGGCGTGCGGCCCGACCTTGCCGCCCGGCTCGCCGTGCCGAGCGAACTCGCGCAATGGCTGGCCTCGATCGCAACCGCGCTCGCCGGCGCGCTGGCGGCCGCGATGCTGGCGCGGCCGGATCGGCCGGTGGCCTGGGCGCTGCTGCCGCTCGCCCCGCTGGTCGCCTGGCTGGCCGCGCTCGGCTTCGGCGCCGCGGCGGATGTCGCGCGGCTCGGTCCGGCGGCGATGGAGGTCGGCGAGAACTGGGGCTGCGTGGTGTTCACCGCCGGGCTCGGCCTGGTGCTGACGCTCGGCCTGCTGGTGATGCTGCGGCATGCCGGGCCGGTGCGGCCGGTGCCGGTGCTGATCTTTGGCGGGCTGGCCTCGGCGGCGCTGACCAGCGCGGGCTGCAGCGTCGCGCACCGCATCGACGCCGCGCTGCCGGTGCTGGTCTGGCACGGCGCGGCGGTGCTGCTGGCGGTGGGGCTGGCCTGGGCCTTCGGCGGGCGGCTGCTGGTGCGGCCGCCCGGCGGGTAGGCTACTCGCTCGGCGCCACATCCAGCCGCGCGACGATCCCCTCCAGCCCCGGCACTGCCGGATACCGCCGCATCACCTCCGGATCATGCCCGGGGACGATGTGCTGCGGGCTCGGCGCCAGCTGCTTCAGTTTCTCGAAGCCCTCCAGCATCTCGCCGATATGGAAGGCCGTCGTGAAGGGCCGCCCGCTCTCCATGTTCTCGTAGAAATGCGTCACGTCGCTCGCCAGCACCACCGTGCCGCGCGCGGTCTCCACGGTCACGCATTGCAGCCCGGCCGAGTGGCCCTTCACGAGATACGTCCTGATCCCCGGCAGGATCTCCGCATCGCCCGTCAGCATCCGCACGCGCCGGCCGAAATTCAGCTTCACGATGCCGGCGATGTCGTCCGGCTCGAAGGAATGGCTGAGCTTCGGGAAGCGCATGTAGCGCCCGCAGGCATAGTGCATCTCGCTTTCCTGCAGGTGGAACTCGGCCGCCGGGAACAGCCCGAAGCTGCCGACATGGTCGTAGTGCAGGTGCGACAGGATCACGTGCTTGACCGTCCGCCGGTCGAGCCCGACCAGCGACAGGCTCTCCGCCGGGCAGCGCAGCCAGTTGCGTTTGCGCCGCCTGGCGACTTCCTCGGTGAAGCCGGTGTCGATGACGACGCCCTCGCCATCCTTCACCGCCGCCCAGACGAAGTAGTCCATCGGCATCGGCGCATCGTGCGGGTCGCCGCCGATGAAGTGCTCCGCGCGCTTCGCATCCCTGTGCGCGTAGCGGATGGCGTAGACTTCCCAACTCATGGGTCGTTCGCCAGCACGGCCTTCACCGCCGCCGGGTCGCAGGAGATGGTCACCCCGGCGCGCTCGACCTGCAGCGCCATCGGCACCCGGCTGTCGCGGTGGTCCCAGCCGCGGTTGCGCGCCTCGTTCATCTCCTCGAGCACCAGGTTGCAGAGCCGCATCGGCACCTGCAGCGAGCGCCCGAGCCCGACCGCCAGTGAGACATCCTTGTGCGCCAGCTTCAGCGCGAAGGCCGGCGGATCGTACTGGTTGACCAGGAACTGGTCGGCGATGCGGTCGAAGGTCCGCTTCCGCCCGAGCGCGCCTTGCCGCACCGCGCGCCAGAGCTCGAGCGGGTCCATCCCGGCCTTCACGCCCATGGTGAAGACCTCGGCCATCACCGTCTGGATCGCATAGCCCGAGAGGTTGTGGACCAGCTTGGCCACCGTCGCGCTGCCGATCGGCCCGATATAAGCCGCCTGGTCGCCGAAGCTGTCGAGCACCGGCTTGCACTGGTCGTAGGTCGCCTTGTCGCCGCCGCACCAGATCGCCAGCTTGCCGCTCTTCGCGCCATGCGGCCCGCCCGAGACCGGCGCGTCGAAGGCCGTGCCGCCCTTCTCCGCCATCGCCGCGTGCAGGCGCTTCACCATCTCCGGGCTGTCGGTGCTGAGGTCGAACAGCACCATCCCCTGGTGCGCGCCCTCCATCACGCCATCGGCGCCGAAAACGACGCTCTCGACCTCGGGCGGGCCGGGCAGCGACAGGAACACGATGTCGCTGCCGGCCGCCACCTCGCGCGGGCTCGCCGCCCAGGTGGCACCCGCTTCCAGCAATTGCCACGCCGATTGCCGATGCAAATCGTGCACCAGCATCGGATAGCCGGCCTTGCGGATATTCGCGGCCATGCTGGCACCCATGGTGCCGAGGCCGATGAAGCCGATGCGCGTCATACGCCCTTCTCCTCATAGAGGTCGGTGGCGATGTGCGCGGCGGTCATGGCGGCCGGCCAGCCGGCATAGACAGCCATGTGCACCACCATCTCGTGGATCTCCTCCTTCGTCACGCCGTTCGCCAGCGCGCGCTCGAGATGGGTCTTGAGCTGCTCCTCGCGGCAGAGCGCGGTCAGCGCCGCGATCGTGATCAGGCTGCGGTCGCGCTTCGACAGCCCGGGCCGGGCCCAGATGTCGGCGTAGGCGAATTCCTCGGTCGCCTGCACGAGCTTGGGGAAATTGGTCTTCAGCCGGTCCCGTCGGGCCGATGTGGGGGCTGCCATGCGCGTCTCTCTCCCGCGCGCCCGCCGAACGCGGCGGGTCGCTTCGGGCGATCCTGCGACGCGATCCTGGCCTCGGCAACCCATGCAGGCGGGGCCGGCATCGCTGCCGGCCCCATCGTCATCGCCTCAGCTCTTGCCGCCCTTGCGCCCGGCCTCCGAGGCCTTGCCGCGGTCATTGGCGAAGTTGCCGGGGTTGTTCCCGGCGCCCTGGTGGGTGCCGCCGACATGGCCGGCGCGCGCCGCCTTCTCGCGGTCATTGGCGAAGTTGCCGGGGTTGTTCTCGGCGCCCTGGTGGGTGCCGCCGACATGGCCGGCGCGGGCCGCCTTCTCGCGGTCATTGGCGAAATTGCCCGGGTTGTTCTCGGCGCCCTGGCTGCTGCCGCCCTTGCGGCCGGCTTCCGCCGCCTTCCCGCGGTCATTGGCGAAATTGCCGGGGTTCTGGTTGCCGCTGCCGGTATTGGCCATGGCTGGTATCCTTCCGTCCTGCTCGTGGCGGCCCCTTGTCACGGGACCTGCCTGGGCAACGCCGCAGGCGCGGGAGGGATGCATGAAAATCGCGGCGTCCGCCCGGACCACTGCCCGCAATCCGCGCGGGGCGGGCGGCGGGCGCGTGACCTGCGCCACCCGGCCGACGGAAGCTCGACCCGGTCGCCGCCGCGCTTCCGCCGATGCCTCGGCAGTTCCATCCCACGCCATCGCCGTGCCAGTCTGCGCAAGCCCGGGAGATGCCGGGCCAAGATCCGGGAGGCTTCCATGTTCTCGCGCCGCGCGACCCTCGGCCTGGCGGCTGGGCTCGCCCCTTCGACCCTCGGCATCGCCGCCACCGCGCGCGCCCAATCGGCGTTCCCCGAACGGCCCGTGCGCCTCGTCGTGCCCTTCCCGCCGGGTGGGCTCACCGACACCATGGCGCGGCTCGTCGCCGAGCGGCTCGGCCATGGCTGGGGCCGGGCGGTGCTGGTCGAGAACCGCGCCGGCGGCAATGCGCTGATCGGCGCGGATGCGGTCGCGAAGAGCCCGCCCGACGGCTACACCATGCTGGCGGCGACGCTCACGCTGGCGGTCAACGTCACGCTCTTCCCGAACGCGCCCTACGACTTCGTGCGGGATCTCGCGCCAGTCGCGCTGCTCGGCTCGCTGCCGCTGATCGTGGTGGTCAACCCGTCGAGTCCGGCGCGCAGCCTCGATGAGCTGGTGGCGCTGGCGCGCACGCGGCCGCTGAACTCGGCATCGTCGGGCAACGGCACGCCGCCGCATCTCGGCCTCGAGCTGCTGCGGCGCAGCAGCGGGCTCGGCGGGCAGCTCACCCATGTGCCCTATCGCGGCGGCGCGCCGGCCACCACCGACCTCGTCGCCGGCAATGTCGACATGATGGTCGGCAACCTGCCCGAGGTGCTGGAGCATGTCCGCGGCGGCCGGCTGCGCGCGCTCGCGCTCTGCGCCGCGGCGCGGCATCCGCTGCTGCCGGATGTCCCGACCACCGCCGAGGCCGGGATGCCGCAGCTCGTGCTCGGCAATTGGGTCGCGCTGATGGTGCCGGCGGCGACGCCGGCCGCGGTGCGCACGACGCTGGAGGCGGCGACGCTCGCCGCCATCCGCGACCCCGAGCTTGTCCGGCGCGGCGAGGCCGGCGGCTTCGAGATCCTCGGCTGGGACACGGCGCGGACGCAGCGCCACCTCGCGCAGGAGGTGCAGCGCTGGGCGGCGGTCATCGCCGAGGCGGGGATCAAGGCGGACTGAGCACCCCCGTCGGCGCGGGCGACCTCAGCCCTTGCCGGCGTAGCTCGCGCCCATCCCCGCCGAGGGGTCCATCTGGATGCCGTAGGGCGCGATCGGATAGCGCAGCCCGTTCTTCGCCAGCGCCTTCATGCCCTCGACCGCGACGCGCAGGTCGGCGGGCTTGAGGGCCATCAGCATCTCCTCATCCGGCACGCCGCCATAGCGCCGCTCGGCATAGCAGGGCAGGGAGAGGCTGGGCTCGCCGGTCGCCAGCGCGCGGCCCCAACTGTCGGCACAGGCCGTCTCGCCCACCACGCTCCACTCGAACTTGCGGTAGTTCCGATACTGCAGGCCGTTGATCAGGATGATCATTTGCCCCGGCGTCGCATAGACCAGGCAGATGTCGGGCGGGTCGAGCCGGCCGCTCTCGAGCGGGCTCACCGCCATCGCCAGGTACCGGCCATGCGGCACCACCGTCAGCGCCTGCTGCCGTGCCGCGGCACTTTCGGCATCGCCGTGCCAGACGCCGACATAGCGCGCGCCCTCATCGTCGCGCGGCGCGAGGCCGATCACCGCCTGGCACTGGTTGCCCACCAGGTCATCCGCGGTGATGCCGACCGTCCAGCCGAGGCGCGAGGCCATGGAGACGATCTGGTCGGTGGTGTGCCGCGATTTCGGCCGGCGGATGCGCGGGATCGCCGCCATCGCCTCCACCGTCTCGAACAGCTTCATGCCGATCACGGTGGTCTTGATGCGCAGCAGCGAATTGAGATCGGCGAGCAGGGATTGCGTGTCGTTCATGGCGTCCTCTTCCTGTTGCGCTGGCGTCACCGGACGCGCGAAGCTCCCCGGCAGCCACAGAGATGGGGAGGATACCATGGGCTTCCTGACCGAGGACGACATCGCCGCACTCCGGCCGGCGCAGGAGGCGATGTTCCCATCGCCGATCCCGACCCAGGTGGTCTCCTCCGACGAGTTCTCGCCGATGCCGCAGACGCCCGCGCAGAAGCGGGTCGAGGCGCGGATCAAGGAAATGGCCGACGAGATCGGCCCGAAGCAGGGGCTGGATCGCCGCCGCTTCCTCGCCACCGCCTCCGGCATGGCGGCCGCCTTCCTCGCGATGAACGACGAATACGGCCCGCTCTTCGGCGTCTCCCGCGCCGAGGCCCAGCAGGCGGACGCGGCGGCGGCGCGCGCGGCGACGCTCAAGGACCAGTTCGTCATGGACGTCCATACGCATTTCCTGCGCGACACCACGCGGCTGACCGGCTTCGTGAACATGCGCCAGTCGGTCGGGCGCGCCGGCTGGAACCCGGCCCTGAACCCCGAGACGCAGAGCCTGCAGAGCCTGATGTACGACAACTGGTTCAAGGAGGTCTTCCTCGACAGCGACACCAAGGTCGCGCTGATCAGCGGCGCGCCGTCGGATGACGAGCAGGACTGGTTCCTGACCAACCGGATGAAGTTCGATGCGCGCCGCCGCATCAACGACGCCGCCGGCACGAAGCGCGCGCTGAGCCACGCCATCTTCACGCCCGGCCAACCGGGCTGGATGGATGCGGTCGACCAGGCGATCGAGCAGCTGAAGCCCGACAGCTTCAAGGGCTATACGATCGGCGACAACACCAACAAGCACCTCGCGCAATGGCCCTGGCGCATGGATGACGAGGCGCTGATGTACCCCTTCTACGAGAAGCTCGTGAAGGCCGGCATCCCGATCGTCTGCGTCCACAAGGGGCTCTTCCCGCCGCAGATCGAGGCGCGCTTCCCGCGCCTGCTGCCCTATGCCCGCGTCGACGATGTCGGCAAGGCGGCGAAGGACTGGCCGCAGATCAGCTTCGTCATCTACCACTCGGCGTACAGGTTCGCCGGCGGCGGCACCGCCGAGCAGGGCCTCGCGCAGCTCGAGGCGACCGGGCGCGTCGAATGGGTCAGCGACCTCGCGGAGATTCCGGCGAAATACGGCGTGACGAACGTCTACGGCGATCTCGGACAGATCTTCGCGCAGAGCACGGTGGTGCAGCCGCGGCTGGCGGCGGCGATGATGGGCATGCTGGTCAAGGGCCTCGGCGCCGACCACGTGGTCTGGGGGACGGATGCGATCTGGACCGGCAGCCCGCAATGGCAGATCGAGGCGCTGCGGCGGCTCGAGATCCCCGAGGACATGCAGCAGAAATTCGGCTTCGCCCCGCTCGGTGCGGCCGACGGGCCGGTGAAGACCGCGATCTTCGGCGGCAACTCGGCCAAGATGTACAAGTACGACCAGCGCCGCGCCGGGCTCGAGGGCGATGCGGTCAGCCGGGTGAAGGCGCAATACGCCGCCGCCGGCGGCGAGCGCAGCAACCTCGCCTATGGCTACGTCGCGCCGCCGGGCTAGGACCATCGCGCCCGGCGGCCCGATCCGGCTATAACCGGGCCATGCTGGATTTCGCAGGGACCCGCATCCTCGTCCTCGGCGACGTCATGCTCGACCGCTTCCTCTATGGCGGGGTCGAGCGGATCTCGCCGGAAGCGCCGGTGCCGGTGGTGCGGCTCGGCCGGACGCTGGCCATGCCGGGCGGCGCCGGCAATGTCGCGCGCAACATCGCCGCCCTCGGCGGCCAGGCGGTGCTGGTCGGGCTGCTCGGACGCGACGCGGCGGCGGCCGAATTGCACGCGCTGCTCGCCGCGACGCCAGGGATCGAGGATGCCTGCGTCGAGAGCGCTTCGCGGCCGACCAGCAGCAAGATGCGCGTCATCGCCGGCACCCAGCAGGTGGTCCGGCTCGACGACGAGACCGCCGCCCCCGCCGCGCCGGAGGAAGCCGCCGCGCTGATCGCCGCGGTCGCCGCCGCGGCGCCGCGCTGCGCCGCGCTGATCCTCTCGGACTACGGCAAGGGCGTGCTCGGCCGCGGCGTGATCGCTGCCGCCATCGCCGCCGCGCGCGCCGCCGGCATGCCGGTGCTCGCCGATCCGAAGAGCGACGATTTCGCGCTCTACCAGGGCGTCGATTGCCTGACGCCGAATGCCCGCGAGCTTGCCCGCGCCGCGCGGCTGCCGGCCGGCACCGAGGCCGAGGTCATCGCCGCCGCGCGCGCCGTGATGTCCGCCGCCGGCCTGCCCGCGCTGCTCTGCACCCGGGCCGAGAAGGGCATGGTGCTGGTCCGCGCCGAGGGCGCCGCCACCAGCGTGCCGGCCGAGGCGCGCGAGGTCTTCGACGTCTCGGGCGCCGGCGACACGGTGATCGCGACGCTGGCCCTGGCGCACGCCGCCGGGCAGACGCTGGAAGAAGCCATGCGCATCGCCAATGCTGCGGCCGGCATCGTCGTCGGCAAGCTCGGCACCGCGACCGTCTCCGCCGCCGAGCTCGATCACGCGATGCGGCTCGGCGGCGGCAGCGCGCCGGACGAGGCAGCGCTGCTCGACCACGCGGCGCTGCAGCGCCTGGTCGCCGACTGGCGCGCGCATGGCCTCAAGGTCGGCTTCACCAACGGGGTCTTCGACATCCTGCATGCCGGCCACGCCGCCTCGCTGCGCGCCGCGCGCCGGCGCTGCGACCGGCTGGTGGTCGCCCTCAACACCGATGCCTCGGTCAAGCGGCTGAAGGGGAAGGAGCGGCCGGTGAACGGCCTCGCCGACCGCGCCGCGGTGATCTCGGCGCTCGCCGCGGTCGATGCCGTCACCGCCTTCGATGCCGACACGCCGCTCGACCTGATCCGCCTGCTGCTGCCCGACGTGCTGATGAAGGGCGCCGACTACAGGGTGGAGAATGTCGTCGGCGCGCCGGAGGTCATCGCCGCCGGCGGCGAGGTCGCGCTGCTGGATCTCGTCCCCGGCCGCTCCACCACCGGCACCATCGCCAGGCTGAAAGGCCGCCCATGACCGATATCCAGATCGTCCTTCTCGTCCTGCTGGTGCTGGCGGTCGCCACCGCCGCGCAAGGGGTGCGCACGGTCCCGCAAGGCGAGGTCTGGACGGTCGAGCGCTTCGGCGCCTTCACCCGGCTGCT
>Ga0114976_10000181_pt1 | contig 36776 bp, 44 predicted proteins | sample S_130805_EF_Meta_FD_87319 | JGI IMG/M metagenome (GOLD analysis project Ga0114976, IMG submission 87319) | Freshwater microbial communities from Lake Simoncouche, Canada to study carbon cycling - S_130805_EF_MetaG | ecosystem: Environmental > Aquatic > Freshwater > Lake | place: Lake... | reverse complement strand
CAGCAGAAGATCTTGTAGATTCTTCAGTAGAAATTCTAGTCTCTAAAGATGCGTCAGCAGAAGCATTCGTGGAAATAGTTGCTGCTAATGAAGCGTCAGCAGAAGATCTTGTAGAAACTTCAGCAGATAAATTGTTAGTTAATACTAACTCAGCAGAAGTAGCTCTTGATTCTTCAGAAGAAACTCTTGTTGTTAATGATGTATCCGCAGAATTTCTTGTAGATTCTTCAGTTGATACTCTTGTTGTTAATGATGCATCACCTGAAATTCTAGATGATTCTTCAGTTGATAATTCAACTCCCAATTCATTTAAAGCCGCAGTAACATTGTTAGTTGAGGGTCCAAAAGTGCTATTACCTAAAAATTCAATGTTTGTTGCGGTAATACCTGATGGGTTAGTTATTACTGGACTGGTCAAAAATAAGTCTGATTGTAAGTCTAAGACTATTCTAGTGTTTGTAGCCATAAAAAAAAAATTATTTTTTATACTTTAAATGTTCTTTCACATCATAAAATTCAACTCAAATTTTATGTTTTAATGATACATACAAATTCAGACCTGAACAACCTAAAATGGGTTATTCACTTAATATGTTTATAAATTTAAATAAAAGGATAAATAAGAATATTAATAATCGTCTAGATAAGACTTTGATCTACATATAAATATTTTATATATTTGAAAAATTCAAAAATTTTACAAATTATATAATAAGTTTTTTAAATTCTTAATAGAATTTGTATATAAAAGAGGTTCACAAGAACCACTCTCATTCAAATAGTTATTAACTTCTTGTTGTAATTCTTCTGTTTTTTCAAACACAAAAATCGCTTTATTTCTTTGTTTTTCAAGAATCATTTTAAACCCCTTCAATTTCAAATAAGCTCCCAAATATAGGTCACTTGTTGTATATTTTTCTTCTTGTTCCATTTTTAATTTTTTGTTCTTTTTATAAATATGTTATTTTTTTTCTTTGTTTAAGTAATTTTTACTTTTTTTTTAATTAAATCTGTATGAACATAATATTATGCTACCGATTGGTGGTGGAATATTGAATGTTATTATTTTACCCGTAATATCGTAATCAAACATAACTCCTTCATCTTGTAGTAAACCGTTCAAATAAATATGATCGCTACCCTCAATTGGTGTAATAGACAATTCAAATACAGTATTAACACCATTAATTAATCCCATAGGAGTTTCATTATCAACAAAGTTAATTTCAGAGTATGTTCTATATGACGCTAATAATCTACTATTTGCAAATGGTGCAACATTAAACTCAATTGTTCTTCCAATTATTATATAATCGGCATTTATACCTTCTTTTTGTAAAAGACCATTATAATAAATGGATTCAGAATTTATTTCAGGAGTATATCGTAATGTGAATAGTTTATTTACACCATCAACAGGATATAAAACTTCTTTATCAACAAAATTTGGATCTCCACATTGAGTTGTGCAATCGGACTTTAAAACTAAATCAGAATCAGTAATTCCTGCGTAATACCAATATTCAACAATACCTTCGGACGCAGAAACATAACGTCCTCCTGAAAATACGGTATCACCTGATAAAATACCCACCGTTAAACCAACAACTCTAAAAGATACGTCGATCGCTAAATTGGCTTCAGTGGTCGAAGTATAGGGTCCATATCTATTATCTAAGATCTTGGGTGCTAGTGGATTTAAATTATCATTAATTAATATTGCCATGATTTAGAATAATCCGTTACCCAAAGTTATTGTGTTTAGTGTTGTTTTATAATTTCCCAAATAAATGTAAAAACTGGCGTTTGACCAATATCCGAGCTCACTACTTACTATCCCGATAGTACCTGGATCAAACAAACTCGAATTGGACATTAAACCTTTATTATCGGCCGCCATATACCATTGAGATTTTAAACCATATGATGATAAATGTGCAAACCATAAAAACTCAGTTGATGCGTTATAAGTTATTGTGAGATTTCCCGACGCACTTGCAAGTACTTTGTTTGCAGTCCCCGAAACTATTGAATTAATAATATTTTGAACCGTAATTTCTGTCGATGATTTTCCATAATAATAAGGGAATATTCCTGTAATAGTTTTAGTGGAAGAATCATATGAATTTGCAGCTAGTTGAGGTGCGTTTGTCGATCTTACTTGAGGAGTTGTTTTATCATCTAAACCTTTATTTGTTTTTTTCGCCAATCCTGATAAATAATTTCCTCTCGATTTATAAGTTGTTGATGAAATAGTAACTCCCGTAGGAATAACATAAGTTTCACTATATGATAATGAAAAAATGTAATTGGGGTTATTTGGATCAACATAACCATATTGGTCGGGTGAATTTCTTGTTTGTAAAAAATCAGGTATGTTTGTAGAAATTAACGAGGTCGAGTTGTTTCGAATAATTTCTAAATAGGTAAAGTTTCCTGCGTCATTTTTTGTTGCACTTGCAATTAAATTTGCAGAATAAGTTGATCCCACTTCTACTGTTGTGTTATTATTACTAATAGTAATAGTTGGTGTGGTGTATGTAGGTTGAAGGGTTGGAAAAAACATTTCATCTAATATCGATACAAATGTTCTACCTGATAAATCAGACACTGAAGTTCCTGCAGGTAAGCCCCCTATTGTGGATGCCATTTCTAAAGTCGAATCCAATAAAGTATTATAAGTGGTAAATAACGTATTTTCATCTAAACCAAGACCTGAATCTGGTTGAACTGAAATAGATTGAGATTGGGAAAATCCTGTAATTTCAACGACTCCCCCGTAATTATCGACCAATTCCAAAGTCGATCCACTTGAGTTATAATTTCCACCTATAACGTAAGTATCAGTAACTCCTGTGATAATAATTTCACTTCCATTACTGGTCAATAGAGTTAAAGTTTGTGCCGAGTAATCTACACTACCACCTGTGATTTCATTTGTTGTTATTGCAGATTGAGGAATTGTATAAAGAAATATTTCTTGCCAATCATTGATATTAAAAGACCAAGTAATGTCTTTAAGTTTGAAGTATCTATTACCTCCCTCGACTCCAACAATCATTCCTGATCTTCTTCGATCGTATGGTATCAAGTTCAAATCTGACTCAGAACCAACATTTCTGATACCATCAATACCATATAGTGGATCAATTACCGCATACGTATCTCGAGTGTCCATTGGGGAGATGAAACCCATAATACCAACGCCACCAATATTACTAAAATCAGCCATCTAACCTTATTATATTCATAAAATATTATTCACATAACCACAGATCAACTTGAGCATAAGTTGATACATAGGTTCTATATACTTTATAAATAGTGAGGTTACCAAAAATGTCAGGTATTGTTACATTAGGTTTTGAAATTATTGGAACGACAAATCCTGCACATCCTTCGGAGCTGTTTCTAACTAATGAAGGTTGTGTCATATCTTCTGGTATTAAATAATAACCATAACCACCACCTTGAGGTATCATTATATGAATGTTTGTCGAATCAAATGATTGGGTGTCAATCAATAATATTTCTTGTCCAGCTGTGAAATCAGGAGTTGATAATTTTCCAAAATAAATTGTAGGACCTACAGACGGACTTGGTGTTGGGGTCGGTGTAGGAGTACTTGTTGATGTCGGTGTAGGAGTAGGTGTTGTTGTTGATGTCGGTGTAGGAGTAGGTGTAGGTGTTGGGGTACTTGTCGATGTCGGTGTAGGAGTAGGTGTTGTTGTAGATGTCGGTGTAGGAGTAGGAGTTGTTGTAGATGTCGGTGTCGGTGTTGGTGTGTTAGTCGAAGTAGGTGTTGGCGTAGGTGTATTTGTTGGTGTAGTCGTTGGCGTTGCACCAGGAGTTGCGGTAGGTGTTGGTGTAGGAGTGTTAGTAGGCGTAGGTGTTGGTGTAGTTGTCGATGTAGGCGTAGGTGTTGGTGTTGTAGTATTTCTAGGTGTAGTCGTTGGTGTAGGGGTTGGTGTAGGTGTTGGTGTGTTAGTTGGTGTAGTAGTTGGCGTTGGTGTAGGAGTAGTAGTTGGCGTTGGTGTAGGAGTTGTAGTTGGTGTTGGCGTTGGTGTTACTTGAGATATAATTTCTTCTTTGAATCTTACATCTACTGTTGCTCCGCTAAGTTCGGCATTGGTACAATATGCTTGATCAGATACCGTTGAAAAATCATCGTCAAGTATAGTCTCAATCTGTGCCGTTGTTTGACCCGCATCAAATTCAACCTCATAAGGTATTTCCAATAAAGTTCCATCCAACTTTACAATATTCAAAGTAAATAAGACACAACTATTTGTATCTAACGGATAGTTGTAATTTAAATATGATTGTATTTTAATTGATCCTTGTATAATTAAAATTAGAACAGTAACTTCAAAAGGTAATGGTGAAGGTGACGGTGTTGGTGTAGGAGTTGGTGTCGGTGTGGTAGTTGGTAATGGTGTTGGAGACGGAACTGGTATAATTTCATAAGTGAAATCATTAGGTGGGCAGAACTTAGTTTGGCAATCAGGACAATCAGGATCAAACATTAAAAATTTGTCCTTGAGTAATTTGAAATTATGTTTAACCTCATCACTTCCTAATGGCTCAACATACATTCTAAATTGTGAAATTCCACCCTCAAAAGTACCACCAAAATTTTGTTCTAATAAAATATTGGTTTGCATTCCTGACAATGAGGAATTGTTTAAAATGTTTGTTGGAAGACACTCGGGATCTTGAATATAATTACCCGTTAGTCCTGAACAACTCGAAAAAGTTAAATTTTCATGTAATCCTTGCGTTCCACCACCCCAAGAAACACTAAACGGAACACCCAATTGTCTTTCTTTATCGGTATTCAAAGCTCTTGGGATTACTTCTTCAAAATCCTCAATTGTGTAAAATATTTTTCCGTTAATATAAATTTTTAATCTACCTCTTCTGTATTTTTCTTGTTCTAACCAAAGTTGGTTCATTTGAACCAATGTAATTTTTTCGGCAACAGACTGATCATTTGTGTATGGAGGTGCTATTAGTGATTGTGCATTATTTGCTAATGATTGTAAGTATTCTTCTTGGGTTATAACACCCAAACCTCCATACCAAAATAAATCACATTCTTCTATAAATGTATATCTTTCCCAAACCACATTAACTTGAAACCAATGTTCATCATCTAACCATTCTGGATTTACATTCAAACAATATGGGTAGATTGGTGGTGTGCATATATCTTGAATAGTATATCCTGTTACATAAGTTTGTCCTGTCACACAAGTACCTGTTGTTTCACAATCACCCGTAATTTTTAAAACTCTAACTCCAATTCCGGGATTTTTAGGGTCACCACAAAGTCTTAGTGAAATGTTATTTGATAAGGTATCCATTTTAGGATCTTTTTCACAAGTATCCTCGATAGTGTCAAAAGGATTCGACTGAACTCCACTACATCCACATCCACAAGTGGAACCTGGATAACAAGACCCCCCACAACTATCACATGAATGACATTTTGGAGTACATGAAGGTGGTGGTGGAGCATCACAAGTCGGAGTTGGTGATGGTGTTGGTACCGGTGTTGGTGTTATACCAGGAATAATGTGACCATAATTAAAATAAAAATTATAATCTTGGTTTGAAACTCCTGAAAATGTAAAATTATCAATTGTTGTAGGTTCGACTAAAGTACTTCCTGTTAGAGAAAATTGTTTTACTTCAACAATACCTGAATTTCCGTTGTTATTATTTTTTACATTATAAAGTTTGATTAAATTTTGACCATCTCTTACTTTATCTTCAGAAAATCTAATAATATTTGTCGTACCACTACAAGTATATGGAATCCCACTAAATGAAATTGACGGTGATGTGTTATCGGCGACAAAAATATAATTTGTTACTGAGTTTGCTGAAAAGACAACACTACCAACCAAATGGTTATTAAAATATACATCAAAATTATCATCTATCGTACCATTATCGTTACATATGCTAAATGACAACACTCTTTTAAAGTATATTGGACACACATGAGTTTGACATTCCCACCCACATGATTGACAAGGTAATTCATTACAATCACAACCACATTGTATTTTTTTGGTATTATCACCATTACAAACATTACATCCGTAATTAACATGTGGATCATGTTGATTATTTTGAGATCTTGGTGGATATATAAAAATACATCTACTATTAAAAATTTCAGGATCACAACAACTACAAGTTGATACACAATTTGCCAAAGGAGTTGTAACTCTTGTATATCCTGTAAAACAAGGTGCCGTTCCATCGGCGTGGTGATAAAATTTATTTTCTGCTCTCGTACCTAAATAAAAAAATGTATTTTTATTATTCGGATATATTTCATTTAAAGTTGTTTCACCTGGACTTGGTAAGTATTCATTAATGAAACGAGGTTTTAGTAACATTTCAATTGACCAACCTTTATTCATTCGATCAGGTAAAATGTTATAATCGTAACCAAATAACTTATAAAACCCTTGATAAAAACCACCATATAGTTCGTGATACTTACCAACTTGTAAATTTTCTTTTGAAACTACTTCGTATAATGTTTGTGCGGTTATTCCTGAAAATCTACTGTAAGTTCCTGTATATCCAGTAACTTGAAATAATTTTAACCTTCTATCAAAATATAGTCTATCAAATTTTAAATAGTCGTTGAATAGTCCGTTGGTAAAAGTTATTGTTTCACCTGTCATTTTATCAACCAATCCGTTATCTATACCTGTTAAACCAATATCACAGGATTGGTTTATCTCAAAACAATCAATATCTAAATTATCAGGTTCATAATAGTTTTCAGAAACAAATAAATTTTCTTCATTATAATTTTTATATGTTAAATTTTTTGGAATCCAAGATTCTGAACTATTAATATCAAAATATATTGGTAATTTTTTTCCATATGTTTGGGCGATCAAAAAAGGTGAAAAAACTACCTCTTCATTAAAATCTCGTTCATCGGATGCAAGTGACATATCTTGACCATCATAGACAAGTTTTAATTTCCACTTTTGATAAACATATTGATTTATATTTTGATACGCCATGTTTTTATCTATAAATACAACATATCAAAGTATTTATTGTAAAAAAACTATTATGTTAGAATTCGGAAAAGAATACTTTAGTAATGAACATTACTTTTATCTTAAAGATAGGGGTGATAAATTTTCGGTTTATTATTCTGTTGGTAAAACGTTAAAAGAGTCAAAAGACCAAGATTCCGAAATTGTTTTCCTAAAAGAAGATTTAAATAAAGTAAAAAATTTTATAAAAAAAATAATTTCATCGGGTAAAAAATTTACAAAAGATCAATTAAAAAAAATTTTTAATAAAATACAAAAAAAGGAAAAAGACGTTAAGTTAGATGGCGAATTAGATGAATTTGTTGGTGCTGATGGATCTTTTTTGGGATCTAATATCCCAATGTTAAATCAAAGACAAGTAACTAAAAATACAACCGACCAAACCGTGAGAATGACAAAGGCATCTCAATTTCCATTTATTCGTGTTTATTATGGTGAATCTGAGGAGGAAGTTGATAATTTGTTAGGTGAAATAAATATGGAAGATGCTTTTGGTTATGAGGAAACTGAAGATGCAAAAAGTTACAAAGAAGCCTCAAAAATATTAAAAAAAATGGGAGTAGAAGATCCATTTGAAAGAAATGATAGATTGGAAACAATGGGATTTGATCCTGAGTATGACGATCAATTAGAAAAACAAAAAGAAAATGGATTTTGTAAAGATTGTTTTTCTAAACGAAGATTATCTGAATTGGAGAAAGGAAAAATGCAAAAAATGTTAGATGAAATTTTATTAAGTAAAAAAAATAAATCTAATGATGTTGTAAAAACAAAAAAAAATGATGAAAAAGACAATGACGATAGCGTAATATCGAAATTGTTAATAAGAAATATTGAAGCAATCAAGAGACTCGCAGAAAAAGAAGGTGTAAGTATAGATAAACTAATTAAACATTTAAAAACAGGTGAATAGTAATTTATATAATAAAACTATCCCTTTACCTAAAGAGGTTACGGAGTATTTGCAAAAATGTTATGACATGTTTCCAAATTCTGACCCAACAATACAAGGTCACAAAAGAAATGAAGAATTAAGAAAATCAGGACATGTGACTTACCAACAATTAGGTAGAATTAAAAATTGGTTTGATAATTATGCTGGTGATGGTAAAGATGCTCCATATATATTAAATGGTGCTGACTATGTTAAAAATTGGGTTGAAAAGACTATTGGAGATCTAAGAAGTGGTGATGAATTTCATAATGATGTAAAAAACGATTACATGCCTGATGATGTAAATGATGATTTAATCGATAGCATGGGTTGGTTGGCCGATATGAATAGACCATCCAAAGAACATAGTACTTTCGTTCAGGATATAAAAATTAGAGAAGACTTACAAAGGATAAACCAAATAATAAAAAAAATAATTTAAAATGCCAGTTACAGAAAGATTAAATTACAACCAACCCGAAAATGAAATGTCCTCAATTGCTGACGAACAAAGAAAAAGGCTGTTTCCTAAAAACGATTATAAGGAAACTAACAAATATTCTGCGGTTAATAAAGATGCAGTTTCTGATGGTGATGAGTTCGGTAAAGGTACGGGTGTTTTTTTAGACACCTCAAACGGTGGTTCTTCAATAGATAATGTTGAAAGAATTAACGAAATAAAAATTAATGAATATCAAAAAGAAAAACCTTATACAACACCATCAGCATAATGAAACTTTACAATACACTTGAAAATCTTATTCTTGAGGTAGCAGCAATTGATAATATTGTTGATTCTATTAGGAATCGAAAGAGAGTTGTAATTTACTATGAAGGTGATGAGCCAGGTGGTAGAGGACTTAGAGTTATTGAACCTGTATGTTATGGGTATAGTAAATCTGATAATCCTGTGTTAAGAGCTTGGGATTACGAGGGAGCTTCTCACACCGCATATTTAGGTAAAAAACCACTACCAGGATGGAGATTATTCAGAGTCGATAGAATAACTTATTATCAACCATCGGCAGAAACATTTAATGAACCAAGACCAAACTATAATCCGAATGGAGATAAAAGTATGTCAAAAGTGATTGTAAATGCAAAGTTTGATAGACCTGTATAAAGTTAAAATTAAAATAATATGAATTCAGAACAAGAACTTTTACAAAAATTGATGGTATCTAAAAAGATAATGGAAAGACACGACCAAATTGGTAGGGGTGGTGCAAGTTCTGGCGGTTTTTCATCACCAAATGTTGAGGAATACCAACCAGTAAATGCAACTTACAATTTACCACAAGAGTTTTTACAAGAACAACAAACACCAAAAATTGAGATCCCTAAAGGAGCCCCAAGCCAAGATAGAATTTTAAATTCAAAACTACCTGATGAAATAAAAAGATTAATGATTGAGCACCCAATCGAACAACCTAATATGGGTGCGGGTTCTAACTCAATTTTAAGTAATGAATTGGTTGAAAAGGCATCTCGTCTTATGAACGTAAATGCGAAAGGTGATGTTCTAAGTGAAAATAGACCACAAAAATCTCAAACTCAACAACCTGTTTCAAACTCTATTACTTCTGAAGAAATAAAAAATATTGTTAGAGAAACGGTAGAAGAAGTCTTATATGAAAATGGTTTATTGGTTGAATCAGAAAGTAACTCTAATGAAGTTTTTAAATTCAGAGTCGGTGATAGGATCTTCGAGGGAAAACTAACTAAAATCAAACGAGTTTCTAAATAAAAAAAACATAACCCACTTTAAAAGGTGGGTTTTTTGTTGTTGATTATTCCAATGGATTCATTTATCTTTTGTTAAAAATCATATGCAAAAAATTAATATTTTAGTATTACCTTCAGACAGAGCGGGAGTTGGTAGATACAGATCAGTAGACCCTCACGTAAATTTACAAAAACATTTCTTAAACGATTTTCAAATCGACATTGACTACGAACCAAACGTTCAAGATGATAACTATTGGAAAAATTATCAAATCGTACATTTTCACCGAAGTATCGGAAGAGATATGGATGAGTCCCCAAATATTATACAGAAATTAAAGTCTATGGGCATTGTTGTTATTGGTGACATTGACGATTATTGGTTACCAACTAAAGAACACCCAATTCATGATTTAATCATACAAAACCAAATTCACAAAAAAATTATTGCAAATTTAAAAGTTTGTGATTATGTCACAACAACAACTGAATTATTTGCAAACGAGATTAGAAAATTTAATAAAAATGTATTTGTTTTACCAAATGCAATTGACCCAAGTGAAGAACAATTTAATGAACCTACATTACCATCAGAAAAAATTAGAGTAGGTTGGTTAGGTGGTTCATCCCATTTACACGATTTAAAATTGTTAGATGGTATGGTTTCTAAATTGTCATCACTACAAGATAAACTACAATATTATGTTTGTGGTTTTGATACTCGAGGTGTAGTTACGGAAATTAATCAAGCAACGGGTGAGAAAAAACAAAGAGCTATTAAACCACAAGAAACCGTGTGGGTAAAATACGAACAAATCTTCACAAACAATTATAAAATTATTTCACCTGAATACAAATCATTTTTAGATAAATTCCAAGAAGGAGATTATCCCGCAATTCAAAATGAAAACTATGTTCGAGTTTGGACAAGACCTGTCGAGTCATACGCAAGAAACTATTCGAAATTTGATATTTCATTGGCACCAATTAAAAACCATGTATTCAATAGATTAAAATCACAATTAAAAGTAATCGAAGCAGGTTTCTACAAAAAAGCATTAATCGCGTCAAATGTTGGCCCTTACACCATCGATTTAAAAAATGCATACAACGATGGTAAATTTTCCGATGGAAATGCACTATTGGTTGATGAGGTTAGAAATCACAAAGATTGGACTCAATCAATTAAAAGGTTGGTTGACAATCCAAATATGATTTCCGATCTTGGTGAAAGACTATATGAAACCGTAAAAGACAGATATGACCTAAATAAAGTTTCGATTACAAGAGCTGAATTTTATAAATCTTTAATTAAATAAGAAATGATTAATATACCACTAACAAAAATTTTATTTTTAGACATTGAAACCGTTGGGGGATGTGCCGACTACCAATCATGTATTAAAACTAATCCAAGAGTTGCAGAACAATATGATAAATATTTTGATTGGTTTTTAAAAAGATTTCCCGAAGATAAAGAATTTGGTGAAGATAGAACAACTGAAGAACATATGGACATAGTTTTTAGAAAAAGAGCAGCACTTGTTCCTGAATTTGCTAAAATTGTGTGTGTGTCTATGGCTTTCGTTTTAGATAATGGAGAGACTAAAAAACAAACATTTTCAGGAGATGATGAATATCAATTACTTTTAGAAGTTAGAGATCTTTTAAACAGATGTTATAAATTGGATTTTTATCTTTGTGGTCATAATTTAAAAAACTTTGATATTCCGATGTTGGCAAAACGAATGATTGTTAATGGTATTATGCCATCAAAGATTCTTCCTTCATACGATACAAAGCCTTGGGAGGTTAAAGCAATCGATACAAAAGAAATTTGGCAATACGGAGCCTACACCGCCATTGGTTCTTTAGATCTTATGTGTGCATGTTTAGATATTCCAACACCAAAAGACGGTGAGGTTAATGGTGGAATGGTTCATGAAGCATATTGGAGTCACAACAGATTAAAAGAAATTTCAGACTATTGTGAAAGGGATGTTGAGGTATTGATTGACGCAATAATGAAATTAAAAAGTTTAAAATAATGGAAGAAGAAAAATTTTCTGAAGAAGAACTTAACGATTTGTTAAATTCATTCGATGTATCGGATATTGATAATATTAATTTTGATCAAATGAATGAATACTTTGGATTTGATGTAATGGGCATTGAGCAAGAAGCGGAGGATTTAGAAAATGAAAAATTAGAATTTAAATTTAAAAAACTAAATTCTGACGCTATAACTCCTTCATACGTATATGAGTCAGATTCCGGATTTGATTTATATTCAAGTGAAGAAAAATGGATTTTCCCATTGGACAGAGCGTTAATTTCAACAGGAATACATTTTGACATACCGCAAAATTATGAATTACAAATTAGATCAAAAAGTGGTTTAGCATTAAACCAAGGTCTAATGGTGTTAAACTCACCTGGTACTGTCGATCAAGGTTATATAGGTGAAATCAAAGTTATTTTATTTAATACCACAAAAGAAAAAGTTAAAATACAAAAAGGTCAAAAAATTGCACAAGGGGTTCTTTGTCCCGTAGTTTCAGGAAGGTGGGTTGATTTAGTTGAAGTTGGAAATTTTGAAAAAAAGGATAGAGGAGATAATGGTTTTGGTAGTTCAGGAATATGAAAACAAAAGAAAAAATAATAAATGAATTGGATTCTGTAAATCAAGAATTGATTATGTCGTCTTATAACGATGGGTGGTGGAATCGATACATGATAGAAAAAAAAGAAATTTTAGAAAAAATATTAAAAGAAATAGAAAACGAGAATGATAACAATCGGATACTCAACAAGAAGTCATAACCCTCAACTAGCGGAATACATAAAAAAAAGTTGTGGGGGTAACAAACATTATGAAGTAATTGAAAAAGTTAATAATGGAGAAAAAGGATTAGCTCAAATTTATAATGAAATTTTAAATGAATCAAAAAATAATATTGTTGTTTTTTGTCACGATGACATTGAATTTGATACAAAAAATTGGGGTGAAAAATTAGTAAAATTATTTTCTAAAAACCCTGAATTTGGTATAATTGGGATTGCAGGAACTACGGATCTTATCGATGGTCGTTGGTGGTCTATGAAAGAATCTATGACGGGTATCGTATCTCATAAACACGAAGGTAAAAAATGGACTAATACATACTCACAAGATCAAGGAAATAAACTAAAAGAAGTTGTTGTCTTGGATGGATTATTCTTTGCTGTTGATAAAAATAAAATCAAAAATTCTTTTGATGAGAATTTTAAAGGGTTTCACTTTTATGAAATCCCATTTTGTTTTGAAAACCATATTAATGGTGTGAAATTAGCGGTAACAACTTTGATTCGTGTAACCCATAAATCAATAGGTATGACAAACGAACAATGGGAGGAAAATAAAAAACAATTTGAAGAAAAATATAAATCTAATTTACCGGTAAGACTCTCAAATAATAGAACATTGGAAGAAAAAATGTTTTTTGATATTGATAAGGTCGGTATTGGTATGACAACTTATAAGGCCGAACATAGAATAAAACAAAGTGCATTTACGGTTCCCAAATGGATGAAACATTTTGTCATTGTAAATGATGGGACACCATATGATAATTCTTCTTACCCTGAACAAGCACATTTAATACAACACGAGACAAATATGTGTGTCGGAGCAGCAAAAAATTCGGCATTACAATACTTGTTAGACCAAGGGTGCGAACATATATTTCTTATGGAAGATGATATTTTAATAAAAGACGAAAAAGTTTTTGAACAATACATTAGACAATCGGTAATATCAGGAATCAAACATTTAAATTTCGGTCTGCACGGACCAGCAAATAAAACAGGATCGACAGGGTTTAAAAATTTGGAGGATAGAAAAGATGTTGATGGAGAACCAAATCCAAGAATAATTATACCATACCCTGAAGGAATTAAAATTCCTCTGTATCCAAATTGTGTGGGGGCATTTTCTTATTATCATAGATCAGTTTTGGAGAAAATTGGGTTATTTGATCCTATGTTTAAAAACGCATGGGAACACGTTGAGCATACTTTTCAAACAATAAAAAATAATTTTCACCCTCCATTTTGGTATTTTGCAGATATCGAAAAAAGTTGGGAGTATTTAACAGACATACCAAATTCGATTGCGGAAAGTACAATCGCAAGAACTCCTGAGTGGAATGAAAATTTTATAAAGGGTACAGAACATTATAAACAAAAACATGGTGTAACACCAACTGAAACTCCTTTGTTTAATGTTGATGTCGTTTACAAAACAATAAACTATCTTTATAGTATTAGATAATGGAAATAGATGTTATAATATTGAGTTATGTGAAAGACGACTCAATTTTTAAAATGAATAACGATTGTATTGATAGTATTAATAATAGTACAACCGAACACAAATTTAATATAATTTTAGTTGAGACAAACAAAGATAGAAAGTTTGATTATCCTCAAACTAATGTCTTGGTAATTCAACCTGATGAAGAATTTAATTATAATCGATTTTTAAATATTGGTTTAGAATTTTGTAAAAATGAATGGATATTAATTTCAAACAATGATACAATATACCACGAAAACTTTCTTGACAAAATGATTGAAGCAAACGAATTTGATAAAGATCTTTTATCAATGAGCCCGATTGATGATACTTGGTTTAGACATAACGAATTTAATAGAAACATTAAAATTTATTATGGATTTAGAACATCTTACGAAATCACGGGATGGTCAATCTTAGTTAAAAGAAGTGTAATTGACCAAATAGGGGGATTTGATGAGAAATTTAAATTTTGGTATCAAGATAATGACTATGCTATGACTTTGATCAAACATAGAATAAAACACGCACTTATAACCGACTCTAAAGTGACACACCTTCTTAGTAAAAGTCATCATTTTATTGAGAATGAAAAAAAACATGAAATGACTGATGGGTTAATTCATGAGATGATAAAAAAATGGAATATTGTATAAAATTATAAAATGACCGATGGTTTGATGAGGAACTTTACAAATAAATGGAATAACAAAAAATAATATGACACTACAAGAAATAGGATTAAAAAATGGTACTGATAAATCAACGCACCATAATTTTATGGAATTTTACGATCAAAAGTTTAAAGATCTTAGATTTGAAAAAATTAACATTCTTGAAATTGGTTTTTTAAATGGATCTTCAGTATTTACGTGGTTAGAGTATTTTGAAAATGCAAAAATTTATTGTTTAGACATAATTGATGTCAAGTTTAAACACGAAAGATTTGTTTATAATAAAATTTCACAGGACGATCCGAGTTTATCAAAATTATTCGACGATGATTTTTTTACCATAATTATTGATGATGGAAGTCATTTAACTTCTCATCAGCAAAAATCTTTAGAGTTGTTATGGCCAAAATTAAAAAACAACGGATTTTATGTGGTTGAGGATTTACACACATCATTCAGACCAGAATATGTTAATAGTGAAACTACAACATATGATTTTTTAACTAATAAAAAACTAGTAAATAATTTAGAATCAATTAAAAAAGAATTTAAAGATGTGGAAATTTTTACAAAAAATAAAAATGATTATACTGATAGCGTCACATCAATTATTAAAAAATAAAAAAATATGGATAGAAAAATAATAGATTGTTTCATTTTTTATAATGAAATGAAAATGTTAGAGTTTAGGTTAAAAGAATTAAATGATGTTGTAGATTTTTTTGTACTTGTTGAATCAACCAAAACATTTACAGGAAACGATAAAGAATTGTTTTTCGAACAAAATAAAGAAAATTTTAAAGAATATCTTCATAAAATTATTCATATTGTTGTAGATGACCTTAATGATACAAACGCTTGGAATAATGAATATAACCAAAGAAACTCAATTCATTTAGGTATTTCAAAATTAAACTTGGATGAAGAAGATATAATCATTGTTAGTGATGTTGATGAAATACCAGATGTTGATACGTTGAGTGAGATTAAAAATAAAGGTTTGATAGACGGTCCTCACAATTTAGGTCAAGATATGTACTACTATAATATTAAATGTAAATTTAATGGTAGGTGGCATTGGGCAAAAATATGTAATTTTAGACATTATTCTAAAACAAATTTACCTCAACACATTAGAATAAAAGACGGAACAATCATTGAAAAAGGTGGTTGGCATTTTTCATATTTTGGTGATGTTGATTTTATCAAAAATAAAATTAAAAATTTTTCACACCAAGAATACAATAGAGATGAATTTTTAAATGATAATCACATTCTTTCAGTTATAGAATCAGGAAAAGATTTATTTAAAAGAGAAAATAAAAACATAACCTATACACTAATAGAACCTGAAAATAACGTATATCTTCCTAAGAACTACCAAATGTTATTGAATTAAATTATTAGTATTTAACCTTAAAAAAACAAAATGAAAATAGCCATAGTTATACCAACTTATCACAGAAAAGATGGTAATACATCAAAATATTTAACGAGAGCCTTAGATTCCGTTTTCAACCAAACTTACCAAAATTTTAAAATTTTTTTAATGGGTGATAAATATGAAAACGAAATCGAAGTTTTAGAGATTTTAAAAAAATATGACGGTAAAAAAATATTTTTTACAAATTTATTAGAGGCAAAAGAAAGGGATAATTATCTTATCCCAAGAGCAATTTGGCTATATGGTGGTGTAAATGCAACTAACATTGGTATAGAAATGGCTCTAAATGAGGGTTACGAATATATTTGTCATTTAGATCATGATGATTGGTGGTCTAATGACCATTTAGACGAAATATCAAAATGCATTAATGAAACTAATAGTAATTGGATTTGTACTAAATCAACTCGTTTATCCCCAAATAATTATTTACCAAATATACTAACTAAAAAGAAATATAATGAATTTTTACCATCAAGCAGTTCTTTAATACACTCTTCAGTTTGTATGAATTTTAAAGAAATCCCATTACGATACAGGGATTTATATTTAGAAACAGGTAAAGTTGGGTTACCTGCAGATGCGGACTTGTGGGAAAGAACTAAAGAATTTCTAACCTCTAATAGTCAAACAGGAATTTTTATAGACAAATTAACCTGTTATCATGAAGAGGAAGGATTTTCAAAAACCATAAACTTTTATTCATAGTAAATGAGAAAAAAAACACAACAAACAGAAGATAATGAAGTTCTTCTAAATTCCAAAAGAGACATAATCGAACAAGTAGTTAAAAAAAAATCAAAAAGTAAATTTTTAACTGAAAATCAAAAAATTTATTATGAAACACTTTTGAACAATCAAATAACAATTTGTTCTGGTCCTGCGGGAGTTGGTAAAAGTTTCATAGCAATGAAAACTGCGGTGGATCTATTATTGGAGGGTGGTAACGGATATGATAAAATAATAATTGTAAGACCAGCCGTAGAGGCCGAAGAAAAATTAGGAGCATTACCGGGAAATTTAGAAGAAAAATTAGACCCGTACATTTTTCCATCTTATTATCTTTTGAATAAAATAATTGGAAAAGATTCGAGAGAAAAATTAAAAGAGGCTGATATTATAGAAGTATTTGCTTTGGCATACATGAGAGGTATGACAATAGACAATGCAATTTTAATCTTCGAAGAAGCTCAAAACGCAACACCAAAACAAATGAAATTATTATTGACAAGAATTGGAGCCAATAGTAAGTTTTTTATATCGGGAGATATTGAGCAAACCGATAGATATAAAGACAAAAAACACTCAGGACTTTATGATGCGATACTAAGGTTCAACGGAATTCCAGGAATTGGAGTTTTTGAATTTGGCGAAAAAGACGGTGTTAGAAATCCTATAATTACTAAAATATTAAAAAAATATGATGAGGATAGCAATTGATTTAAATGGAGTCTTAAGAGACAATATCACAAAATTTACACAAATCTACGAAAAGTATTTGATTGAGTCAGAAAATAATACTTTTTCAGTTCAAACATACAATGTTGATTTGTCAGGAAACACTGAATCAATTGATCTTGAAGAAGATAATTTTGTATATGAAATTCTGTCCGATGTGACTAGTTTAGAACTTGATAAACACTTTTCATTTAAAAATAAAGATGAACTTTTTAGTTTCATGTATGAAGAATATACCATGGAGTTATTTGGACATTCTCCATCAACAGAAATAAATTCATTTAACACTTTAAATGATTTGTATGTCGAGTTTAGAGACAAGTACAATTTTTTAATCGTATCAAATGAGATTGGTAAATCTAAACCAGCATCCCTATTTTTTCTTTCAAAGTTTGGTTGTTTAATCGAAAAAATCATATTTTACAGTGAAATCACAAAAAATGACATGTGGAATGAAATAGATGTTTTACTTACCGCAGATCCTTCTTTATTATTAAATAAGTTAGATGGGAAGATTGTTGTAAAATACAATACTAACTACAATAAACACATAAATTCAGAATATGAAATATCAAATCTATCTGAGTTTAAAAAATTGATAGAAAAACTTTAAAAATGATTAAAATTTTAAATGAAAACTATTACATTGATTTAGATGTTTTAGATAAACAATTACAAATTGAAAACCCGTCAGGTGAAACTCAAATTCACATTGTTAAATATGAAGTTGTAAAAATGATGTTAGAAACAATTTTATCCGAAGTAGAAGAAGTGGATGAAAAGTTGGGACCTAATAATAGCGAATTAACAATACCTTTTAAACTATCATTTAACACATTACTTGTTAATAAAATAATAAATAAATTCTAAAAAGTTATGACTAACGAACAAATTTCTAAATTAGAAAACGCAATCTCCAACATGAGGGAGAAAAAATCAAGAATATATTTCTTGGTACAAGACACGAAAGGAAATGCAAAAGCTTCGGTAAGATATATTTACCAAATGGCGTTGTCTTTAAAAAATAATGGGTACAACTCAATAATGCTTCACGAAAAACCTGATTACTACGGAGTGTCAAGTTGGTTAGGTGAAGAATATATGACTTTAAGTCACAAAGCAATTGAGGGTACAAACTTAGAGATCTCACCAGAAGATTTAATTATTATTCCCGAAATTTACGGATTCGTTATGGATCAAATTACAAAATTACCATGTGGTAAAATTGTACTTTCACAATCATATGATTACATCTTTGAGACATTACAGCCAGGTCAAACGTGGAATTCATTAGGATTTTTAAAATGTATAACAACATCTGAAAAACAAAAAGAATATTTAGAAACACAAATGAGAAATGTTTCTTTTGATGTTGTAGAACCATACATTTCAGATACTTTTGTTATGAACCCTTTTCCACCAAAAACAATCATTAACGTACATACAAGAGATCATAGAGATACAGTAAATCTTATTAAATCTTTCTATGCTAAGTTTCCACAATATAGATGGTTCACATTCAGAGATTTAAGAGGTTTGTCAGAACAAGAATTCGCAGAAGCAATGAAAGATAGTTTTGTTTCAGTTTGGATTGACCAATATAGTTCATATGGAACTTTTCCTTTGGAATCTATGAAAATGAACATACCTGTTATTGGTTTAGTACCTGATATTGTACCGACATGGATGAATGAAGATAATGGTGTTTGGATTAATAACAAAACAATAGTTACTGATGTTATTTCCGATTTTATTCAAAATTGGTTAGAAGACAACATCAATCCAGCATTATATGAAAATATGAAAAAAACTATTGATTCATTACCATCTAAAGAAAAATTTGAATCCGATGTTGTAGAACTTTTTGATAGGTTAATTTCAACAAGAATGGAAGGATTTGAAAATCAATTAAATAAACTACAAACTATAGAATAAATTATTATGGAAAATAAAAATACAATTTCGGTAGTATTACCTTTAAAAACAAGAACCGCTTATGATTTTGAATCTTTTTTTGATAAAAGCATTCAATCATTAAAAAACCAAAAAGATGAATTTGATGAATTAGTTATTGTTCATTGTGATGAACTACAACTTGAGAATTATTTAACAAATTACGATTTTGACGGTATTAATGTTAAATTTGAAAAATGGACTGAAGAACCAAATTATGCCAACCAAATAAATAGAGGTGTTGAAGTTTCATCATCAAATTGGGTTTCTTTGTTAGAGTTCGATGATGAGTACTCTAAAATTTGGTTTAGAGTTTCAAAAAAATATATGGATATTTATAAAGATGTTGATGCATTTTTACCTATTGTAGTGGATGTTGATGATAAAGCGGTATTTGCAGGATTTACAAACGAGGCAACATTCGCAGCAAACATAACAAACGAGATAGGAATTTTGTCCAATGAAATTTTACAAAATTTTCAAAATTTTCAAATTTCAGGTATGATTATAAATAAAGAAAAGTTTTTGAATATTGGTGGTTTAAAATCAAATATTAAATTAACTTTTGGTTATGAATTCTTTTTAAGATTAACACATAATTCATCAAGAATTATGACAATACCTAAAATTGGTTACAAACATATGAATCTTAGATTAGGTTCTTTATTTTGGAATTACAAAAATAGTGATGATAGATTAAGTGCCGATGAAGTTAAATTTTGGATCGACTCGGCAAAAAAAGAATATTTTTATAATATAGAAAGAAAAATAAATTATGAACATCAAGAAGTTTGATAGTAGTAAATGAAATTAACGAGATAGAAGAAAAGAAAAAGAAAGGTAGAAAACCTAGCACAACAAATTACTTCGCCGAAAGAGAAGAAGAAGCTGTTAGAAATTTTTTAGTCGCAGAAACTCATTATGAAAAAAATAAAATTTATAATGAGTTTCTGAGAGAACCTTTAGATAAAATGATATCTTCAATAATTAGAAGGTATAAATTGTACAGGAAAGATATGAATTATGAGGAAATACATAATGATACTCATTCTTTTCTAATGACTAAAATTGAGAAATTTAAACCTTCTAAAGAAAAGAAGGCATATTCTTATTTTGGTACCATATGTAAAAATTATTTGATGGGTCAAATTATGAAAGACCAAAAAGAAATGAATCGTAAGATATCATACGAAGACATCTCAAGTGATCTGTCAAACAATATGAATATGTGTTATTATATTGATGACGATAGTATAAGTTCGGAATATATAATTAAAAAATTCTTAGAAAGATTGAGGTTGTCGTTAGAATCTGAAATAATATCTGATCAGGAATATAAATTAGGTTCTGCGATTTATGACATTTTTGAAAATTACGGTACAATTTTTCCAGATTCAAATAATAACAAATTTAACAAAAATATTATTTTATTTGAGATAAGAGAAATGACCAACCTATCAACAAAAGAAATAAGAACTTCTTTGAAAAAGTATAAAAAAATATATTTTGACTTAGTTCAAGAAATATTAAAAAAATAATATTTATATATTATGCCAAGACCGTCAAAAAAACAAATTAATTTATCTAAGGAATCTATGTTGTCATTGATGCAGGAGATATATAATGAACTTGTTGAGCAAAGAAATACTGCGATTAGAATCCAAAATAAAATGCTAACAATGATGAAAGAACCTGAAGATATGACTCTTATTGGTCCTGTCATAGAGAAACAACAAAAAATTATTAATGATTGTGTTGAGAAAAAATTAACTCTTTCAAAATTACAAGCACAAATGTGGCAAAAAAATACAGACAAAGAAGAAGATTTTACTTTGTCTGATTTAGATATAGATGATACAACATTTCAAAATCTTTTAAAAAAAGACATTAAATCTGATAATAAATATAAAATGTAATTTTTATTATGGCACAGATAGATATTTCAGAAGGGTTCAAAAAATTAGATAAAGAAGCTCAGGTTTTCCCAAAATACAAAGAACTTAAAAAAGATCAAAAAAATTTAAAAAAAAAAGTTTCTAATTCTTTTGACAAAAATGAAAAATTTTTAAAAACTCAACTTACTGAGTGGTCAGAAAAAAAACAAGAATATCAAAAAACAACTAAAACCGCCTTTGAAGAGTTAGTGAACCTTATAAAGTTAGCAAGAGGTAGTGGAGCGGAAACTAACTCCTATGTAAAAAAAGTTTTAACAAAATCTTTAAAAGAAATAAAACCAGATCTTAAAGAAATTTTGACTGAAACAATAATTAAAACGTTAGGGTGTTCCGTGGATTTTCAGATTAGTTTTAACCAAACTCAATATATAAAAGTTCAATCTATCGATTTTTTTGAAACTTTAACAACTAATTCAGATTCAAAACTTGGTAAATTAATATACGAAAAAGAACCTATCGCATATTTTGTTCCTCCGTTTGCAATGAACAAATCAATTTATGATAGAATACAAAATTTAAATCAACCAATAAGTGCGGTTGTTGGTACAGATTATATTGGTAAATCAGGAGAAGGAATTTTTAATTATGAGTATGTTCAGAGTTATAATGACCCTATTACCGGTAATATTGTAAATGGTAATTTTATTAAAATGACAAGTAGTGTTAGATCAACACCTTTTACTGTTGATAAATTTTTAAGTGACTACTTCGAAACAATTGATCTTTTTGATCAAAAAAATTTTTACACACAATTAATGAACATCATAACAGGTTCTATTTTTTCATATAAAGATAGTAGTAAAAACCAAATAGCATCCTTTCAAAAATTTATGAAATTATGCCAAAGAGCTTTGGGATTGTGTTATGATTCAAGTGCATCTATTGATGTTTCTGGTAACGCAAAAGTCTCTGAAAATGATTTAATTGACGATTCTTTTTTTGAATTAACCGAATTAGATTTAAGGTTAATCGAAGAAAATGTGTCAAATATCAAAAGAAATATAATTCAGTTCGAGGATTGTGAAAATTTAGATATACAAATGAATACCGAAGCCGTAGTTGATGCGTTATCAAGTATTCAATTTACCGAAGGTACTAATCAAACAAATTTTTTAGAGGAAACATCTGCGGTTATTTACAACACGACGGATGGTAGATTTAAATTGGCCTTTGATTCATCATGGATTGAAGAATTCCCAAAAGCATTACTTACGTCAATATTATCGCCTAAAATTCTTTTACCGTTTATGTATTTGGCAAAAACCATAGGAAATCCTGTAGATGTTGATTCAACAGTAACTTTAGAAGATTTTACTAAAAATTTCAAAACATTTTTTATTGAGTTTGTTTCAAAAGTAGGTGCTATTTTTACTGGTATTATTTTCAAAATAGTCCGTAAAGATATTGCTCTATTGATTTTAGAACTAAAGAAAGATATTGCCAAAGAAAGTAAAAAAAGAATTAAAAATATGATTTTTCCTTTAACAATATTAGGTATTGGTATTGGAATTAAAGTGTTAAAAGACTTTCGAGATTGCAAATCAATAGTTGATGATTTATCTAAGTTATTAAGTTTAGCACTTAAAAAGAAAATATCCAGCATAGAAAAAAATTCGGGAGCCGATGTTCCTTTACCGTTACTTTTCACATCTCGTTTGTTGGATGGGTATTCACCAACAAGAGCATATATAAACGTTGTGAAACAATTTGAGGAGTTAGGGATACCGACTGGACCAATGCCGGACGGTAGTCCAAATGAATTCATGGCCTCTGTTTTTGCAATGATCGATGGAATGGATGAAGAAAGTACTCAAAATGGTAAAACATTAATTGCAGTACCAAAATTGACGGTAACCCCATTATTTTTAACAACACCTAAAAAAGCATATGGAAAATCAGTTTAAAATAGAAACAGAAAAAGTAGAATCTTCAAAAATATTAGAAATCATTAGAAATTATAAAGATTCTTCAAACAAAGATTTGGCACTCGCTTTACAATATGTCGAAAAAGATTTTAATTACACTAAAGAGACTTTATTAAAGATGTCCGACCATTTAGATAAGTTAGAATATACCTATAATTTATTACATAAAGAATATACAAGTAGAACATGATGTTTAAGGGAAGAACTATTTTTCAAGGTGAGGTCTTAGACAATAAAGATCCTTTAATGTTAGGAAGACTAAGGGTATTTCCAAAACAAGAAACTAAAGTGGATATAGAACCAAATGGTGATATACCAGTAATAGAACAATGGACCTCAAAAGATACATTAGTTTTTTTACCATTATTACCATATTATATTTCACAAGTTCCGGCTATTGGTGAATACGTTCATGTTTTTTATTCAAACGTTAAAGAAAGAACAGGTAATTCTAAATTTTACATACAAGGCCCGATTCAAAAACCACAAAATAATTTATTAGAAACTTACGTTAACTCACAAAGTATGTTGTCTAGTGGTGAGTATATGAAACAAGCCGCCCCGTTAAAAGATAATGAAGGTAAAACCATACCTAAAGTATTCGGTATTTATCCAGAACCTGAAGACAATGCACTTTTAGGGAGAGGTGCGTCAGATGTTATTGTTAAACAAGATTCGGTTTTAGTTAGATCAGGAGTAAGTTCTCCTCCGACTCTTGAGTCCCCATTTCCAACAAAAAATTCAAATTGGGGTTTTTTACAAATTTCAAACTTTGATTTAGAAAGAACAAAATTACCCAAAGAAACTGCAGATGTTACTCAAACAAAGTCTCTACAAGTAAAAAGACTAATAGAGTGGGAATTAACTAATAGTGTTGTTATTAGCGGACAAACAATTGGTGGTGGATCAACAGGTGACACTTTTTACAATGGTAATGTAAAGTTATTCACATTAGTTAGCAATCCACAAACAACAACAATAAACGTGAATGGTTTGTCGGACTTAGACAATTATAAAAGTTCTGTAGATTATGAAATCTTTTTTACTGGTTTAACTTTTGATTTAGCATCCAACTTGATAAACACATTTATCGATAACGTAAATGATGGAAAAATTAAAATAGATGGATATCCCATGTATCCACCACAACCAGATCTAATGTTAGAAAATCAATTTCCTTTTTATGTTAGACCTAGTAAAAAAAATGCAGATACATTAATTTCTTCAGGAACCACAGATTTTCCAATGGTGTCTTTGTTTAATAAAAAAATAAAACTAAATCCTTATGATATTTTTAGTGGTAGTTTTTTAGTTTGGTCTCGAGGGGTTATTGGACAACAAAATGAAATTAAAAAAATAGATATTGAGGTTAGTGAATACAGACCAAATCCAACATCATATAGTGTTTTAGGTAGTGATAATGTTTATTTGTTATCACATAAAACTCAAATACCAACAAAAGCAAAAGGTCAAAAAATAAATTTACAAGATTCTTTATACGGAATTGATCAACTTCAATTTACTGAAGAAATTGTAGATAGAACAGATCCAATGGTTAGAGGTGACCAACTTATGAAATTATTAAATGTTATTGTGAATTTTTTAGGGTCTCACGTACATAACATAAATAAAGCTCCAATACCAATCGGAACGGACGGAACAAGTATTGATGATATTAGAAAATTAATACAGGATGCCGATAACACAATTCTTAATCAAAATATTCGAATTAATTGATATTTATAAATAAAAGTAAATGTCGATAAATAATTCTTACTTTAGTAAAAATAATACTATAGTTTCTAATAGTTACGTTAATACAGGAAGAAACCCTGTTATGGAGTTATTCTATGGAAATGGTGGTATAAGTGATCCTACGGGATATTCTAGATTTATTTTTGATTTAGATTTAGAACTTTTAAAACAAAAAATTACAACAGGAGTTATCTCAACGAATTGTAGTATTTCAGGTATGGTCCATAAGTTAAAAATGACTAATACCTCTTATTTCAACAAAGAGTTATTGAATACAACAACTCCTGATGGTAGATTTAGAGCAACTTCGTTTGATTTAATTTTATTTAGAATACCTTATTTGAATGATGATCCATCAAAACCTCAATATTGGGACGAAGGGGTTGGTTATGATTATTACGATGTCAAAGACCCGATTGAAAGTGATCGAAATTATTCCAATAGACCATCAAATTGGTATCAAACTACAACATTAGGAAAATGGGGGGCACCTGGAATTTATAATAATTTAAATTTGGGGGGTTATCCATTTTCAGCATTAACCATTGTCGATGTACAACATTTTCAGTTTGGGGATGAAAATATCGAATTTGATATGACAAACGAGATCAATAGTCTTCTTAATGGTGGAATACCTAACCATGTAGGTTGGGGGATTGCATATCTACCTCAAGTTGAGTTATTAACAGGAACTGAAGGAAGTTATTCTGTAGGGTTTTTTACTCGACATACACAAACTTTTTATGAACCATTTTTAGAAACTACTTATGACGATCTAATTCAAGACGACAGAAATTATTTTACATTGGGTAAAACAAACAAGTTATATTTGTATGTTTTTGAAGATGGCAGTTTTATGAATTTAGATCAAAATCCATTGGTTACCATAAGTGATTCAAATGGAACCCCAATTCAAGGGTTAATAAATTTACCAAGTTGTAAAAGAACTCAAGGTGTGTATGAGATAACAATACCACCTCTTTTAGGTTACAAGACCCCTTGTATTTTTACTGATACATGGTCAAATATATTTTTAAATGGGATACAATTACCAAATGTAATTAACGATTTTACAATATACCCAACAAAGAAATCAATTCAAATTGGAACTTCTGTAAATAATCCACAACAATTTGGATTTGATTATTATGGTATTTTACAAAATGAAAAAATTCTTAATTCAGATTTAAGAAAAGTTGGTGTTATAATTAAAGAGGCATATACGACAAACAAATTATTACCAAATGTAGATGCGTCCTATCGTGTTTATGTTAGAGAAGGTCAAACTGAAGTTATTGTTCAAGATTGGACTAAAATTAATAGAACACCTAATGAATATTATTTTATGTTCGATACGAGAGATAAAATACCTAATGAATATTTTATAGATATTCAAGTAAAATCGACAGGTCAGATCAATACGTATAAAAAACAAATACAATTTCAAATCGTAAATAAAAAATAGAAGTATTTATAATAAAAAAAGAAAATGGCAGCAATTTATGTATTACAACTTTGTACATCAGGAGGACTTGTTGATGTTGAAATAGATGGTTCAGTATTACCTGGAATATCATTTTCCTTTAGTGGAGAAAATGGGATTGTCCTATGTGGTGAAGTTTTAGATGATAGTGAATCACCAACATCAAATTACACGGGAATTTCAGCGTATTTTGGGGGTTGTTCTGAATGTATGGATGATAACACAATAGATGTTAATTACGAATACACATTATGTGCTCCTAATTGTTCTGGCGGAACCACAGAATTAATATTACCTCATCCTGTTTGGACAACAAATTATGGTATGAATGTAGTACAACAAAATGCGGTTACTCTCGGAGGACCTGACGGATTAAACAACTAATATATGAAAAATTTAAACTCAATCATTAAAAAAGTTATTAGAGAAACTCACGAAGAAAGATCTTCGAGATATATGTTCTTTTCAAATTTAGAACAAATGAGAAGACAATGTGATTTATTATTAGATTTGGATCATGGGATGATCGAATCTGTATTAGAAAATGGACATGATTGGGCACAAGATCATATTAGTGAAGCAAAAAACAACATGGATCAAGTATTTGATTTTTTAATGAATGAATCAAAAAAAGATGGTATGGAACTCTCTATGAACATTGATGATAGAGATATGGTTATGATGGAAGGTAGAAAAAAAACAGGAACAAAGTTATGTGCTAGAGGAAAGGCATCGGCTAAAGCAAAATATGACGTGTACCCTTCAGCTTATGCGAATGGCCACGCTATTCAAGTATGTAAAGGTAAAATCAAAGGATTAGACGGAAATAAAAAATGTTCCCCACCTTATTGTTAAAAAAAATAAAACCACTTTTTTAAGAATTTTTTTTCCAAAAATTTTTTTTAATCTAATTAATTCATATATTTGTAGAACAATAAAACAAACGTATGAAAAAATTATTCAACAGGTTCTACAAACGATTTAAAGTAAGATTAAATAAGATTGGTAGATCTTCATCAATGAAGACTTATGAAGAAGTCGAGTTACATGAAAAAACAGCATTTAAAATTTGTGTAAAATTGATTTCTGATAAAGATTCAGATTTTATGATCGCACCCATGTCTCAAAAAAGATTTATAATTAATGAAAAGTTAAATCTTTTCATCTTAATTGATTATGGTAGAGTCGAAATAACAAATCACGTTTTTCATTATGATGTTAGACTTTCTAATAGAGATTACGAAAGAATTACATATTTATATGATACAGAAACTGAAAAAAGAAGATCAAACACCGAAATTACAATTAAGTCTAATGTAAAAAATACGTTAGATAAAGTATATGAAGCAATAATTAAAGAAACCCAAAAAAACCAATAAAAATGAAAAGTCTAATAATTGTAACTATTTTGTCACTAACATTACTTAGTTGTAAAACTTCTAAAAATGCAGGTTGTGATGCTTATTCTTTAAATTCAATTAATAATTCAGATACCTTAACTAAACTTCAAAAAATACAAAAAAGTTTGGATGAAGATGCGTTGATAATCTCAACTTGGACTCAAGAAGAAAGAAATTATTTTTACCAAAATTTTGTTTTTTCTTATGAAGAATTAGATCAAAAATTAGGTCTAAAATTAAAATAACTATCCTCCACTAGCAGGATTTACAGCTACTATATTTGATTGATCATTTGGGTCTTTAGCCTTACAAAAATGTTTTTGTCCTGTAGAATCATAAGTTAACACAATCATTTCTTTAGAATCTACAGGATTTTCAGCATTTAATTGACTTTTAAAAAATCTTGATAAAGGAACAATATCTAATTCATATTCTGTTTGAACTTCACCTACAGGACTGTCAGGAATCATAGATGGGTTTTGAACTTTAACCACAACACTCCAAAGTCCAGGTTCTTCTTGAGTAATGTTATTTACAACCGAGGACCCTATTTCGATCGATGGAGTTCCTTCACTCATTTTTCTAATGTCAATTAATTTATAACAATTAATAGGTCCTAAATTACTACCTGTTGTTACTTGTTCGACTAATAGTGGCCTTACATTACCCATGTGAGATTCTAAAAGTTGTTTAAATCTATTTGTATTCATAATCTTTATTTTTTTCTTGGTTTATAACTTGTCATAACAGGTTTTTGACCTTTACCTGTTTGAGTATCTTTTTTTTCTGCTGTTCTTTTTTGTTGACAAGCAGATCTTTTTTGCGAATCGCTCATTTTACCGGCAACACCTGCAGCTCGACATTTTGGGTATGAACCTTTAGATGTGTCTTGTCGTCCACAGGGAGGGTGTTTTCCATCGACTTTACGACAAATATCTACCCAAGGACCTTTTGGTTGAGAAGACCCCTTAGGTTTCTTCTTTGTCCCAAACCAAACGGCTAAATCTTCATTTAAAACACCTTTATCGGCAACTTCAACCCACTCATTAAATGGAACTTTTTCTGTAAACGGACTCATTTTTTCTGAAAAAGAAGGTTGTCCTTCTTTTGTCATAAAGGGATTTATAACATTACCGTCATCATCAGAAAAAGTGGCGTATGGATGATTTTTTATAAAATTAGTCACCTTTCTTGCCGTCGTTTCTATTTTTTTAATATCATCGAGTCTTTCATCTAAAGAACCATCATAACTATCATAATCTAATAAAGGACTATCAAAATCAGAAACTTTATCGGTAAATGGACCTAAAGAAGATTTACTCCACGGTCTAAAACCAGGTTGTAACGGTAAAATATAAGATCCTCTTGAATTCGTGCTATCACCAGTTGCCTCCCTAATGACTTTTCTAATTATTTGATCTAACTTATTCATTTGATTATAAATATAAATATCTTATATTTTAGTTATGGAACAACAAAAATACGGAAATCTTTTTGGAACAATAGATTTGTTATCTGAAGAACATTTAGAGATTATTTTATCCACAATGGATAATGAACACGCTTTATATTATATAATTGAGTCTGTAAAATCTGCACATAGAAAAAGCGCTTTCACAATTGGGGAAACAGAAGTTATTTCAAAAGCAATTAGAGTTTTATTAAAATAATTTATTAGATTTTTTAATATTTTCACAACCCCACATTGGTTGTAAATTATCTAAAGACCAACATTTTAAAAATTCATCATCACCAATTTCTTTAATATTGTATAATGAGATTGGGTGTTTGTGATCGACATGCCATAAACCATAATTATCCCAAGTCATTTCATCACTAAATTGTTTTTCTAAATGTTCTATTAATTGTTGGGGAGTGTATTTTAAAATATCAAAATAATGTCCGTTTTTTTTAACGTTATTTTCTTTTAATACTTGATAAATTGCGGTTCTGAAATTACTGATTAGTTTATAGAGGGGGTCTCTCGCTTTACGATTTCTTTCGTAATCACGTTTTATTTGTTTAATCTTATCAACATTCTTTTCACGGTATTCTTTAAGATATTGTTTTCTGTGTTCTTTGTTATTTTCATACCAAGTTTTGGATTTATTAGATAAATATTCTTTATTAGAATCTCTCCATTTTTTATCCGCAACTTTTTTACCACCAATATTTCTTCTACCTGATGGACCTAATTTAACACCATTTTCTTTAAGTATTCTTAACACTTGTTGTTTATTTAATCCTATTTTTTCCGAAATTGTTTGACTCCCAATTAAATCCTCATTATACATCTTAAGGATAGTTTTAATTTCTTCTTCTGATGGGACATATTTTTTCATATATATAAATATAGGGTATTAATCCAAAAAACATATAGTTATATATAAAAACATAAAAAAAAGGGACAATTTCTTGTCCCTTTAGTGTTATTCTTTAAGATTATGATTATCTCAATTCTCTTAAATCGAATGTTCTAACACCATCAACGGTAATGCGGCCATAAAAGCGATTATTTACCATCTTTTTCGCGTATCTGGTCATAATACCTTTGATTGGCGTAAAGTTGAATGGGTTATACATTGTAGGTGTTAATTGTAGAGGAACATACGGTGCGTAAATGTAACCTGTGTCTAACAATGAAGTTCCTTTGTGTCCGATCAAAACTTGGTTTGGTGGGAAGTAAGGATCACGGTAAACTTGGTAACGACCTGCTAATGTACCAACTCTTTCAATACCCATGTTGTATTGGTCTTGCTCAGGAGCCGCGTTAGATACGTGGAAGTATTCTAAATCGTCAAAGATGGCAGAAACCTCAGAAGATACAACGATCCAGTTAGCACCACCTCTCAAAGTAGATTTGTGGATTTGTGCTGACAATTGGTTGATTGCTGTAATCAAAGTTTGGTTCCAGTCTTTTTGAGTGTAAGAAGTGGTAGCACCAATTCTTCTCCATCCGTTGTAGTCCCAACGTAAGTTCCAAGCCGCACCTTTACGTAAGTCACGTAAAATTTCACGGTCGATCTCAGCAGCTACTTGCTCTGACAACAATGCTGTCAATTCAGCTTCAGCATCGATGTTGTGGAACGCCGCAACGTCTTGAGCTAATTCAGGAGACCATTGTGCTCTTAGTTTTCTTTCTGTAACAGATACAGTTACTGACTCAAGGTCAAAAGAAACCTCACCAATTTTGTCTTCAAACTCTAACTCTTCGTAACGTCTCCAAGTTGCGCTGAATGAAGTACCTGATGTAATTCCAGTGATTGTAGTTCCTGTGTAACCATCTAAACTATCGTCACCACATGTAGGACATGCTGGACAAGATAAATCAACTTCTAAATAGATACATCCTTCTGTATCACAGATATCATAGAAAGAACCTCCGTTACCTGAATCATTCAAAGTCGCCGCAGCTCCTGTAAATGAATTAAAGTTAGTTTTTCTTTGGTTTCCGTATTGTACGATACCTTTTCCGTAGATTTGAGTAACAACTCTAAATAATAGAGGACCAGTTCCAACTGGACATGGAGTACTAGCATCTAAACCTAAACCATTACCTTTAGTAATTGTCAAATCAGATAAGAAAGATTCTGTATCCATTTCTTGACCATCAGGACCGATAAGTTTTCCAGCTCCAACGTTTGTAAATCCACAAAGTTTCATTAAAACTTTTCTATGGTTTCCAATATAAACTGGATCATTATTACTAGCGTTTACTAATTGATCACCAACCCATTTTTGAACTGTTGTGTTAGATGTACAAGCAGTATATCTTCCTTTTGAGTAATCAAATAATCCTGGAGGATCTAATGCCGCCTCATTTCCTTCGTAGAACAAGTCATAAAGGTTTTTAGAGTAAGCGTTAGGGTTGTTAGGATATCCTTGGTTAGGATCGTTAATGTTTCCGTTCACTGCCTCAGGAGATCCAATTGGTGGATAATGAGTTGTAGGTGCTGTTTCTTGGTATCCTTGGATACGTGGTACAAAATAGAACAATTTACCGATAGGTAAGTTCATTGCTTGTACAGAAACGATGTCGTTAGCCAACAATTTAGAGAAAACTCTTCTTACGATTGGGAAAACAACAGTTTCGAAAGCTCCGTTAGAACCTCCATCAGCAGTTGCTTCGTTAATCAAGAAAGAAGCTTGGTTTTCATATAACTGAGCTACGTTTTCTTTTAGGTGGCCTCTAAGACCTTCAAGGAACCCTAATCTGTCCCATTTGTTAATTGTATCTTCTTTGATAACTTTAAGGTGCTTAAGACCGATGTTACCAACAAGACCTGATTCTAATAATGCTCCCATTTTTTTGGTTTTTTATTTTTTGTTTATGTTTATTTTATTTTCGCCATCAAATCCTTCATTCTCATAAATTGAGGATTTTCATACGTTTTAGATTCAATTAAATTTACTGCCGATCCTGTTGAAGGTGTTTTAACGACATTTCTTTCAATTGATTCTACAATTGTTGATTCACTACCCTTTGTTGTTGATCCCAATTCATTTTTGATTGTTTGATATAGCGCTTTAGATTCTTTCAAACTCTCAACAGAATCGAATCTTCTTAGGATATTGATTTTTTCTTGTTTTGTTGTTGAATGTTCAGTGAACAAACGAGTTGCGTATGCTAAGTTTGAGTTGAATACCGCAGTTTCATTTAGTTTAGTTCTAAATACGTCAAGTGCTTGTCTGTATTCGTTATTCTTTTCTCTTAACAATTTTAATTCGCTCCTATCTACGGATTCAAATGTTAGGTTTCTGTTAGGTGTGATACCTTTTCTTAAACCTCTTCCTTCTTTAGATCCGTTACCGTAAGTACGAGACGCTTCTTTGGTTTCCATTTTTTTAGGTTTCATCATCATTTTTGTATCCATGTAATCTTTTTTACCTGGATGTGTTTTTGATTTATCACCTTTGTTTCCACCTAAAGTTACTTTATCAAATCCTTCTTTGTATTCGAATTTGGCCTTACCTGTACCAACAGCCTTTGTTCCTTTACCAAACGCTTCTTTTCTTTTAGTATTAAAACCTCCATTCATGTTAGGTTTTTTATCGTAACCGAATTTAGGACCTTTCCCTAACCCAACACCTTTTGGTTTCATTGATTTTTTAATTGATTCCATGATTTCGTCGTCGATTGACATTTTTTCATAACCCATCATATCAGTTTCTTCTTCTTCCATTGGGCCTAAGTCGATATCATCATCGTCTTCTTCTTCTATAGAAAACATATTCATATCTTCTTCTTCCATAGGAAGTTTATCATCAAGTTCTAATTCAAAAATAATTTCGTCTTTTTCTTCGAAATCATCTTCAGAATATTCTTCACCCATTTCGAATGAAAAATTATCTTCATCTGAATCATCTTCATCTGAATCATCTTCATCTGAATCAAACATACCCATGAAATCTTCTTCTGATTCTCCTAATTGGATCATGTACTCGTCTTCGCCGTCTTTTAAATTTAACATACCATTTTCTTTTTTAACGATTATTCCATCTTCATCACTCATAGCTTTGAAAACTCTTAAGACCTCATCATCGCTTGCGTCGGTCATATCGATGGTATCATCCATGTTTGGCATTTCGTCATTCATGTTTGGCATTTTATCATCCATCATTATTTCGTCTTCGTCATCTTGATCATCAATTGATGGTATTTCATCACCCATCATAATTTCTTCATCACCGCTAACTTCGACATCATCTTCAGTCTCATCTTGTTCTTTCAAAGACTCTTTTACTAATTGTCTGATTTCTTCTTTCATTGTAGAATGAAGTATTCCTTTTGCATTTTCTTGTAGGGCTTCCTCCAAATTTTTAATTTGGAAAAGAGCATCCTCTACTACATTTTTGTTTTTTGACATATTATTTTTCAATAGTTTATCAAATAAATATCTTTGTTTTTAAAAAAAATTTGATTTTTGACACTTGTAGGCAAAAAAAAATGGGAAAAGAACTTAATCTCCTCCCATTTTCCATTATTTTAATGATTATTATTCTTCGATAACCTCATCGATTTTTGATTCCACAATTGCGGTAATTCGCCAATCCATAGAATAATTTTCATAAACTTTTGTTACTTTCGCCTCAACATCGGTAGGTGAATAACCCTTAACCAATTTCTCCTCTTTCATTTTTTTAATTTTTCCTGTGTTCTCATCAACCATATCAGTTGTGATTCTTGCGATAAAATACTTTTCGTCCATAATTTTTTTATTTATCCAAATAATCGGATAATCTTTTCATTAAGTCAAGAGAAGCATTTCCTGTAGGACCAACATTTAACTCAACTTTTCTTTTATTTTCCTCTTCTAAGTTTTCTTCAAATTGTAATCTATCATCTTTATCTAAAAACAAATAAGCTCCCGGTGTAGAAGGTGAAGATACAAGGTCAAAACAAATTAATTCAAAATCTTCCTGAACTTCGTTTTGCTCACCAACTTTTTTTAATGACCCAACCCCACGAGAAGAAATACCTAAAGTAACTCCCTGACGAAGATAGTTTGCTGCTAAATCACCTTTAGTAGAAACAACACCTCTTTCATGAAATCCAGGACTTGTTAGTAATTTCAATTTACCTAACAATACAGGACCTTCCCACCATATATCAGTAATCATATGGGAAACTCTATCTAAATCTATTAGAGAAGACTCAGGGTGGTTTAATTCTGAAAGAGCGGTTCCTTTTTGAATCATTTTTTTATAATTCTCGGCTTCTCTTTTTAAAATATTTTCAGGGTAAATTCTTCCGTTTCTATTTGGGGTGTCGTATTTTTGTAATACGGCATAAAACTCAAAAGGTTTTGAATGATCTAACATATTACGATTTTCTCTTATCATAGATAAGTTTCTTCGTTCATTTGGATCGATATAACCCGCATCATACTCAACAAGAATCCCACGACCTGAATCTCTTGGTCCTAATATTTTTAAATTGTCCATTTAATATTTTCTTTATAAATACTAAATAGTTTCAGTTTCTTTCTTTATGGGTTTTTGATTTCCGTTTTTAGTTAAATAAAATTTGAAGTATTTGTTTTTATTTAACACATCACCGTATATATCTTTAACGAGATTTTTTACAACTTTTTTTAATTTTGGTGATTTAAAATCCATATGTTGTTTTAAATATAAATTTGTTTCTATATTCATAAAAGATTTCTTTTTTAATTGGATTCCACTTGTTCTTAAATCCAAATCGACGATAAATTTGTCGTCAAAAATTTCTTTATCTATATTCTCATATATAGAATGTTTAACTGATCTTGTCATGTTCAAAACAACTCTGTCCCAATTTTCAACCTCATCTTTAGGTTCTACCCACGTTTGAATGTTGACGTAAATTGATTTGAGATTTTGAGAATCAATGGTCCCATACTGTGATTTTAATGTTCTAAACCCATTGATCTTACTTGTTTTACCTTTTTTCATAAATTTTTATCATACTCTTATCGTTTATTTTGATTAATTATATGAAATATTTATATTTATATCAACAAAGTTAAAAATTTATGCTAATAGTAGAAGTAAAAAAAGGTAATATTGAAAAATCGTTAAAGGATTTAAAAAGTAAGGTTATTAAAACTAAACAAAACAAAATTTTGTTTGAAAACAAAGAGTTTGAAAAAGATTCTGTTAAAAGAAGAAGATCTATTCAAAAAGCAACTTATGTACAAAAACTCAGAAACAATAATTAAATTCCTTCTGAAAGATTTTTCAATTTAAAGTAGTTGATTTCGTTAAAAGATTCGGTGGTAAGTTTATTTATTACTTGGTCTATGGTTTGATTTGTTTCTTGATCACTTTCAGATAATTTATCTTCAAGTTTCTCTAAAACTTCCTCTTTAATTTTATTATAAGATTCTATCAATTCTGATTTTGGTGTGGATAAAATCTTCATAACCTCTTTTTTCTCGGACTCATTTAAAGACGATAAAAATGATTTCACATTTTTGTTTGCAACACTCAACATAGATTTTAAAGGTACATTGATAGTTTCTTTATTTTCCACAATAACACTTTTTTGTAAATTTTCTGAAATAAGTTTTTTACTTTTAATTTTATCTTCCAAAGTCAAAAGTCCGTTAGAAAATAGATTGTCGATGTTTTTGTAATCATTTTCTGCTTTAATATGACCAATCCACATTTTTAATTCAGAAAAAGTTTTGGTTGGGATTTTATTTATTGTGTTTTCGTAAATAATGATAGATTGATTTATATATTCGTTTGCAACGTCTTCATTTAAACCTTTTTTTGATGATAATTCATCATACAAGTAAAATAGTTTTGACACGTTTTTATTTTTCAGGACCATTTCACTGAACACGAATAAATCTTTTTTAACTGAGTCTTTAGCATAAGATTCCGCCAAACATTTTTCTATCTTAGATTTTAATTCACCAAATTTCATTTTTTTTGTTTTATAATAAATATCAAGTTAATTTATTTATTTTATCAATATCGGTATCTGTTGTTTCTTCATCATAATCTTCTCTATCAATCATTTCACCTTCCCACCAATCATCACCAAACCAAGAAATAAAATCATTAACATCATCTTCGTCTTCAAAATAACTATTAACTTCATTTTTCCAATATTCTCTAATACTAACGTTAGCATATCTTTTAGTTATT
>Ga0114976_10000180_pt1 | contig 37154 bp, 57 predicted proteins | sample S_130805_EF_Meta_FD_87319 | JGI IMG/M metagenome (GOLD analysis project Ga0114976, IMG submission 87319) | Freshwater microbial communities from Lake Simoncouche, Canada to study carbon cycling - S_130805_EF_MetaG | ecosystem: Environmental > Aquatic > Freshwater > Lake | place: Lake... | reverse complement strand
GGTTAGCCGCCCAACGATTCCTAGATATGGTGGAACGGCTGGATGCGCCTTATGAGTTCGTTCCCGAAAAAGCCGAACACATTTTAAAGTTTGCCAAGTTTTGCCGCCATGTTAAAGGCGCGGAAGCGGGCAAGCCAATTCAGTTGCAACCGTTTCAGATTTTGTTTCTTGCCGCTATTTATGGGTTTAGGGATAGGAAAGATAAAACAATTCGTTGGGTAACAGATGTAATTTTGTTTGTGCCGCGTAAATCAGGCAAGACAACTTTGGCATCAATCATTGCACTTTACGAATTACAGTTTGGGGATGCGGGCGCGGAGGTTTTTACCTTGGCGACCAACCGCGAACAGGCAAGTATTTGCTTTGATTCATCTAAAGCCATCATTGAAAATATGGTGCATGAGTTTCAGCAAAAGTTTGTTGTTTACCGTAGCGAACTAAAGAAGGCGGGTGATTCCACTTCTACTTACCGTGCGTTATCCCGTGATAACAGAAAAACAGGCGATGGTAAAAACCCATCGTGCGCGATGATTGATGAAGCGGCGCAGATTACAGAACGGTCATCTATTGAGGTTTTACATTCGGGTATGGGGGCGCGAAAAAACCCTTTGCGGATGTATTTAACTACGGCATCGTTTACCCGCGAAACAAAGTTCTTTGAAGATTTAAACCATTTACGCACGATGCTACGCGGCACGGCAGAAGATAACTACCGATGGTTTGGTTTACTTTATTCCATCGATGCGGGTGATGAATGGTCAAACGAAGAAACTTGGGCTAAAGCCAACCCTATGCTTGGCATATCGGTTACTACCGAACACATTAGGCACATGGCGCACGAAGCGCAATCTAAGCCCGCAAGCCTTAACGAATTTCTTTGTAAGCAACTGAACATCTATGTAAGCGCAAATAGCGCGTGGGTCGATAGACGGTATTGGGATGATTCAGTTTGCCCTATGCCCGAAGATAAACCCGAATCAACTTTTATTGCGTTTGACTTGGCATATAGCCGCGACTTAAACGCGGTTTGCACTTTGCACCGATATTCGGAAGAAAAGTTTTTTGCAGAATTTCAATTTTTCTTACCAGAAGAAAGTTTAGACCTAATTCCAAATCACTATAAATCAATTTTTTTGCAAGCCCATGCAAGCGGCATATTGCGGCTAACGCAAGGCAATGTAACCGACCTTAACGAAGTGGAAACCTACATTAAACAACAATGTATTAAGCACAATGTTAAAGAAATCGGCTATGACCCGTACAACGCCGCTTCATTGGTTGCTAATTTGTATTCCGAGGGTTTACCCGTAAAGAAGGTTGGGCAGGGAATGGCGGTTCTATCTAACCCGTCTAAAACCGCTGAACAATTGATTTTGAAAAAAGGCATTATGCACGATGGCAACCCTTTTGTTGGTTGGCAACTGGCAAACGCGGAGGTTTACACGGATGTAAACGGAAATGTCAAAGTTCGTAAGAATGAAGCCGATACATCCGCAAAAGTTGACGGAATTATTGCAATGATTATGGCTTTGCATTGCCATCTAGACAATGTTTTTGTTTCTGATACATTTGGGTTTAGAAGTTTTGAATGGTAAACCATCAAGAAATTGGGTAAAAACATGGCTATTTTCGACATTTTCAAGCGCAATAAAGACCAAAAAAACGAATCAAATGTATTGTTTGGGCAATCTGCACTAGGCAATAACATCGTTTATCAGGGCAATAGTAAAAACCCTAATGTCAATACTCAGATTCTTTATGTAACCACAGGCGCAACAAATAACGCGGGTCGCCCCGTGGATATGTCATTGCTTACGCGCAATAGCACAATCATGGCTTGCGTTGCGGCTAAAGCCCGCGCCTTATCCCAATTGCCTATTCGCGTGGTAAGCCAATCGGAAGATGGTACTTATGTGGATGCCATTAAATCCGATTTGGTAGGCGCACGGGATAAGGCAAAAGCCAAGCAAGTGGCAAACCTTTTGGCGCAACCTAACCATTTCCAAAGCACATACGAATTTTGGTATCAATGGCTAATGTGGTACGAACTTGCGGGCGAAGCATTTACCCTTTGGTGGAGAAAAGACCAAAAAAGTACAACGGAAACCCCGTTAGAAATGTACCTTTTGGATTCAACCTTGATTGCCGTAACAATCACCCCTGCGCGTTACCCATCGTATCGTTTGAGTACGCCCGCTTACGGTTTTAACCGTGATGAACCGCTTAACTTTAACCAAGTGATGCACATTAAGGAAATGAACTGGCAAGGTTCTGCGGGTTTTAACAAAGGTATTTTGGCGGCAGAACTGGTTTCGCTAGACCAAGATATTGACCTTTACGCCAACTACATTATGCAGAACGGCGCAAAGCCAAGCGGAATGTTCACTACCGAAAGCGTTATTCCTGATGGCAAATATAAGGAAATCGCCGCCCGCTTAAAAGAGGCATGGTCGGCAATGGTTTCTAGCCGCCCAAGCGACCCAAGCAAAGCGGGTCAGGGTATGTTGCTAGATCAGGGCATGAAGTACACCCCGTTGGATATGTTGACCCTACAGGATACCGATGCGGCTAAGTTAAAAGAACAAACCATGAAGCGGATTTGCGGTTTGTTTGGCGTACCCGCGGCAATGATTGGTATCGGGGATTCTAAGTACAACAATACCCAAACAATGATGGATGAATTCTATAAATCCACAATGTACCCAACTTTAATTAACATTCAACAAAAATTAAAGCAACATTTGTTTGTTGGCTACCCTAATTTGTGCATTGAATTTGATACGCGCAATTTCTTAAAAGGCGCACCGTTAGACCAAATGAATTTTGCTACCGCGGGCGTTACAAACGGGATTATGACCCCCAACGAAGCGCGTGAATATTTGGGTATGCCAAATATGGATGGGGCAGATGAATTGATTGATAAAGGCGGGAAAGATAAACCGATTGCGGGAACATCCCCCCAAGATACGGGCGGCGGGGGTGGAAATCAAACCCGCAAAATGAATATCGGCAAGTGAAAATAAATTGTCCACTATTTTTAAATTAGTGATAGCATCCTTGGCAACATATAAGCCAAATACAGAACCGCCCCCCAAAAGAGGGCGACCCCCTAAAACAATATATGACATCGACCGAACTAAAATCGATGAGGTAATCTATGACCGTAAAAAACCTGATGATGGTTTGCGAAGCCAAATTAGTTTTGGAAAAGCAGGGCGAAAGCACAGGAAAAATTGAAGCAACCGTAACTACTTGGGGTGCGCGTGAAGGCGCAGATGGTAGGCGGTTTAATTATCAACCCGAAGGGTTTATGCAATGGGCAGAAGATTTTTCTAAATCAGGTCGCCCCCTACCCATGTTTGTAAATCACGATGCGGATGCAATCCCCGTTGGTCAATGGGATGCGTTCGAGTTTGACGATACAGGAATGAAAGCCGAAGGGCGTTTGTACACAAACACAACGATGGGTTCTGACCTTTACAAAGTAATGCAAGAATCACCCGCTATGTTTGGCGGCGTTTCCGTTGGTGCTTATGCCGAACAATACCAAATGGTAAATGCTGATGGCGAACCCGACCAATCTGATGAAGCATATTTCCAAATTACTAAAGGCGGCTTACGCGAAGTATCCGTAGTTATGTATCCCAACAACCCACAAGCAGAAGTTAGCAAGTTGGAATATTTCCGACCTGATGGTTCTGCGGATTTAAAAGTTTTAGAACAAGCCTTGCGTGAAGTTGGGCTATCTAAAAAGGATGCGGTAGCCGCCGCATCTACATTCAAAAAGGTGTTAGAACTGCGCGATGTAGTTACAACGCCTATTGAAATTGCGCCTATTCTGAGTGAATCAGATGCGGAGGCTACCGAAGCGGAAATTCTCGCGGCTTTAGAAACCCGTGAACTTCTTAAAATTCTTGATACCAAAATTAAAGGTTAAATCATGTCACAAGCAATCATTGAAAAACTGGATGCTATCGAAGCCAAGCAAAGCGAAAGCATTGCCGCCGTAGAAGCAAAAATTCCCGCCGCCGTTGAAGCAATCAAACTAGAAATGCAAGAAACCATTTCTGCTTTGGAAGCCAAAGTAGCATCAATTCAAGCACCCGCAATCATCAAGCCCGCTACAACCGTGCGCGGCGATGTAAACCGTTCTGTTAAGGAACAACTTTCTTCTTTCTACAAAAGCAATTCCCGCGTAGAAAAAGAACTGCAAATTTTTGCTGACGAAAGCCAACGCGATGCGTATATGCTTGAGGCATCAGCATTGACAGGTTCAGGTAACAATCAAGGTGGTCGTACCGCTTATGACCCCGTGTTTGCCGCTTTGCGTTTGGCTAACCCCATGCGCGGTTTGTCACGCACCGTTGCTACCGATGGTTCTTCTTATCAATTCCGTGTCAAAACTGGTAATGCGGGTGCGGCATGGGGCTACACCATTCAAAACAATGGCGCGACTACAACTGAAGATACAAGCATTTGGCAATTGGTTCTGCAAGACTTGAATGTTCAATTCCCAATCCGTACCGCGGCTTTGGATGACATTGATGGTTTGGAAGCCAATGTTGTTGACGATATGTTGATGGAGTTTTCACAAAGTGAAGCCCTTTCAATGGTTCAAAACAACGACCAAGCGGCACAATCAGCAACTAACCCCTACGGCGGCACAAATGGTTTGCGTGGTTTAGATAGTTACGGCGGTGCTAATAGCACTTACGCGGGTGGTACTTGCACTACGGCGGCATTTGGTTCAAGCGGTACTGGTTCATCAAGCGGTTTGCATAGCCTTGCTACTTATGACCAATTGACCACTAACGCTAACACCGTTGGCGCAAACAATATTACTTACAACGATGTAATCAATACGATTTATCAGTTGCCACAACAATATTGGACACCATCAACAAAGTTTATGATTAACCCAATTTTGTTGAACGCGATTCGTGCATTGAAGGATAACAACGGCGCACCTATCTTTAACCGTAACGAAGGTTTGTCAGTTGAAGGCATCGTGGGTTCATTGTTGGGCTTTGATGTTGTCGTAAACAAGTATTGCGATACACCATCGCAAACAACGGCAGGTTCTGCGGCTACAACAAGTTTGTACCCAATGTACTTTGGTGATTTCACACGCGGTCACACAATCATTGACAGATTGAATATGATTATGCGCCGCTACGATCAGACGGCCCCAGGATTTATAACATTTTTCGGGGAAAAAAGATTAGCCACATCAGTTAGGGACCCTAACGCGTTGATTCGTTATCGTTCAACTGGTACTGCTACTTAATTGCGTTGCCATTAGCGGGGGGCGAAAATCCCCCGCTTTTTTTAAACAGGAATTCAAAATGACTATCACCGAAAAAATCTTGAACGGAATCAAACAAGCCATCACCGAAGGCGGCAAAGTAAACATCGATTTGCGTGAAGCAAGCGCAATTACTGGTTCGGGTTCGGGTGTCGGTGGTAATGTTGTTTTTGATGAAGCATTTGCGGCTTTGCGTCAAGCAAACCCATTGCGTCAAGGCTCACGTCAAATTGCGGTTAAAGGCTCTGATGCCCAATTCGTTGCCAAAACTGGTAACGCCGCAAATTCTACAAACCCTTGGGGTTACACATTTACGCCTGATAGCGGTTCGCCTAATGTGAACACTTCTATTTGGCAATTACCCGTGCGCGTATTGGTTGCACAATTGCCAATCAGAACGGCGGTGCTAAGTGATGTTAATGGACTTGATGCAACACTTGTTGAAGATTTGGCACTTGAGTTTGCACAACTTGAAGGTCAATCAATGGTGCTTAACAATGACCAAGCGGGTAGCACAACTACATCAACTGGTGCTACTAGCGGTTTGCGCGGTTTGGATAGTTACACTAGCGGGGCTAGTAGTGCTTTTGGTACTAGCGGCACGGCTATCACAAATGGTATTCATACTATCGCTACGGTTAGTAACGGCGGCGTTGCGGTAACTTACAACAAGGTTGTAAACATGGCTAACGCGTTGCCCCCGCAATATTGGTCGCTAGATTCAACTGCATGGCACATTAGCCCTGCAATGATTCAAACATTGCGTCAATTAAAAGATACTGCGGGTTTGCCTTTGTTCTTGGAATTGGGCGAAAAAGATGGTTGCGCGATTGGTCATATTTTTGGTTGGCCCGTTATCCCTAACGCATACCTTTCCGCAGATTTCCCCATTTACTTGGCAAACTGGAATCGTTTTTTGACAATCGGCGATACAGAACAAATGAGCATCCAAATGTTTGAACAAACACAAGCGGGTTTTGTAACGATGTACGCCGAAAAGCGTATGGTAAGCACCGTGCGCGACCCGTTCGCGGGTGTTCGTATGAGTGCCGCCTAAAAGGGGGCTTGAATGTCAGTAAATAGCGATTTACTAGGTGCGCCTTATGGGGCATCTACCCGCAATCCGTTCAGTTATGTAAAAACAGAACAGATAGACCGCGATGTAGTTACGCCTTGGTTAACCTTGGATGAAATCACCAATCAAATAAATTTGTTTGAAGATGAATCACAAGATGGTTATTTGCAATCATTAGAACTTGCGGTTCGACAAGCCATTGAAGATTATTTAGGCTTATCTATTTTTTCAGTTACCTACCGTGTTTGGTACGGTGCTGAAAACCTAGCCGCATCGCCCGTATGTTTGGATTTGCCCGAAGTATCGCAAAACCAATACCCCGACATGGCGGGCGTAACAATTGAACGCGTAGCGTATTGGGATAACAGTACACCGCCCGTTTTAACTACTGTATCTTCAACGCAATATTATTACGATGCAAGCGGCAACAAGGTAATTATTCAATCTTTGCCGACAACCATCAATAGCCAAATGACCGCACCGATTATTTGCGAGTACACAACCGCACCTAATCCGTTGCAAACCTATCCCGTTATTAAGCAAGCGGGTTTGTTGTTGTTTACGCACTTGTATAACAATCGTAGCAATACAACTGACAATCAGTTAAAAGAAATTCCGTTCGGCGTATCTACATTGCTACGCCCATACAAACCATTGGTGATGTAAATGGCAATTGCACGGTTTGAACAAATTACTGTAAACAATTTGGCGTTTGCTAAAAGTAGTTTTGGCGAACAAACTACCGCACAAACTGTTTGGTTTCGTTCCCGTGCGCGTGTTCAATCCGTTGCCAATAGTTTAAAGATTTCGGAAAAGTACCGCCTTTACCAAGATGTTGTTAATTTTATTTTGAACTACACGCCAAATACAAGAACAATGGTTCGCAATCAAAACCTTTATTCAATCAGTTACAACGGTTACGATTGGCGCATTGATAACATCCGCGAATCCGATGATAGGATGACCGTGGTTATCTTGGCTTACAGAACTGACCCAGTTACGGCGGTGTAAATGGCAACGCAACAAAATCCAGTTCAATACGGCAAAGCGATTCAGTACCAACTGCAAAGCATTGTTACGCCCGTACCCGTGTATGCGGCGTTTAACCGTAACTTTGCTACCGAACCCAAGTTTTTGGTTTGGATGCTAAGAAATGTCCATCAAGATGTTTACACAGGGCCAGTTCAATCCGTGAAGGGTATTGACCGCCCAACATTTCAGATAAGTATTTTCACGCAAGTAATAGAAGATGGTTTCACTATTTCCAATCAGATACTACAATCGCTACACGGATATAGTGGTTTGTTTGGCGGTGCAACTAATGGTTTTCAGATTGCTAAAGCAGATGTTTTTTGGCTTTACAACACCTATGATAATGATGAAAAGTTAGCCCAAATTTTTCTTGATTGCACCCTAGATATTCCAACATAAGACAACCCTACAACTTTTGAAGGAACTTTTAAAATGGCATTACCAAACAAAATAATGGCGGGTTTTAGCGCGGCGTTGTATGCCCAATCAGGCGCAACACCTACTGCACTAACACTTGCCCAACTTTCAACCCTTGGCAATGTTTCGGGTATTGCAATTTCGGGTAATCTGATTCCAGTAGAAGCAGTACCCGCATTTGGTCAAGATGATGCAGTTGCTAGTTTCGGTGTAGCGGGTTCGCGTCAATCTGACAAAATCCCAACGCAATCCGCACCAACATCACTTAGCGTTACCGCCGCATGGAATCCTAGCGACACAATGCTTTTGTTGATGCGCGGCGATGCGTATAGCGGCTTGATTGACCGTACTTTTGTAGTTAGTGCTACCGAAGGGTCAAACATTGTTTATTACGCCTTTAACGCCCGCGTAAGCCAGTTTACGATTGATTCAAGCCCTAGTGCTGAAGCCAAATGCAATTTCACCATTCACCCCCGTGGAAATCTCTACGGTTGGTCTAACAACGCCTAAAGGAATATCATGGCTTTACCAAATAAAGTTTTAGCGGGTTTTAGTGCATCGTTGTATATGCAAAGCGCGGCAACGCCTACGCCACTTACAACGGCAAACCTTTCCGTATGGACAGGGCAAGTTACAACCATCGTAGGCACGGCGGCTAACGGTACTGGCGGCGCGGGTGTTTTGTTGCCCGTGGAAGCCGTACCCGCTTTTGGTCAGGATGATGCGGTTGCATCTTTTGGCGTTGCGGGTTCACGCCAAAGCGATAAGATTCCTACGCAATCTGCGCCTACATCGTTAAGCATTACCGCGGCTTGGAATCCAAGCGACACCGCGTTATTGCAAATCCGTTCTGATGCCTACAACGGTACGGTTGACCGCACTTTTGTGGTTGCCGCGGTTGACGGTGCTAATACGGTTGCGTATGCGTTCAATGGTCGCGTTTCTCAATTCACAATTGATTCAAGCCCAAGCGCAGAAGCAAAATGCAACTTTACAATTCATCCGAGGGGCAACCAATACGGTTGGTCTAATAACACATGATGACCGTAGATGAAGCCGTAGAAGTTCTTAGCACTACCTACCAATCACTTGATGCGGTTGCACAAGGCATGGTAGTAGATGCCGATGAACTAGAAGATGCCATTGCCGCCGCTGATGCGGATTCTGTAGAAGCGGTATGTTTAAAAGTTCTAAGTAAATACAATAAATAATATGCAAACGACAATAAAAGATAGTAACGATTTGTTGAACTTCTTGGTAGCCCAATCCGATTCGCGTAAGGATTGGTTTGGGTTTACCGCACAAAAATTAACTGCAATTTCTTTGGCGCATGACATTGCCGCAAACCATGCGGATAAGTTTACGCCCGATGAAATCGTAGATTATGTACATACGCTAAACAATGCGTTGTACCAAAAGATTATTAAACCGATGGGCTAATCATGGGCGTTACTTTCAAAGTTGAAGGTTTGAAAGATGTGTACGCCGCATTTGAAGAATTAGCCGCGGAAATTGGCGACAAGAAAGCGCAAAGCAAAATTCTTGTACCCGCCGCACGGGAAGCAATGCAACCCGTTTTATCCCAAGCAATGTCAAACGCCCCAATGGATACTGGCGGCTTGCGCCTTTCTTTGCAAGTGGAAGCACGGCGACCAACCAAGCGCGATAGGCGTTCTAAATACATTACTGATAATGATACCGTGATAGCGGCAGTAACTACCGCATCGGGTAAAAAGTTAAAAGCAATGAGTGAGGGAAAAGGCTTGTTAGCCGCCCGCCGCAAATTAGCCAAGATGGGCGTTGCCAATGCTGATAAATTTATGGGCGTACAAGGTGATGCCCGCGCAATAGCACAAGAATTCGGTACGGCTAGAAATGGTGCAAAATCATACCTACGCCCTGCAATGGAATCCCAAAGCCAACAAACCGCCAAGCGGCTAGGGGAAATTTTAGGTAGGCGAATAAATCAATACAGGATGAAAAATAAATGACAAAATTTAGTTCAGCGTTTGGCGATAAATACCAAACAAATAGAAAAAACCTTTTAATTCGTTCATTTGAATTGGGTGGGCATACTTTTAAAGTACGCATCCCTTTGGTTGCTGAATCGGATGAAATCTATAAAAAGGTTTCTGACCCCGCCGAAGAAATAATAGAGAAAATATACCAAGAAATTACCGCACCATTAAGACAATTTGAAAACAATCAAACCGAAGAATTTAAATTTACGGATAACGACATTTTGGTTGATGGGCGTTCTATGCGTGAAGCGGCTAAAAATAAAGCCATTACCGAAGCCCGCATTACTGAATTTTTTAAGTTACTTGTTCCTGAAATGGAAGGCGTAACCCTTGATGATTTAACCTACGCGGATATTGAAGAAGAATTCCCTATTTCCGTGCAGATGCAAATTGTAGAAAAGATTGGTGAAGTAATTAGCCCAACCTACAGGGAAGCGCGGGGAAACTAATAGGCTCGTTGAAAAGTCAATGCCTAGCCGCAATGATTTTCAACGGGCATACCCTAGAAACAATAGCAGAATTAGATGATGTAACTTTGGCAAACATTCAAACAATGTATGCCGATGGAATGATTGGGAATTACGGCGTTCTTACGCAATTGGCGACCCTGACTAACGGGGTGTTTAATTACATGAGAACGGCAAATTCGCCCCCATATAAACTAGCCAACATTTTGGGTAGTGCGTATGATTACATCTACCCGCCTTTAAGTGATGAACATAAAAAAGCGGCAGTAAATAATAGCCTTTTAGCGTTTATGCAACAGGCGCAAGGATTTGATAAAACATTGTTTGGGGTAAAAGATGGCTAATATGATTGCCCGCCTTGGCGTAGTGCTAGGGCTTGATACCGCAGAATTCAATAAAGGTATTGAAAACGCGGGTAAGAAACTTGAACAATTTAGCCAAACCGCAGAAAGGTTTGGAAAGATAGGCGCAACCGCCTTGGTTGCCGCTAGTGCCGCCGCACTTCAATACGCCGATGATTTAGCCGATGTAGCCAAAGCCAATGATGTTGCTATTGGAACGGTTCTTAAACTTTCTAATGCTTTAGCCAATGCGGGCGGCAAAGCGGGTGATTCAGGAAAACTTTTATCATCGTTTACAAAGTTTATTGATGAAGCCGCGGGCGGTTCTTTACAAGCGCAAAAAACTGCAACTATGTTGGGCGTAAGCCTACAAGATTTGGGCAAACTTTCCGAAGAAGAATTGTTAAACAAGGTTGTTAAAAATCTTGGTTCAATGGAAGATTCAGTAACGCGCAATGCTAAAGCAATGGATGTTTTTGGCAAAGCCGCCAAAGGTGTAGATTTTGTATCGCTTGCCGAAGATATGGCAAAAGCCAATACGGTTACAAAAGAACAAGAACAAGCAATTCAACAAGCCGCAGATGTGTACGACATATTGGGGCAAAGAACGCGTGATTACATGGTTACTTTGGCTACGGAGTTAGGGCCAAAACTTGTAACCACAATGGATTATTTAAAAAGCCTAAATAAAGAAGGCAACACATTTGGCGTAATTTTTAAAGCCGCTTTTGAAACCGTTGCATTGGCGGCGGGTCATGTTTCTTTTATTATTAAAACACTAATAGAAGATTTTTCCGCAATTGGTAAAGCGGCAATGGCTTTGTTTCGCGGTGATTTTGCCGAAATTGGAAGAATCTATAAAGAAGCAACAGAACGCGCAGAACGCGACAGGGCTAAATTAGATACATTTACTAATGAAATTTTTAATCCTACCGCACCCGAAACAAAAGGTTCGCCATCAGTAGCGGGAAGAAAAGTAACTAAAGCCCGCGACCCTGAAGCGGAACGCGCAGAACGCGAACGCCTACGCGCATTACAAAAGTATTTTCACGAACTTCAGCGTTTAGATAAAATTTTATTAGATGTTGCGGGTAAAGAAAATAGCGCGTTTACAGATTCAATTAAAAGAATTGAAAATGAAGAAAAAGCCTTGAGAATTAAAAACGGTTTATTTCAAATTGAACAACAAACAAAAGATTTGCGACCCGAAGAAATACAATTAAATAAAGAACTTTATTTGCTTGACCAACAAAGGTTAGACGCAATTAAAGAAATAAATCACAACAATGATTTAGAAATTGAAGCCAAATATTATTTAATTCAACAACAAAATCAACTTACAGAAGCAAGCAATAAATATGTTCAAGCGCAATACAACGCGGCATTAGCGCAACGGCAAGGTTCATTTGAACAAGGCTTTGGCAAATCAATGCAAAAATTCTTGCGTGATATGCCAACAGAATTAGAAGTTGGCGCAAAAGCATTTGAATCAGTTTTAGGAAATATGGAATCGGCAATTGACCGTTTTGTTAAAACTGGAAAAATTGGTTTTAAAGATTTGGCGCGTAGCATTATTCAAGATATGTTGGCGATGCAAATGAAAGCCGCGGCATCGGGATTTTTAAGTTCTTTGTTTGGGTCTATGTTTGGCATGAAATCAAACCCGTACCAACCCGCCGCGGTAATGGGATTTGCAGGGTATGCTGATGGTGGTAGCCCCGCCGTAGGACAACCCGCAATTGTTGGTGAACGCGGCCCTGAAATCTTTGTACCCCGCACCGCAGGGACAATCATTCCAAACCATGCGTTAGGCGGCATGGGCGGCTCTACAAGCGTTACAAACAACTACATTAACGCCATTGATACCAAATCGTTTGAAGAACGCCTATACGGTAGTTCTAATGCGATTTGGGCGGCAAATCAGTACGCCAATAAATCGTTGGCGGTAAATAGGGGTCGGGCATGAGTTTCCAAACCATCTTTGAAATACAACAATCAATGACGGTTAACAACCGCCGTATGGTTGGACAACAAGTAGCGCGTTCGGGTTATATCACCGTAGCGCAATATCTAACCGCCGTGCCTTGGGTGTTTACCATTCAACCCCATGCCTATCTTTACTATCCGCAAGTTCGGGATATTATCCAAGCCATTGATAACAAAGATAGGCAATTGCCCGAAACAATTACTTTTAATACTACTAATCTTTCTTGGTTTAATAAAATGCGTGGCACGGCTACCGCGGCAACCTTGAACGGTGCGCCCGCGGCTAATACGCAAACACTTGCTTTAACTTCTAACGGAACATTTAAAGCGGGCGATTTCATTATGATTAACGGATACACCTACAAGATAACCGCCGATAGCGCGGGTTCATCAGTAGGCATCAATCGCCCGTTGATTGGTACGCCCGCATCAGGCACAACGGTTAGCATTGGCAATGCTTGCACATTTACGGTGGTTGCAGAATCTTGCCCAACCTATACACTTAACCCAATGACGGATGGCGCGTTTGTGCAATGGGATGCGCCGTTTGTTTTCCGTGAGTACATAACATGACAACAATTAACGCCGTAACTGGCTCACAAATCAATCATGCGGAATTTGTAAAACTTACCGTAGGCAATGCCGCTACAGTTTACACATTCTGCAACGCCGCCGCACCTATTACAGTTGGCGGCATTACCTTTGCTAACCTTGGTGCTTTGCTTAATGTTGGTGATGTTCAGCGCGACATTAAAGCAACATCGGATGACATGACAATTGCATTGACGGGTATTGACCCAACCAATGTAGGCATCATTTTAGGCAATGATATTAAAGGTTCATTGGTAGAAGTTTGGCGCGGTTTCTTTGACAGTAACAACCAAATCATTACTACGCCTACAACCCAATTTTTTAAACGCTATCAAGGCATCATCAATAGCGTTTCAATTACAGAAGATTTTAATTCTGAAGCCCGTACACGAATTGCAACTTGTTCTATTTCTTGTTCATCAATGCGCCGCATTTTGGAAAACAGATTGTCGGGCGTTAAAACCAATCAGAATAATTGGCAATTTCTTTATCCTAGCGACACATCAATGAATAGGGTTGCTCAAATTTCAAACACCTATTTTGATTTTGGTTCACCGCCAATGACACAAACACAAGCAAGCGAAACTACAGTAACAATGGATGATAGTTCAACTGGTGGCGATTAAATGATAAGACAAGCGACAAGATACGATATACCTAGACTGTTAGAAATAGTGGAGGCATACGCCTATGAAAACCCAATTAAAAAACTTGGCGAACCGTGTAATCACTTTCCTCGCTATGTTGAAGAACTATTGTTTAGCATTATTCAAGGGCGTGGGTTCATTTATGTGGATACGCATTTGCGCGGCGCGATTGTGGCTTATAAAAGTTCTAACATTTGGTCGCCCAAAGTGAAAGAATTAAACGAACTATTGTGGTGGGTAGAACCTGAATATCGCAATGGAACGGTTGGCGGTAGGCTTTGGAAAGCGTTTGATAAACGCGCAAATGCCATGTTAAAAATGGGTGATGTAGATATTGTTTGCACATCAATTTCTGCTAATGGCCCGTTGATTGATTACACGCGCAGGGGCTATAAAGCACTTGGCGCAACTTTTGTTAGGGAATAAAAATGGTTAGCACATTAGTTGCATTTGCGATTATGGAATTAGGCATGAGTTATGCCGTGGCAACCTTTGCCGTTAACTTTGCCCTATCGTTAATTGTTACCCGAATCTTTGCAGAAAATCCCGAACAACAACAAGACATGGGCGTTAGGCAACAAGTACCGCCAAGCGCGGTTAATGCTATTCCCATTGTTTATGGTACGGCGTACATGGGCGGCACATTTGTTGATGCGGTATTAACCGAAGACCAAAAGACAATGTATTATGTATTGGCTATTTCAAGCATTAGCCCCAATGGTCAATTTACATACGATACCGCTGATATGTATTTTGGCGATAGAAAAATTACTTTTGGTACTGGCGCAGATTCAACAAAAGTAATTAGCCTTACAGATGAAGCGGGCAATGTAAACACAAAGATTAGCGGCAATCTTTACATCAATCTTTATACATCTACCGCGGGCGGTGTAATTACATCTACCAATGGGGCATCAGCACCTAGCACAATTATGGGCGGTTCTGATATTGCCGTTGCACAACGATGGACAGGAACGCGCCAAATGAATAGTTTGGGCTTTGCAATCGTTAAATTGATTTACAACCGCGATGCTGATACTACGCAACTTTCACCCATTACATTTAAAGTTAGCCATACATTAAATGGTACGGGTGTAGCCAAAGCGGGTGATGTTTGGTATGACTACATGACCAACGCGGTTTATGGCGGTGCAGTAGATGCCGCGTTTGTTAATAGCACAAGCGCAACCGCTTTAAACACTTACGGCGACCAAACAATTACATTTACAAATTCAAGCGGCAACCCCGCTACACAAGCGCGTTACCGAATTAACGGCGTATTAGATGCAGGGCAATCGGTTCTTTCTAATGTTGACCGCATTATGTCGGCGTGTGATTCTTGGATGACCTATAACGCCGCATTGGGTCAATGGTCGGTGGTTGTAAACAAAGCGGAATCAACTTCTTATGCGTTCAATGACAACAACATCATTGGCGAAATCCGCGTTAGTGCAACCGACATTACTTCATCTATTAACCAAGTTGAAGCGCGTTTTCCGTTTAAAGATAACCGCGATCAAGCCGCATTTGTCAACATTGAAACACCTAGCGGTTTACTGTATCCAAACGAACCCGTTAACAAGTATTCAATTACTTACGATATGGTTAATGATTCGGTGCAAGCAAGTTACCTTGCCAATCGTTTGTTAGAACAAGCACGGGAAGATTTAATTGTAGGTTTCAGCACTACATATTACGGCATCCAAGTTGATGCGGGCGATGTAGTTAGCGTTACCAATTCTGATTACGGTTGGAACGCAAAACTTTTCCGCGTGATGAAAGTTAACGAAGCATCTTTGCCCGATGGTTCGCTAGGCGCACGGTTGGAAATGTCAGAATACAACGCGCAAGTTTATGATGACCAAGACATTACGCAATTTACGCCCGTGCCTAATTCGGGTTTGCCATCGGTAAGTTATTTTTCACCATTAGCCGCACCTACGGTTACGGGATTTCCAAGCGCAACAATTCCATATATCAATGTTCAAGTTTTTATTCCTACAACGGGTCGCGTAACATTTAGTAATTTGTTTTGGACTACAAGCGCAACGCCAACATCCGCTGATTGGAAATTAGTAACTAGCGCATCTACAACCGATGGGCAACCCGTTACCAATGGTACTTATTACACCTTTTCAAACATTACGCTAAATACTGGAACTTATTACTTTGCCTATATGGTTGGTAATGATGTAACAAGTTCAGTATTAAGCCCTATTAGCGCGGCATTGGTTTGGAATCCCGTAGCAGGTGCAGGGCCTACTGGCGCAACAGGCGCGGCAGGAACTACAGGCCCAACTGGTGCTACTGGCGGTAGCGGTGATTCAGTTGATATTATTTTTAAGCGTTCTGCAACGCAACCCGCAACACCATCACCATCAGTAGGAACACCCGCAACTTGGTATTCAGATGTTAATTCCGTACCCGCGGGAACTGACCCAATTTGGTCATCAGTAGGAACAAATACGGGAACTGGCACAAATTACACTTGGCAAACGCCGCTTCTAATTGAAGGTCAAAATGGAACTGATGGTTTGTCGGTTGCCGAACTTTTAATTTATATCAGGGCTACATCTACACCATCTACACCAACTGGCGGTAGTTATAACTTTACAACGCAAACATTAACTGCGCCGACAAGTTGGTTTTCGTATGTGCCAAGTGGAACTGACCCCGTTTATACATCAAGGGCAGTTGCATCTATTCAAGGAACAACTGGTACAGATTCATCGTTAACTTGGAGTACGCCTACACTCAGTTTTCAAAATGGTGCTAATGGTGCAACAGGCCCAACTGGTGCAAGCGTAACAGGCCCTAGCGGATTGGTTGGCTTGTCATCTTTAACCGCTTATTTAGTGCAAGCGCAAAATCTTGCCACACCTACATTTACAACCCCAACAACAGGGGCAACTGCGCCTAGCGGATGGTCATTAACTACGCCCGCAGTAGCAGTAGGTCAAGTGCTTTGGTATATACAAGGTAGATACAACGCTAATGCCGTAACTGTAGATGGTGTACCCGCAGGGCAAACCGCTTGGACAGGGCCAGTAGCGGCAAGCATTTTTCAAGATATTCGTTCAGATAATTGGAATGGCGGCGTTCCAACAACTAACGCACCTACTGGAACTGTTGGTTACTACATAAAGCAATCAAACGGCAATATGTATTTAAATAGCGTTTATGCTAGAGGTGTTGCCCAATTTGATGGTGCAAATTCAACAAGTGCAGGTAATTCTGCAATTCTTGGCAACAATACTTTATCGCAACCAATTGGTGTAACTGGATTTACGCAACCCACAGTTGTTGGATATGGTGTCTATGGATATAACTCAACTGCGGCATCAAATGTTGGTTCAGGTGTACACGGTGTTGCTGATGGCGCAAGTGCAAGTGGTGTTCGAGGCTTATCAAATAATGTCGGCGGTTATGGCGTAAGGGCTACAAACAATTCAGCGGGTGTTGGTCTTGATATTTCTAATGGGACTATGACCACATCTAATAACACCGTGGTTACAAATTTAAATGCAAACTATTTGCAAGGTAATCTTGCAAGTGCATTTGCAACTGTTGCAGTAGGAACTGATGCTTATGCCGCTAATCGATTAAATGGTTCAGCGGGTACAAATGTATTAAGATTTGTTCAAGGAACGGTTACAGGAACAGGAATTGCAACCTTTAATGCTTCAAATAAACCCGCAAGCAATTCCACAAATGTGTGGATTGAAATAACAATTGATGGTACAACCCTTTACATACCCGCATGGACTTAAATTATGCCAAGACAAATAACTATTCCCGCAGAAACTATTTACGAAGAAATACAATCGTTAAATGAATTTCCCGAACAAGAAATTGTTAGGGTTATTGTTGGTGTAACTGATGCTAATGGTGTTTTTCTTGTGCCACAACAATTTAAAACCTATGAAATTACTGGCGATATGTACGCCGAATTAAATTCGGCAAATCCTAGTTGGAATACAAGCAAGCCCGCGGGAACTTATTACAACGAAGATTTGTGGCATTTTATTGATTTATTAAATCAATCTTGATAAAATAGCCAAAATACAAGATACAACTAGCCCGCGGGAATCGCGGAAGTTCTAACTAAGTTTAGGGAACGGCTATGTCCATCTTTAACAAGAATACCCTTGCACAAGTAAGCGGGTTCGACAACCCCATTCTTGCGGGCGAATTGGTATGGAATCAGAAAACCTACTGGAATCTGACATTTACCAATTCTGCTAATGGCTTGCCCGTTGATTTAACAGGCGCAACCCTTAACGCACAAATTGTTCGCCGTGAACTATCAAACATCATTGATACGCGCAATGGCTTAACTTTTGACATTGCTGATTACAACCCTGCGCCCGCCGCGATTCCGTTAACGATTACTAACATTGTTGCCGCCGCGGGTTCATGTACGTTGGTAATTGATGCTAGTGCATGGTCGCTAATGAGCAATGATCCCGAATTAGAAATTAACGCCGTTGACCCCGTGGGTTACTCAGGTCGCGTTAAGGTAAGTTTTCCCGTATCGGGTTCAACCCCTGCGGATGATTCCATTATTTTCTTGTTGTTCTTGGTGCGTAGCGATGGGGTGATTGTCCTATGAGCAACATCAAAGTTTCCGTTCAAGATGGCAACAATGTAAATCTACAAGTAACGCCGCAACCTCGCATTGATTTAAGGATTGATAGGGCGATTAGCGGGGCTACAGGCCCAACAGGGCCACAAGGCAACCAAGGGCCTACGGGCGCAACTGGCCCTACTGGTGCTACTGGTGCGCCAAGCACGGTGCAAGGCCCAACGGGGGCTACTGGTGCGACAGGACCAACAGGTGCAACAGGTGCGCCATCTACGGTTCAAGGCCCTACGGGTGCTACAGGACCAACGGGAAGCCAAGGCGCACAAGGCAATGTCGGGCCGACAGGCCCACAAGGTATTCAGGGTATCCAAGGCGTTCAAGGCATACAGGGCATACAAGGCCCAACAGGGGCGCAAGGTGCTAATGGTAATGATGGCCCAACAGGACCAACGGGGGCTAATGGTGCTAATGGCAGTACAGGCCCAACTGGTGCGGTAGGTCCAACAGGGGCGCAAGGCGTACAGGGTAATGCAGGGCCAACTGGCCCGCAGGGTTTGCAGGGCAATGTTGGCGCACAAGGTCCAACAGGCCCAACGGGTACGCAAGGCGTTGTAGGTCCTACGGGAAGCAATGGCGCACAAGGTCCAACGGGTGCTACGGGTGCAGATAGCACGGTTGCAGGGCCTACAGGCCCGACAGGGGCGCAGGGCATACAAGGTGCGGTAGGTCCAACTGGCGCACAAGGTATTCAGGGAATTCAGGGCGAACAAGGTTTGCAAGGCATTGCAGGGCCAACTGGTTCGCAAGGTGCGGTAGGCGCAACAGGACCAACGGGCGCACAAGGTTTAACAGGACCTACGGGCGTTGCGGGTGCAACAGGGCCTACAGGCGCAACGGGCGCGGCATCTACAGTAGCAGGGCCAACTGGCCCTACGGGTGCAACGGGTGCTGATGGTCAATCATCTTCTTATTACCAATATCAAGCCGACACAAATCAATTTTCAGGTACACCTACATCGGGTCATGTCTATTGGAATAACGCTACACAAACTTCAGCAACTACTCTTACCTTTAGCCACTTAACAAGTAACGGCATTGATGTTGATTTGTTCTTGGGATTTTTGAAAACGGGCGATAGCGTCATTTTGCAAGATGCAAATAATTCAAACAATTATCAAAAATGGGTTTTATCTTCAGATTCCGTAGTTGTTCCAAATAGTTCAATTACTTGCCCCGTTACTTTGTCAACATCTAGCGGCACGGGAACAACTGGTTTTGCAAACAATCACAATTTAATTGCCGTTATTCAATCTATTGGCGTAGTGGGGGCAACAGGCCCAACAGGTCCAACGGGCGCGGCAAGCACCGTAGCAGGGCCTACGGGGGCGCAAGGCGCAACAGGCCCAACTGGAACGCAAGGTGCAGTAGGACCAACTGGACCTACAGGGGCGCAGGGCAATACAGGCCCAACTGGTAGCCAAGGTGTTCAGGGCGTGGTAGGACCGACAGGGCCACAGGGCATACAGGGTGACCAAGGTATTCAAGGTATTCAGGGCGTAGCAGGGCCAACGGGCGCACAAGGCATCCAAGGTGTGACAGGCCCGACAGGGGCAGATTCAACCGTTGCAGGGCCTACAGGACCGCAAGGCAATGTCGGTGCAACAGGACCTACTGGTGCACAAGGAACGCAAGGCGTGGTCGGGCCAACAGGACCGCAGGGCATCCAAGGCGTACAGGGTATCCAAGGCCCTACAGGACCGCAAGGCGATACGGGCGCACAAGGTAATGTCGGGCCAACTGGACCTACGGGCAATACGGGCGCACAAGGCGTTCAAGGCCCGACAGGACCAACAGGCACACAGGGAATTCAAGGAAATGTAGGCCCGACAGGACCGCAGGGCATACAGGGAATTCAAGGTGTTCAAGGCGTGGTCGGGCCTACGGGTTCTACGGGTGCTACAGGACCTACAGGACCTACTGGTGCGGGCAGTACCGTAGCAGGGCCTACAGGCCCAACTGGCGCAACGGGCGCAACCCCTGCAACTTATTTGCCCGTTTTAAATTATGCAACCGTTGTTATTCAAGTTTTGATTAGCGGCGGTTACATTCCTATTTTGCAGTTTGGCGGCACAGTCACAACAAATGTTCCAGTTTATTGAGGTGAAATATGGCAACTCGTTACCCATTAGTTCTTAACGGAACAACAATTCAAGAAACCCAAGCGGGTGATGGTATTCAATTGCCAACCGCATTAGCCGTTATTTATGGCGGCACAGGCGTTACAACTTCTACGGGTTCAGGTTCAACGGTGTTGTCAACATCGCCAACGCTTGTTACACCTATTCTTGGAACACCAACAAGCGCAACATTGACTAACGCAACTGGTTTGCCAATATCAACTGGCGTATCGGGTTTAGGAACTAATGTAGCGACTTGGCTTGGAACACCGACAAGCGCAAACTTAATTACAGTTGTAAGCGATGAAACAGGGTCAGGCGTTTTGGTGTTTAACAATACGCCATCATTGACAAACCCAACAGTAACCAACTATGTAGAAACCCCGTTTTCTGCAAACAGTTCAACTGCTATTACTTTGGCTCTTACCAACGGCACGGTTCAAATTATTACGCTGACGGGTAACGCGACCATCACAATGCCAACGGCAACAAGCGGCAAATCTTTTATCATGTATTTAAAGCAAGATGCAACGGGTTCACGCACCGTTACTTGGTCAACTGTTAAATGGGCGGGTGGTACTGCACCAACAATTACATCAACTGCAAGCAGACAAGACATATTAAGTTTCTTTGCTGATGGAACAAATTGGTACGGTGTCGTTGTCGGTCAGAACTACACGCCATAAGGGGTTTTAATGTTTGCCGCATCTAAAACATCTACCGCTTCTAGCGGCTATCAAATCTCACGCAGTTTGCGTTTTAATCAGCCCGACTCTACTTATTTAAATCGTGCTTTTTCAACAAATGGAACAAGCCAAAGAATTTGCACAATTTCATTGTGGGCTAAATTAGGAAGCGTATCCACAAGTCAATATAGATTAGTTGATTGTTACAACGGGAGTTCTGGAACATCTAGCAATATTAGGGTTACAAATAATCAACTTATTTTGGCATTTGGTGGTGGAAGCACAGCAGAATTAACAACTTCTGCCGTATATCGTGACCCATCGGCTTGGTATCACATTGTTGCGTCTATTGATTCAACTCAGGCAACATCATCAGATAGGATGAAATTGTATGTAAATGGTGTTCAAGTAACAACATTTGCATCAAGCACTTATCCAACACAAAACGCCACTTACAACTTCATGTTCAATGTTGGGGCAAATGTTATTGGTGGCGCATGGGATGGAACATCAAGCCAATATTTAAATGGCTACATGACCGAAATAAATTATATTGATGGCACTCAGTTAACCCCATCATCATTCGGTGAAACCAACGCACAAACAGGCGTATGGCAACCTAAAGCCTACTCAGGCTCATACGGCACTAACGGTTTTTACTTAAACTTTAGCGACAACAGTAATACAACCGCCGCAACATTGGGTAAGGACTATTCAGGTAACGGCAACAACTGGACACCTAATAACTTCAGCGTGACTGCGGGTGCGGGTAATGACAGTATGGTTGATGTGCCTACACCTTATGGTGTGGATACTGGTGCGGGTGGTGAAGTGCGGGGGAACTATTGCACATTTAACCCTTTGTTTACTGGTGGAACACTTGCAAATGGAAACTTAGATTTTTCAGCCGCTAGTGGTGTTAAAACATCGTTATCAACCATTGCCCTTCCAACTTCTGGAAAATGGTATTGGGAAGTTACTGTAACGGCAGTTGGAAATAGTTTTCAAGTAGGCATTGGTGGCGCACTTTCATCTGGAACAAACTATTTGGGTTCATCTTCTGATGCGTATGCTTATTCTGCTAATGCCGTTAAATATAACAATGCTAGTTCCACCGCTTATGGTGCATCTTATACAACCAACGATGTAATTGCGGTTGCTTATGACGCAGATGCTGGAACATTGGTTTTCTATAAAAATAACACAAGTCAAGGAACTGCATTTAGCAGTTTAAGCGGAACATTTTTCCCTGCAGTAAGTTATGGTTCATCATCAGGGTCTGGCTCATGCACCATAAACATGGGTCAACGCCCATTTTCCTACACAGCCCCATCAGGCTTCAAAGCACTTTGCACACAGAACTTACCTACGCCTACCATTGGTGGAACAAGTGCGACTTTGGCAAACAAGTATTTTGATATAAATCTTTGGACAGGTAACGGCACAAGCCAAACACTTACAAATAGTGGCGGTTTTCAACCTGATTGGGTTTGGTTGAAATCAAGAAGTAGTGGTACAAACTTTCACAATTTATATGATGTGCTTCGTGGTGCTACCAAGTATTTGTTTTCAAACTCAACTTCTGCTGAAGGAACAAATGCACAGGCATTGACTGCATTTACTTCTACAGGGTTTAGTGTTGGCAATGATAACGATGTAAACCAATCATCAGGCACTTATGTTGGTTGGCAATGGAAAGCCAATGGTACAGGCTCAACCAACACATCAGGCTCTATTACTTCAACAGTAAGCGCAAACACTACAAGTGGGTTTAGTGTGGTGACTTATACTAATGCTTCATCTGGTACTGTTGGGCATGGTCTTGGTGTTGCACCCGCAATGGTGATTTACAAAGACAGAACAAATGTAACAAACTGGGTTGTGTTGCATCAGTCTTTGACAAATATGTCAAACTACTATTTGAAATTAAATCTTACTGATGCAGTAGCAACTGGCATTACATTAGGCGGCAATCCAACTTCAAGTGTTATTTATACAAACACTAACATCATTCAAAATGGTGCGGCATCTGTCGCCTACTGCTTTGCTGAAGTAGCAGGGTATAGCAAGTTTGACTCTTACACAGGCAATGGTTCTACTGATGGGCCATTTGTGTTTACAGGATTTAGGCCTGCTTTTATTTTGATTAAGGGTTCATCAGACGCAGACAGAGCATGGGTTATGTTGGATGTCAAAAGAAACACATATAACGCAATGAATGTTAATCTTTATGCTAACGCATCAGATGCAGAAGCAACAGATACAAGAGCAGATGCAAACTCTAATGGATTTAAACTTAGAGGAACTGGAACTTGGATAAATAATAGTGGTTCAACCTACATTTACATGGCATTTGCTGAAAACCCCTTTAAATATTCCCTTGCACGATAGGACTCAATATGTACGCACTCATCCAAAACAACGCAGTCACCCAAATCGGTGAATTGGCGATTCTCTTTCCAAACACATCAAACCCTAATCACGCATTTGCTATTGAGCAAGGTGCTTTAGAAGTGGTTGAAGGTGAGCAAAAAGACCAACGCTTTTATTGGGTGACTTTTGACAAGTATGAAGTAACTGGCAATGTCGTTACACGAACTTATGTCAATACTCCAAAGGCTTTAGAAGATGTAACAGAAACGCCTGAAGGTTCTACAGAACCAGTAACAAACAAAGGTTTGAAATCACAATGGATTGCTCAAAGCAAAGTTACGGCTAATTCATTGTTAGCGGCAACTGATTGGATGGTCATTCGCAAAGCAGAACGCAATGTAGATATTCCTGCTGATGTTGTTGCTGAACGGGCAAAAATCATTGCTGATTGCACGGCAAAAGAAGCGGCTATTACTGCGGCAACAAGCATTGAAGAATTGATGCAAGCACTATCAAACTAAACTACAAATAAGACATGACAAAACAACTCAAGATAGCAGTTTACGCAATCAGCAAAAACGAAGAAGAATTTGTAAACCGATTTTGCGATTCGGCTAAAGATGCCGACATTATTTTAATTGCCGATACGGGTTCTACTGATAGAACGGTAGAACTTGCAATAGAAAACGGTGCGGTAGTTCACGACATTTGCGTTAGCCCTTGGCGTTTTGATAAAGCGCGTGATACCGCCCTAGCCTTGTTGCCGCGTGACATTGATGTTTGCATTTCGTTAGATTTAGATGAAGTGTTAATGGAAGGTTGGCGCAAAGAAATCGAACGCGTATGGCAAGAAAACACAACCCGCCTACGATACAAATTTGATTGGGGTTGCGGTATAAGTTTCTTCTACGAAAAAATCCATCACCGTAGTGGCTACCATTGGCATCACCCCGTACATGAGTACCCGCGCCCTGATGGTCGCATCACAGAAATCTACGCGCATACCGATATGTTATTGGTTAAGCACTTGCCCGACAATAGTAAATCCCGCGGGCAATATATGCCCTTGCTTGAACTAGCGGTTAAAGAAGATGTGCATTGCCCCCGTAATGCGTTCTATCACGCACGGGAACTAACTTTCTATGCCCGTTGGCATGATGCTATTACCGCCCTGAATAAATACCTTGCAATGCCCGAAGCCACTTGGCAAAACGAACGGTGCTATGCAATGCGTTTGTTGGGTAAAGCGCATGAAGAACTAGGGCAATCGGTAGAAGCGCATAAGTGGTATCGCCTAGCCATTGCTGAAGCACCTAACACCCGCGAACCTTGGTGCGAACTGGCAATGTTCTGCTATCGCCGTAGCCTTTGGGTCGAATGTTATTCTGCGGCGAAATCAGCACTTGAAATAAAAGATAAACAATTGGTGTACACAATGAACCCTGAAGTTTGGGGCGCACAACCTTGGGATTTAGGTAGCATTTCAGCATGGCATCTTGGGCTAAAAGAAGAAGCAACACAACTTTTACAAGAAGCCATAAAATTAGCCCCTGATGACCAAAGATTGCGAAACAATATGCAATTTATGGATGCCGATTACAAAACCTTTGATAAGGTCGAAAATGCCGACACCGTTAGAAGCCCATGAAGAAATATGCACATTGCGTTATGAAATGCTTTGTGCGCGTATTAAGCGATTAGAAGGCATTATTATTAAGGCTTGCGGGGCTATGCTTTTTGGCATGGCGGGCGTGATTTATTCATCTTTGATACACTTAAAGTAATGAATAAGGGCTTGGTATGGTCACGGCTAAGAAAACCGCTAAAACACCCGTTAAAGCCCCTGCAAAGGTAGCCACCGTTAAGCGTTCTACCCCAAAACCTAAACCCGCGCCTGAACCTAAACCCGAACCCAAACACAAACCTAAAAATCAAACCAATGTTGACAAAATTATTGGCTTGATTGAATGGGTTGATAATCCGTTTAAATTGTTTACGGTAATCCTTTTATCGTTTCTTTTCTTTGCGGGTTACTTTGCTTGGGATTCACGGCAAGTAATCCTACACGCGATTACTACGCAAGATAAGATGCCGCAACTGGCAAAGCAAGAAGATTTAATACCGCCCGCACAATCATTGATGAAAGATGTTGACGGGTTAATTTTGTTAATTCACAAAGCAAACTTGGCAAGCAATTCCCGCACAACTGTTTTAGCCTTAAATGCCGATGGAACGCGTGAAAAGAAAATAGAAGGAACTGTTACATCATTGTTTAACGCAAGCGCAGATAGAAATAGCGCGATGGTTGCAATGCTGAACGGCGAAGTTCTATGCGAAGAATTTAACCCGTCATCTAAGGTTGGTGAATGGGGTGTTAAACAAGGCGTTAAGTTTATGTGCCGCGGTAGCATCCCGCCCGACATGGGTAAGTTTGCGGGTTATGTTGCTATCGGATTTAAAGACAAAGTAGAAGATATTGCCGCACTTAAAACGCGAATCAATCTAGCCGCAACGGATATGGCAAATGAATGAAATGGCTCATACTTTTATTTGTATTGGTGATTGCGGGTGCGGTTGCCAAAGATGGATGCCATGTGCGGGAATTTTATGGCATCGGCTACACAATTCATAACCCATCAGAACGCCATCAACAAATGATTCAATGGCTAAAAAATAATGCGCCATATTGCAAAGCATCAGATTATGTAGTTATTTGGAACAACATTGCTGAATGGGCGGGTACGGCAGATTCATCAGAAACTAGGGCGTTAATTATTCATGGTTACAAAGATGCAATTGCGCGTGAAAAAAAATGATAATCCCAAGTAAATGGTATCCAACCGTGCAAGCGCGGCATGATGTACAAACTGTAGCATTTGATAGGATGGTTAAACGCGTACAAGAAGATTACGACAACGCGATAAAAGCGCATAAAGTTGAAACTGTTAATCACGAATTGGATGTAGAACTTTATAACAAGCGGGCGCGGGTTAACCAACTTGAACTAGAAATGTTCACCGACCGCCGCAGATTTCAGATTTTTGTTTAAGGAACATTATGCTAACTTTACTTTCTACCCTAATTTCTTTTCTGATGGGCGGCTTACCTAAGATTCTTGATTTTTTTCAAGATAAAGCCGACAAGTTACACGAACTGCAATTAGCGCGGTTGCAGATTGAACGCGAATTAGAAATGCGTAAGTTAGGATTTGAAGCGCAAGAACGCGTAGAACATATCCGTAGTGAACAACTGGCAACCGAATCCGCGGCAAATACTACGCAAGCCCTAATAGGCGCACAACAAGCGGAAATGCAAGCCATCTACGCGCACGATACATCTTTGAATGAAGGTACATCGCAATGGATGCGTAACCTACGCGCATCGGTTCGCCCCGTCATTACCTACGGTTTCTTTTTCTTGTTGTTATTTGTTGATGTAGGTTTGTTTGCCTACGGTTGGCATCAGGGCGCAACATTTGTAGAACTTGCCGAAATGCTTTGGGATTCTGATACGCAAGCATTGTTTGCATCTATTATTGCTTTCCACTTTGGCGGCAGGGCGTTTGGCAAATGAAAGTTTCCGACAAAGCCATAAAGATGATTCAGCATCACGAAGGGGTTAGGCAACGCCCGTATAGATGCCCTGCTAAACTTTGGACAATCGGGGTTGGTCATGTGATGTACCCCGAACATGGCAAACTTAAAATTGAAGAACGCGCAGGGTTGCCGTTACGCCCTGAAGATGAACGCATCTTTTCAATGGATGAAGTAAATGCAATTCTTAGATTTGACCTTGATAGATTTGAACGCGGCGTGGAAAAGTTTTGCCCCGTACCACTTACACAAGGTATGTTTGACGGGCTATGCAGTTTTGCTTTTAATGTTGGTTTGGGAACACTTCAAAGAAGTACGCTACGCCAAAAGTTATTACGCGGCGATAAAGAAGGCGCGGCAGAAGAATTACTGAAATATTGCATGGCGGGCGGCAAGGTTCTTAGGGGATTACAGAACCGCCGCATCGATGAACGCGCATTGTTTTTAAGTTGATTCCAAATTGAAATTTGAACTCATTGCTTCTTCAAGATTAAAATATTCTTTAAAACATTCTTTGAAGTAAAGTTGTTGTTCACCGTAACCAACTAATTTGCGGTTGTAAACAAATACTTTCTTTGGCAAGCGCATTTGCCCGTTAATGTAATTGATTCCCTTTTGAGTAATGCGCCAATAGCCCGACCCGCGAACTTCTTTGCTATCGTTTGGGTGTGCTTCAATCAATCCCCAATAACGCATATTGGTAAAAGTTTTAGCCCGCATAAATTCGCGTGGTGCATTTTTAGCGGTGTTTACCCAACCATCAACGCCCGCACTTTTGTAAATCCAAATCAATGCTTGCGCGTTCTTATGCGTGATGGTGAACCCGTTGTACTTACCAAAGCGTTTACAACATGGGCAATTGCCGCCATCATTTTGCAAAACTTTTAAATAATCTGCGCTAATCTTTGCCAAATATTCTTCTTCAAATAAATCGTTCATTTTGTAATGTCCTATAAGGTGGGGGTACTAATCACATCCGCATTTCGCCGCAAAACCCTGAAAGGTCGCTACAGATATAACTTTCCCCCCGTATTATTTAAAAGGGCGCATCGTCATCAAATACAGGCGCGGATTGTTTAGTTGTTTTGGGTTCTAGCGGCGGTTTAGCACTAAGCCAACCATCCCAATTAAGCGGCACATTGTCAATCTTTAGGCTAATGCCCTGCCCTTTATCCCAAAGCGTACCAACCTTGGCAAAGCGTTTTTTGTTATTGCCTTGGGCATCGGTGTATTCGCCCACTACGGCGATTAAATCTAATTTAGTTGACATGGTTTAATCTTTCATTCAGTTTACTAATTTTGGTATCTAGTTCGGCTAAGAACTTAACCACTTCTATTTCAAGCGTTGCCGCATATTCCGTATCAAATTCAACCCGCTTAACAAACATTTGTAACCCGCTTGGTAGGCGTGGGTCAAACGATACGAAATCACACCAAGCCCGACCCGTACAAACCATTTGCCATTGCATTTGCGTTATGTACTTTGTCGGTACTTGTTCAGTAATCAATGTGTCAATGTGCGTGGCGGTGTTAGGGCATTTAATTTCCAGTAACCCAAACAAACCTACCAAGCCATCAGGCGATGCCCCTGCGCGTTCAATTGTTGGATGCTGAACATACCCTACTTCATCAACCAAAACATCGGCTAGGGACTCATAAGCGGCGCGGGCAAGCGGTTCGGTTTCTGTACCCCAAGCCATTGCCGCATTTGTGTACGATTCTGCAACCGTACCCGTCATTCGTTCGCAAATCAATTGCGCCATGTAATTTTCGCGTGATGCTGAATAACCGCTTTTTGTTTTAGCGATTACATCGGCAACGCGAGATGCGGTGACATTGCCCAAGCGGGCGGCAAACCATTCGGGTGTACCTTGTTCAACTTTTTCAATCATAAGAATTTCCCTTTTGCGCCACATTACAGTTTTGCTTTAACTTTATCTTTTGCGGCAATAACTTTCTTTTGCCAATCAGGATTGCCGTTACAAGCGGTATAGGCGGCTTTGTAGGCGTTCTTTAAACTATCTTGGTCAGTTGATGCCTCAATAGCGGCTAGGTGGTCTATAAGGATTGTTTCGTCAACTGTAGTTTTACGCACCGCGGTATTGCCATCGTCATCTTCAGGGGCTATGCCGCAAGCCGCCATAAGGCTATAACGGCGGGCATAAGTTAATGCGCTACCGTAGCCTTGGGCATCTTGTTTGTTGGCGGGTACATGAAGAATTCCACATTCAAGCATTTCACCCGATTCATGCACAAACATAGTTTCAACCATTACGCCGTTAGCGCAATCGTAATTCTTTTGAATAAGCGCAATGCCGTTATCGTTTAGCGCGTCTATAACCGCTTCAACGCAAGCGGCAAGGTCAGCGTAGCGGGATTTGAAATGCGGGTTTGTAGATGTCTTTAAAGCAGGGCCAAACGCCTTTTGTGCTTTGACCAATGCGGTTGCTAAGTTTTTCATTGTTCAATTCTTTCTATTGGTTTTGCTACTAGCCAGTTATTACCCAAGCGGCGAACGCTACGCACCCATTGCCGTTGGTAGGAACGGATAACTTCAGGCGGTGCATCGTAGGATGCAAACATAGCGCGAACGCGTTTAAGAAATCGTGTGTTCATAATTCACTTTCATCATCGGGGTATTCTTCTTTGTTAGCCCTATCTGCATCAGTTTCAATTGATGTATGTAAGGCTTCATATTCCCGTTTAATTTTTCTTTCTAATATTTCTTTTGAAAATTGTTCAGGCGTTATTGATTTAAATTCTTGTAAAAGTTTTGATTCATGTTCATCAAACAAATTACCCATTGTGTTCATGCTTAACCCCGCCATGCCAGTAGTACACCAATGCCGCCAAAGATGATGATGGCTAATGCACATTCAATTAAAGTTGTAATGATTTTGTGTTTCATGGTTTGCCTCTTTTTACAGTTGTTCTAATGCTTTAGAAACTTCATCTAACTTGTAACCAAGGGAAGTTCTTTTGAAGTTGACATTGGCGTAATACCAAGTTCCATTTGTTTGAATCAAATACTTTTGACCGCTATTGCCAATGCCTGACCATGTAGGCTTAGTGCGGCTAAATGTGCCAACGGGATAGCGGGAAATGTTGGAAAACTTTGTTTGCTTAGGTGTTGCGATTGTCATTTTGGTTTCTTTCTAAAAGACCCTAGAAGTTAGGGCATGGGTGAATTATAAGCCAACTAATACACAGGTCAACAATTATTTACTAAGTATTTTCCCTAGTGTTGTTTTTTCTCAGTTTTAGAGTTTCTTTAAGACAAATTGCGGCTTGTTCTTGCGTAAACAATCCGCGTTTTTCAAGTTGGTTAATCCCTGCTTTGATATGCGACAACGCATAATTTTTTGGGTTGCCTATAACGCGGCAAATGTTATCCCACAATTGTTCAACCGTCATATTGTTCCAAAAGTAGTTATCAGGAACTACGCGGGCATGGGTTGTTTTGTCGTACATTGCAACCCCCTAATTAAGCCAACAAAGCCGCCAAGTGTTCGGGCGTACCCTCACGGTACACGCCGCCAACAAACGCGTAGTAGCGAACGCCTTTGGCATTGATAAGAACGCCAACCGCAGGGTGCAAATCTGTACGGGGGGTGAACTTGGCAACCTTGGCGGCATGGGCGGCATTTGCTTTTGCAAAACGCGCTTCAAAGGCATCGTTTTCGTTGCGCTTTTGTGCCATTGCATCAGAGAGAGTTTTAATTTGTGTCATTTGATTTGCTTTCTAAAAGACCGCAAGATGTTTGCGGCATGGGTGAATTATAAGGTAACTTATAGCCAATGCAAGCACTATTTAAAATTATTTTGTAGGTAGTTTCCCTAACGGGGGGACTAGCCCCCCATTTGTTTAAACTAAATCCAATTCTTGAATGTCTTGCCCTGATGCCAACTTACCATTGGCTTGAATACTATATTCAATTTGCTCAAGTGTTGGTTTGTAACAATCTCCGTAATCTGTCCAATGACCACATTGGCGTTCACCCTCAAACCAAATGACGTAAATGTTAAAACCAATTATTTTTGCTATTGTGTAAACTTGAGCATCTAGGTGTTCACCGCGGACAATCAATTGACCAATATAAATTTGGTTAAGTGTTAGGCGTTTTGCCATTTTGCTTTCTCCTAAAAGACCCCATGCGAATTGCTAGGGCATGATGTAATTATAAGCCAACTAATATATTTGTCAATAACTATTTTGTAGGTAGTTTCCCTAATGTGTTGTTATAAGACAACTAATATGTTAGGGTTTGTCCCTATGTACTTATCGTATAAGTTGGCTTATAATAAGGTATGACAAAAAAAGAATTGTTAACCAAGGTACGCAACCAAACCGAATTAGCGGAATTGCTAGGCATTAGGCAATCTGCTATTAGCCAATGGAAAGAAATACCCAAGGCTAGGCTTTGGCAATTAAAGTTACTCAAACCTAAGTGGTTCAAATGACAAAAATAGAAAAATATCTACATCACAAATCTTTGATGATGGAACACTTAGCATTTGCGTATGCAAATCAATCGATGCAAGATTCTTTGTACCAACTGATTTGCTACCACTTGCACAAAGATTACACACAAGGTTATTATTATTTTATGACCCATCAAGAACGCAAAGATTTGCAAACAATGATGGTTCTTTAGTACAATGTTTTGAAACACGGCTAGGTTGGACTAATTACCCAACCGAAAAGGGTTCACCCTTTCCCCTGCCGCAGTTTCTTTCCAAAGGGCGTTTTTAAAGCGGTGAAATTATGCCTACTAGGTATCTGAAATCAGGTATTCGCGATAGCGAAGCCATTGAAAAACTTTCCCCATTAGCGGAAAACCTTTACTATCGATTGCTTGTTACGGTAGATGATTTTGGGCGTTACGATGCCCGACCCCCAATGATAAAAGCGGCTTGTTTTCCAGTAAAGGATTCAATCAATGCCGCCAAGACTGAAGTTCTAATGAAAGAACTTGCGGAAAATAATTTAATAGAAATTTATATGGTTGAAGGCAAGCCATATTTACAAATGACCAAATGGGACAACATTCCCCGCGCAAAAGAAAGCAAATACCCTGCAAGTGAATACGATGCTATACAACTGCATACAACTGTATGCGACAGTAATACAGATGCACCTTTAACCGTAACTAAAACAGAAACAGAAACCGTAACTAAAACACGCGATGCGCCCGAAGGCGTTTCACAAGAAATTTGGGATACTTTTGTTAAACAAAGAAAAGCAAGCCGTGCGGTCATCACCCCATCGGTTATTGCTTCAATTCAAAAAGAAGCCGATAAAGCGGGTTGGACATTGGAACAAGCATTAGCAGAATGTGCCGCCCGTGGTTGGCGTGGGTTTAAAGCAGATTGGGTAGCACCAAAGGCTAACCCCGCCGACATTGCCCGCGTAACCGTACCAATGAACAATCGACCTGACCCCGCGTTAGAAAAGATAAAAGAAGATGCAAAACGCGCCGCACCTATCCCGTTAGAAGTATTGGCAAAAATGGCGGCATTAAGGGCTAAAGCATGACACACGAAATGGCGATGCGAATATTGGACAGGGTACGGGATGGGGTTAGTTACCCGCAATGGGTAATTCGCAAAGCCTTAGAACTAACTGGCGATATTGATGGACATGGAACACTTTAAGGATTGCGAAGCGCGGGAATGGGTTGCCCGATACCGCAAAAAGCATTTAGAAGAAGGTAAGGGCGAAGCAATCGAATGGTGGAACAAAACCATAAAAGAAATTGCCGCCAAACGGGGGCAAAAGGTTGCCGAAGATTTAAAGCGCAGAATGAATGAACAAAAGGATTTAAATGCGATACGCCGCAAGGGTTGATGCCAATCAAGAACAGATTGTTAGCGCACTACGCGCCGCGGGTGCTTATGTTTGGATTATTGGGCTACCCGTTGATTTGCTAGTTGGCTACCGCGGTCATACATTCTTGGTAGAGATTAAAAGCACCAACAAAGGGCGGCTAACGCCCCTACAAGCCGACTTCTTTGAGAATTGGGGCGGTAGTACCCTTTCCCGCGTTGATAGCCCTGAAGCCGCACTACGAATGATTGGAGTTATTAAATGAACCCGCCTTACAAAACAGTAGATTTTATTTTAGAAAACGCGCCAAATTATGCCAAGGCTAAAAGTGAACGCATATACCTTGATGAATTTAGACGGGTGAAACGCGCTTTGCTGATGAAGCAAGCAATGGAAATGGGTTACGAAAGCGCGGCGGCACAAGAACGCGAAGCCTATGCCCATCCCGAATATGATGAATTGTTAAAAGGGTTGGCGGTTGCCGTGGAACAGGAAGAATTGTTACGTTGGAAATTGACCGCGGCGACTATTAAGGGGGAACTATGGCGCACCGAATCGGCTAACGAACGAAACGGCATAAAAGCAACTGAATAAACAGGAGAAAACACTATGAGAGATTACGAATTTACCTTTAACGCAACAACTGGCGCGGGCGGTGTAACCGTTACTTGCAAAATGTCATACGAACGGGATGAACACGGCACATTTTTTGAAAATATTGAAGATGTAACCTATGAGGGCATTAGCATCATGGGTTTGTTAATTGATGAACAATATAGCGAATTAGAAATGGTTGGCATTATGAAGTTGGCTACGCATTTACAAGAAGAAAAAGACAAGGCGCAAGAACCATGATGCCGCAAATAGACATTGGCGCACGGTTTGCCAATCACAAATTTAAACTTTGCACCAAATGCGATATTGATAAACCCCCTGAAGGCGGCATAGACATGGGGCATAAATGGATTTGCCAATCATGTTGGAACAAGCGCATAACAGGCAAATACTTTAGACAAAACAGTAAAAATGCGTAAACGCACTAAACGAAAGTTTTGGGCATTGCTAGACCCAATCGCGCATGGCATTGTTGGGGCTAGTTATACACCTAGACATTTGCTAGACAAGTTAAGGCTAACCGAATACGCCGCTTTGGAATCAATCACTAAAGGCAATGGCACGGTACAGGATTGGCGAACCCTAGTAGATGTTATGAACCTTGCGGAAATGATGGCTAAGAACGGGGTTGGCCCTGAAGTATTACCCGTATGCGAGAAAGCCCAAGAAAGCCTACACAAAGCCGCTATACGCTACCAAACAACCCTAAAGATGGGGTTAGATGGCATTGGCATACAGGCAATTCGGGAATTACTGGAATATGCCGATTTGCAACAGGGAAGCATTACCCGCGCAGAATTTGAACGCTATGTGCAAAAAACAAGAAATTACATAAAATCAAACGGTAACTTAGTGGTAGAAATTGAATGAGATTCCCAAAGCACCAATACATCCGTAGTTCTGACCTATTACGCAACGCCCGCGAAATTCCATGCCAACATTGCGGGGCAGATGATGGAACGGTAGTAGCCGCCCACACTAATTGGCAAGGGGGCAAAGGTCGCGGCATCCGCGCTGATGACAACCTAATTAGCAGTTTGTGCTATTCATGTCACATGGAAATAGACCAAGGCGGCAAATTAGATAAAGCAGAACGACAAAAGATTTGGCTTGCCGCACATTTAAAAACGGTGCGAAAATTGCAAGAATATGGCTTATGGCCTAATGATGTACCACTACCCGAAGGACTATGATGGTTAAATTCCGCGCAGAAGCCGCCCAAAGCGACCCCGTAATGCAGTTTGTTATGTGCCTATTGCATAGCGTAACCAACGCGCATATCCTACATTTCCAAAGCCTAAGTTATTCGCAACACATGGCATTGGGCGCGTATTACGATGAAGTAAGCGACCTAGTAGATGGATTCGTAGAAGCGTTCCAAGGTAAGTACGGGCTATTGACCAAGTACCAATCGGATTACCAATTGCCCGACAATAACCCCGTAACCTACCTAACCTACCTAAAAGAAGAAATAGCGACCCTGCGCCGCGCATCAGGATTCCCACAGGATAGCGAACTACAGAACGAAGTAGATACCATTGCTAACCTGATTAACAGTACGCTATATAAACTGCGATTCCTAGCCTAATGCCATCAGTACCCACTAACGGTAAGTGTTCATCATTAGGGTGTAAAAACCCTAGAAGTAAGTTGAACACCTACTGCTTAGAACATGGCGGCATCGACAATATGGTTAGGCGCGAAACAGATAGTGCATACCAAACGCCATTATGGAAAAGCATTAGGGCAGTACAGATAAGCAAACAACCACTATGCCAAGGTTGCCTATCACGCAACATAGTGGCATCAGCAAAGCATATAGACCATTTGTTTGCTTGGAAGCACATAGGTAGCCATGCGTTTAGCCGCAACATATTCCAATCCCTTTGCCACAATTGCCATAGCCAAAAATCAGGGCTAGAAAAGCAGGGAATCTACAGGCATTACGCCCAAGATGGTGCAAAAGACTACACAAAGAACGATTATGCGTATATGGTGACAAATAAACATAGGGCATGAACATCAACCAAAAGGCGCAAGTGTTGTTTATTGGATACACAAGCCCGAACATACCGACATATTTACACAAGGCTATGTAGGCATTACAAACGGAAAAGCGCGGGAACGGTGGTCAGAACATAGAAGGTCATCACGCAAAAATCCCGATGTGCATTGCGTGGTAATTAACCATGCTATTCGCAAACATCGCGATTTAATTTATGAAGTAGTAGTAGTAGCCGATACCCGTGAATACTGCGAACGCATAGAAGGGTTGTTAAGACCCACTAACAACATCGGTTACAACATAGCCCGCGGCGGTATGCCCGTTGATACCATGATGGGTGGGATAGCCAATAGGGAACGATGGATTAAATATTGGATAGATAACCCTATCGAGGCGGCTAACCGTTGGTGGGATACAGAACGCGCATTGCTTAATAAACAAGCAATAGTACATCGTAGGGCAAGAAAGCCCAAGCCATTTACAAAAGATAGAAATCCGCACAAAGATAGCAATTCAAAGTGTACGGGTGTTACATGGTTTACTAAATACAGTAAGTGGCGGGCGCAGATAGGCATAAGCCCTATTGTTATTACATTGGGTTACTTTAATACCAAAGAACAAGCGCAAGATGCCTACTTACAGGCTAAAGCCATATACAAATCGCATAAGCAAGGCAACATAGAATTGCATCAAGCAATACGTCAAATTAAGGGCGATAATAGTGGACTTTTGTTTTAAAAACTCTTTTATTTTGGAACGGTTTGAAAGCAAGCGCGGTTGTCTTTCTGTAGAAAGGCAAAGTAAGCGGGGGTTATAAGATTGCTAAACTACAACAAAGCGTTTAATATAAAAAAATGAAAAAAGCACCCAAACAAATCATTGGCTTTTTGCGTAATCCAAGCACTTGGAACGCAGACGCATTTGAAACCGCCATCAGGAACGAAGTAGAAAATTCAACGGGTGCGTTAACTGCATCTGATGAACTGCTAATTGGTTCTTTGGTTTTGGTGGTTGAAACTTTGGTGCAAGCGCACATTGGATTATTGGAAAATGGCGCGATTTACCACTACAACGCGGGGGATGCACCAAGCCCCTATTACAAGATAAGAACCGAATCAATGGACAAAGCGATAAAGATTCTTGCCGAACTAGCATTAGTGGCAAGGGGTCGCCCAAAGATTAAAAACAAGGCATCCGAAGTAGATGAGTTATTCGCAACTGCTTGAACCCGCTTTTCAATATGCTAGGGGCGTAACCCTTGGCGACATTACCGCTTGCGAAGATGTAAGGTTAGCCGCCCAACGATTCCTAGATATGGTGGAACGGCTGGATGCGCCTTATGAGTTCGTTCCCGAAAAAGCCGAACACATTTTAAAGTTTGCCAAGTTTTGCCGCCATGTTAAAGGCGCGG
>Ga0114976_10000175_pt1 | contig 37368 bp, 35 predicted proteins | sample S_130805_EF_Meta_FD_87319 | JGI IMG/M metagenome (GOLD analysis project Ga0114976, IMG submission 87319) | Freshwater microbial communities from Lake Simoncouche, Canada to study carbon cycling - S_130805_EF_MetaG | ecosystem: Environmental > Aquatic > Freshwater > Lake | place: Lake... | reverse complement strand
GGCTGCGACAAGTCACTGCCGGGCATGATGATGGCGATGCTGCGCCTGAACGTGCCGAGCGTGTTCATGTATGGCGGCTCGATCCTGCCCGGCAAGTACAAGGGCCGCGACGTCACCGTCGTCGACGTGTTCGAGGCGGTCGGCGAGCACGCCGCCGGCAACATGACCGACGAGGAGCTGCACGAGCTCGAATGCGTCGCCTGCCCGTCGAGCGGCTCCTGCGGCGGCCAGTTCACCGCCAACACCATGGCGACCGTCTCCGAGGCGATCGGCCTGGCGCTGCCCGGCTCCGCCGGCACGCCCGCGCCCTACGAGGAGCGCGACCAATGGGCCTATGAATCGGGCAAGGCGGTGATGGAGCTGATCAGGAAGAACCTCCGCCCGCGCGACATCGTCACGCTGAAGTCGCTCGAGAATGCGGCGGTGGTGGTGGGTGCGACCGGCGGCAGCACCAATGCCGGCCTGCACCTGCCCGCGATGGCGCATGAGGCGGGGATCAGGTTCACCATGGACGACGTGGTGAACATCATGCGCCGCACGCCCTATATCGGCGACCTGAAGCCGGGCGGGAAATACGTCGCCTACGACGTCTACAAGATCGGCGGCATCCCCATCATCATCAAGGCGCTGCTCGATGCCGGGCTGCTGCATGGCGACTGCATGACGGTGACCGGCAAGACTCTCGCCGAGAACCACAAGGACGTGGTCTTCCCGCTCGACCAGGACGTCATCTATCCGGTCAGCAAGGCGCTCTCGCCCACGGGGGGCGTCGTCGGGCTGAAGGGCAACCTCGCGCCGGACGGCGCCATCGTGAAGGTGGCGGGGATGAAGACGCTGCGCTTCGAAGGCACCGCGCTCTGCTTCGACAGCGAGGAAGACGCCTTCAAGGCGGTCGAGCAGCGCGCCTACAAGCCGGGCGACGTCATCGTCATCCGCTACGAGGGGCCGAAGGGCGGCCCGGGCATGCGCGAGATGCTGTCGACTACGGCCGCGATCTACGGCCAGGGCATGGGCGAGAGCGTGGCGCTGATCACCGATGGCCGCTTCTCGGGCGCCACGCGCGGCTTCTGCATCGGCCATGTCGGGCCCGAGGCCGCGGTCGGCGGCCCGATCGCGCTGCTGCAGAACGGCGACAAGATCATCATCGACGCCGAGAAGGGCACCATCGACATGATCGTGCCGGAGGCCGAGATCGCCCGCCGCAAGGCGGCCTGGAAGCCGCGCGCGACCGACTACAATGCCGGCGCGCTCTGGAAATATGCCCAGCTGGTCGGGCCCGCGCATCTCGGCGCCGTCACCCACCCGGGTGGTGCTGCCGAGACGCATTGCTACGCCGACCAGTAGTCGCCGCGTTTTCGCCACGGCGCAGGCGTTGACTGCGCCGTGGAGGATCCGCTGATGCGTGGCCTGCGAGTGCTCGTCCTGGTGCTGCCGGCCCTGCTGCTTGCCGGCTGCACCGTCTACCCGTCCGGCTATGGCGGCTACGGCTATGCGGCGCCGCCGGTCACGGTCGGCGTCGGGGTCGGCTATGGCGCGCCCTACCGGCCCTATTACGGCGGCTGGGGCTACCGGCCCTGGGGCTGGGGCGGCTACGGCTACCGGCCCTATGGCTACGGCTATGGCGGGCGGCGCTGGTAGCCGGTCACGCAAGCGTCAACCGCGGTCGATGCGACCGCGCGCCGGGGCACTCGTTTGGGGATGTGTTCGATCCCCCCCGAAGGAGAGCCCCATGCGCACCCTGACCCTCGCCGCCCTGCTGTTGAGCACCGCGGCCTACACCCATGTCGAGCGTACGCCGGCCGCACAGCCCGCGCCGGTCGTGCTGCAGCAGCCCGGCCCGACCGTTTATGCCCCCGCGCCGACCGTGATGGTGCGCCCAGCCTATTGAGGCGCTGACGCGGCCCGCGGGAGATTGCGGGCCGCCACCAGCACCCCGGCCGCGAGCGGCAGCACCACCAGGCACCGCACCATCCAGGCCGCATGCAGCAGCGTGTGGCTGAGGAAGAGCAGGTACCAGGCGGCGACCACGCCGCAGGCCAGCCATGCCGTCAGCGCCCGCGCCGCTCCGCCCCTGCGGATGGCGCGGAGGCCGAGCAGCACCGTGGCCGCCGCGGCGCCCCCCAGCACCAGCAGGCCGAGCACGGTCGAGCCGCTGCCGCCGACGAAGCCGAAATAGCCGAGCCGGAACGCCGCATAGGGCAGCCGCAGCACCGGCCAGTCATCCAGCAGCCGCACGTCGAAGCCGAGCGCGCCCAGCATCGCCACCTCACGCGGCGAGAGTTCGGGCACGACGGGTCCGATCAGCCGGTGCAGCAACTGCCCGCCATCGCCGGCGCCGTCGAGATCCGCGAAGCCGAGCAGGCCGAGCGCGACCTTCAGCGCAAAGGGCAGCACCGCGCCGAGACCGAAGCAGGCAAGCGAGGCCAGCACGCCGCGTGCCGTCGGCGCGCGCGCCGCCAGGGCGGCGGCCAGCACCACCAGGGCGGCGCCGAGCGGCAGCCCGCCGGTCAGGAACTCGAAGAGCGCGACGCCGCAACCGAAGCCGCCGAGCAGCCAGGCCGGCCCCGCATCCGGCTCGCCGGGGTGCGCCGGCCGCAGCCAGAGCAGCCAGAGCGCGCCCGCGATCACCAGGTCGCTGGTCGCATGGCTCCAGTACCGGCCGTAGATCGGCAGCCCCCAGAACAGCAGCAGGCCGAGGCCGAGCCAGGCGAAGCCGGCATCGCGTGCGCACCGGCGACGCAACGCCGAGATCCCGGCGACGATCGCAAGCCCGCCGAGCGTGCCGGCGAGCGCCAGCGTCGCCGCCGCCCGCAGCCCGTCGCCGCCAAGCGCCGGCACCAGCAGCGCGCCGACCACCCGCTGGCCATGTAGGTAGCGGTGGTAGCGCAGCGCGGGCTCGGGCGCGGCGGCAGGATCGAGCAATTCGGCGAGCAGCGCGCAGCGGGACTGCACGAGCTCGGCCGGCGCATTCTCCGGCCGTGGCGCGGTGCGCACCGGCAGCAGCGGTGAATAGGCGTCGCGCCAGAGGCCTTCGCGCGGCTGCACCAGCATGGCGAAGACCAGGCAGTCATTGCCCTCCCACGCCGCGACCCGGCGGGCACCCAGCGGCAGGCCCATGGTGTCGAAGAGCCGGCCCGCCTCGGCCAGCGGCCGCAGCCGCTCGGCGATCCGCCCCGGATCACGCGAGGCCGCGGCCAGCGAGAGCAGCGCGAAGACCAGGCAAAGCGCGAGCGAGGCCGCCGCCGCGCGCAGCAGCGTGGCCACTAGGCCAGCTCGAACCAGACCGGCGCGTGGTCGCTCGGCTGCTCCTCCGAGCGCGCGGTGGTGTCGACTTCCGCCCCGACCAGCCGCTCGGCGAGCTCCGGGCTCAGCAAGGCGTGGTCGATGCGCAAGCCGCGGTTGGCCTCGAAGGCCGGGCCGTAATCCCAGTAGGTGAAGGGCGGGTGGTCGGGGTGCAGCGCCGCCAGCGCATCGGTCATGCCGGGGAAGATCATCCGGCGGAAGGCGCTTCGGCTCTCGGGCCGGACAAGCGCATCGGTCGGCGGCAGCGCGCCTGGGGCAAGGTCGGCATCGGTCGGGCAGACGTTGAAATCGCCAAGCACCGCGACCGGCGTGAAGGCATCCAGCCGCTCGAGGATCCAGGCTTCCAGCCGGCCCATCCAGCGCAGCTTGTAGTCATAGCCCTCGGCGCCGCCGCTATTGCCGTTCGGCAGGTAGATGCCGGCAATCTCCGCCCCCGCAGCCTTGACCGCGACGAAGCGCGCCTGCGTGTCTTCCGGCTCGCCCGGCAGCGCCTCGGCCGTCACGTCGAAGGGGATGCGGCCGAGCACCGCGACGCCGTTGCGCCCGCCCGGCTGGCCGATGACGTGCATCCGGTACCCGCTCGCCTCGAGCTCGAGCCGGGGGAACTCCTCCGTCCTGCACTTCAGTTCCTGCAGGAACACGAGGTCGGGCTCGTGCCGCGCGAGGAAGCGCAGCAGGTGCGGCACCCGCCGGCGGATGGAGTTCACGTTGAAGGTGGCAAGCCGCGTCATGGCCGCACCATGCCGTGCGGCCGGCGCAGCGACCAGCCCTCAGGCGGCAGGGTCAGGCAACGGCGAAGCTCGCGCCGCAGCCGCAGCCCGCGACCGCCTGCGGGTTGCGCACGACGAAATGCGCGCCGATCAGCGCCTCGTTCCATTCGAGCTCGCTGCCCGCCAGCAGGTCGAGCGACACGGGGTCGACGAAGACCCGCACGCCGTCCTGCTCGACAACCAGATCCTCGGCCTCGGCGGCCTCGGCCAGCTCGAAGCCGTACTGGAAGCCCGAGCAGCCGCCGGCGCTGACCGCGACGCGCAGCCCGGCGCCCGGCTTGCCCTCGCGGCGCGCGATCTCGGCCACCTGCGCGGCGGCGCGCGGCGTGACGCGGAAGCTCAAGGGGGTCGCGACCTCGGACATGGCGGGATCTCCTGCGTTGCAACATAAGGCTCCGGGGCGCCCTTCTCAACCGCGCGGTTGCCCCGGCGCGGCGCCGCCTGCTACCCCGCTCGGATGGCGCCCAGTGACCTCGCCCCTTGGGCGGTGCGGCCGGAGACCTCGCGCGGCCGGCTGCACCCGGAGCCCGGCGGCGATGCCCGCTCGCCCTGGCAGCGCGACCGTGATCGCATCATCCATACCGGCGCCTTCCGCCGGCTGCAGTACAAGACCCAGGTCTTCGTCTTCCACGAGGGCGACTACTTCCGCACCCGCCTGACCCATTCGATCGAGGTCGCGCAGATCGCCCGCGCCATCGCCCGCCGCCTCCGGCTCGACGAGGATCTCGCCGAGGCGCTGGCGCTCGCGCACGACCTCGGCCACCCGCCCTTCGGCCATGCGGGGGAAGAAGCGCTCGATTCGCAGATGCGGCCCTATGGCGGCTTCGATCACAACGCCCAGTCGCTCAAGGTCGTGACCAGGCTCGAAAGCCGCTACGCCGCCTTCGACGGGCTGAACCTGACCTGGGAGACGCTCGAGGGCCTGGCCAAGCACAACGGCCCGGTGCGGCGGCCCGCCGGCTATTTCGCCGAATACGACGCGATCCACGGGCTGGACCTGACCACCCACGCCTCGGCCGAGGCGCAGGTCGCCGCCATCGCCGACGACATCGCCTACAACAACCACGATCTCGACGACGGCATCCGCGCCCGGCTCTTCACCATGGAGGAGGTCACCGCCCTGCCGCTGATCGGCGAGGCCTGGGAGGAAGCCCGCGCCGCCCATCCGACCATGGCGCGCGACCGCGAGGTGACCGAGACCGTCCGCCGCGTGATCAACCGCATGGTCCAGGACGTGATCGATGAGGCCGGGCGACGGATCGCCGCCCTCGCGCCACGCAGCGCCGACGATATCCGCGCCGCCGGCCAAACGGTGGTCGGCTTCTCCGCCGCGATGCAGGCCGCCAACCAGGAGATCCGGGAGTTCCTGTTCACCCGCATGTACCGCCACTGGCGGGTCAACCGGGCCATGCAGAAGTCGAAGCGCGTCAGCCAGATGCTGTTCCAACTGCTGCATGGCGGGCCGCAGATGCTGCCGCCCGACTGGCAGGCGCGGGCGGGCGAGGCGGGCTCGACCGCCTGCGCCCAGCTGGTCTGCGACTACATCGCCGGCATGACCGACCGCTTCGCGCTCGAGGAGCACAAGCGGCTGACGGACCCGAACATCCCCGGGTAACCCCGGCCTGCCTCAGGCGGCCGGCTCAGGCTCGAACAGCGCCAGCGCCTCGGCGACCAGCACGAGCAGCGCGGCGCGCCGCTCCGCCAGCACGGCCGGATCGAGCCCGGCGGCCTCGCGCTGCAATTGGCGGGCCGCCTCGGCCAGCCGCATGGCCTCGAGCGTCGCCGCCGCACCCGCGAGCCGATGCGCCGCCGGCACCACCTCCGCCGGGCTGCCGGCGGCGGCCAGCGCGGCCGCAGCCTCGCCCATCTCGGCGAGGAAGGCGGCGGCCAGCGCCTTGGTCGCCGCGGCATCGAGCCCCGGCACCTCGAACGCCCGCGGCCGCGGGCGCGCGACCGGCAGGGCCATCCCCGGCGCCGCCGCCCGCACCAGGTCGACGAGCGCCGCGAGCAGCGCCTCGCGCTCGATCGGCTTGGCGAGATGCGCGTCCATGCCGGCCTCGCGGCAGGCGGCGATGTCCTCGGCGAAGGCGCTGGCGGTCACGGCGAGGATCGGCACCCGGCGCTCCGGCCCCGGCAGCGCGCGGATGCGCCGCGCCGCCTCCAGCCCGTCGAGGCCCGGCATCATCACGTCCATCAGCACGGCATCGAAGGGGCGCGGACTGACCGCCGCAGCCTCCAGCGCCTCCACCGCTTCCGCGCCGTCGGTGACGCACTCGACCGTGTGGCCCGCCGAGCCGAGCAGGGCACGCGCCACCGCCAGGTTGGCCGGCACGTCGTCCGCCACCAGCACGTGCAGCGGGCCGGCCGCGACCGGTTGCGGCGCCGCCGCATGGGTCGGCGCCACGGCCTCCTCTGCCAGCGGCTGCATCGGCACCTCCACCCAGAACACCGCGCCACCCGGCGCGGCGGACTCCGAATTCGGCTCGCAACCGATCCGGCCCCGCATCTGTTGGACGATGCCGGCGGCGATCGCAAGCCCCAATCCGGTGCCGCTGTCGCGGTTCGGGTCGAGCTGCACGAAATCGCCGAAGATCGCGCTGCGCATCGCCGCCGGGATGCCCGGCCCGGTGTCGCGTACCTCGAGCCGGACCAGCAGCGGCGCCTCGCCGGCGTCGGGCAGCGGCAGCACGCGCACGTCGACCCGCCCGCCCGCGGGGGTGAACTTCACCGCGTTCGAGAGCAGGTTGAGCATGAGCTGGCGCAGGCGGGTCTGATCGGTCGCGACCCGCGCCGGCAGCCCGGGCGCCGCCCGCAGCGCGAGCCGCACCGACTTCGCCGCCGCCGCCGAGGCGAAGAGCGCCACGCATTCCTCGAGCAGCGACACCAGCGCGGTCGGCTGCACACGGAGCTCGAACAGGCCGGATTCGATCTTCGCCAGGTCCAGCACGTCGTTGGCGACCGCGACCGCGTGGCGGCCGGCCTTCTCCAACGTGCGCGCCCGCTCGCGCTGCTCGCCCGAGAGCGCGGGATCGCGCGCCAGCACCTGGGCGAGGCCGAGCACGCCGTTGAGCGGCGTGCGCAAATCATGCGACATGCGGGCGAGGAAGCGCGACTTCGCGACCGCCGCCGCCGCCGCGGCATCGCGCGCCGCGGCCAGGTCGGCATTGGCGCGCTTCAATGCGGTGATGTCGGTGCGGATGCCGACCGTGCCGCCGCCCGGCAGCCCGCGCTCGGTCACCAGCAGCCAGGTGCCATCCGGCAGCAGGCGCTCCATCGGCGGCGCATTGCCGTGATGCCAGGCGGTGACCTCCGCGACGAAGGCCTCGATGTCTTCGCCGCATTGCGGGTACTGGCCGCGCCGCGCGCCCGCGCGGATCAGGTCGGTGAAGCGGACGCCCGGGAGGATGAAGGGCGCGCTGATGGCGTAGATCTCGCGGTAGCGCTGGTTGCAGACGACCAGGCGATCCTCGGCGTCCCACATGACGAAGCCATCGGGCATGCTCTCGAGCGCGCTTTCGAGCAGCTGGCGGGCTGCCGCGCGCTCCGCCTCCACCCGCTCGCGCTGGCGCAGCACGGCATAGAGCGCGCCGGCGAGTGCGGCGATCAGCGCCGCCGCCAGCGCGGTGCCGAGCAGCAGGCGCCGGCGGTCCTGGGCATAGGCCTCGAGCGCCGCCGGCAGCGCGTAGCTCGCCACCACCAGGATGTCGCGATAGAGGCTGGGCCGCGCGGCGGCGAACACCGCCTGGTCGACGAAGCGACCGCGCATCCGCGTTGCCCGGCCGTCGAGCGGCAGGATGCCAGCGATCGGCGTGAGCGACTGGCCGATCCGCGCCTCGTCATGCGGCAGGCTCACCAGCAGCCGGCCGGCCGTGGTCTCGACGGTCAGGCGCAGCCCGGTGGCCTCGGCGACCGGGCCCAGCAGCGTGCCGACCAGGGTGACCGGCAGCTCGGCCACGGCGACGAACTCGCCGGTCGCGCCGAGCCGGACTCCGCGCAGCAGGAAGAGCGCCCATTCGCCGGTCAGCGGGTTGCGCACCGGCCCGCTGACGACGAGGCCGGTACCGCGCCGCGCCTCGGCCAGACTGGCGGCCTCGATCGGCGGCGGGCGATTGCGCGAGGCCGGCAGCGCGGTCGCCCAGGGCCGGCCATCGGGCAGCAGCAGGCCCATGTCGCGGAAGCCGAGGTTCTGGAAGTTCAGCTCGCGCAGCATCCGGCTCGCGGCCTCGCGCTCGAGCGGTGCGGCGCCGGCGCCGAGGATCGCCGGCAGCCCGGCGAGCGCGCCGTCGACCGCGAGGAAGCTGCGGTTCACCGCCGCTTCGGCGGCGCCCGCCACGCGCTCGACCGTGGCACGGGCATTGTCCTCGGCCGTCGCCCGCATCCGTCCGAGCAGCAACGCCGTGCTCGCCAGCAGCCCGGCGAGGATCGCGAGCGTCGCCAGCACCACGGCGATGCGCAGCAGGCGCGGCGACATTCAGGGTGGCCCTGCCGCGATGCCCAGCTGCGGCCCAACGGTCGCATTCCAGGCGCTGGCGCACTCCGCGCCGCAGCGCTCGATCCAGGCCGGCAGCACCACCCGGCGCAGCATTTCGCGCCGCGCCGCCGCCGCATCGGGCGCGTCCTCGACCACCGCCATGCTGCCGGGGCGGCCGCCGACGCAGCCGGGGCGGCCGGCATTGCAGGCGATCCCCGCCTCGGTCTCCTGGTCGGCCGCCGCCAGGATCTGCGCCTCGAGCCCCGCCAGGCCGCGCTGCAGCGTCTCGCGCAGCGCCATCGGCAGGTCCTGCCAGACCGCCTCGTTCGCCACCGCGACCGAGACGCCCCAGGAGATCGCGGCATGCGAGACATGCGTGGTGATCCGGTGCAGCCCGATCGCATTGCCCGACAGCGTGCCGGTGACGGCGCAGTCGAACAGCCCGGCGCGCATGCCCGCCACGATCTCGGCGAAGGGCAGGATGATCGGCGTCGCGCCGAGCGCGCGCATCAGCTCGGCCTGGCCGACCGAGGAGACCCGCACGCGCCGCCCGGCGATATCGGTGGCCTGCGCGAAGGCGCCGTCGCAGAACAGCACCTGCGCGGGATAGGCGTAGATCGCCAGCAGCCTGACGCCGTAGCGGTCCTGCAGCAGGCCGGCGAGCCGTGGCCGCCAGGCTTCCATGGTGGCGCGCAGCGCGGCGAAGTCGGGGTTGAGCAGCGGCAGGTCGATGCCGTTCAGCTCGGGTTCGTCGCCGGCGGCGAGCGTCAGCAGCACGGTGGCGAAGGGCGTGACGCCGAGCCGGACCAGCTGGAGCAGTTCCTGGCCGCGGACGCCGCTGCGGTCGAAGGGTGCGATCTCGGCGACCAGCCGGCCGCCGGTCAGCTTCGGCAGCGTCTCGGTCCAGAACGGCGCCTCGTAGCGGACGTACTGGCTGATCTGGTCGAGCCCGCCGAGTACCTTCAGGCGGATCGGCGGCGCGGGCGGGTCGGCCGCCCGGGCGGTGGCGGCGAAGCAGCCGGCCAGCGCCAAGGCGATCAGCAGCAGGGCTGGCAGGAGCGGGGGACGGGCGGGCATGACGAGGTCCGAGGGTGACGTGCGCCGTCCCGAGGCAAGGCCGTGGCGTTACCGTGCGATCATCACGGCGCCGGGCTCCATCATCGGAAGGGCGGCCTTAATGTATATTGCGGGCAAGGTGAATTCCACGCCTGAACCGCGGGTCGCTCAGGGTTCGAGCCGGATACCGGTGCGCGCCACCACCTCCCGGTACTTCGCGACCTCCGCCACGATGAAGGCGCGCGCCTCGGGCAGGCCGTTGGGGCTGGACCAGGCATCGTGGCCGGCGGCGAAGAGCCGCTCGCGCAGCCGATCCTCCCTCAGGCTGGCAACCAGCGCGGCGTTCAACTGGCTGGCGACCGGTGCGGGCATCGCGGGCGGGCCGACCAGGATGAACCAGGTGTCGAACTCGAAGCCGGGCATGCCGCTCTCGGCGAGCGTCGGCACCTCGGTCCAGGTCGGGAAGCGGCGCGACCCGGTGACGGCGACCGGCCGCACCAGGCCCTCGCGCGCCATGGGATTGGCCGAGGCGATCGCGGCAATGCCGAACTGCGCCTCGCCGGTCGCGATCGACTGCAGCATCTGCGCGCCGCTGCGATAGGGCACATGGACGAAGCGGGCGCCGAGGCTCTGCGCCAGCATCTCGGAGGCCATGTGCAGCACGCCGCCGACGCCGGAGGTGGCGTAGGTGATGCTCTCGGGCGGCGCCGAGCGCAGCGCGGCGACCACCTCGGTCGCGTTGCTGCCTGGGAATTTCGGGTTGACGATCAGCATCAGCGGCGGCGCGCCGATGATGCCGAGATGGGTGAAGTCCTGCACCGGGTCGTAGCGGTTCCAGCCGATCAGCGCGTTCGGCGCGATGGCGTGCGAGCCGGTCTCGGCCACCATGATGACGCTGCCATCGGGCGGCTGGCGGCGCAGCCATTCGCTGGCAATCGCACCCGCCGCGCCGGGCCGGTTCTCGACGACCATGCGGGTGCCCGGCAGGTGCGCGGGCATCCGGTCGGCGAGCAGGCGCGCGGCGATGTCGGTCGAGCCGCCGGGCGAATAGCCGGTGACCAGCGCGATGGTGCGCTCCGCCTGCGCCCGGGCGAGCGCGGGCAGGGCGAGCAGGGCCGGCAGCAGGGCGCGGCGGAGCATGGCGGGTCCTCCCTGGGGATTTGTCGTTGTCGCCAGGAGAGCATCCCGCGCGCCGGTCGGGAACGGCTATTCGCGCTTGCCAAAGCAGGCGAGCACGCCGCCCGCGATGCCGATCGCCGCGGCCAGCCAGGCGAAGCCCTGGAAGCCCGGGCCGGCCAGCATCCAGCCGCCGAGCGAGGCGGCGAAGAGCCAGCCGAAGGACGCCGAGGTGACGTTCAGCCCGAGCACCGTGCCGCGCACCTCATCCGGCACATTGGCCAGCGCCGCCATCAGCGCCGGGCGGGACGCGGCGCCGACGAAGACATAGGCGAAGCCGAGCACCACCGTGGTGACCAGCCCCGGCGTCCAGAGAAACAGCGGCAGCGCCGCAATCCCGGCCGCGATCATCGAGACCGCGAAGACCAGCATCCGGCTCGGCAGCTTGTCGGCCAGTTGCCCACCGACGATGTTGCCGAGGATGTTGCCGATCGCAAACAGCGCGAGCGGCAGGGCGACGCCGGCGAGCGAGAGCCCGTAGGTGGTCTGCAGGAAGGTGGCGAAATAGACCGCGACCAGGCCGTAGCAGGTGCGCTCGGCGACCCCCATGGCGAGCAGACGCGTCACGCGGCCGGTCATCGCGGCGCGGAAGCCGGTCTTCGCCCCGGCGCGGTGCGGGCGCTCGGGCGCCGGGCGCAGCGTGGTGAGGAACAGGCTCAGGGCGGCGACCAAGGTCAGGCCGGCGACCACCTGGTTGACCCCGCGCCAGCCGACCCATTCGCCGATGAAGGCCGCCATCGGCACGCCGACCAGCAGCGTCAGCGACTGCCCGGCCATCACCCAGCCGAGCGCGCGGCCGCGCTGGCGATCGACGGTGCGGGCCGAGGCCTCGGCCATGATCACGCCGGTGAAGCCGCCGGCGCAGGCGCCCGCGACGGTGGCCCAGAGCGCCGCCTGCAGGAAATCCTGTGCGAAGGAATGGCCGATCATGGCGAGCGCCAGCAGCACCGGCCCGCCGACCAGGAAGGGCCGGCGGCCCCAGCGATCCGAGCCCGCGCCGGCCATCAGCGAGGCGATGCCCCAGGCGATCGAGGTCACCGCCATCAGGTTGGCGACCAGCGGCAGCGAGGTGCCGAGGTCGCGCGCCATGTCGATCAGGAAGGGCGCGCGGGTGGTGCCGGAGGAGGAGGCGGCGAACATGCCGAGGCAGGCGGCCGCCAGCAGCGCCCAGGGCATGGGTGACTGCAGGCGCGGCGGCGCGGTGGTCACCGGAGGGCTGGCATCGGGCATGCCGCCTGATACCGCAGGGCAAGGGGTGATGGCAGGGGGCCGGGCGCGGGGCTCGCCCGCGTGCGGCGCTACCCCTTCATCCGCGCGAAGACCTGGCGGTCCTTGTTGTCGCGCATCAGCATGGCGAAGCCGGGCAGGGTCTCGAAGCCGAGGCCGAGCGGGGTGCCGTGCTCCTCATCCGCCAGCACCTTGGCATAGGGCTGGCTCGCGAATTTCTCCCACTTGCCGGCGGGCTTCTTGACCTCGACGGTCGCCACCGTCGCCTTCAGCACCAGGCGCACGATGGCTTCCTTAGGCGCCGAGGGCTTGGTCAGGCTGGGATGGCCGGCCACCATGGTCCAGCCATTGGCGAGCGCCCAGGCGGTGATCTCGTCCTTGTCCATGGCGCGCTATGCGCCCTGCAGCGCCACGCCGCCAGCCGCGCCGACCGCCGCATCGCGCTCGCCATAATTGGCGCCCGAGTACTCGCTCATGAAGTCGAGGTACGTATAGGGCTGGTAGCGCGCCGGGTTGTCGGCGGTGACGCAGGTCGGCACAGGCGCCATCACCGCATCGTAGTCGCAATCCATGAAGAAGGGGATCGCGTAGCGCTCCTGGCCCGAGCGGTTGGTCACGCGGTGCGGCGTCGCCAGGAACACATGGTTGGTCCAGCGCCGCAGCATCATCCCGCCATTGACCAGGAAATGCCCGTCGAGCGCCGGCGCATCGATCCATTCGCCGTCCGGCAGCCGGATGGACAGGCCCGGCACCTTGTTCTGCGCGAGAATGGTCATGAAGGAGGTATCGGCATGCGGCGCGATGCCCCATTCGTCGTCCGGCGCGGTCGGCGCCTGCTGCGGGTAGTGCGTCATCCGCAGGGTGAACATCGGTGAGCGGAACTTGTCGTCGAACCAGTCGGCCGGCAGGCCGAGCGCCGCGGCGTAGATCGGCACCAGCCGCTTGCCGAGCCCTTCCATCGCCGCGGCATAGTCCAACGCGACGTCCCGGAAGCCGGGCAGCGCCGCCGGCCACTGGTTGACGCCGCGGAAACGCTTGCCCGCCACAACGTCCGGATGCTCGGCCGGCAATTCGCGCTTGAAGAACACCGCCTCGTTGGCGTTCGGCTTCTTGATGCCGTCGATGGCGTTCATCCGCGTCGTGTTGCCGCGGAAGGGCAGGTAGCCCTGGTTGTGCCGGTTGAACGGCATCGACATCTTCGCCTCGAGCGGCTGGGCGTGGAACCGTGCCGTCTGCGTGAAGGCCTCGTCCACCAGCGCCGGCGGCACGCCGGTGTTCTTGACGAAGTAGAAGCCGATCTCGGTGAAGGCGCGCCGCAGCTGCGCGCCGAGATCCTCGAGCGCGCCGGGGCGCCCTTCGTTCAGCGGGGCGAGGTCGAGGACCGGGATCTGAGCGGCCATGGGCGGGCTTCCCTTGCGGCGAGACGGCGAGCCTATGCCCATGCAGGGACTGCGCCAACCATCTATGCGGGGCGGAAGCGGGCGCGCGTCGCGGCGTCCTCGGCCAGCGCGGCCGCCAGCGCGGCGCGGCCAGCCTCGCTCGCGGCGATCGCCACCACCCGGTCGAACCAGGCGCAGTCGCCCTTCACCCGCGCCAGGAAGATCCGGTCGAAGGCCGGCGCCGCGGCTGGCCGGCCGCCGCAGCAGGCGCAGCCGAGCGCATGGGCGAGGGGCTCGAACGCGGCGGCGATCGCGGCGCCCGGGGGCAGCGGCGCGGCGGCCTCACGAACCACCGCCACCACCCCGGTCACGACCGACGCCGCCGCCACGATCTCGACCGGGATCCGGGCATCCAGCGACCAGGCCATGGGCACCTCCGTCGATCCTGTAGACATAAGCATATGTTTATGTCAAAGACTCTGCGTGGATCATTTCCTGCTGCAACTTCGCGCCGCCGCCGAGCCGACGCGCCTTCGCCTGCTGGCGCTCTGCGCCCGCGGGGCCTTCTGCGTGTCCGACCTCTGCGAGGTGCTGGGGCAGTCGCAGCCGCGGCTGTCGCGCCACCTGAAGCTGCTGGTCGAGGCCGGGCTGCTGCAGCGCATCCCGGAAGGCGCCAACGCCTATTTCCTGGTCCCGGCCGAGGCAAGCCTGGTGCACCAGCTGCTTGCCCGCCTGCCCGAGGATGACCTTCAGCTGGCCGCCGATCGCCGCCAGGCCGTGCGGCTCGCGGCCGAGCGCGCCCGCGCGGCCTCCGAGGCGTTCCGGCGCGAGGGCGCCGACTGGGACGAGTTCCGCGCCCTCGGCCTGCCCGCCGAGCGGATCGAGGCGGCGCTGCTCGCCGCCCTGCCGCCGCGGATCGACCGGCTGCTCGACATCGGCACCGGCACCGGCCGGCTGCTGGAATTGCTGGCGCCGCGCGCGACCAGCGCCATCGGCATCGACGCCAGCCGGGAGATGCTGGCGCTGGCCCGTGCCCGGCTGACCGAGCGGGGCCTGGGCGGGCATTGCGCGGTGCGCCAGGGCGACCTCTACCGGCTGCCCTTCCCGGATGCCGCCTTCGACGCCGTGACGCTGCAGATGGTGCTGCACTACCTGGAAGACCCCGCTGCCGCGCTCGCCGAGGCCGCCCGCGTGCTGCGGCCCGAGGGCACGCTCGTGATCGCCGATCTCGGCCCGCATGCTCACGACGCGCTGACCGCGCCGCTCGCCCATCGCTGGCCCGGCTTCGACGAGGCCGAGCTCGGTGCCTGGCTGGCCGAGGCCGGCTGCACCGCCGCGGCGCCCACCACCATTGTCGGCCCGCTCGAGGTCCGGATCTGGGCGGTCCGCCGCCTGCCCGGCGCCGGCGCCGGCCTGCCTGCCTTCAGCTTCTGACCCCGATCGGAGAGATCCATGGCCCGTCCCCATCTGCTCGATGCGCTGCGTGACCGCGTCCTGCTCTGCGACGGCGGCATGGGCAGCCGCGTGCAGGCGCTGACGCTCGACATCGACAAGGACTACTGGGGCAAGGAGAATTGCACCGACGTGCTCTGCCTGTCGCGCCCCGACCTCGTCCGCGAGATCCATCGCGGCTACTACGAGGCCGGCGCCGATATGGTGCTGACGAACAGCTTCGGCGGCAGCCCGGTGACGCTCGCCGAGTTCGACATCGGCGACAAGGCCTTCGAGCTCTGCAAGCGCTCCGGCGAAATCGCGCGCGAGGCGGCCGAGAGCTTCGCCGATGGCCGCGACCGCTGGGTGATCGGCGATATCGGTCCGGGCACCAAGCTGCCGAGCCTCGGGCATATCGACTATGATTCGCTGCAGGCGGCGCTCGAGGTGCAGTGCCAGGGGCTGATCGCCGGCGGCGTCGATGCCATCCTGACCGAGACCAACCAGGACACGCTCTTCATCAAGGCGGCCGTCAATGCGGCGAAGGTCGCGCTGAAGCAGGCGGGCCGCGATCTGCCGATCTTCGTCCAGGTCACCGTCGAGACCACCGGCACGCTGCTGGTCGGGCCCGACATCGCCGCCGCGACCACCGTGGTGCAGGCGCTCGACGTCGCGCTGATGGGGCTGAACTGCGCGACCGGCCCGCAGGAGATGGCCGAGCATGTCCGCTACCTCGCGCAGAACTGGCCCGGGCTGATCAGCGTGCAGCCCAATGCCGGCCTGCCGGAACTCGTCGACGGCAAGACCCACTACCCGCTGGGCGCGGCGGAGATGGCGAGCTGGATGGAGCGCTTCGTCCGCGAGGACGGCGTGAACCTGATCGGCGGCTGCTGCGGCACCTCGATCCCGCATATCGCGGCGCTCGACGCCATGCTGAAGAAGCACGGCTCGCCGCGGCCGGCGCCGATCGCGCGCAAGGTGCACTTCGTGCCCTCCGTCGCCTCGCTCTATGGCGCGGTGAGCCTGCGGCAGGAGAACGCCTATTTCTCGATCGGCGAGCGCTGCAACGCCAATGGCTCCAAGGCCTGGCGCGAGCGCCAGGCGGCGCATGACTGGGATGGCTGCGTCGCGATCGGCCGCGAGCAGGTGGGCGAGGGCTCGAACAGCCTCGACGTCTGCACCGCCTTCGTCGGCCGCGACGAGATGGCCGAGATGAACGAGGTGATCCGCCGCTTCACCAGCAGCGTGAACGCGCCGCTGGTGATCGACAGCACCGAGACGCCGGTGATCGAGGCCGCGCTCAAGCTGCATGGCGGCAAGCCGATCATCAACTCGATCAATTTTGAGGATGGCGAGCAGGCCGCGGAAGACCGCCTCAAGCTCGCCAAGAAGTTCGGCGCCGCCGTCATCGCCCTGACGATCGACGAGGTCGGCATGGCCAAGACCGCCGAGGACAAGCTGCGGATCGCCGCGCGCCTGGTCGACTTCGCCTGCAACAAGCATGGCCTGCAGCAGTCCGACCTGCTGATCGACCCGCTGACCTTCACCATCGCCACCGGCAACGAGGATGACCGCAAGCTCGGCCAATGGACGCTCGAGGGCATCAAGCTGATCCGCGACGCCTTCCCGGACATCCAGATCATCCTCGGCCTGTCCAACATCAGCTTCGGCCTGAACGCCGCGGCGCGGCACGTGCTGAACAGCGTCTTCCTGGACCACGCGGTGAAGGGCGGCATGACCGGCGCCATCGTGCATGTCAGCAAGATCAAGCCGCTGCACCAGATCCCGCCGGAGGAGGTGCAGGTGGTGGAAGACCTGATCTTCGACCGCCGGCGCGAGGGCTACGACCCGCTGCAGAAGGTGCTGGAGATCTTCTCCGGCCGGAAGGCCGCGGACAACGTGAAGAAAGTGGTCGCCGAGACGGTCGAGGGCCGGCTGAAGGACCGCATCGTCGACGGCGACCGCAAGGGCCTCGGCGAGGAGCTGCAGGATGCGCTCGACAAGGGCATCACGCCGCTCGCCATCATCAACGAGATCCTGCTGGACGGGATGAAGGTGGTCGGCGAGCTGTTCGGCGCCGGCAAGATGCAGCTGCCCTTCGTGCTGCAATCGGCCGAGACCATGAAGGCCGCCGTCGCCTATCTCGAGCCCTTCATGGAGAAGGTCGAGGGCCAGGAGAAGGGCACCATCGTGCTGGCGACCGTGAAGGGCGACGTGCACGACATCGGCAAGAACCTGGTCGACATCATCCTGACCAACAACGGCTACCGCGTGGTCAATCTCGGCATCAAGGTGCCGGTGGGCGACATGATCGCGGCGGTCAAGGAGCACCGCGCGCATGCCATCGGCATGAGCGGCCTGCTGGTGAAATCCACCGTGGTGATGCGCGAGAACCTCGAGGAGATGTCGCGCATCGGGCTCGACGTCCCCGTGCTGCTCGGCGGCGCCGCGCTGACCCGCAACTACGTCGAGGATGACTGCGTCCGCGCCTATGGCTCGGGCCGCGTCGCCTATGCCCGCGACGCCTTCGATGGCCTGCATCTGATGGACAAGGTCACCGGCAACGGCTTCGACGACTACCTCGCCGCCATCCAGCAGAAGCGCAAGGGCAAGTCGCGCAACGAGAGCCGCACGCTGGGCCAGGCCGATCCGCGCGGCTTCGCCCCCGTCGATGTCGGCTATGCCCGCGAGCGTCGCCACCGCGTCACCGCCGGCGAGCCTACGCCTGATCCGCCCTTCTGGGGCGCCCGGGTGATCGAGGCCGCGCCCAAGGCCATCATCCCCTTCATCAACGAGCGCAGCCTCTATCAATTCCAGTGGGGCTTCCGGAAGCAGGGCCGCAGCCTGGAAGACTTCCTCGGCTGGGCGAAGCAGGAACTGCGGCCGGTCCTCAAGCGCATGCTGGCGCTGACCGACGAGCAGCAGATCCTCCGCCCGCAGGCGATCTACGGCTACTGGAAATGCGCCGGCGTCGGCAACGACCTGGTGCTGTTCGAGCAGGATGGCGAGACCGAGGTCGCCCGCTTCACCCTGCCGCGGCAGCCGAAGCAGGATGGCGAGTGCATCGCCGACTTCATCCGCGACATCGAGGATGGGCCGGCGGCGCGCGACGTCATCGGCCTGCAGGTCGTCACCGTCGGCCAGAAGGCGTCCGACATGGCGCGCGAGTGGTTCGACGACAACCGCTACCAGGACTACCTCTACCTGCACGGCCTCTCGGTCGAGATGGCCGAGGCGATGGCGGAATACGTCCACAAGCGCATCCGCGCCGAGCTCGGCTTCGCCGGCGAGGATGATCGCGACATGGAGAAGATGCTGAGCCAGGGCTATCGCGGCGGCCGCTATTCCTTCGGCTACCCCGCCTGCCCGAAGCTCGAGGACCAGGAGCCGCTGCTGCGCCTGCTGGATGCCGAGCGGATCGGCGTCTCGATCAGCGACGAGTGGCAGCTCCACCCAGAGCAGAGCACCAGCGCCATCGTGCTGCACCACCCGCGCGCGAAGTACTTCAGCGTCTGAACATGAAAAAGGCCGGCCGGGTCGCCCCGGCCGGCCCGTTCGGCAGGCGGTGCCGCGGCTACTTCTTGCCAGGCTTCGCCGGGGCAGGGGCCGGCGTCGGCAGCTTCGCCGCGGCCGCCACCGGCCTGGCGCGCGGCTCGCGGTCGCGGTTCGTGTCGCCCTGTTCCATGCGCGGCGGCTTCGGCAGCGCGGCCAGCCGGATCGGCTCGGCCTTGCCCGGCTTCAGTACCGGCGTGGCAAGCGCGAGCTGCATCGGCGCGCCGCGCGTCGGCGTCGGGGCGAGCGCCGCGCGCGGCGGCGGCAGCGGCATCGGCGAGAAGACATTGCTCATGCCGCGAACCGGTGCGGCCTGCGCGGCGAACAGCGTGCCGCCGCGCGCCGGCACCGGCGGTGGCAGCGCCATGGCGCGGCCATTGGCCGGCGCCGCATTGGCCGCGAAGACATGGCCGCGCAGCACCGGCGCCGCGCGCTCGGCCCGCGCCTCGCGGGTGTCGCGGGCGCGCTCGGCCTTGGCCTCGCGGGCTTCCCGGATGCGCTCGGCGCGCGCCTCGCGCAGCGCCGCCAGCCGGTCGGCCCGGCTCTCGCTGATGCGCGATTGCCAGGCGGCATAGGGCGTGAATTCGCGCTGCTCGCTGGCGATCATCGGCTCGCGCGGCGCGACGCCCATGGTCGAGAAGCCCTGGTCGAGCAGCGCCATCATGTGCTGGTCGCGCTCGCGGCTGCTGCTGCCGCCGAACACCGCGGCGACCAGCCGGACGCCGTCGCGCCGCGCGCTGGCGACGAGGTTGAAGCCGCTGTCGTTGATATAGCCGGTCTTGATGCCGTCGGCGCCGTCATATTGCCGGAGCAGCCGGTTGTGGTTGGTGTGCGTCCGACCGTTGAAGGCGAAGGCCTGCGTCGAGAAGTAGTGGAAATACTGCGGGTAGTCGGTCATCAGCCGGCGGCCGAGGATGGCCATGTCGCGCGCGGTCGTCACCTGGTCGAGGTTCGGCAGGCCGGATGCGTTGCGGAAGCTGGTGCTCCGCATGCCGAGTTGGCGCGCCTTCATGGTCATCATCTGGGCGAAGCGCGCCTCCGAGCCGCCGCCTAGATGCTCGCCGAGCGCGGCCGCCGCGTCGTTCGCCGACTTGGTCACCATGGCGAGGATCGCTTCCTCGACGGTGAGGGTCGAACCCGGATAGAGGCCGAGCTTGGAGGGCGGCATCGAGGCCGCGTCCTCCGAGACGTAGATCGGCGAGTTCATGGTGGTGCGCCGCTCACGGATGGCGTCGAAGGCCATGTAGGCGGTCATCATCTTGGTCAGCGAAGCCGGGTAGCGCTGCTCGTCCGGGCTGGCGGCGACCAGCGACGCGCCGCTGCGCACGTCGACGACGATGGAGGCGTAGCGCTCACTGCCGATCTGGGCACGGGCCGATGCGGCGCCAAGCAGGACCGCGACGGCTGCGCCGCAGGCCAGAATCGAGGCGACGCCGCCCCGCGCTCGGAGCCCCCGCGTCCGAAGCAGGGTGCCGATCACGATCATGATATCCCCCGATGCGTGGAAGCGGCCCCCCGCCGCCCCTACGAACCTTCCGCACCCTAAGGTGCCGCGATTGTCGCTGTCTACCGGAAAGCATGGTGATCTCACGTAAAAGCAATAGCTTGCCCAAAGATTGTCGAGCGGTCTGGAAACCGGATCGGCCGTCGCCGTTCCGGCCGGTCGGACCGGCCTCCGCGCCGGCATGTTGCACTGCAAAAAATGCTTGCCAAACGAGCGGAATCTTTTGTAAGACCCCTGACATGTTGCAATGCAGCATAACGGCGCGGTCGCAGGGAGCTCGGTTTAGGGTCCAGGGCGACGGCAGCCGCGCGGGGACCAACAGAGGGAAACAAGCCAATGCCCACGCCTCGCGCGGCCAGAGCCGCCGACGTGCAGAAGCTGGTCGAGGGGACGGCGCAGGCCGTCGCCGAGACCGTGACCAAGACCGCCACCCAGGCCAAGGCCATCATCGAGCAGGAAGCAGCGCAGGTGCGCGCGACAGTGGAGAAGACCATGGACCAGACCACCAAGGCCGTCGAGAGCTTCAGCAAGGCCGCGGAAGAGGCGGCCGAGTTCGGCCGCGGCAACATCGAGGCCTTCACCCAGTCGGCGCAGCTCTACTTCGCCGGCGTGCAGGACCTTTCCAAGCAGACCTTCGCGCTGGTGCAGGGCCTGACGGAGCATTCGATCGAGGGCGCCAAGGCGCTCGGCCAGGTGAAGAGCCTGAAGGAAGCCGCCGAGATCCAGACCAACTACGCCCGCGCCGCGCTCGAGAAGGGCATGGCCGAGTCCGCGAAGCTGCAGGAGCAGGCGCTGAAGCTGGTCGAGACCTCGGTCGCCCCGATCGCCGCCCGCGTCACCCTCGCGGTCGAGAAGATGGGCAAGCCGCTCGCGGCCTGAGCCCGCGCCGGGGCGCGCCCCGGCAGCCGGTCGCCTACCGACGCCACCCCGGCCTCCGGCCCGGGTGGCGTTGCCGTTTCCGGGGCAAGTGACGTGCGCGCGACGCACCCCAGGGTGCGCTCGGCGATCCCCACCCTTACCCTTCGGCAAAGCCTCTCCCATATCTTTTGCCGGGGCCCGGGTAGGCCTTCACGTTGCGCCGCCCGCGGCAGTATCCTTGCGGCCGGTGCGAGCGGGCGGTTGCCTGCCGCGCCCCAGCCGCCCATCAGGAAGCTCATGAGCGATCAGGACAAAAAGCCGAACGGAGGCACCCCGCCCGGCGATGGCGCGCCGAATACCGGCGTCGTCGTCAAGACCCGGCCGCGCACCAAGAAGCCGGCCATGTACAAGGTCTTGATGCTGAACGACGACTACACGCCGATGGAGTTCGTCGTGCACGTGCTCGAGCGCTTCTTCCAGAAGAACCGGGAGGAGGCGACCCGCATCATGCTGCACGTGCATCGCCGCGGCGTCGGGGTCTGCGGCGTCTTCACCTATGAGGTGGCCGAGACCAAGGTCACCCAGGTGATGGACCTGGCGCGGCAGAACCAGCATCCGCTGCAATGCACCATCGAGAAGGAATAGCGCCGCTGCCGCGCGACCGGGCCGCCCTGGCATGAATCCAGCTAAATCCGTGATCGGGCCACCCCCGCCGATCGGCGGGCTCGCTCCACGGTGCGGCCGTGCTCAACTATGGACCAGGGGAAACCCCCCGCCGGAGTCGGAGTGTGCCGACCTCAGGACCTCATGGGAGCGTTGCTAAGCATGCTGTCCCGCAACCTTGAGCAGACGCTCCACCGTGCCCTCGGCCTGGCGAATGAACGCCGGCACGAGTACGCGACCCTCGAGCACCTTCTCCTGGCGCTGACCGACGACATGGATGCGTCCACGGTGCTGCGCGCCTGCGGCGTCGACACCGACAAGCTGAAGCGCGACCTGACCGAGTTCCTCGACAAGGACCTGGCCGGCCTGGTCACCGAGCGCGCCGGCGACCCGAAGCCGACCGCCGGCTTCCAGCGCGTCGTGCAGCGCGCCGCCATCCATGTGCAGTCCTCCGGCCGCGACGAGGTCACCGGCGCCAATGTGCTGGTCGCCCTGTTCTCCGAACGCGAGAGCCACGCCGTCTATTTCCTGCAGCTGCAGGACATGACGCGGCTCGACGCCGTCAACTTCATCAGCCACGGCATCGCCAAGGCGCCCGGCCGCGCCCAGCAGCGCCCGGTGCAGGGCACGCCGCAGGCCAACGCCAACCCCGAGGAGGGCGAGAAGGAGGAGAAGCCGCGCGGCGGTCGCAGCCAGGACGCGCTCTCCAACTACTGCGTCAACCTCAACAAGAAGGCGGCCGCCGGCAAGATCGACCCGCTCATCGGCCGCGACAGCGAGATCGAGCGGACCATCCAGATCCTCTGCCGCCGCACCAAGAACAATCCGCTCTATGTCGGCGATCCCGGCGTCGGCAAGACCGCCATCGCGGAGGGCCTCGCCAAGCGCATCATCGAGGGTGACGTGCCCGAGGTGCTGCTGAAGTCGACCATTTATGCCCTCGATATGGGCAGCCTGCTCGCCGGCACCCGCTACCGCGGCGATTTCGAGGAGCGGCTGAAGGCGGTGGTGAACGAGCTCGAGCAGCAGCCGGGCTCGATCCTCTTCATCGACGAGATCCACACCGTCATCGGCGCCGGCGCCACCTCGGGTGGCGCCATGGATGCGTCGAACCTGCTGAAGCCGGCGCTGGCCCAGGGCACGCTGCGCTGCGTCGGCTCGACCACCTACAAGGAATACCGCAACTACTTCGAGAAGGACCGCGCGCTGGTCCGCCGCTTCCAGAAGATCGACGTCAACGAGCCGACGATCGAGGATGCGGTGAAGATCCTGCAGGGCCTGAAGACCAACTACGAGAAGCACCACAAGGTGAAGTACTCGCCGGAGGCGATCCGCGCCGCGGTCGAGCTCTCGGCCAAGTACATCCATGACCGCAAGCTGCCGGACAAGGCGATCGACGTGATCGACGAGGTCGGCGCCTCGCGCATGCTGCTGCCCGAGGGCAAGCGGCGGAAGAACGTCACCCTGCGCGACGTCGAGGAGATCGTGGCGAAGATCGCCCGCATCCCACCGAAGACCGTCAGCAACGACGACAAGGAGACGCTCAAGACTCTCGAGCGCGACCTCAAGTCGATGGTCTTCGGCCAGGAGAAGGCGATCGAGACGCTCTCGGCCGCGATCAAGCTGTCCCGCGCCGGCCTGCGCGACCCCGAGAAGCCGATCGGCAACTACCTGTTCTCGGGCCCGACCGGCGTCGGCAAGACCGAGGTCGCCAAGCAACTGGCGAAGACCCTCGGCATCGAGCTGGTCCGCTTCGACATGTCCGAGTACATGGAGCGCCACAGCATCAGCCGGCTGATCGGCGCGCCGCCGGGCTATGTCGGCTTCGACCAGGGCGGCCTGCTGACGGACGCCATCGACCAGCACCCGCATGCCGTGCTGCTGCTCGATGAGATCGAGAAGGCGCACCAGGATCTCTACAACATCCTGCTGCAGGTGATGGACCACGGGAAGCTGACGGACCACAACGGCAAGACCGTCGATTTCCGCAACGTGATCCTGATCATGACCACGAATGCCGGCGCCGCGGACATGGCCAAGCCCGCCATCGGCTTCGGTTCCAGCGTGCGCATCGGCGAGGATACCGAGGCGATCAACCGCATGTTCACGCCGGAGTTCCGCAACCGGCTGGACGCGATCGTGCCCTTCTCGGGCCTGACGCCCGAGATCGTCGGCCGCGTGGTCGAGAAGTTCGTCATGCAGCTCGAGGCGCAGCTTGCCGACCGCAACGTCACCATCGAGCTCAGCTCGGCGGCGAAGGAGTGGCTGGCCGAGAAGGGCTTCGATCCGCTCTACGGTGCGCGCCCGCTCGGCCGCATCATCCAGGAATACGTCAAGAAGCCGCTCGCCGAGGAGCTGCTCTTCGGCAAGCTGGTGAAGGGCGGCGCGGTGAAGGTCTCGATGAAGGACGGCGAGCTCGCCTTCGACTATGTCGAGGCCGCCCCGCCCGCCCTGCCGAAGCCCGAGGCGGGCGATGGCGATGGCGAGCCGGAGAAGGAGCCCGAGGCGGTCGAATAGCCCGCCTGGCAGGACCACATGGAACGGGCGCGGGGCCAGGCTTCGCGCCCGTTTTCAATTGTCCACTCGAAGGGAGAGAGACGCATGAGCGCGATCAAGGATTGGGACGCCTACAACGCCGCCGCCCGCGTGCAGGGCAAGGCGCTGAACGCGCTGCACCCCGAATTGGTGAAGGGTTTCGGCGCGCTGAGCCGCGGCGCCGCCACCACCACGCATCTCGATGCCAAGACCCGCGAGCTGATCTCGCTCGCGGTGGCCATCACCACCCGCTGCGACGGCTGCATCGACGCGCATGTGAGGAAGGCCAAGGTCGCTGGCGCGTCCCGCGAGGAGATCGCCGAGGCGCTTGGCGTCGCCATCGCGCTGAACGCGGGCGCGGCCTTCACCTATGCGCTGCACGTTCTCGATGCCGTGGACGCCGGAACGTGAGCCGCTCCGGCCTTTTTTCTGGCGGCTGATTCACCGCTCCGGCGCAAGCGCCTCCGCGGCTCAGGCGCCTCAGGGCGAGTAGGACGAGACCTCGATCAGGTTGCCCTCGGGGTCGCGGCAATAGACCGAGCCCATGGGCCCGAGCGCGCCGGTGCGCGTGACCGGGCCCTGCTCGATCGTCACGCCGCAGGCGTGGAACTGCCCGACGATCTGCTCGGCCGCCATGGCGACGACGAAGCAGAGATCCTGGGTGCCGGGGTCCGTGATGCGGGCGGCGATCCAGTCCTCCTGCGTCGCCGTCGCCGGGCGCAGGTTGATCTTCTGCCCGCCGAACTTCAGCGCGACCCTCGGCGGCGAGCCATAATCCTCGCGCTCCATGCCGAGGACGCGCTGGTACCAGCTCGCCATCTTCTCGACGTCGTCGCAGTTGATCACCAGGTGGTCGAGCCGGTCGACGGCAAAGCGCATGAGGGTCAGTCCTTCTTCGGCAGCCGCGCGGTGACCTCGATCTCGATCCGCATGTCGTCGTTCTGCAGCAGCGCGTGGATCAGCGTCGAGGTCGGCTTGGCGCGGCCGAGGTAGCGCTTGATCACCGGCCAGCACGGCTCGAAATCGCCCCGCCGCGGCACGATGAACAGCACCCGCACCACGTCGTCCAGCGAGGCGCCCGCCTGCTCCAGCGCCGCGGCGATGTTCCTGAAGGTCTGCTCGCATTGCCCGGCGACGTCGTCGACGATCGTCATCGTCGTGTAGTCGTAGCCGGTGGTGCCGGAGACCCAGACATAGTCGCCATCGACGACCGCGCGGGAATAGCCGATCTCTTCTTCGAAGCGGGACCCGGAGGAGATAAGACGGCGCATTATTCCAGCCCCTCGTAGAAGTCGTTGCCCTTGTCGTCCATGACGATGAAGGCCGGGAAATCCACCACCTCGATCCGCCAGATCGCCTCCATGCCGAGCTCGGGATATTCCAGCACCTCGACCTTTTTGATCGCGTCCTGCGCCAGCCGCGCCGCCGCACCGCCGACCGAGCCGAGATAGAACCCGCCATAGCTCTTGCAGGCGTTCAGCACCGCCTTGCTGCGATTGCCCTTGGCGACCATCACGAAGCTGCCGCCGGCCTTCTGGAAGGCCTCGACATAGCTGTCCATCCGCCCGGCCGTGGTCGGGCCGAAGCTGCCGGTCGCCATGCCGTCCGGCGTCTTGGCCGGGCCCGCGTAATAGACCGGGTGGTTCTTGATGTAGTTGGGCAGGCCGAGCCCCTGGTCCAGCCGCTCCTGCAGCTTGGCGTGCGCGATGTCGCGCGCCACCACCATGGTGCCGGTCAGTGAGACCCGGGTCTTCACGGGGTATTTCGACAGCGTGGCGCGGATCTCCGACATCGGCTTCGTCAGGTCGATCTGCACCACTTCGCCGCCGAGAATGTCCTCCGTGTGCTCCGGCAGGTACTTCGCCGGGTCATGCTCGAGCTGCTCGAGGAAGACCCCCTCCGGCGTGATCTTCGCCTTGATCTGCCGGTCCGCGCTGCACGAGACGCCGATGCCGATCGGCAGGCTCGCGCCATGCCGCGGCAGCCGGATCACGCGGACATCGTGGCAGAAATACTTGCCGCCGAACTGCGCCCCGATGCCGAGGTTCTGCGTCAGCTTGTGCACCGCCGCTTCCAGGTTGCGGTCGCGGATCGCGTGCCCTGCCTTGCTGCCCTCCGTCGGCAACGCATCCAGATACCGCGTCGAGGCCAGCTTCACCGTCTTCAGCGTGGTCTCCGCCGTGGTGCCGCCGATCACGATCGCCAGGTGATAGGGCGGGCAGGCGCTGGTCCCGAGCGTCTTGATCTTCTCCTCGAGGAAAGCCAGCAGCTTCGCCTCGTTCAGCACCGCCCGGGTCTGCTGGAACAGGAAGGTCTTGTTCGCCGACCCGCCGCCCTTGAGCACGAACATCAGGTGGAACTCGTCGGCATGATGCTCGCCCGGCAGCGCCTGGATCGCGAAGTCGACCGGCAGGTTGTTGCCGGTGTTCACCTCCTCGAACATCGACAGCGGCGCCATCTGCGAGTAGCGCAGGTTGGTCTCGGTATAGGTGCGGTGGACGCCGAAGGAGATCGCCTCCTCCTCGTCGCCCTCGACCCAGACGCGCTGGCCCTTCTTGCCGGTGACGATGGCGGTGCCGGTGTCCTGGCACATCGGCAGCTTGCCGCCGGCGGCGATGTTGGCGTTCTTCAGCAGGTCGAGGGCGACGAACCGGTCGTTCGCGCTGGCCTCCGGGTCCTCGAGAATATTCGCCAGTTGCCGCAGGTGCCCCGGCCGCAGCAGGTGCGAGACGTCGCGGCAGGCCTGGAAGGCCAACTGCTCGAGCGCCTGGCGCGACACCTTCAGCACGCGCTTGCCCTCGACCTCGATGGTCGAGACCCCGCCGATATCCAGCTTGCGATAGGGCGTCGTGTCCTCGCCGAGCGGGAACATCGGCGAATACCGGAAGCTGTCCGGCCGCGCCGGGGCGGCGTCGCCACCAACATCGAGGGGAGGGGTCACGGGGCGTCTCCGCGCTGCAAGTTCCTGGCGCCGGCTTACTCCAGCCGCGCCGCCAAGTCATCCGGCGGCGTGCCGGCGAGATGGTTCACGGCATTGGTAAGCTGGTTGATGAAGACCTCGCAGGCCAGTTCGATCACGGCGGCCTCGTCGAAGCCCGCCGCCCGCACCGCCGCCAGCGCCTCGTCCGGCACCGCCCCGCCGTGGTCCAGCAGGCTCGCCGCGAAATCGAGCGCCGCCCGCGCCGCCGGGTCCTCGGCGCGAAACCCTTCCGCTGCCTCGAGTTCGGCCTCCGTCAGCCCCGCCAGCCGTCCGCGATGCCGATGCGTCACCCGGCACGGCTCGCAGCCGTTGCGCGCCGCGACCGCGATCGCCACCCGCTCCCGCAGCGCCTCGCCCAGCACGCCGCCCGCCATCGCCGTGCCGAAGCCGAGATAGCCGCGCAGCGCCGCCGGCGAATGGCCGAGCACCCGGATCAGCCCCGGCACATAGCCGCGCTTCGCCTGCACGCCGTCGAAGAGGGGCCGCGCCAGCCCGGTCGCGGCCTCGGGGTCGAGGCCGGGGATGCGGACCTCATGCGCCATCTCAGCCGCCGAGCTGGATGCGGGCGGATTTCACGACCTCGCCCCAGGTCGCCGTCTCGCGCGCAAGGAACCCGCCGAACTCGGCCGGGCCGAGCGGCGCCGGCGTCGCACCGAGCTCGCCGAAGCGGGCGGCGACCGGCTCCTCGCGCAGCACCGCGGCGCACTCGCCGGCGATCCACTCCCGCAGCGCCATCGGCGTCGCGGCCGGCGCGACCAGCCCGCCCCAGCTGGCCGCGGCGAAGCCTGGCAGCACCGTCTCGGCCACCGTCGGCACATCCGGGAACGATGCCAGCCGCTGCGCCGTCGTCACCGCGATCAGCCGCAGCCGGCCCTCGCGCGCCAGCGGCGCCGCCGCCGCCATGGTGTCGACCGCGAGCGGCAGGTGCCCCGCCACGACATCGGCGAGCGCCGGCGCGCTGCCCTTGTAGGGCACGTGGGTGTAGGGCACGTGGGTGAGCGTCACGCCGAGCCGCATCGCCAGCAACTCGGCCACCAAATGCGGCATGGTCGCCGGCCCGGCCGAGCCGTATTGCGTGCCCGGCTTGGCCTTCAGCCAGGCGACCAGCCCCGCCATGTCGCGCACCGGCACCGAGGGCGTCACCAGGACCCCCACCGCGACGTCGAACAGCTTGGCGACCGGCACCAGGTCGCGCGCCACGTCATAGGGCGCATTGGGCAGCAGCCAGGGGTTCACCGCGAGGGTCGAGGGCGAGCCGATGCCGAGCGTATGACCGTCCGGCGCCGCGCGCGCCACTTCCGACATCCCGACCGTGCCGACGCCGCCCGGCTTGTTCTCCATGATCGCGCGCTGCGGCCAGCGGGCGGAGAGCCGGTCCGCCAGGATCCGCGGCAGCACGTCCATCGCCTGGCCGGGCGGGAAGGGGGTGACGATGCGGACGGGCTTGGTCGGGTAGTTCTGGGCGCGCGCCAGCATCGGCGCGAGGCATCCGGCGATGAGCAGGGCACGGCGATGCAGGCGCATGGGCGGGTCTCCGTTCATGCGCAGAGCATAACGGTTGCGCAGCGCGTCACCCTGTGCGCCGCCGCACAGCCCCGCGCTCAGTCCCGCTTGCGGCGGAAGGCGTCGAGGCTGACCACCTGCGGCTGCGAGGGCGGTGCCTCCCCCGCGGCCTCCGGCGCATCGTCGAACACCGGCGGCTTCGGCGCCTCCGGCGGCTCGGCGGCCGCCGCGACCTCGAAGCGCAGGCCGAAATTGACGTGCGGGTCGGCGAAGCCGGTGACCGCGCCGAAGGGTACGCTCAAGGTCGATGGCACCCCGCCGAAGGTCAGCCCGACCGAGAAGCGGTCGGCCGCGCGATCGACCGCGAGATCCCAGAATTTGTGCTGCAGGACGATCGTCATCTCCTGCGGGAAGCGCGCCCGGAGGTGCCCGGGGATCACCACGCCGGGGAAGTCCGTGCGGAAGGAGATGTAGAAATGGTGCTCGCCCGGCAGGCCGGCGCGCGCCACGTGCTCGAGCGCGTCGCGCACCACGGCGCGCAGCGCTTCCTCGGCCCAGGCGGCGTAGGGCAGCAGGCTTTCGGGCGGGACGGCTTCACTCATGCGCGCAATCAGAACCCAGATCGGTCGGAGAGGATAGTGGGGGGGCTTCTGTTGCCCGGTGCCCCCCCGAACCGCGCTTATTGCTGCTGTTTAGGCAGCGACAGCGAGTGCGTCGTTATCGTTCGCACTTGGATATGGCCCGATGACGGCGGAACCATGCCGGGCAAAAGCAACCCCATTACCACGCGCGTCGAGCCTGTTTCGCCCCCATGGTTCCCGAAAGGGAGATGGTGGAGGCGCCGGGCACTGCCCCCGGGTCCGCAACGCTTATCCCGAGTTACGTTTATCACCATAGTCACCGAAGTGACGACGCTCATATAGGCCGCCCGGCGCGCGAAATCGAGGGGCAGCGTGGCAGGCCATCGTGGCGGCCGCGCCGCGCGCAGGCCGTTCGGCAATTGCCGCTACCGCGTCCCCGCGGGCTGCCGCTATTTCGTCCCCGCTAGCTGTCGCTAAGCCTTTCCCGCGAGCTGCCGCTCGACGATCTGCGCATAGGCCGCCGCGCCGAGCGGGATCACCGCGTCGTTGAACTGGTACTTCGGATGGTGCGGCATCTCGCCCGGGCCGGTGCCGAGATGGATATAGGCCCCCGGCACCTTCTCCATCATGAAGGAGAAATCCTCCGACCCCATCCCTGGCGGCTGGTCGAACACCACCGGGCCGAGCTCGCCCGCGACCTCGGCGAAGGCATCCGCCATCTCCGGCGCATTGACCGTCGGCGCGAAGATCAGCCGCCAGTCGAGCCTGGCCGTCGCGCCGAAGCCGGCCGCGACGCCGGCCGCCATCCGCGCCAGCCCCTGCTCGATCTGCCCGGCGACCTCGCGCGAGAAGAACCGCGCGGTGCCCGAGATCGTCGCGGTATGCGGGATCACGTTGTAGGCATCGCCGCCGACCACCTTGGTCACGCTGACCACCGCCGATTCGCGCGGGTCGATGCTGCGCGAGACGATCGACTGCAGCGCGGTCGTGATGTGGCAGGCGGTCAGCACCGGGTCGATCGAGACCTCGGGCCTCGCCCCATGCGCGCCCTTGCCCTCGACCAGGATGTCGAAGAAGGCGCCGCCGGCCGAGACCACCTTCCGCCGCACCGCGAAATGCCCCTCCGGGAAGCCGGGCCGGTTGTGCATGGCGAAGATCGCCTCGCAGGGGAAGCGCTCGAACAGTCGGTCCTCGAGCATCGCCAGCGCGCCGCCGCAGCCTTCCTCGCCGGGCTGGAAGATGAAGTGGACGATGCCGTCGAAATTCTTGGTCTGCGCCAGGTACTGCGCCGCGCCGAGCAGCATGGTGGTGTGCCCGTCATGGCCGCAGGCATGCATCTTCCCCGGCACCTGGCTGGCATAGGGCAGGCCGGTCAGCTCGCTCATCGGCAGCGCGTCCATGTCGGCGCGCAGCCCGATCGCCCGGTTGCCGCGGCCCGACTTCAGCACGCCGACCACGCCGGTGCCGCCGACCCCGCGATGCACCTCGATGCCCCAGCTTTCCAGCAGCTCGGCGACGCGGGCCGAAGTGCGATGCTCCTCCATCCCGAGCTCGGGATGGGCGTGGAAGTCGCGGCGGATCTCGGTCAGGGCCGCGTGCTGGGCGCGGATGGCGTCGAGGGCGGACATGGCGGCTCTCCGGCAGGATGGCCCCAGGATGCCCAAGCGCCCGCCCGGGCGCTAGGCACCGACTCGGGGCGGGCGCTAGAAGGCCGCCCTGACCCTGCCCAGACCCTTGGGGGACCCGAGCCATGGCGCTGACCGAGGCGCAGCAACAGGACATCGCCGCCGCCCGCGCCGCCGAGCAGCGCACCCTGCGCCCGACCGTGCCCGCGCTCGAGGCCATGCTGTTCCAGGCGATGCCGGTGCTCGACCACGGCTTCATCCGCGTGGTCGACTACATGGGGGACGATGCCGCGGTGGTGCAGGCGGCCCGCGTCTCCTATGGCCGGGGGACCCGCGCCGCCAACGAGGATCGCGGCCTGATCCGCTACCTGATGCGGCATCGCCATTCGACGCCCTTCGAGATGTGCGAGATCAAGTACCACGTGAAGCTGCCGATCTTCGTGGCACGCCAGTGGATCCGGCATCGCACCGCCAACGTGAACGAGTATTCCGCGCGCTACTCGATCCTCGACCGCGAGTTCTACCTGCCAGGCGCCGACCAGCTTGCCGCGCAATCGAGCGTCAACCGCCAGGGCCGCGGCGACGTGCTGCAGGGCGAGGAGGCCGCCGAGGTCATGCGCCTGCTCCGCCAGGACGCCATGGCGACCTATGACCACTACGCCTGGATGCTGAACGAGGACGAGGCCGGCAACCAGCTCGACCCCGCCCGCCAGGGCCTGGCGCGCGAGCTGGCGCGGATGAACCTGACGCTCAACACCTATACCCAGTGGTACTGGAAGACCGACCTGCACAACCTGCTGCACTTCCTGTCGCTGCGCGCCGACAGCCACGCGCAGTACGAGATCCGGATCTATGCCGAGGCCATGCTGCAGACGGTCAAGGCCTGGGTTCCGGCCTGCTACGAGGCGTTTGCCGACTACCGCATGGGCGCGGTCACGCTGTCGGCCGGCATGCTCGCCGTGGTGAAGCGCATGCTGGCGGGCGAGGCGGTGACGCAGGCGGAAAGCGGGATGTCCAAGCGCGAGTGGCGCGAGCTGATGGACACCCTGGGTCGTCCCGAATGATCTGGTTCCTGCTCGCGCTCGCGCTGATCTTCGGCGGCCCGGTGGCGCTCGCCTTCTTCGGCGTCATCGCCTCGATCTGGCTGGTCATGGCGATCGCCGGCGCGATCTGGGGCGTGCTGACCTTCGTCTTCGGCAAGCCCTTCCTCGCCGCGCTGATCGGCCTCGCGGTCGGCGTCTGGATCGGCCGGCGGCAGCCGCGCCTCCGGTGACCGACCGCGCCGATACCCTTCTCGGCTTCCTCGCCCTCGCCGACCGGCTGAAGACCGTCGAGCGGCGCGGCCGCGTCGTGCTGCCCGACGGCAGCACCCGGCGCGAGACCAGCGCCGAGCATTGCTGGCACCTCGCGCTGATGGCCGTGCTGCTGCAGCGCGACCTCGGCTTCGAGGTCGATCTCGCCCGCGTGCTGACCATGATCGCGCTGCACGACCTGGTCGAGATCGAGGCCGGCGACACCTTCGCCTACGACGCCGCCGGGCGCGCGACCCAGGCCGTGCGGGAGGAAGCCGCCGCCGAGATCGTCTTCGGCGCCCTGCCGCCCGACCTCGGCCCGCCGATGCGCGCGCTCTGGGAGGAATTCGAGGCCGGCGTCACGCCCGAGGCCCGCGTCGCCATGGCCTGCGACCGCACCCAGGGCTTCCTGCAGAACGTGCTCTCGAACGGCGAGGCGTGGCGCGCCCATGGCGTCACCCGCGCCGAGACCGGCCCGCGCATGGACCCGGCCCGCGCCGTCGATCCGGTCTTCGAGGCGCTGATCTCCGCGCTCTACGCCCGCGCCGATGCAGGGGGGATGCTGCGATGAGCGGCACCCGCACCGCCCGCGCCCGCACGACGCCGAAGCCGCGCCCGGCACCGAAGGCCCGCGCCCTGCCAAGGGGCCCGCTCTCGGGCTGGCGGCGCTGGGGCTGGGTGGCGGCGCTGGTCGCCTTCGCGCTCATCGGCCTGCCGCTGGCGCACGCCATCCTGGGCGAGGTCGCGGCGCTGCTCGGCGCGGCCATGCTGCTGGGCTTCCTGCTCGGGCGCTGGACGGCGCGCTGAGCCGCCCCGTTACCGCCGTCGTGGCACGGATGTCGCGCTGCGTGGCCGGGTGGCGCGCCGCCGCCCTGGCAACAGCCCGCTACCGCGGCAGGCAGCGCGTCGCGCCGCCGCGCACCGCGGGCACCGGCACCGTCCCCTCCGGGCACTCCATCTGCCGCCGGTTCGCGGCCGGCAGCCCGGCATCCCATCCCGCCGCACTGCCCCAGCCGCCGCGCCCGGCATAGACCATGCGCGGCGCATGGGCTGGCCGGCAGAGCCCGCCGCGCCCCGGCACCAGCGTCCCGCCATTCGGGCAGAGGAAGCGCGTCGCCGCCGAGATCGCGCCCGGATCGAGCCGCGAGCGCGAGGACACCGCCGCCGTCGCCGGCAGCAGGCTCAGCCCGAGCACCACCAGCGCCAGCATCCGCCAGCGCCGCCCGCTCGCCCGCCGGCGCACGCGCGGCCCGCGCTCGGCCAACCACTCCTGCCGCAGCCGGCGCAGCTCCGCCCGCCGGCCGGTGCCGCGGGCGAGCGGGTCGGCGCGCCCGGCCGGCAGCAAGGGTTCGGGCAGCTCAGGCATCGACCTCCTCGGCGTCGAGCTTGGCGGCGTTCTCCTGGATGAACTTGAAGCGCAGCTCCGGCCGGCGGCCCATCAGGGCCTCCATGAGCTCGGCGGTGCGCGCCCGCTCCTCGGGCGGCAGCACGACCTTCAGCAGGGTGCGCTTCTTCGGGTCCATGGTGGTGTCCTTCAACACCGCCGGCGGCATCTCGCCAAGCCCCTTGAAGCGGCTGACCTCGACCTTCTGGTTGCCCTTGAAGTCGCGCTTGAGGATGCGCTCCCGGTCGGCGTCGTTCATGGCATAGACCGACTTGCCGCCATGCTGCAGCCGGAACAGCGGCGGCTGCGCCAGATGCAGCCGGCCCTGCCGCACCAGTTCCGGCAGCTCCTTGTAGAAGAAGGTCATCAGCAGGGCGGCGATATGCGCGCCGTCGACATCGGCGTCCGTCATGATGACGACGCGGCCGTAGCGCAGCTTGGCGATGTCGAAGCGCTCGCCGGCGCCGCAGCCGAGCGCCTCGATCAGGTCCTTCAGCTCCTGGTTGCCGCGCAGCTTGTCGGCACTGGCGCTGGCGACGTTCAGGATCTTGCCGCGCAAGGGCAGCACCGCCTGGGTCTCGCGGTCGCGCGCCTGCTTGGCGGAGCCGCCGGCGCTGTCGCCCTCGACCAGGAAGAGCTCGGTGCCCTCCGCACTCTCGCGCGCGCAATCCGTCAGCTTGCCGGGCAGCCGCAGCTTGCGGGTCGCCGTCTTGCGCGGCGTGTCCTTCTCGGCCTTCCGCCGCAGCCGCTCCTCGGCACGCTCGAGCGCCCAGGCCAGCAGGTTGTCGGCGGTCTGCGGGTCGCCGGCGAGCCAATGGTCGAAATGGTCGCGCAGCGCGGTCTCGACCAGGCGGGCGGCCTCCGGGCTGGTCAGCTTCTCCTTGGTCTGGCCCTGGAATTGCGGCTCGCGGATGAAGACCGAGAGCATCCCCGCCATGCCGCCGAACAGATCCTCGGCGGTCAGCCCCGCGGCGCGCTTTTCCTTCTTCAACTCGCCATAGCCGCGCAGGCCCTTGACCAGCGCCGCGCGCAGCCCGGCCTCATGCGTCCCGCCCTGCGAGGTCGGGATGGTATTGGCATAGGTCGAGAGGAACCCCTCGCCCTGCTCCAGCCAGGTGATCGCCCATTCGCAGCGCCCGGCATTCTCGGAGAATGTCGCCTCGCCGACGTAAGGCGCGGGCACCACCTGGCTGCGGCCCTCGATGGCGCCGGCGAGGAAGTCGGCCAGGCCGCCCGGGAAGTGCAGCGTCGCCTGCGGCGGGGTGTCGTCCTTGATCAGCGCCGGGTCGCAGGCCCAGCGGATCTCGACACCCTTGTAGAGATAGGCCTTCGAGCGACACAGCCGGTAGAGCCGCGCCGGGCTGAAGGCCAGCTTCCCGAAGATCTCCGGGTCCGGCTTGAAGCGGATGCTGGTGCCGCGGCGGTTATGCACCGCGCCGGCATTCTTCAGCTTGGACGTCGGCTTGCCCTGGGCATAGCTCTGGGTGAACAGCGTCCGGTCGCGCGCGACCTCGACCTCCAGCACCTCGGACAGCGCATTCACCACGGACGAGCCGACGCCGTGCAGGCCGCCCGAGGTGTCGTACGCCTTGCCGCTGAACTTGCCGCCGGAATGCAGGGTCGTGAGGATGACCTCCAGCGCCGAGAGCTTGGGGAATTTCGGGTGCGGGTCGGTCGGGATGCCGCGGCCATTGTCGCGGACCAGCAGGAAATTGCCGGGCTCGAGCGTCACCTCGATGCGGTCGGCGTGTCCGGCCACCGCCTCGTCCATGGCATTGTCGATGATCTCGGCGGCCAGATGGTGCAGCGCGCCCTCGTCGGTGCCGCCGATATACATGCCGGGGCGCCGGCGGACCGGCTCCAGCCCCTCCAGCACCTCGATATCCTTGGCCGAATAGGTCGATTGCGCCGCCGCGCCCGACGCCGCGCCCGCTTGGGCACGCCGGCCACCGAACAGGTCGTTCATGTCTTGTTCCCTTGAGGCCCTCAATCTACCGACCCCGCCACCCTGATACAACAGCGGCGCGAGTCGGCGATCGGACCCCTGGGTGGGGCCTACTTGCCGGGCTCGAGATGCGCCTCGAGCATCCAGAGCTTCTTGTCGATGTCGCGGCTCTGGCCGGTCAGCAGGTCGGCGGTGTCGGCATCGCCGGCCTCGTCGGTGGCGTCGATCCCCGCGCGCAGCGCCTTGGCGACCGCGGCATAGCGGTCGGCGAGCGCGGTCAGGTGGTCCTGGATCGAGACCGCGTCGGTCGGGTAGGCGGGCAGGCGGGTGCCGCCGGCGATCGCCTGGGTGGTGCCCATGGCCTGGCCGCCGAGCTGGACGATGCGCTCGGCCTGGTCGTCGGCCGCGACCTGCAGCGCGTCGTAGAAGGTGCCGAGCATCTCGTGGATGGCGATGAAGCTCGGCCCCTTCACGTTCCAATGCGCCTGGCGGGTGGCGTTGTAGAGGTCGATGGTGTCGAGCAAGCACGCTTGGAGCACGCCGATCGAGACCTGCTTGGCGTTGCTGGGGACGTCGTTGCGGGTGCGGTGGACGGGGGCCTTGGTCTCGGCCTTGGCCATGAGGTGTCTCTCCTCTCGTTGGTGTTGCGGCGGGATATAGGCTGGCTGCGCGCGCGATCAGTCTGCCACCTCGATATGGGCGGTATGCGTCGCCGTCAGGGTGACGTTTCGATGATGCGCTGCGGGGCAACGCGGCGGCGGCGGGAGGGTTCGCCGGGCCGGGACTGGGCGCGGCGCTCCAGGGCTGGCCGCGGGTGTGCCGTGGCAATGGCCGCTTCCGCCCCGGTGCAGACATTCGCGCTCGATTTCGGCTCATGCCCCAGTTGTTCTTCGCAGCGTCCCGCCCAAAGCGCCACACCGATGTTGAGCCGAGCCGGGTCGAAGGCGGCGCGGGCAGTGGGCGGGAGAGGTGCGTTCGGGTGGCCGCCAGAAGGGGCGCGCAGGGCTCAAAAGCGGCGTTTTGCGGCGGAAGTCGCACGGCTGGCGGCGCCTCATGCATAGTTCTCACGATTCCGTGTTGCGCACGGCGCTGCTGCATGGTCTCGTTTGTGAGCCAGGAGGATGGATCGGCCAGCCATCTGGAGAATGTCGAATAAAGGAACCAGCCATGCCTCCCGAGATTGAAATCAGACGCTTTGAGACGCCAGACCAGCTGCTGGACATGAAGCATCACGGTCGAATCTCGATCATCCGTATGGCCGACGGGACCGCGGGAATGCATGCGATCTTCGAGCCAGGTTGGACGTGGGAGGCCGACGAGAAGCCGCTGCTCGGTTGTCCCGAGTCCTGCCCGATGCGCCACACCGGGTACTGCTTGACCGGCAAGCTCGTGGTTCGCATGCTCGACACCGGCATCGAGACGCGTATCGGCCCTGGTGATTTCTTCGAAATCCCGCCGGGACACGACGCCTACGTCGATGGTCCGGAACGCGTGGAACTGGTCCTGTTCGCGGCGCCCGAACACAAGCATTGACCTTGATCGAAGTCGTCTCCCCAGCCGTGGTGTAGCAGGCCGCTGAACGGCCCGCTGCACCGACCGCTTGTCGCATTTCTCGCTAGTTCGCCGATTAATTGGCGCCATCAAGATTGACAGCTAACGATCTCGCCCTACCCTCCTCTTAGTGCAACGAAAAGAGGTGTCGAAATGCGAAATCTTCTCCTTGGCGTCACGGCTCTTGCTGGCCTGGCCTCGGGCGCCAGCGCCACGACCATCAGCGGCATCTTCACCGCGGATGACGGCGTGGCGATCTACCTCAGCACGGCGCCGGGCACCCTCGGCACCCAGGTCGGCCCCAACGGGCTCTCGTCCTACTGGGGCACCCAGAAGACCCTCACCGGCGCCAGCCTGACCGCCGGCGTCACCAACTACCTCCAGGTGATCGCCCGTGACGATGGCCAGCCCGGCATGTTCCTCGGCGGCTTCACCCTGTCGGATACCGGCTTCCAGTTCGCCAACGGCACCCAGACCCTGGTGAGCGACCTGACGAATTGGAAAGGGCACGGCATCCCCCAAGCGAACTGGGCGGAGCCAACCGGCACGGTATCGGAGATGACCGACGCCTGGGGCCTTCTT
>Ga0114976_10000172_pt1 | contig 37763 bp, 52 predicted proteins | sample S_130805_EF_Meta_FD_87319 | JGI IMG/M metagenome (GOLD analysis project Ga0114976, IMG submission 87319) | Freshwater microbial communities from Lake Simoncouche, Canada to study carbon cycling - S_130805_EF_MetaG | ecosystem: Environmental > Aquatic > Freshwater > Lake | place: Lake... | reverse complement strand
CGCAAGTTTCGCAGCTTCAGCAATAATGCGATCACGACGCAGACGCAAAATGTTACTGAACGAGTCACGCATCGCACCAGCACCAACCTCATCAGAACGACGAGTATCACCCTGCGACTCAATTAAGTTACGTTTCACTTCACGCACCGACAACACACGGGACATCACACCAAGTTCAAGAATATCTTCCATCGCAGTAGGGATATTTGCTACCGATTGGATGCTGTCGCTAATCGTGGATACTCGACTGAATGGGGCTTTGTAACGAACACGCAAACTGCCTGCCATCACAGACTCATCAAACACGATGGCGAATCCTGAAGCAAAATCTGTTGTAGGTAGATCACGTTGTAAACGGGTCATGCGTATCACCGGATAGTCGCTGTCCAAATAACGCAAACGAACATCAATCAAATCCAACACCGATGTCGCACCAGTCAAATCAATCTGGCGGTCAGAACCGTTGTAGTTCAAATCTGTTGACACAATACGGAACAAACCGTTTAGTGGGCTAGACAAATCATCAATGTCCTGGTTCAACGCTTCCAACATTTGTGCTTTAGGAAAACGAGGATTCAAAGTGATAACAGCACCAGCAGTATGAGTAGCCGCAGTAGTTCCCATGTAGCCACGTTCAACCGTGACAGTTTTAGAACCACTAACAGCTTCCCAAATATAAATCAGTTCAGAATCAATCTCAAATGCTGTTCCAGCGCGAAGCCCACCCAAGTCATAGGACATGACAAAAGAGGTATCAGAAGAAGATACGGTTGTCGCTAACTTATTTCGTTCCTCAATGGTTCCCGAAAGAAGTTGGCGATTAACACGATCCAGTAGTGCGCTGGCTGTGGACATTTACTTCTTTTTCTTAGGCTTCTTCATCATAGATGATTCCTGCTTTTTCTTAGCAAGGCTTTCCATTCCTTCGTGCTTTTTCATTGCACTCTTGGACTTGTACTTTTCGCCCTTCACAGACATGGCTAATCCTTTCGACAGTTAGGCAATCAGATTACCACCTACTTTTTGGTGATCGGCCCGTTCATAACCCAAGCGTCACAAGTACGATCACCAGCACACTTAAAGTCAAAGATTTCGCAATACCCCAAGTTGGCTTTAGCGATCACCTGTTTAGACATATTGCCTGGCTCATCGCCCAAACCCTTCTCAATACAGGACTTCATCTGTGGGGTTTGAATAAACGCTGCACAGTTCTTGCAACGAGAATTCTTTGCCATCTCAGGAGTGGTGTTAAACAGGTCTGCTTTCTTACGCCAAAAATCCGTGTTAGAAAACGCAGGATCAAGCGGACCGTAGTTTGCTTTGTCAACCGCGATCTTACGATTCTTTAGGTTGATCGTGATGTCCTGTGTTGCTGGAGGACAACCATTGACGAATTTCTCAGCCACGCTTCTTCTTCTGTTTCATACCGGCTTCACTCATAGCAATAGCAACAGCCTGCTTGCGAGATTTCACAACAGGTCCCTTTTTGGAACCTGAGTGCAATTTGCCTGCACCGTATTCCTTCATAACCTTGCCGACCTTTTTCTGTGCCTTAGTCTTTTTCATGCCAGTAGTCCTGCTGCTTTCAAAACGTCACGTACATTCAACACTACACGGTGTTTCACACCTGGCATAAGTTCAACCCGATGCCCACCAATGTCAGCCTGCACCCGTTTCTTTACCTCAATCTCACACTCCGGTTCCAATGCTTTCCACTTACCAGACACCCTGTTACTCGTCGGCTTGACAACTTGTATCAACTGATCGGCTGCTGTGTTCCAGTTGAACGCGCTTGTCTCACCAGCATGAACTTCTGCTTGTTGCCGGTAACGCCTGTGGTTCTTGTGCAAGTCCTTCAGTGCATCACACAGGGCATCAAAGTCTGGTTCATCCCAGTCACCCATGTCCTGCCATACGCCTGCATTGGTTGGAACTGAACGGGTAGGAATTCTGTGGGTTGCCAGATCAGAGAATTCTCTATGACCGTGTGCGTCAGAAAGAACCGTCGGGACACCTGCTGAGACAGCCTGCAACGGCATGAGACCGAAGCCCTCGCCACGGGACACCGACACAAAACAGTCAGCAGACCGGACAAGATCAGCTTCAGCTTCAACAGTCATCCACTTGTCATGCACCACCACATTCGGATAAACCAGATTGTCGGGGGCAGACAGGTGAGGGGGGACAATCTTAATATGAAGTTCTGCGTCGCAAAGTTTCAATGATAGGAATGCTTTAAGCACCACATCCAAGCCTTTGCGATACCACTCAGACCCACCACACAGAATCTTGAACTTCTCGTTCTCAGGTCGAGCCTTCGGAAACCAAACATCACGGTCAACCCCTAAAGGGATAACACGCACATTGTCATGGAACCGTGAGAACAACTCCCAGTTATGCATAGATGGAACAACCACTGTGTCAAAGAGATGAAGATATTCTGAGAACTGTGGTGGCAACCAGTTCGTTTCCCACATTGTTAGCAACGCAGGGTTCTGCCCAATAGTCCAACCTTTAATCAGGTTTGGTCTAAGCGCAAACACAACTCGTTCAGCGTCATCACACAATTCAACTTTGGTTGATAGTGCATCCCGCAAACCAGACACCATTTTGCCGTACCCCACATGAGGCAGGTTCACCCCAACAAGGTTTAAGTATTGGGGAGTATCCCCGTTTCGACTTGCCATTTTTCTTCTGCTCGTTTCTCAACTTTGGCTGCACCGTCAATCTTGCGAGGTTGAACCCCGTTACGACGTAAACGCTGATATGCGTCTAGGTCTTTGTCTAGCACACGGTCCTTATCGTTGATCGTTGCAATGCGAGCCTTGCCACCACGCGACGGCATAGCGTCTGCACCGATACCAACATAAGCAATCTTGCAACCAAAGCATCCTTCGACATCTAAGTCGGGGTGCGTTTCTTGATGTTTAACCACTGATATAACTCCCATATCCTGCTGCTGTCAGCGATGCTACCTCAGTAGCATCCACTTCAATGTCATGCCCACCGTAATAAACCTTTGCAACAATAGACATATCCCCAGGCTGGTTCTCTGTATACGTTCCGGTGTTAAGCAAATACACATTCCTGCCTCTAGCAGTTGGGGCAACATGAACAGCTAGACGGTTAGCAAGGCGTTGTTCTTCCGACAATACGACCCCTTTTGTGAACATCTCTGGGAGTGTCTTACGGGAATAGTTGTCTGTTGGTGTGCGAAAGATAGCCATTAGGTGATACTCGCTCCGAATCCTGCTGCGGTCAACTCTACAACTTCTGCGTCACTCAGGTAATGATCGTGTCCACCTAACCACAGCTTTGCCACTTGACCCTGATCGCGCTGATCAACGGTGGTGTAATCCCCGCTAGTCAATTTATACAGGTTTCGTACACGGACATTAGTACGGTTGTATCTTTGCAAACGGTTTGCTGTATCACCGTCACCGAAGTATCCACCTGGATACGTGTGGGTGTACGGGACACGGAAGATATGAGATTTAACCCAAGTAGTGGAATCGGTGCTTTGACCTGATCCTGTGGCGGTACGGATGTAAAGAATTCCGGCTAATGAAACCGAACTACCAGCACCGCTACCAGTGGCAGTGCGGATATTGATGACAAGATCAATGCCAGTTCCAGAACCCTCACCAGAACCACTGGCAGTACGCAAAGGGATGCGAATGAACGCAACTGTAGAAGCCCCTAATCCGCTTCCCTGAGCCGTTCTAACAGCCTTAAGCAAACTAACTGTAGAACCAGAGCCAACACCGCTTGATGACGCTGTACGAGGCGCAATGTGAACACCCGTAGAGTCCATTGTCCCCACACCGGAACCAGTAGCCGAACGGATTACTACCGTTAGTGCTACCGCAGTGGCATCGCCAGTACCGCTACCCGTACCCATACGCGCACGAAGAACATTCGCTGTAGAAGAAGCAGTACCTAAACCTGACGCGGTAGCACTAACAGTAATGATCGCACGAACACCAAGATAAAACCGTCCACCAAAACGGTAAGGGAAACTAAAGTCAGTTAACTGGCTTAACCGTAACTGGACAGAACCATGTGCTACAGAAGCAGAACCATTACCCGAACCCGTAGCACTACGTGCTACAACCTTGAAATAAGTTCCCCGATAAAACGGGTGTGTGTCACTAAAAGATTCGGTGAACCCTGTGACTGCTGTAATCGCCATGAGGGGTTATCCCCTAACGGCTAGTCGAGAGACAGCGTGAGAGAAGTGATTTGGAATGTATCGCCAGCAGTAACAGCAGCAGACGAAGACAACGCACCAGTCCACAAACAGTTGCCCGCAGTAGAAGCATCCCACATAGACCAATGCGTATAAGTTTCAGTAGCAGCAACGTTCGTCCACTCTAAAGTTGCAGAAGTTGATATAGCACCAGAAGCAGCAGTAGCCCACGCAGCGACCTTGCGAGTTGCCTCGGTAGCAGCCGAAGAAGTACCAGCCTCGCCGGCATCGGCAGTATGCAACTTCACATAAACGTTCGTAGGAATAGTCCAAGCAGTCTTGCCGGTCGTGTGTTCAAGAATCTTTAATTCCGCGTAGTTAGAAATCGACATACAAACCTTTCGTTCAACAGACTATACCAAATACAAAAGTGGGGCAACCGAGCGAGGGGACTCGGCTACCCCACATCTTGTGGAGGACTAACTAGTTATTAGTTAGCACCAATGCTGGATGACGACTCAATGCGACGCAACGAAGCTTCGCGGAAACGGCCGTAGCCACCGAGCCAATACCAACCGATTGGATTGAAACGCATGAGCGAGTCAACCACTGGGCCGCGAACGACCTTTGGTACAACACCATTTCCGTCAATCTGGCTGTAAGCCTTAGCCAAAGCCTGACGACCCATGATGTGTGTGCAGTACACGTCAACCGAACCAGTTGTGCTGGTTCCGTTTGAAGCATCAGTGAACACCTTGGCGCGTGGGGTCTCGATGAATCGTACTGATTCAAAGGTTCCAATTTCGCCGTTGTAGATGTTTGCTGTGTCAACGTTGATGTGAGGTGCGTTCCATGATGCGTTGCCGGTTTCACGACGAAGGTCGTACGACACGTCAGGATGGATGTAACCCATGTAGTAACCATTGAAAGTTGCAACGTTTGCAGCACGTAGAGCAGCGGTCTGCTTACGGATGTCGTTGGCTTCAATGATGTCTTCAGCCTGAACCGTTACACGGCTCGTAGCGTCAGTTGATCCACCGCCACCGTAGGCGACGTTGGTTCCACCAGCAAGGACTTCGCGAACAACCTGATCCATTGAGTCACCAGCGTTGTAACCGATAAGGTTCGCTGCTGCTGCATCAACGTCCAAGAACGCTGTTCCACGGAGTTTTGCGGTTGTGGCAATCGTGTTGCCGTATTCGGCCAAAGTTACTGTTACTTGACTGTCACCCATTGTTGCAGGGGTAAGGTCAGCAGTTTCGCTGAGGGTTGAGGTTGCTGCTGCAAGTTCGCTGAAAATCGTGAAGATTACAGCTGATCCTGGCATAGCTTGGTTTGTTGCTTGTACGTCAGCTGCCTGATCGAACAGCATCTCTGAACGTAGGGCGAAATACGCCAAACGATCGTAAGCAGACTGGTCTACAGACAACGAACTGGCTTGTGAAATTGCCATGTTGTTATTCCTTTAGGGGTAGCCCCAAAGAATGTGAATCCTAAGGGGAGTGATTAGTACTTTTCTGCTTCGGCTCGCGCCTGGGCCAGCAACTGCATCACTTCATCAGGGGATTTTGCATTGGCAACACGTTCAGCGTAATCAACAGGAGGTTCGCTAGTCTCGCCAGCTCGCGCTGCCTGTGCCACACGGTTCCATGACTGCTGTTCAGCAGCCACTTCCTTGTTCTGACTTGGTATGAGACTTGCTTCTTCTGCCGCTTGTCGAATGGCCTCCGGTGTTAATTCACCGTCGTAGCCTTTAACGAAATACTTGTACTTCGGATCGTTCGGGTCCATGCCCGCTTTCACGAAATTAAGTTCTCGTTGGGCTGCCTCTGCTCCCGCTGCCTGCTCACGTAAAGCCTTATTTTCGGCTTCAAGCTTCCGCATATGCGCTCGCATAGGGTCCTTCGATTGCTGCTGGTCTTGCACTGCATCATCCTCAAACTCGTAGTTTGCATCTGACATGACCCACTCCTTCTGCCCACACCCGGATGGAGGTTCCCGGATGGCTGCAAGTCTCACCCCTTTTGCACATTGAAACCGGGGGCTTTCCAATGGTGTCCGTAACCGAACATTCCCAGTATACACACACTTGACTTGCAAGTGTCAAGTATGTTATTGCGCTTTACCTACCGAAGTAGAAATTGAGCCTGATGTTTCACCAGTTGTCCGAGCAAATGATCCGCCACCACCGAACTCACCAACACGAAGACGCTTACGACGCTCTAACTCTTGTTGCGCGGCGACATCAATCCCGAATGCCGCACCTGCCAGTTGTTCATTCGACAGTACAGTCTCGCCCGCAAAGGTCTGCCTTAGTTCGCCTAGGCCGCCGACTTCAGCAAATCCGGCGCGAGCCTGTTGGTCAGTAATTCCACGTCGAGCAAGGTCCTCGGCATAAGTACCGGACAATTGGATTCCACCCTGTTCCAAACCACGTGCGGCAATACTGGCTGCCTGGGCCTGGCGGGTTAGCAAAGGAGCCGTGCGCTTAGGGTCAAGAAAGTAGGCAGCAAGTTCGCCTTCTCCAACACCATACAAAGTTCTCATTTGTTCCTTGACCGCTGGATCAGCGTCAGCGACAGCACGGTAACCCTGCTGGACACGTTCGTTCAATTCCGCCGGAGAAACGTCGCCTTCGATTAACGCCTGAAAGTCATCAGACTGGTCATAAAAATTTGCCGGTAAGCCGTTGGATTGAAGTGTTTGACGGAACTGATTTTCCAAACCAATGTATGAGGCCGGATCAAGTTCAGATAGTCCAGCCTTCAATCGGGCAGCGTTACCGGCAAAACGTTTTTGGTATGCAGGTTGTTCACGTATAGCAAAAATAACTGCATCAGGGTTGTTGATGTTTACGGTTTCTTTTCCAATAATTTCGGTATAAACGAAATCGGTTAAATCCCCTAAACCGTAAGTACTAAGAACGGCAGCCATCGTAGAACGTGCATTTTGTTTACGTTGTTTTGTTTCTAGGTCTGCTTGTTGTTGTGCAAAAGCAAGGTCGCCCGCTGCACGGGAGTCAGCCGCTTCACGATCTAAACGAGCAATACGTTCTGCTTCGCTCTCAGGTGCGACATACGCAGGTTCTACATATGGTGCTGCCTCATCAAATACGCTTCTTGGAGTACCGCCGGCATAAACCATATCTGCCGCAGGATCAACGCCACTTGCCATACGTTCTTGAACACCAAAACCAAAACCCGGATCTCCGTAGGTTGTACTTGGACCTGTGGCAGCAGCAGGAGCTGGAGGGGAAACCGTTGCAGGTTTTCTAGGAATAGTTGGGGCGGGGACAGCCTCGGCAACATCAATCATTGGTCCTGGTCCTGGACCAGTCCAATTAGGGTCACGCATCTTCACCATTATGCAACCTTCCCAAATGCTCTAGCCAAAGTCAAAGCAACATCAGTAGCCTGCTGGTTAGCTTGTTTTGTATACTGCCAACCAAAACGGTCATCAGTTTTAATTTTTTCAATCCACTGCGATAACGACAACTGGCCACCAGCGTTGTTGTCAAAAGCTTGCAAGTATGGTCCCTCGAACATATTGATTTGATCTTCTGGCTTCTCTAACAGCTGAGCAGCATAAGTGCGATATGAAGAACCAATTTGATCCAAGGTTAAACCAGCATCAAACTGATTACTCAGATGGGGCATAGCTCCTTTCCACTTGGCTTGCAACTGTTCACGCAAAGCATCCTCAGTCAACACAAGGCCAGTAGCCGGATCAGCTTTACCGGTCAAGATTGATTGGATCTGACCATCAGTAATCTTCGTATTCCAACCACGTCCAATGCTGCGGATACGGTCAGCGTCAGCACCTTCCAACACTCTGCCGGCAAGCGCGGTCTGCACACCTCCAGCTCCAGGCTTTAACGCTCCGGCATATACAGCTTGTTGCAGACCAAGACCGGTAAGGCCCAAACGTGCAGCGTTAGTAGCAAGTTGGGTGAGGGTTGCATCGTCAAATGAAACATCACCGTACGAGTTGGCAATCTCCAACTTTTTGTTATTAATTAATCGATCGCGGTCAACGCCAATTGCCTGATCAAAACTCTTCGCAGTTGTTTCAGTTGTCTGCCAATAAACGGTTTGCTTGAGTCTCTTCTTGAATGCCGCAACAGAAGCTTCAGTTGTCAGACCAAGAAATTCACCCTTTGGTTTGGCAGCTTCGATCATCAGATTGATCATGTCCTGACCAAAATGTTGTGCAGAGTTTGCTGCTAGCCAGTCTTTCGAATAGCCAGGAAACTGGTCTTGCAATACTGCTTGCCAGTCACCAACTTTAAACTTCGCGGTATCTGTTGTCCCACCGCCAATTGTCCCACCGGAACCAGGAACACCGGTTTGCCCAGCTCCTGGGGTTCCTTTAGGTTTGACTACAGCAGCGGCAGCAGTATCGACAGGTGGAGCAAACTGTTTAGCCATCGCCTCAAGACGTGCAGATTCCGCGGTCTGACCACGCTTAGTCGACTCAGCAGAAGTGATCGATGCACCAGCGAGTACCGGGGTAGAAACAGTTTCATTTACAATCCCTCTAGCAAGTTCAGGCTTAGAGCCAACAATCTGATTTGCGCGCTCTTGAAACAATCTAAACTCTTTAGACTTTTGTTCGTCACGAACTCTTTCTTGTCTGGTGACAGTCCCGTATTTGTCAGTTGAAACAACTTCAGTTCTAGAAGTTTCCCTGTCTTTTTCTTGAATAGCAGAATTGACAAGACTAGTTACTTTCGCCGGAACCGTCGAGGCCAACTGGAAGTCGGTCCTACTAATAGTTTTTCCCCAAAAGTCGACACCAAGTGGATAATTTTTTGAACGAAGTTCTTTTACTTTTGGTGTAATCGTTGATTCAACAATACGCCAAGCACCAGCCAAAGCCAATTGCTGGTCCGCTTTCGACAGTTTTGACTCTTTGCTTTTGCTGTCATCAAATTTTGCTTGCAAAGTATTTACGGCTTTGACAGCATCCGCATAAGCTTTAATTTCCGGATCGTTGTAGTTTCCGGCTTTACGATGGTAATCCTGTATTTCATAAATTTCCGCTGCCGAATACAGAACTTTGTCTCTAGCCATTGGCTTAATGGACTTAACCCGGTAGCTGTTGTCCCATTCTTCTCGCGCCGTGATTTGTCCCGGTATATCAGTTTTGACTATTTGGACTAAACCATTTTTGATCGCATCAAAGTCGTTAGAGTTTCTTGGCTTTATCCCGTTGTACGATTTCCCAGGAACAAATCCGCCACGCATAGCATCGAGTGTTGTTTTCTGATCGCTTAATAGTTGTTTGAGTTCTTTAACGGTTTCTTTAACCGGTGGAGCTGGAACCTGCAACTTTGGGTCAGTAAAATCAAAAGAAGTAATGCCTTCACCGGTAACGACAGAACCCTCAAAAAGATTAAAACCTGAATCGTTAGCCATTATCCACCATTCCTGAGCATCTGAGACACAATGTCTGCTGCGCGAGTAAACCCATAAGCTTGAGCCTGTGTGGGGTCTACTTGCTGTGGGGCCATATCGACAAGAGTACTCGTCGAAGTGGTCGTAGAAACCTCTTGAGACTGCACAGAGCGGATTGCTCGTTGCAATTCTTCCTTGGTTAGTTTGCGACCCAACATGGCAAAAGATTCATCTTGCAATGCTTTACCCAAGTCAACAGCAGAAGTGGCTTTACGTCCGGAACCACCAGCATTTTTTATTGGGAAATCTTGCCGGAAGAAATTAAGCGATGTCTGCCAGTCGTATCCATAGGTGTTTGCCGTAGTCAAAAAGTCTTGCATGGCTTTAATATCTGCTGGAGCTAAACCGTTTTCGGATGGTTTGGCTTTGCCATCGTAAACGTTCCTCTGGTACAGCTCGGTCAGTAAAGCTAAACGTTGAGTTGTGTCAAGAGTTTTCGTCAATTCAATGACTGGGTCATTCTGCATATCATAAGCAGCTCGGTAAACGATGCCCTTGGAGTCAGCAAGATAATTGCCTGGGTACAAATATTTTCCAGGACCGGTCTGTTGACCAAGTTTTGTTTTACCAACAAGATCTGGAGCAAGGCCGGAAACCTCGCGAGGTAAAGCTTGTTTTTCCTTTGAGGCAATAACTGGGGCAGGACCGAGACCAAGCGGGTCAGGGTTTACCGGTATTACAGGAACTGGCTCGTTTTTGCTTGGCATCATGCTCATTGGTCTACCTCTGATAGTAATTCACGTTCCCAAACACGCCCGAAATCTGGAACTTGTAAGGCAAGCGCATCACCAATGCTAGTCAAGTACCCTCGCAACGGTTCTGCACCCTTAGATGTGGCCAGTCCTTGAGCAGAACCGCCGGAGGCAACCCACTGGGCAAGAACCTGATCGCGATAACCAAAGTATGTGCTAACTGCTTTAGCCACATCGTTATCTTTTAGCCGCGGATCAGTAACAGCTTGCTTCATCTGTTCAACCTTCTTCTCAAATACACCAACGGTAAACTCTGGGACAACAGGGAAGCCAGGGTACTTATCGTGAAGAGCAACTCTGACGTTCTTCAACCAGGCTCTCTGATCTTCGTTAGGATAAGCCCCAACTTGTGAGCGGTAAGACTTGTACTGCGTGGCAGCAACACGATACTGGGCTTGTTCAATAACTTGTTTATCGTTTAGGCGTTCGCGTTTGCCGCTAGTTATCTGTCGCTGCCAAACATTGATGTCATACTCTGATCCACCCGGGGCAAAGAAAGCATAGATATCTGGGTAATCCCTTATAACGCCTTTGTTTGTGCGTTCCCAGTTACCAAACTCTCTGGTTGCTTCCAGACCGGTGATTGTCGCTTTTGACTTTGATGACAAGTAAAGCAAAGCATCTTCACCGTAGATACGCATGAACTCACCAACAGCAGTGTCATAGTTGTTTTGTTGTAGTTGGTAAAACTCTTTTACAAGTTGTGAAGCAAGAATGTCACCATCTTTTGTTGGGATATTAAACTCCACGCTTGGCGAAGTTGGACCAAAGAATTGCCCCAATGCCCTCATCGAAGTAAGAATGCGAGCCTTTCCTTTAGCGTCTTCCATAAGTTGGCGTTGGCCTTCGGGTGTATTCAAATCATAATTACCTGAAGCAGACAAAGCGCGCATCGTATCGATATATGTATTCGCATAGATACCATCAAGTTTCGATGGGTCATCAAACAAACCTGAACGGAGTTTTTTAACCCACGAAGGTTCTAGGGTTGCGCCAGTACCGCGACCATACGGAAGCAAAATGCTTGTGATTCCGTCAAATGTTGGGGTGTCCGGAATAAGCTTGCTTGCAGCGATCTGACCTACCGGCCCAAGTGCAGGATGCCAGTCCAAACCGATCGACACTCGCTTCACAGTTCCCTGAAGTGGGGCATCGATACCAGTAGCAAGTTTAGATAGTTCCCCGGATAGCGGAAAATTAAATGTATATTCGTTTGTTGTTGGATCTTTATAAAAGAATCCTCTGCCGTTCCCATCCGGATCAAAATCCGTTGCACCCTTAAACATCAGTTGTGCGCGACGTATACGTGTTGGGTCCTCAATAGCGAACTTGGCATATGTACCAATAACTTCAGACCATGCAGCGCCAAACGGCATGACTATACGCAGAATATCCTGCAAGTTGTTTTTGTTCGAAGCATTAAACAACGCTTCTTTGACGCTGTCCAAAGCGATAAGACCCGCATAATCATCGAGCTGTTCTATCGTTGCTGTGCCATTGGCCTTACTTGCCATTGACTGTATCTTTTTCCAATTCTCTGTTGTGCCAACATAATCTTTTGGCTTCATATCAATTTTTGCGGCTTGCGCTTCGATGTTGGTTATGAGCTTCTTAGCCTCGTCGGGTGTCAAAGCATCAACGTTTTTTGATACCTTCTCATAGTAAAACTGGCGGTACAGCGGAGAACGCTCCATCGGATTAACAACCCTGTTTTCGTACACCTTGTGAAAAAACCAGTCCGTTCCCTGCTTGAGCATTTTGTCAAGAGGATTTTTTGCGTCTTTGATAACTGTTGTTTCAGCAAGTTTTGCGTGTTGAGGCAAATCGACAACTGCCTGTTTATCTGAAATGAATTTTGCCAATTCTGCACGACCACGGACAAGTTCTTCTGCGTCAGTTGTTTTGCCAACAAAACGGTTTGCCGATACACGCTGTATTTGCCAGTTGCCACCGGACTCGTTAATGACAATTCCGTATTCAGGTTTTCCGGCAGCATCAAAACCAAGATCGATCAATGATCCCTTGCCGGCTTTTCCGCCTACGCCGATAGCACCTGGTCCGTCAATGATTTGGCTTGGCTTAATACTTGATATTGCCTCGACAGATGTTTGTGGGAGCGGGACACGGCCATGACCAATAGCAAATTTCAATTCACTATCGCCAGCAGTCTTGAGGTCTACTCTTCCTTTGGCTAGTTTCTCGATCCAGTCACGGAGAACGTTGTCATCAACTTGCGAGACAATTACTTTCTGCGAGTATCCGGAACTATTAGCAAGACTGATTCCACCCTTTAGGTATTCTTCAATTTGTTTTACGGCTGCTTTGCCTTTTTCGTTAGTTTTTAGATAGTTCAACAATTGGTCAGTATCAAGACCTTTTGCGTAACCATTCTCAATGGTGTCTTTTGCTATCTGGACATATTCCTCAACCATGCCCTTTAGCCATAGATCTGGTTCAGCCATTTTGTTTACGACTTTGTATGAACCGTTTCTCACCGCACGAACCTGCGATGGAACAATGTCTTCCAAGCTTTGGCCAAGCGACATTTGCATAGCGGCATGATAATAATCTGTGACGTCATCCCAGTTCGCCGCTGTTTTGTCAATAAGGTCGTCAAATGCTTTTCCAACAATACGTTCAGCGCCTTTTTCTTTCATCGCCCACTGGATGTATCGAAGCGGATGGTTGAAAAATCCTTCTTTTCCAATAGTCGCAATACGTACCTGGGCATCAAACATATTTCGCATGATGTATCCACCAGTGGCAAGAGTTACTGGTTTCCAAATATTGTTTTGTATATATTCTGTTGCAGCGATAAGGCTTCTAGCGTCAGCTGTCTCAGGGTTGGTTAAAACCTTTTTCAAGAAAGGGTTACCAGTAATGCGGCGTACTTGTCGAACGTCCGGTAAAACGTGTGCGCTGTTAAGAAGTTCAACTACAGAGCCTGGGCCATGTAGAACAAGAGCGTCAATTTGCTGTGGGGATAAGTTCGCGAACTGGGCTTTGTCGATCAGTCCACTTTTGATAAGCGCTTGGGCCATGCCGCCATCTGCCGGGTTGCCGGCTTCGTCAATAAAGTATCTTTTTGTTTCTTCAAGGTTGCCTTGTATATTGTCAAAAATGTTTTTGACAACTGCGTCGCTTGCGCCTTCTTCTTTCATCAAGACTTTCACTGTTGAATCAAATGCGTCTCGGGCTGCATCTACACCGGCTTTTGAGTTATCGGCATACGCAGAGAAAATGTTTTTCATTAGCGCTTCGCCTTCAACGGTATCCGTGAACCCACCTTTAATTGTGTTCAAGTAGTTTCCGTAATCTTTGATTGCTTTAACTCTGTCCGCAGATGAACCGTGAATAACTAGAGTGTCCGGAACTTCTGTCAACAAACGAGAATCCCTAAAGTTGTTGTAGAAGGGAATGCGTTCTTTCACTACGGTTCCCCACTTAGCTCCACGTATATCCCGGATATCTCCAGGCAACATACGAGATGACACGTCTTTCAAGATTGAGCTTTGCTCGCCCAACAAAGCATAAATTTGGTCTTTCGATGTTGAATTAGCTAAACGCTGTGCAGTTTCTGCATCAATCTTAAAATCAAAAACATCTTTTAAAATCTTGTAACCGTTGTTATTGGCTGGATCAGCCAACGACTCGACAAGGCGAACAGCTCGGCGGTCTGTTTGAAAGAACTTCATGAACGCAGAATTGTCAAACGCTGCCGCTTCAGATGTCGATAGTCCAGCTAGTGCGCGTGTTCCAGCGTCGGCAATTTTCCTTACAGCAGCAAGCTCGTCTGCTGTTTTTAGTCCCTGTATTGCAGCACTCTTAACCAACCCAGACTCTGTAAGTCCTTTGGCTAAAACATTAGATATAGCCTTGGTCCCAATCAGGCCCTTTGTTACTTCTTCTCCGGCGCGAGCGGCCTTCAGCGCTTGGCCAGCATAAAGCGTTGGGTCAGCAAGAACGTTTACAGCAGCGTCAAGAAACCCTGACAACAAGTTGTATTGCATGGAACCTGGGGCGAACACTGCTGATGCAGCACCACGACCGACTGTCCATGCGCTCCCGTTGATTGTTCCTCTGACTTGTCGTGCACGTTCAGACTGTTTCTCTGCCGCAGTCCCGGACATAAACCAACCGGTTCCAGCGTCGACGGCCACACGTGATTGAGTTCCGTCTGGATTTGTCACAAGAGTCGTATCACCCTGTGACGCACCGGTCATTGTTCCTAGTGCTGTTGATTTAAACCATCCATCAAAACCAGCAGGATCGTTCTCAGAAAAGATTTGCGAAGCAAGGTTTTGTGTTACATCGGGAACAAATTGCAAAGCAGCAAAACCCCAACGTGCAGTTTCTTTTATGTTGTTGTAAACATTGCGCTCAAACCAAGATTGGTTTTTAGGTTTTTGCGGGTCAAGCGCAGCGGGAACAATTCTTGACTGTAAATCTGATGCGAGAGCTGTCGCCTGTGGTGATGCATTTGATTTTGCTAAAGCAAGCACTTGCCCTGGCGTCAACCACGGGCTGTTCCGATAAATAGTTGCAGCGGCTTCAGCAAGTTTTGGTGTTGCGTTAGCTTTGTATAGAGTTTGCTGTTTGTCTTTGTTCGCTATAAAGTCGTTAATACGCTGTTCGGAAACTCCGTCAACAAATGATGATGGCATTACAAACCATCACGTGAATACGAGTCAATCAAATCTGCGAGATCGCTGTTTGGGAACATTTGGAAAATCATTCGAAGTTCTTCTAGCGCGCTATCTCCAGATGGTTGCGGAATACCAGCACCAACCGGGCTAGGTCCTGCACCAAACGGCGCACCAGCTGTGATCGGCTCCATTGGCCGCTCGGTTGGCCGAGTCAAAGAACCAAGTGTTCCAGGAACCGGACGTTGTATTTCTGTTGGCGGTGCACCCATCGGGACCGCGCGTTGTGCATTCATTTGTTGTGTTGCTTTGCCATAGGTTTGACCTGTGGCTGCCTGAATTGCTACACGGTTAGTTCCTGCTTGAACGTCGCTCATTGTCCCCCTAGTTGTGCGAGTAACTGACCAATCTGTGGTGGGCCGCCTGCTGGTGGGCCTGCTGGTTGTTCCATACCCATGCCTGGCATACCCATGCCCGGCATAGTTTCAGGTGCACCGGCTGGTGCAGGTGTTGCCTGACGATCCTTGGCACGTTGATCGGTACGACGTACTGCTTCGAATAGTGGCAAGTCTTGCTCTACAACTAGTTTTGTCAGATAGGCCAAATCTTCTGGCTGATACGGACCATTAGGATCCGAAGCTTGTTGTTGAATACTCGTAAGTAAAGCAGACTCAACCCCTTCTGAAATAATGCGATCATGTTCTAAGTCTGGGTCGCTAATCAACGGGTCGGCTTCACGAGCGGATTCTTTAGACATAAGTCCTGTTCCGAGTCGTTGACCGAGGCCGACAATTAGCGAGTTGACATCCGAGCCGGCCGCAGAGTAGGCGACATAGTGGAAGTCTGTTTGCCAAAGTTTGTTTGGGGTATAGGTTTCTTCTCCGACAGATGATTTGCGTCCAAAGAAAAAAGACTTTTGTTGGTTGCCCCAATACGCTTTTTCAATAGCAATAGCAACTTTGTCTTCTTCAAGGATGGATTGCTCAAAGGTTGCTTGTGCTTCTTGAACACGGAAGTCAACTGTTGCTGACAACACAGACTCTCCGCGTCGACCGGTACGGATGTTGGATGCTGATTCGCCGCCAAACTCGGCAGGGATCGCACCCTCTAAACGTTCTTGTCGTTCCAAACGATCAAGTGCTGTATCGGTTTTGTATCCAGGGTTGAGTTGCAACTGTTGAATGTCGCCACCCTTAACAACACCAAGTTGTCCGGCTTTGCCGTCAGCAATCTGCAAGATTTCAGGGTTCTCACCTGGTCGAGCAATTAGGTATTCTTCAGGGAAGATGCCGCGCTCAATAGCAATTTCGGTAAGTGCTTGTAGTCGTGCGCGGGTGTAATACATTCCCATCACACCATCAAACTGGCCGCGTGGTTTATCGAGGGTAATGCGGTTAGCAACGATTGCTAGTGGCATACCTGTACGGTTCGGGATGTATTCAAGCATCATTGCTTCAATGCCGGCACGTTCACCTGGGGTTAGGTTCGGTGAATCTTCTGCGCCAAGAACAATGAGCTGGATGCACTCTGGTGAAACATATTCGAGCATGGTGTAGCGGGTGTCGGCAGCAATTTTTCCTAAACGCAGTTTGCCCAACACGAGTTGACCGTAGTTTTGTAACAGGTAACTGGCGGTTGCTTTGTAGGTGAAAATGCAGTCTTCCGGGATTGGATTGTCTGGATCATCTACTGGTGCAGCAAAAGTGTCTAGTGGGTTGCGTACAGACCACACTGGCATTAAGGTTTTGAAGTCGGGTTTGATAACTACGGCTGATTGGGAGTAGCCAAGTAGGTGTCGTGCGCGACGTCGCATCTTCATCTGCATACGGTTGTGATCCCAAATGGACAGCATGGCACGTTTGCGCATACGAGCGGACGTCTTGGAACGCTCTGAGCCTTCTTTAACCGGAGGGAAATACGGCGATGGCATTGTTGATGTCACGCGCATGGACATCTGATCTAAACCCTGCACCAACAGGTTAGCTACTGAGGATTTAGCATTTTTGTCTAGTTCGTTTAGGGGAACAATTACGTCTCCGTTGGCAAGATCGCGTACACGACGCATTTGTTCTTGAACAGGACCCTGATTTCTACGACGTTGTTCGTAAAGTTTGACGATTTCCTCTGTAGACAGCATTTAGATACAAGTTATCATACGAGCCAAGATGGTCGCCACTTCTTTTGTGGTCGACTTATAGGTGACAAGTTGGGTAAATGCAGCATCGCCATCCAACACGCCATCACAAGGTCAGTACCGTTTTTCTTGTCTCTGGTCCATGATGAGTGTTCTTCGATGAAGGCAAGTGTTTTCCAGTTTTCCCGCATAGATGGGGTTCGGATTGCACCGGAACGAAACAACTGTGGAAGTAACGCTTCCACACCAAGGTTTTCGTCAATCTTGTTACGGCTTGTGGTATGCGCAATTACGTTTACGTTATGTCTGGACTGCCATTTGCGAACAAAGTCGTGTGCCAACAAGAATCTTTGGGCTGCGTTGACCTCAACTACCCAGTGTGAGATCGGGTAGCCCATGTCCATAGCCCTGTTCTGCCAATCTTCCATAATCCCGGAATAGTCCCGAGTCGTAGTATCAAAACCAAGTAGCTGTTCGGCTGTAAGTTTGACTCGCTCAACGTCAATTAGAAATCGAAGGTTGGTTTCAGGCTGGTAGATCCACCATTGGATAGCCCAGAACATGGTTGGGGATGGGTCAACGCTGGCAATCGAGATAAGCGGTGGCTGGAGGTTGGACGGTACGTGACCTGGACGCCGGTCGTTATCTACACAGCCTGGGTACAGCACCCCGTCAGGCCCCACACCTCCGGTTGCCCACACACGCTCAATTAGATAATTGCCTTCAGCTTGATCTTCTTGCTGATATACCACCGCAAACTTGGATGGGTTGGAGTGCTTAACGTACGAAAGGTCTTTCCATGAAAGCCGGTGGGGATCTAGCAGTGGTCCGTTGGGCCATGCCGGCGAAGAGTTCCGCTTCGATGAAATACCTGTATCTAAATCCTCATAGTAAGCCTTGTAGATGAGGTGGTGATATTTCTGTTTCTTTAATGGTTCCTTCGCCTCAGAAATGTCTGTTGTATCTGATCCGTCATAGTCGTCTTCGAAATCTTCGTAGGTGACTTTGCTGAGGCAATGAGCGTAGAGGTCCAACGGTCCAAGTCTTTGTCCCACGACGGCGAGCAAACCGCCCGGATCGACTCGTGCTTCAGCCATTGAATCCCATCTCTCAATGAGTTTGTCTCTAGCCGCAGATTCTTTAGCGTTCTCCGGTGACGCAACGTCATCAAACAAACATAGATCGGCACGATGACCAATGAATTCAGACTCAATACCATAAGCAGAAACAGTTGGTTCCTTGTTATCCAGCCCACCCATATCCTCCTGTTCGACAATGAATTCTTCTGCCCGCCACAACGACCCAGAAGTTGAGGGTTTAAATCTACCGTAGTCAATAGCCAGACAGGCTTCCGCCTTAATTGCTAGCCCTTTGTCAATCAGCACAGGGTCAGGATCCAACGGAAACTGGCGTTCCAAGGTTTCCCGGATACGACGGGAGTACATCTTGGCCAGTGACTGCGAAACAGAGCCAATCATCACACGGATCTTGCGGTTCTTTACTATCTGCCACACAGCAATATCGTGAAACAGGGTCGACTTACCTGCACCTGGAGGACAGTTCAACACCACAAACTGTTTATCGTTAGACAACAAATAGGCTTCAATCTTGTATGCGGCATCTACCTGCCACGGACTAGGGACACGACCCAAATATCTGCGCCGGAAATAGTCAAAGTCGACAAGCCCACGTTGTGCTTCCTCACTCAAACGGTCATATGGGATAACAGGTGGAAGATCAGAAACATCCATCACCTTCGCCCAAGCATCAGCCTGAACACCACCCACCTTCTTACGAGCAGTCCCCTGCTCCAACTTCCCAACCTCTATCTCAGCTTTAGCAATCTTCTTCTTCGCATCCCACTTTTGTGCAGTGTTGTAATGAACACCCGAAATCTTTGCAGCATCCTTAATTGACATACCAGACGCACGAGCCTGCCAGAAACGTGCCACATCCTGTGGAGGAACTTGTCGTCGCCCGCTACGCCCCGCTGTCATTGTTCTGATAATCTACCACCGTTGGTGGGTGTGCCGTAGAGCAACAGCACTTTAATGAACTGGATGGCTCCGGGCCTCCTACACACCCACCGACATTCTTAGTTGCAAAACATAAATGTGCGTGTACACTCTACGATCACACCCGTCGAGATGACGGCAAACCAGCAATAAACATGGCTGTACACCGGTTGCATGGTGCGGGGCGTAAACAGGGGAACCTGGGTAGATGAACTATTAACTGGTTCAAGCAGCGTGATGAACGACATATCATCAAACAAAGGTGTCGGCTAAATACTTGGCTACGGCGACCTGCTCTAAAAGGAGCGAACCGTGGGGGGAGCTAACAATCTTTGGCCCACCCCAATAGACATACACACAGTATGTGAATATTCCCAACAAAGCCAAACCGGCAACCACCCACAGTGACCACAACCCCCCCCACCCAAAGTAGTCACAAAACCACATATCGAGAGCAACAGTAATATGTATCCTATACCCGGGGTGCTACGGCATACCCCCCGTGCTCGATGGTGGCGCTTACCGCGTACGCGCGGTGGACGCTCACGATTCGGAGGACTCTTACCGCGCGCGCGCAATGTACGAGACCCATACCCCCGCAATACGCCCAACAAGTCACCCCCCGCACGTCATCGAGTAACGTTCGCCGCGTGTCGCCTACTGTCGGTGGTCGAGTGTTGCTCGACTTTTCGAATGACTTGCAATCGTCGAGTGATGGTGCTACGCTCGTCTCATCGAGTCCGATTCGGGTTCGATCCTTACGGAGGCGTAAGGCGATTAGTTAGGGGTTAGTCAATGGATACAGTGGAATTATTCGGTTACGATTACAAGCGCCAGGCTTGGTATGACGGGGGCGTGTATGTCCGATGCGGGCATCCCGACTCGATGGGTTGCGAATGCTACGGCCGTCTAAACGAGGGCAAGTCCGTTATCGTCGAGGCGCTCGAGCCGTGGCTCTACTCGGTCAAATTGCCTCGGGCATTCTTCGCCGATCACGCGTCTAGATGCATCACTCGAGACGTGGTGACACGTTCGACGAGCAAGGGCATTATCGTCGATCTCGAGGCGCGCGAGGTTGCCAACTTGCTCAATGACGCGGACCATTGGTCCACCGAGTGGCGGGAACTAGGCCAGGCCGAGGGGTTCGGGCTCGGCTCGAGTGCTCGAGCAACGGCCGCGGCAATTCGCCGACAATTTGACGCCGAGACGCGCGAAGAATTCCGCCAGGAATGGCACAAGTTCGAAAAGGGGCTCAACTAATGGACATTCATAAAGAACTAAACGCGCTCGACCCCGAACGAATGGCAACGGTCCTCGAGTCATGGTGCTCGAGTGACGTTCGCGTATCGGTCCGCGAAGAATTGCAAAAGGGGATCGACGACGGCGAGGGCCTCGACGGGCGCGCGCTCGAATTGGTATGGGTCATGCATAATCTGCCAGGCGAAAAGTTCACCGACGGCGAATGTCTCGACTTGATCGGCATCGTGGTCGACGCGTGGAGGGCGCTCGACCTGTAAAGGTTCGCCCGTGTTGCCTCGTTCGGAGGCGCGACCGTCATGGGTTGACACGGGCACGACGTTCGAGGTAGTCTCGAGGTCACGGGCGCGGAGGCGTTGCCCGTTCACTAGTTAGGGGTTAATCATGCAAAAGGTCACTATCGGTAGACGGGTCCCGAACCTATCCAACGCGCTCGAGTCATGCTCGACGGACATGGGGCGAGCACTCGACGACGTCGAGCAAGGCTCACTACGTGCCGCGCGTATCGCGTGGGCTACGTTCCGCGAGTCTCACGGGTTCAAGTACGACGCGCCCAAGTTGCTCACGTATCCCGCGAGCCAGGCGAAACTTGCCAAGTCTAAAGAATTCACGGTCGGGTTGACTCTTCAACACGCCGCCGCGTCGGGCGTCGAGACGTGCCCGTGGCGGGGAGAATGCGCGCGTGTTTGTGTACTAGACAACGGGAATGGACGCTACGCGAATACGCAAAAGGGCCGCAACGTTAAAACTTTATTTTTATATGAGCACCCCGAAGAATTCACGCGGCTATTGGCTCACGAGTTGCGCGGCCTGTCTGCCAAGTTCGAGCGCGTCCTAGTTCGTTTAAATGTAAATTCCGATCTTCGATGGTATCGAATTTTGCCCGCGTTGGTCGACGGCTCGACGTTCTCGAACGTGTATTTTTATGATTACACGAAGAACGCCGCCGTGCTCAGTGGGTCGGGCATGGTTGCCGCCAACTATCGCGCCGTTTATTCGGTGAACGAGTCGAGTGACCTGGCCAAGGTTGCCGCGTTCGTTGCTCGTGGAGGGACCGCCGCCGTCGTGACGACGCGCAAGAAGAACACGCCGCCGCCGTCGACGTTTATGGGGTTGCCCGTGGTCGATGGTGACTCGACCGATAATCGATTCGACGAGCGCGGCTCATGGGTTGACCTGGCCGCCAAGGGTAAAGCGCGGGCGTTAATTGGTCGATCCGAATTCGTTCGGGCGATATAGGAGCGGCGACGATGAACCTATACAGATATTTAAATATCCCGTGCATTAATTGCGGCGCGGCATCGGGCGAGTATTGTCGGCCGAAGATAGACGGAGACGAACGGAGCGCGGAGCGGTTCGCGCAATGTGCCGAACGTTTACGCGAAGATATGCGGCAACCTGGCACGGTATTTTGTGGGCAATGTGTACGTGACCTAACGGTATTGGGTCACTCGAGGCATGGTGGAGGAGGTGAATAATGGACGAATACACACTATTTACGATAATTATCGTGTCGATGTCGGCCGCGGTGGCGTGGGGTTGGTGGCTTGGCGCGTCGGTCGAGCGTGACAAGTGGCGTCGACGTGCTCAGATTAGTTGGGAACTACGACGTCAACACGAGGACCGCGTCAAATTGTAGTTCGGTATCCCGTACCGCGTAGGCGGCGCGTCGTTCATGACGGCGGCGGGAGCGATCTAGACAATTTCGTCTAGACAATTCAACCCTGGGAGGGGTCATGCTAAATAGGGAAATATTAAATATCGATATGGATATGTCGAGGCGTCCTGTCTACGACATCGAGCACGATATCTGGGAGGCGATCGCGGAGGCGAACGGCCTCGACTACGACGACATTGCCGACGGCGACCTCGCCGAGTGGCTTTAGGAGGGACGGACATGGCAATTTACAGGGTGACACAAGAGTGGACCAACTTCCGAGTGGTCGAGATAGAAGCGGACAGCGCCGACCTGGCTCTGGAAGCGGTACAGAACAGCGACGGCAACGAGGTCGAAGGCGGCACGGATAACCATTATCACTCGGTATCGGTGATGGATCCGCGTTCGGGATATTTCGAGGACGTCGTATGAATTGCACCGAACCTATGGCAGTAGTTCACGTGACTACGTGCGATGAATTGCGGGCGCTACTCATGGCCTATCTGTTCGACAGCGAGACGTACACGGAAGCGGAGGAATGCGAATGAGATCACGCGCACATATTCGCGAACGCGACGCGGTACTCCGCTCCACCGATGCCATCACGCGGGCCATACTGGGCGACGCCTGGAATGTCGACGCGCACATGGCGGTCAAGCGCCGACTATTGGACGTCATTGATAGCGCTCGTATAGTTCGATCGCTCGAGGACGGTACACAATTCTTGGGGGACCAATGACCGGAGGACACATGACATACAACGAGTGGTGCGATCTGCATTCATTCAACCCTGACAACGACGACAACTTCAGTCTGTACCTGGTTTGGGTACAACGACAAGAGAGGAACCAATGAACTACAACGAATGGGCAGACGTCGGACACGCCAACGGCTGGCTCGACGTGAGAAGATCGGACTCGAACACGAGCACGGAGGGTGCTAAGGACGTGACGATTCGAGCAGGTTCGCAGCGAACCATACTGCTCGAGACTTACGCGCTGTATGGCACGGCCATGACCGACGAGGTAGTCGGCATCTTGTCGGGTCTTCGATCCAAGAATGCGGGCTACTGGAAGCGATGCAGTGAACTACGTCGTGCCGGATTTATTGTCGCGACAGGTGAGACCAGGCAATCGCTGAATGGTTCGATGCAGCAGTGTTGCCGGATCACCGACTCCGGACGTCAAGCGTTAGCGCCGCTGTCATGAGATGGCGGAGGCTGGCTCGTATCGCAGTGAAGCGCGCCAAGGTTGCTGCATTCGAGCATAACGTCAGGCCGTCACCGGACCGGTGGGTTCTGATCCGGGACCAAGACGGGCGTACCTGGGCCGGACCTCACCGCTGGCAAGGCCAGACATTCACGGAAGCAGAACGCTTCTGGTATCTGTTCACCAACGCCGAGAGCGCTCGAGCTGCCATTGCCGGATCCGGGTTCGTTGGTGTAACAGCGAAGCAGATAGTTTAAATAGAGGTAAGGCAACGCTTAAGCGCTTGCGGGTTACCTACTCGTGACCGTGTTGCCACCACTGGGATCGCCTCCCCGCTCTACCCCGACGGGTTGAGGCGGTCCCTTTTATTTTCTCCAACCCAAGTTTGTTGCCCGCCATACCGCGCACGATGAGTTCGCTTCGCATCCGTTCTTGGTTTGCAGGTCGTCGTACAGCCGGACACCGTGGAAACATGGATCTTCGCCATCGAATACTTGCTCATCTTCTGAGGCCGTCGTTGGAATGCCGTCATGTAGTACGCATACCGGAGGTGAGCAGTAGCCCAGGTCGTATCCGGTTTTAATCCATTCGTCAAATGTCATTTTACTTTTATCATTTCTATTGGTCTGTGTTTGTTGCTACAGGTTGGGGGTTGCTTTAATGGGACGTGGGTTACGGTTCGTTGCCGGCAGCTAGTGCAGGCCCAATGTTCGCTTTTCATGCTGCCGTCCGGCATTGGCATGGCTTCACATACGTATAAGTTTTTTTAAACGAGACCATTGTGTAAAAGGTTTCTTCTCCGTCAACGATCCTCCGGCCGGTATCCCAACCGGTATGGTCACATAAATCGCAACCCAATTCGCCACCGACAACGCCGGCAACAGTGCGAAACATATTGCGGACCTCGTTAATTGATGCCGGAAACTTAGACAACGATTCGCACAACTTGAGCACCGCTTTACCGTCCTCCTCTGACGCGTCGAGCATGATGTCATCGCGTGTCCAGGCGGACTTAAGGGTGTTGCGCGCAATGTTCGTGGTTGGAAACAGACCGCATAGACGGTCGATAAACAATTCAATATGTACTGGCTTCATAGTTCCCCTCGGTTCTTATTAAAGTTCGATGCCCTGTGCGATGTGAGTTCGCAGCCGGGAGATTATTGATTCTGCTTGCTTTAATGACAGCCGGCAAGCTTCGAGTTCTATGTGGATGGATTCAGCAGCGTCCTTGTACCGGTCACGTTCGTCGCGCAACACTTCGTGTGCTATCTGCATAGCGTCAACACGATCCTTATATTGCTCTAGCTCAAACTCTATTGGTGTCTCGATACTCACGACGTAATACCTTTCTTTGCATTGGTGTAGTTCCTGCCCATATACCTGATGTTATGTTGTTTTGTACAGCGAAGTCAAGACATTCTTCCTGCACTTTGCACTGTGCACAAATGGATCGTGCTTCAGCCATCTTCATATGGTTGATTGGTTTAGCTTCCGGAGTGTCCTCTAAAAAGAAAAGGTCCGGTCCCGCACCACGACACGCTGCATCCAGCACGAAATTAAATCTTTTATTAACCAGGCTGTAGTAGTCCTCGGCTGCTGACATTTCATCTCCCTCGTAGTCTTCATGATATTCGTCTATAGATTCCAATGCCGTAGTCCGCCGTTCCTGTATAAGTATCGAGCTACCGCGAGGTTGCACCGTACGTTAAACAGTACTGACAAATCACCATATTGTGAAGAACATTCTTTGGCCGTCACAGTTTTCCACCCAGAATTTATCTGGACTAAGCCCCTGTCTTGTGTGCCGTTCTTGTTTTTATATTTATTCCAGGCAGTTGGGGTACAGCCGGACTCGCGCCAAGCGATGTAACTGAATGTCTCGACGGGTAATCCGAATTGTGCGATCTCGTCTTCCCATTGGGGGCAACGTTTGGTTTGATCCTTTGGAACACCGTCTGGAATCTGTTCAACAGGCAACTCCAAAGCCTTCTCAGCCAAGCGGAGAGCCTCCGAGAGAGGCGTTACTGACGGGTTGACAGGGTTGGCAGGGGCTTCAGCAGCTTTAACCATGCTGCCGAAGGTAATAGTCCCTACTAGAGCAACGGCAAATAGCCGTAGAAATAATCTCATCGGTCCTCCAAGTTTAGCAAATGTCGGGAATTGCTTACGCTATAAGCGTTTAGTATTCGGTGATCCTAAGAAGCCGAACAAAATCATTTACGGTCAGAACAACGTACTGATCTTCGGCTTTACCGTAACCTCTGCGTTTCGCAACAACAACCCCAACTTCTGCGTCAGCGTTCACACGCTCAACTTCAGCTTCTTTCAGCCAGCCAGAGAAGTTAAGGGTGTTGTGCGATTTGCATTCAAAAATAAATCTGTTGTCCACACCTGTGATGTCGCCTTTGTCTAGCGCACCTTGTAGTGCGCGTCGTTCGCAGTTCGGATAGAACTGTTTCAGATAGTCAACGATGAGCGTTTCAAAGGCTGTGCCTTTAGATTTATTTTTACTCACAGTGGCTCGTCACCAGTGCGGATCATGTCCTCTAACCGTCGAGCATATGCCTGAAGAAAACTGATTTGTTCTAACAGTTCTTTGGCATCTGCTTCAAGTTGTTTGCTCCGTTGAAGAAGGTTGCTGTTAGATGTAAGTCTGTCTAATTTCAACATGGTTATGCCTTTAGAATCGTGATGAGTTCAGATATTTCTGACTTGGTTAGTTCTTCCAATGCCCCAATGACACGACCTGATGAGTCTGATGCCATTGAAAGTTGCTCCGACTTTTGGCTGATGCCCTTGCTTGACGCTAAAGCCCTGAACATACCGATCTGTTTTACTGTTGCCGGTGCGCCAGGTTCTTTGATCTGTGGCGAGCCGTTAGCAGGATGGTTTGCTTTGGATTCTGCAATAACTTCAGCACCGGCGAACATATTGATTACTGCAGCTACTGCTTCTTCCGTGGTGTTGAACGCAGGGTTGAAGTCGTCCATGACTTCGGGTTCGGTGTCAGAGAATGATGCAGCCAACTCTTTTGCTTTGGCAAATGCTTCACGCAGTACTGGCATCTGTGATTCCTTCAGGTCGGCAAGGTCAATCTTTGCTGTCTTGGCCACCTGTTCATGGTTCAGCCCTGCTGCCTTGCAAGCCTCAACGAAACGCTTGATGTTGTCCATTGACACCAACGGATCGCTTGGCTTGGCTGGTTCAACCTTCGCTACTGGCGCAGGCTTGGCAACGGGTGTAGATGAGGTGTACGAAACATCATCCCATTCTTGCTTTGTCCACAAGGACAGGCACACACCGAAGCGCATACTGGCGTTACGAATGAAGTCTGAGATCAACTCTTTGAGTAGGTCAGGCTTGTTGTGCATAACTGAGCCAACACCTAGACGACGTACGCCGAGGATGGTGAGCCAGCCAGCCATGTGTGCCATTCCGTTCTCAACACGGTAAGCCGGTAAACCATTCGCATCAAATGCGGTTGGTTCCCAAGTCCACTCAGGGTCAATCTCGATAAGCATTTTGGTTACATCTGCGTGACCTACGAAGTCAAGTTGCATCCCACCTTTAGGTAGTTTGCCTACGATCTTTGGATCGGGTACGCCATACTTGCCAATGATTTCTTCCAGTTTCATTATTTTGCTCCTTCGCAATAGTCAATCACTTGTTGTTTGAATTCGTCCCATGTGTCACTGTCTACCCATGATCCGTCTAGTGGGTTTAGTTTGCTGAACAACTCATAACACGCCATATCTAAACGCTCAGTCTGAGCTACTAGGTTCTCTGCTTCTTGAAGAAGATCACCAGATAACTCATGCAGTTTGAGTGTTGCCATTATTAACTGTTTCTCATCCATTACTTCGCCTCCTTAGCGATGATCCGCATGGTGCGGAAGGTTGTTGTTTTCTTAAACTTCTCTGCCAAAGCAGGATGTTCTTGTTCAAATCGTTTCGTATCAAACGATGTGCGCTTGCTGTTCTTCCACGATACGACCTGAGTACCGTCAACTGCGCCATATTCAGCGTCCTGCAACAGCATGGCTAACTCACCCTTGATGAGTTCTTCTGTTGCTTCAGCCTGGCGTTTCTGTTCACGTGCCTGCGCCAAAAGTTCTAGACTCGCATAAATCTCATGGCCGAGTACGACTGTGTTTCCGTAACCTTCGGGGTAGAGCGTACTGGCGTTGTCATAGGTGGGATCAGCTATGTCAGGCATCATGCCCATGTCGATGAACCCCAAGAATTTGCGGGCTGCCTCAATGTGAATTTGCTTTTCGTCGCTAGTTACGGTCTGTGTATGGAACTGAAGTTGCAGGTCGCTGTCAAATATGATCCAGTTGATTTCGTGACTACCTGTACATATCGCTTGGTGAACTCCTTGCCAGTACCAAGTTCGGGAAAGTTGTCCCGTCCACCGTTTGTTATATGTTTTGAGTTCATAAAACTTGCCACCGAGTGAGCGACCATCCATTGTTGCCAACAGGCGGACACCAGATTCTTCATAGCAATACAGTTCGGATGGTTCGGTGATGGTTTCGTTGAGGATTTCTCCAGCCCAACCCATAAGTGGGGCTTCAAGGATTGTGCCTCGACGCATCGCATCGTTCTGTGCTTTCGGCACAGGGGGTGCTGATGCCAATAGCTCTACTGCATAGTCTGCTGGTGTGGTGTATTTGTGTTCACCGTGAATCGCTGCGGCTTGTGAGCCGGTGATCCGTTTCTCCAACTTTTCATTCCAGAAACGTTGGTTCAGCCATGGCTGACCGCCATGTAATTCTTTTGGGACTGTATATATGTTCTGCATTATTCCTCCTATGGTTTGTGCAGGTATTTCTAATCTATGGGTGTTACACGGTTAAAGTCAAGTCAATCGCTTTCATGTCTCGAACCATTGCAACAGGGATATGTATAGCGTGGATGCCTTCTTCTTTGCAAATCGTTTGCCATACGGTGATGTGTTTGTCTTTGGAACCTGGTTCCCCTATTGGGATGAGGAAGCCTACGGTGTCAACGAGGCATTCACCATCGTCTTCGTAGTCGTCCATGTTCAACCAGCCCCCTTCGGACAGATGGGTGTCAGCCCATAGGACGTAGACAACGGTTCTATTCTTCAGAATCATCGGGTTTTTCTCCGCATTCAGGGTTTCGGGGGATCACCCCACGATATACGCATTGGCATAATGCCGAGTCTTTCATGGCTTATACCGTTTATCTGGGATCATCCCCTTCTGGCGGGCCATGCTGAGTTGGACATGGACAGTACTAGCTTTCCAGCCTGACCGTTCAGCAATCCATTGTTCTCTTTCCGCTTGGGTTCTGAGTTCTTGAATCTGCTCTGCTTCGTTGTAAAGCACAACGACCCACTCAATTTGATCCGACTCAATCCATGTTTTTGCTTCGTAACCAAATCTGTCTCGAATGGATTTGTTTCTTACTTTTCCTCGACCACCAGTAGGTTTCTCTTTGGGTAAAGCAGCAAGTTCGCATTCCAAAGTAGTGACGACACCACGCCAAAAGGCAATGCATTTCTTTGCCTCAATAATCTGTTGGTTCAATTCATTTTTCTGGTTCATAAGACCTCCAAGTCTGACCAGTTGCGTTTGTCATGGCGGCCAACAAGCAGGGTGAGTGTGCCTGGGGTTGACCAAATGCCTTTAGAGTCCGCAAACCATTTTGATCCACCGTCCATTGACGGGCATTGGATGCGGGTGTATGCCCCATGATCGGTGACTTGAAGGTGATGCTTGTGTGCTGTGATCCACAGGTCAGGTTCGCGTCCTTCTTCGCGCAGAATCATTATTGACTGTGCGTTAAGCCAATCGTTTTCTTTGCCAGTGATCTTGTGACCGTGAGCGAACGCCACCTTCACATCTGATAGCACTTTGGTTGTGACCATCTGGTCGTGTGGGATTGTCCATTCAAGGTTTGGTACTTGGTGATCCAAGATTCGGAACAACATATCCATGAGGAACCCGCCAGCGTTATCTGAATCTGAGGTAACTGATTTTCCGTTGCGTCGCATCCATTCACCGTGATTACACAATGTGCCAATGATTTCCATGACATCAACCATTGACGCAAGAGTCGTGATGCCTTTAGAGAACAGGTCTGCACCGAGTAGCAACTGCTCACGCTGTGTCAGTTCGACTGTGAACAACTGGCTGGCATAGTTTCCATCGCATCCTTCAAATGGATCGCCCATGTTCACGAGTGCAGCACTCTCAATATTTCTACCTTTACGGCGAAGGTCATGGAGTTGTTGAACTGTTTTCTCTAATGATTCCAGCACCCGTTCAACGGTTGCCTCCACCCCACCGCCAGCAGATTTACCGAGCTGCAAGTCAGCCCAGTTGACTACAAAGGTAGATGGTGGTTCTTCAGATGGTTTAGGTACGGCACGTTTCGGTTGCTTCCAGCCGGCTACACGCTTACGCAACGCCTCAATATCTTGATCAGGTAGCACCCGTGAAGTTCTGCGACGGAACCTTGCACGATACGAATACAACCAAGCGATGTCCCTGTCACCGTTTTCTAAACGCTTAGAGGTTTGCCATTTAGACATTCGTACTGTGTCGTCAACAACTTCAAACACGGCAGGGTCTAAACCAAAACCTACAAGTACTGATGTCCAATCTGTTGTTATTGGTGTCGGTAGTACGCCAGTGGATATTTCGCCACCGTCAGGGGTTATCTCCGCCCATGCGCGTTGATTCTCCGGCGGTTGGGATTGCTCTTCTAATTCATCCCTTAGTGACATGAGCGAATTCCCCTCGTCGGTACTTGTTGATTGAAGTTGCATCTAAGTCTATTCCGCGTCGCTCCAATACCCTGCTAATTGCAGGTGCAGGGACAAGATGATCGTCTAATGCTTCGACAAGTTCTTTGCGATCTGCTTCGTCCATTGCATCCAGTACACGTTTAATTTTTGGGATGCGCCCTGACGGAACAATTCTTTCGGATCGTATTTCACTTAACAGACTTTGCTTTACGGGCTTGCTCAACTGTTGCTCCCTCTATGAGTTTGTTTATCTTTTCGATAACTTCCCATAGTGCATCAGCTTGGTCTCTACCTGGATTTGATTTGTAGAGACAGTCACGCACCAAAGTTAACTCAACGGTAGTAAGTCCTTTTGCCATTTGCAAGCACCTTTCTTTGGGTGCTTCAGACTAGTGCTTGGTGATGTGTTCCGTCAAACGCTCAGAAACCGTGTCAATCTTGTCTTCTGTACGGTCTTGTGCGCGTCGCATCAAACGCAACAAAGCCATCGTAGTGTCGTGGTCTCTTTTGTTTTCAGCCTTAAAACGCTGTAGCACTATGGCTATAAGAGAAAAACTACCGCCAATACAAGCAACCCAAATAGAGGCGATACCAGCATCCACATCAAGCAGGCTTCCCGACGAAGCGGATGTGCCACGGTTCTGCACCTTTACCGTTCTCGTCGCCAAGAACTTCATGGGAAAAACCGAACTTTCCTTCGTTAGCCAACAACCATTTCAATACTGGGCCATTAGCGTTTGCCACATCCACGGCAATGCCATACAAATGTTTTGAACCACGAGCCTTATCGTTTGCTGGATCGTCATACGGGGTGGCAAGGATAGCCATACCCTTTTTCAGATACCAAGTTTCACCGTTCCAATTTTTTGTGGACGTGCCGGCAATAACTTCTTTTGTGTAGCGTGAACGGAATCCAGCCTCTTGCTGTGCCACTGACCTAAGCGCATCGCCGGAGCTAGTCGGTTTAAGAGTTATGCCTTCGGTTTGCGCTGCGACAACCATTGCTTCCCACGCAGTAGCAGCACACTTCTCCAACTTGCCTCCGCCGGTGATCTTGGCGACCATATCTGGTGTGATCTCAGAAGGCTTCTTGCCTTTAAGATGTTCACACCAATGGATTGGCTTAACAGGCCAGTTGGGTTTCGGCATTACTCTGCGATTTCAGGTTTAGGTTTTACTGCACCTGTGAACGCGAGTTCGATTTCTTCTTTGGTGAGTGAGCCGTCAACGCTGAAGCGCAAGAGCTTTTCGATCACTTGGGCGCAGGCCATGATGCCGGCTAAAGCCGCAGACTTCCAAAGATCAACACCGATTAAAGCACCACCGGCAACAGCTGCCAGCGCGGATGAACCAAATAGTGCGAAGATGCGGAAGATGATGTTTTGAAGCTTTGCCATTGTCAGTCTTTCTTGGAGAGGGTTAGTACTGAGTGTACCAAAACGGCTATTCCGGTGATAAGGGTTGCCTGTCGTAGTGTTGGGCCTGAGAGGGTAATGAGAACCATGCCGGTTCCAGCCCATGTCCACGAGTTGTCTAGTAGGTAGTCCAAAATTTTTCTCATTAGCGTCTAATTCTAGTACCTGCTGCTGCGAGGGTTAACCCCGCTGTCACAGCGATCAAAGTACGGCGTGTTCCTACTGGAATGTTTGATCCGATCGGCACGTAGGTGTCAAGTGCGTTCTTGAAGATATCAATGGTGTCTTCAAAGCTTTCTCGAATAGCGGTTGGTGCGTCTTGGACTGCTGCAATAAGTTCGGCTACTTGGGTGTTATCCAATTCGGTTACATCTAGGGCTTCAAAGATTTGAGTGGCTTGTTCTGCGGTGATGACCGCGAGTACTTCGGGGCTGGAAGCGAGAGCGGTTGCCTGTTCTTGGGATGGTTCCTCGGCAAGTAGGGTTTCTACGACTTGGGCTACCTGTTCTGGGGCTAGATCAGCCAAAGCTTCTACGAGGGCTTCTGTGGTTGTTGCCTCTGCAATTAGCGAAGTCACTTCTTCGTCGCTTAGAGGGGCTTCTAGGGGTGTCTCCGTGGCTTCTGGCAGGGTTGTGTCCACTTCGGGAAGAGTTGTGTCCACAATGGGTGTATCTGTAGTCTCAGGGGATGGTTCTGGACTTGGCTCAGTTGTCGTGGTTGTTTCTTCAGGAAGCGTCGGTTCCGGCATGGGTTCCTCTACTAGCGTCGTTGTGGTTCCTGTCTCGGTTATCTGAGGCTCTTCGGGAACTACGGTATCGACGGGTTCTGGCTCAACTGTTTGAGGCTGTGTAACCGGTGTCGGAGCTGCTGGTAATTCTGTTGTGGTCGTCGTTGATTCTGTTGATGTTGTTTGGGGTACGGAAGAAGTAGTACTAGTTGAGTTCTCCACAGAAGTCGTTGTCGTTGTTGAAGTAGACGTTGTGGTAGTTGTTTCTTGAACTGTCGTAGTAGTCGGGTTGGTGACAGGGACAGTCGTTGATGGGACAGTAGAAGTAGTTGTCGTCGTTGTTGAAGTCGTGGATGTTGTTGTAAATTCCCATAACGACAGGTTACTAATTGTGAGGTGACCTGGCGCACAACAGGTATCTATCGAATACTGACGGAACGTAAACACATCACCCTCATTCACTGGTACAGACAGCGAACCTGTCGCATTGTTCTGTTGTGTAAGCAAGGTGTATATGCCGTTGATGCCGTACTGTGGCGGGTCATACACCCAGCCATCATTGGTTTGATATGCCCAAGTGAAATCTATTGTGTCCACATCGGCTGGGATTGTGGTCTCAATCTTCACCCAATGTGCAGCACCAGAACACCCACCTTGGTCGGGACCATGCAAGATGATGGTGTTGTCTATTACTTCGACTGAGCCTGATGTTGGGCAGGATTGGCTGTATGTCCATTCACCGAGCGTGTCGGCTTTAGCAGGTTTCGCAAAGAGCGCGAACAGGACTGCGGGGATGATGATTAGCCATCGGCTACGCAAGGAGCGCGGCTACTTCACCCTCCGTTAGACCCAACGCTGCAAGTTTTGCGACAGCGGACGCTTTTGATGCAGCCTTTGCGGTGGCTTCTGTTTCACGTTCTGCTTCTGCTACAGCCCAGGCTGCTGCATCAACTTCGCGTTGTGCTACTTCTTCTGCTGTGAGTTCAACTTCGGTGGTTACACCTGTTGAGCAATCGACTATAAGTTTTGTTGCCATGATATTTTCCTAACTGTTTTTGATTCCGTAAAGGGATGCTGATGAATATTGCGCTAGTGTGCTAGCACTGCCAGAAGTAATAGTAATAGATGTGATTGCTGCGGTATTGGACCACAAACCAGCAATCAAAACCTGGAGAGATGCTGTTGCGTTGTTTTCTCCAACAGCATCAGCACTATACGATTTGTAACTACTTGAAGTGTAATTTGGTATATATACAACACCATTACCAAATACGCTTGCCGTAGCACTACCGCCAACAATTTCTGCCATATATCTTGGAGTAGCAGAACTAGAACCTGTTGCGCTTCCAGTCCCATACAAGTCTCGTTCGGTGAAAGAAGCAGTTGAACCGTTAAACGAAACGAGCAACCAGTCACCAGTGTTTGCTCTATTTGTTCTCGTTGAATGTACAACCATCAGGTCTGTGTACGTTTGTGGGATTGACCCGAACTCAATGCTGGCTGCACCACCAGAACCAACCGTCACCGACTGAATGAGTGTGTAAGTGTTAGCCATTATGCAGCCTTAATCCCATAGAGCGTCAAAGTTGAACCAGCAACAATATATCCAGATGAAACCGTATAACTAACAGTTGATATGGCTGCCGTTGAACGCCACAAACCAACAGAAGCACCAAGCCAGTCAAAAGTATTGTTGATTCTTCCTAGAGCCGTCTTATAAGTGGTGGTGTTTGAATAGTTGTTTATCTGCCAAATAGTGTTTCCAAGATTAGTCAGTGTTCCAAAGTAAAACTCAATACCAACATCGTTTGTTCCTCTTGCTGATGTTGCTGATGAACCAGTACCTACAAGTCTGGTACGAGAATAATTTGTTCCAGTATCAGAGTTAAAACGAAGGTAACTTGCAACATCTGCTGATTGTGTTATGGCAGAAACCAATACCAAGTCCGTGTAGGTCTGTGGAACAGAACTGAAAGTAACCGTTGATGTTGAAGTTCCGCTAACCGTTTGTGTGCTGATTGGTTCATACGTTGCTGGCATAACTACCCCTTAATCCCGTATAAAGCGAACTGGCTGTATTGCATGAAATCACCTGTCGCACAACTAAAATCAATACGATTTATTGCAGTAGTTTTCTGCCAGTTAGCAGACTGTAAAGCAACACGACCAGAACCATTCAAATCTTCACCCCAAAGCAAACGACAGGTTTTATATTTATTTGTGTTTGCATAATCAAGAATGTCCAAAACGCCAGCAGCATACATATTCGTGTAACCAGCAGCGTTGTCTTTAATCATTCCTAGCATCCCATCACCACCAGCAGATGATGCTGATGTTGTTGCAGCCGAACCAGTCGCAGCACCGTTGCCATAAATGTAATGGTTTGAATAAACAGCAGTTGCATCGCTATTGAATATCCATTTCATAGCAATAAAGTTGTCACCAGTACCAGAGTTACGGGCAATATAGCGAACCTGCAAATGCTTATATGTTCCAGAAATGTTGTCAAAAGTTACTGTTGAACTTCCACCTGAACCAACAGTTGTGGTAGCAATCGACTGGTAATCGCCACTCGGACCCGCGCCCACTCCAGCCAAAATCAACATGACCGTTACGCCAAGTTACCGACGAGAACCCACGTATCAGTGTCAATCTTCAACAAAGTTGCAACCGCATACTGAGCAGAAGTCTTAACCAAAGTACCCGCAGAACGCAACGTGACACCAGCACCAGCAGCCACAGTCACCTGACCAGCACCCAACTGCATCAAGTTCACCTGACTACCAGTAGGAAACGCCACAGACGAGTTCGGAGGCACAGTCGCAGTAATCGCACTCGCATTAGAAAGAGTCACAAACTTTGCTGAATCCGTCAACACAAGCGTGTAAGTCGTACCAGTCTGAGCATTAAGCGTCAACTCGCCTTCGTACTGCCATTTGATACCAGTAGCCTCAGCAGCATCAGCAGTCAATTTCTTGCGGTCAGTACCAACACCTAAACGGGTAACAGTCGCAGAAGCAGTAGCCGCATAAATATCACCCTTCGTTGTCAACGTAGCAACAGGCTGTTTCGTGGTATCGGTTGGCGTAGCCCACGTAACACCGTTAGTAGCAGCCGCAGAAGCAACCAAAGCCTGACCATCCGTGCCAACAGCCAAACGGTTCAAAGCCGAACCAGTAGTAACCAACAAGTCACCCTTAGTCGTCAGCTTGCTAACAACCTCATTAGCCTCATCCGCATCATTCGCAGTGAACACCGGATAAATCGTCGCACCCGCAGAGTGACTGCTTGCACTCGTATCATCCTGCGCCCTAGTAAGAGTAAGAGTCGAACCAGAAATAGTTGCACTGCACTTCTCCTCAGCCGAAGTACCTGGATCAATGACCACATAAAACGGAACGGCAGCAGTAGACGGCCAGCCGGTAGTGGCAGTCAGAGAACAGGTCGTATCGCTGGTGTTGATACCAGCGGTGATCGTTGTTGATGCTGCTGCACCGTTATATTGTCTGCGGGTAAAAGCTGCCATACGTCGCTATCTTACACTATCTCACTGAACGCATAATTACTGTGCAGGTTCCGTTCCAGTCCCAAGCGTTATGGTTATTGGCTGAGTCCACAGGTTGCCAACGGACATCTTCCACGATCACCGAATATGTATCAGCGTTTTCCTGATAGGTGATAACACGCGGGTTCTCCACAAGGTCACGTAGATACGACAATTCTAGGTCCACATCTACCGAGTATTCAAAGCCACGGATATTTAACTTATGGTGGAGTAGCAACGGCACAGAGAAAATCTGGGAACGCAACGGGGCAGCATAAGCTCGACCAAGCCAGCGCGTCACAATCGGGCCAGACGTAGCATCCGTTGCAGAACGTGTCATAGCAAGTCGGGCTTCAGCCTCAAATACCTTGTTCTCAAACCCGTCAAATGAGGACTCCAACGACCCCTCGGTTGACTGTGTGCCAACAGAACGGAACTCACCAGAATCCGCAGCCACAGAAATGGCAACAGTGCCATCTAGCGGTTCAGTACGCAAGTCCCATTTAGGGATAAACTTTGCGTCCGGTACACCCCAACGGTAAATACCAGAATCCAAAGTTCCCGAAGCAACAAGGTTCGTGGAATGTTCACAATAAATACCCAACCCTGTAACCGTGAACACAGGTCGCGCACCATACAAACTGATTGAAGGCACAGCACCCTGACCTGTCACCATCAAGTCTGATGCCCATGCAGGCTGGTTTGTGGCAATTTGTGTGCCAATGTCCATACGCCCTAAACCCGTAGAAGTTTCATCAATGTTCTTGCATGAGAACCAAACAAACTGTCCTTGTGAAGCAAACGCATCAACTTGACCAACTTCGATAAGTGGTCCCACGACAAGGTTCCCATCTGTGTCTGACGACGCAAACCGAAACCCTGTAGTCGTACCAATTAACACATAACCCAAATATGAATCTAACGCTGTAACAATTTCACCTTCAGGTAATTCAGCAGCAACAGTTGGTGAGTCTAAAGCCGAACCATCAGTTTTAATCGTGGTTTTGTAAATCAATGATGTTTGACCAGAGAACCCTGCCGCATAAATATGGTTCTGTCCACCAGCAAAACCAACCCAAGACCAGTTGCTATTCCCATGAGTAAACAAACCTCCACCCGCAGCACCAGAACTGGTGAAGTTGTAGATCGTGTCCCCCGAAGCGGCCATCAAACGACCTTTGGTGTATTTAATTTTAGTAAACGTTTTAGTTCCAGAAATATAAGAACTGAACGCACCTGTTGATGTGTTGGTCACATGGATGCCATGACTAGCAAATCCAACCCACACATTGTATCCGTCAGTTGTCATTGAACTAACGTTGTCAGCTGGTTCGGAAGTGCATGATGTAGGGCTACCGGAAAGACTCGTATAAAACGTGACATCACCACCTGAAGCCACATACAGACGTGAACCAGCAACAATAGATTGCAGGTTTGATGTTGCGTCAGACAAAACTTGGGTTGTGTCTTTCAGCAAAGAGATTTTGCCTCGATCCCACACGTTTATGCCCTTGCTAGAACGGAAACGATACGCCTCAGCATCAGCAGTATCCGAATAGGTTTGCCCTGCACCATAATGCCACGACGACTGCGACCTACGCCACAAACCCTGCGGGTTAATAGCCGACTCACCAGGCTCAGCAGATTGGTCAACCGAGTCGCGAACACGCGCATCAAACTGTCGACCAAACGCATTTGACTTCGTATCAATCATGTAAGGTCTGCCGTTAACAGCAACAGGATAAATGTACGGAACTACCTGTGTAGAACCTGTACCCGTAAAATACGCGGGGCCACCCTTGTATCCGCGCTTAAAGTTAATCAGTGTTGCCACTGTTACGCCCTAATAGTTAACGGGTATTGTCTCGCAAGTTTCGCAGCTTCAGCAATAATGCGATCACGACGCAGACGCAAAATGTTACTGAACGAGTCACGCATCGCACCAGCACCAACCTCATCAGAACGACGAGTATCACCCTGCGACTCAAT